>JAEEGL013104313.1_pt1 | contig 26192 bp, 20 predicted proteins | sample 9134231 | NCBI WGS metagenome assembly JAEEGL01 (sample SAMN16246548, study PRJNA631951) | gut metagenome | biome: gut microbiome; feature: rumen; material: fiber-attached | host: Bos | place: Iran: Karaj | collected 2018-10
ATCTGGATCCCGCTCTGAACAGCTCCGTAGACGGTGCCTGCCTTGCGGCAAACTCCTTCTCCGGTCTGTACACCTATGACTCCGAGGGCAAGCCGGTTCCGGCCTGCGCTGACAGCTATGAAGTATCCGAGGATGGCCTGACCTACACCGTAAAGCTGAAGGAAGGCCTGAAGTGGTCCGATGGTTCCGACCTGACCGCAGAAGACTTCGTATACAGCTGGAAGAGAGCAGTTGATCCGAAGACCGCTGCAGACTATGAGTACATGTTCTCCGGTTTCGACGGCTACGGCACCGAAGAGGGCATCAACGTAACCGCTGTGGATGCAACCACCCTTCAGTTCGTTCTCTCAGCTCCCTGCGCTTACATGGAAGACCTGATGGCATTCCCGACCTTCTATCCGGTCAAGAAGGATGCTGTTGAGGCTTACGCTGACTGGGAGACCACCCCGGGCGGATGGTGCCAGGAGGCAGGATTTGTCAGCAACGGCGCTTATGTCTGCACCGACTGGAAGCATGACACATCCATGACCTATGAGAAGAACCCCTACTTCTGGGATGCAGACAACGTCAAGATCGACAAGCTTGAGTTCATGCTTTCCGCTGATGATACCGCAATCTACGCAGCTTACAATTCCGACAGCGTTGACTTCATCGATACCGTTCCGACCGACGAAGTGGCAGCTCTTCTGGAGTCCCAGAATCCGGAATTCCACGTTGTGGATGAGCTTGGTACCTACTACATCGCCTTCAACGTGAATTCCGATCTCTTCAAGGATAAGACACCGGAGCAGGCAGCTTACATGCGTAAGGCTATCAACCTCCTGATTGACCGTGACTACATCGTCGAGAACATCGGCCAGACCGGTCAGGTGGTCGCAAACTCCTACATCCCGCTGGGTATGATGGACGGCAACGGCGGCGTATTCAAAGAGGATCCGAAGGAAGGCTACTTTGATGCCTATGCCATCAACGACAGCTATGATGAGACCGTAGAAGAGGCCAGAAAGCTTCTCGAGGCAGCAGGCTATAAGTTCGGTGAGGACGGCAAGCTCTCTCCGGAGACTCCGATCGAGATTGAATATCTGCTCAACGAGAACTCCGCGCACAAGGCAGTAGCAGAATCCCTGCAGCAGGACCTTGCCGCAGTCGGCATCAACATCTCCATCGCAACCCAGGACTGGAACGTATTCCTGGAGGAGCGTAAGAACGGCAACTTTGATATGGCCCGTGAAGGCTGGATCACAGACTTCAACGACCCGATCAACATGCTCGAGATGTTCACCACCACCTCCGGCAACAACGATCCTCAGTACGGCCGCAAATAATAACGGTCTTTGAACTGAGTTCAGCGATCTGAATCCTCAGACCGGAAACTGAATGAATCGAACAGGCCCCTGCTCCTATTTGGAGCAGGGGCCTGATTTTTGCCGGATCCATACCGGTTTGCGCTTCGGCTGCGCCAGTATGTTATTACTGGTCTTCCGTCCCTCTCAGGATACCCAGCCCATGCCTGAGAATGGGCAGAATGTACGGAAGTTCTTCCCGGACGGCTTTCGGAGAACCCGGCAGGTTGATGATCAGGGAATGCTTCCGGATCCCGGCAGTCTGGCGGCTTAAGGCCGCTTTCGGCGTGATCGACAGCGCATGCATGAGCATCGCCGCAGCTATTCCGGGAGCCGGCTTTTCACTGACCGCCGCCGTTGCTTCAGGCGTTATATCACGGTCTGAAAAGCCCGTTCCGCCCGTCGTGACGATCAGCGCGATCTCACGGCGGTCGCAGAGATTCCATAAAGTCTTTTCCAGACGCGATCTTTCATCCGGGAGGATGATGCACTCCTCAACGACGTACCCTTCATTCCGCAGGATCTCGGCGCAGAGGGGGCCGCTGGCGTCTTCTCTTTCTCCTGCCGCGCACCGGTCGCTCAGCGTGATCACGCACGCCGTGAAAGGACGGTCCGCTTCCGCGGGGATCACTCTGATCTCATCTCCCGCCCGGACGGTGCCGCCCCGCAGGACTCTCGCGAAAAGGCCTTTGACCGGCATGATGCACTGCCCTGCCGTATGGTAGATCGCGCAGTGGTCATGGCATTCCTTCCCTTTCTGGGTAAGCTCCAGCAGGATACCGCTTTCATCCGAAGGGTCGTTTTGGTCCGGACCGGCGTTTCCTTTCCCTGACGTGATCAGGAGCCTGGTTCCTACCGGCAGGTCATGAAAACTGATCCCTTCCGTCAGCAGGTTTTCCCCGAAGATCCCGCTGTCAAGAAGAATAGACGTTTTGCTCTGCATCTCACAAACGCTCTCATAGGGCAAAAGGCTCACCTGCCTGTGCCATGCCCCCGCGTGCGCGTCGCCTTCGATCCCGTATCCTTCTGTCATCCGGACTTCAGGTATTTCTTTTTTCCTGACGCCTTTTCTTTCACTGACACACACAGCCCGGATCGTTCCGCGCTGGATAAAGCCTGTCGTTTCTTCTGCCGTCACCTGATCCTCCTCCAAATCACTGCCGGTTCCCGCGCAGTTTATTCTGAAATCATTTCCAGCATGACCCGGATACGGCCGCCGCAGATCGGCTTGTCCGAAACCGGTTCTCCGTTCATATCACAGGATTCCTCTGCAAATACTGTTCCTTCGTCAAGCATCTGCCCGGCTTTCCGGATCATGGCCGCTTCTGCGGGACCGCCCCCGATCGTACCGTACAGAAGCCCTTCTTTTCCGACGATCATGCGGGCTCCGGCTCCCCGGGGCGCCGAGCCTTCCCTGAACGTGATCACGGCCGATACGACCGGTCCTTCAGAAGAGAGCTCCAGGATCTTCCGCAGCGTTTCCTCTTCCATTTCGGCCGGAAGCGGACTTTTGTATTTTTCTTCGATGATCTCCGCCAGGATCGCAACGGCGATCTCTGCCGGCGTCTGTGCCCCGATGTTGAGCCCGACCGGCGCATGCACCGTTTTTTCCGGCTCGGACAGGATCGGCATATCCCGTAATCCGTCTTTTTCAGCGAATTCACGGATCCGTTCAAATACCGACGCGTTTTTGCGCCGGCTTCCGATCATGCCGATATAGCCGTGCGGCTGCCGGAGCGCATAATACAGGCAGACGGCGTCGGAACGATGTCCTCTGGTCAGGACCAGATAATAGGTCTGCTCCGCCGTTTTCAGTTCCGGAAAGATCTCTTCATATGATCTTCCGGTATGGACTGCGTCGGCGCCGGCCGCCTTCGAAAGAGCGGCAAATTCCTCCCGGTCTTCGCAGACTTCGACGTAAAACCCGAGCATTTTGGCGATCTGTAACACGCTCTGCGAAACGTGGCCTCCTCCGAAAATGACCATTCTCGGTTTTAAAGCGACCGTTTCCTCAAAACATAAACTTTCCGCCGGGTCACCGGCTCTGTCCGACGGGCAGTCCGTTCTTTCGGTCAGTACCGGCCGGCCGTCGATCCAGAGCTCTTTTTCACCCCGCCGTTCTCCCCGGAGATACGTCCGGATCCTGACCGGTTCACCGGCGCCGGCAGCGGCTGCCTTCTCATAAAAACTTCGTCTCATACGTCTGTCGCTTACGGCTTTTTAAACGGTACCGGCTGATACGGGGCGCGTTTCAAGAACTGCCCTCTCCGTTCTTCCAGTACACAATGATCCTGCGCCGCTTTTTTACCGCGCAGGTATACCTGTTCCACAACGCCTGTTACGGTCATGCCCTCATACGGGGAATAATCGCACCGGCTGACCTGGGTCTCCCGGGTGATCGTCCGCGACGCGTTCGGATCAAAAATGACTATATCCGCATCAGAACCTTCCGCCAGGACGCCCTTTCGGGGATACAGGCCGTAAAGCTTCGCCGCGTTTTCTGAAAGCAGTTCACAGAACTTCTCCCTTGAGATCCTGCCGGCCGCCACCCCTTCGGAATACATCAGTTCGGCACGCGTTTCCACTCCGGGCAGCCCGCCCGGGATCTTCCGGAAATCCTCCCTGCCCAGCGTTTTCTGTGCCAGGGTAAATGAACAGTGGTCTGTACATACCGTCTGGATACTGCCGTCTGCCAGAGCATCCCACAACGCCGCCTGGTCGCTCTTGGAGCGGAGCGGCGGGGCGCAGACGTACCGCGCGCCTTCAAATCCCGGCAGTTTGTACAGAGAATGATCCAGCAGCAGATACTGCGGGCATGTCTCGACGTAGACTTCCTGTCCCCGTTTACGGGCCGCCCTGATCTCACGCAGTCCCTCCGCACAGGTCAGATGTACGTCGATCACCGGCGCCTGCGCTATTTCCGCAATATAAAGATACCGTCCGATCGCCTCGGCCTCCGCGGCCGCCGGCCTGGACCGGTAATGGGAAGCTACTTCCGCGCCTTTTCCTTCCCGGATCAGCTGCTGCTGCAGCGCCTCGATGACGCCCGCGTTTTCGCAATGGCAGCCCGTGATCCCGCCGACTTCCCTCAGCCGGATCAGGATCTCAAACAGCGTTTTATCATCGATCTTCGTATCGTAAGTCAGATAGACCTTGAAAGTGGAAATGCCCTCGTCCATCATATCCCGGCACTGCCTGCGGGACTCCTCGTTCCAGTCGGTAATGGACATATGGATCCCGAAGTCGCAGTAAACGCCCCTGTCCGCTTTCGCCAGCCAGTTCCACATGCCTTCGCGCAGCGTCTCGCCTTTATACTGGGTGCCGAAATCTATGATGGTCGTCGTGCCGCCGCTGACCGCGGCACGGGTCCCGGAAACAAAATCGTCGCAGGTGACCGTTCCGGCCACATGAAGGTCAAAGTGCGTGTGCGCGTCGATAAAGCCGGGAAACAGCAGCTTGCCGGTCGCGTCCACCACTTCCGTGCCGGCGGGATCGATCTTCAGTTCCCTGCAGACGTTTTCCAGTGTGGGCAGCGTTTCGAGATCCGCGTCGCCCCTGCGGACGATCTTTTCGATCCTTTCTCCTTCGATCAGGATATCCGCGGCAAAACTCTCCCGGGAAGTGACCACCGTACCGCCATGAATCAGAATCATACTTCCTTCACCTCTTTTACGATCCGCTCCATCGCGTTCAGGATATTTTCATATCCGGTGCACCGGCAGAGATGGCCGGCGATCTTTTTCTTCAGTTCTTCGCGGGTATACGGCTTTTTCTCTCCGACGATCTCGACGGCCGTCATGATCAGGCCGGGTGTGCAGAATCCGCACTGGACAGCCGCCTCGTCAATAAAGATCTGCTGGATGGGCGATAAAGAACCGTCGTCCTTTTTCAGGCCTTCCGTAGTCAGGACGTTTCGTCCGTCCGCCCAGACCGCCAGATAGATGCAGCTGTCAATGGCCCGTCCGTCCACAAGCACGGTACAGGCTCCGCATTCTCCGACTTCACAGCCTTTCTTCACGGAAGTCAGGCCCAGGCGGTTCCTCAGCGTATCCAGGAGCGATTCCCGTTCGTCGACCGCCAGCTCCTTTAAAACGCCGTTGACTGTCATATGAATCACTTTGATCATTTTGTATCCCTCTTTCCGGATCTTTCAACGGATTCCTGCAGCGCCCGTTTTGCCAGTTCGCCGATCAGCTGCTGTCTGAATTCCTTCGAAGCGCGCCATGACGAACGGGGCGACGTTTCGGTCAGCGCAATAGCCGCGAACTCTTCCCGTGCATCGGCGTCGCTGACGGCTTTTCCTTTCAGAAAACTCTCCGCTTTCAGGCACCGGACAGGCGTCGGGGCCGCGACCGCATACGCAAGCCTGACGTCCTTAAACGTCTGTTTATCAGCAGAAAGCTTTACGCGGACCGCGCAGCCGAGCGTCGTGATCTCCATTGCCCGCCGCTTTCCGTATTTTAAATAAGTGCCTGTCCACCCGCTGTATTCTTTTTTCCGGATCAGGAAATATTTGCAGACCTGCGTTCTTTCACGCACCGTCTGTCCCGGGCCGGTATAGAATTCCCTGATCGGGATAACGCTTTCGCCCTTCGGTCCTTCCAGGACGATCTCCGCGTTCAGGGTCATGAGCGTCGCGGCGGAATCCGCGCTGGTCGCGCCGTTCATGATATTGCCGCCGATCGTGCCGGCCGCCCTGGTCTGGGGACCGCCTACCTGGTCCACGGCCTCCCCGAGCATCGGCAGATATTTCCTGATGACCGGATCTTCCGTCAGCCTCGCAAAAGTCATGGCCGCCCCGATCTCGATGTCCCCGTTTTCCCTGCGGCGCACCTCGCCCAGTTCCGGGATCCTGGAGATCCCGACGAGAGAGATCCCGGCGTCCTTTCCTTCCCGGATCCGGATCAGCACGTCCGTACCGCCGCAGATGACGATCGCGTTCTTATCCTTTTTCAGCGCCCGGACCGCGTCTTTTACAGTCTTTGCCTCATAATAGGACTGGATATCAAACATATATCTCCTCCCCCGTCAGATCAGGCCTGCTTCTTTGAAAGCCGCCGTCAGCCGCTGCGCAGTCATCGGCGCCGTGTAGAGCGGTATGCCGGTAGCGTTTAAGATCGCGTTCCGGATGGCAGGCGCCGGCGAGATCGCAGGCGGTTCCCCGAGCGACTTGTTCCCGTAAGGCCCGGTCGGGTCCTTCAGCTGGATAAACTCCACTTCCATATCCGGCACGTCCATCGCCGTCGGGATCTTGAAGTCCAGCAGGTTCCCGTTCAGCGTCCGCCCGGTCTTTTCGTCGATCAGCAGTTCTTCCGAGAGTCCGAATCCCAGCGACATGGCCATTCCGCCGTGTACCTGGGCTTCCGCAAGCTGAGGGTTGATCAGGATCCCGGAATCGTGTACGTTCAGGATCCGGTTGATCTTTACCAGTCCGAGCGGCATATCCACTTCGAGATCCACGAACGTGACGCCGGACGCAAAAGTATTATCCTTGCAGTGATGCGTCGCTTCCGCCGTGATATGCTGCTCTCTGTCCAGAGAGTAAAAAGAGATGTCCCCCACGACGTCCAGGCCGAACAGCTCCGTCCCGTTTTTCCGTATCACCACTTCGCTGTCCCGGATATCCAGCATCTCTTCGGAGACAGGGGCGCCTTTTTTCAGCCGGTACGCCTTCCGGACAGCGGCAGCCGCATCCTTTACCGGTACGGCGTAATCCGTTTTCGCGATGTCCGTTTCCGCATGATCCAGTATATAGGCCGCATATTCAAGAATACGGTGTTTGAACAGTTCCGCGCAGTCCTTCACCGCCATGCCGGACACATAAGTCTGTCTGGACGCGTAAGCGCCGAAATCAAGGGGAGATGTGTCGGTATCCTGCGTCGACTGGATGTATACCCGGTCGAACCGGATGCCCGTCGTCTCCGACGCCATCTGGGAAAACACCGTATCCGCGCCCTGGCCGATCTCCGTCGCGCCCATGAACAGCTGCATGGACCCGTCCTGGTTCAATACCATGCGGGCGGAAGCCGCTTCCAGGGAGATCGGGTAAACCCCCGTCTTATAACAGAAGATCGCCATGCCGACGCCGTGCCGCACACTTCCCTTCTGCTTTCTGTATTTTTTCCGCTTCTCGTCCCAGCCGAATTTCTTCCTGCCGGTCTCGATGCATTTTTTCAGGCCGTATGAATGGAACGTGATGCCGGTTCCGGGATCCCTGAATCCCTCTTTCATACAGTTCCTCAGGCGGAAATCGCACGGATCTTCGCCGATGGCGGCCGCCGCGTCTTCGATCAGGCATTCCGTGATCCAGTCCGCCTGCGGGATACCGTATGCCCGCATGGCCCCGGCGACCGGCGAAGACGTGTAGACCGTGCTGCAGTCCACTTCGCAGCCTTTTTCGTCGGCATAAAGATCTTTGAAGACCGTTCCGCAGTTGGCGCAGATGGCGTGCCCGTGGGAGGCATACGCGCCGTTGTCGGCATAGGCGTCGAGTTTTCTGGCCAGAAGCCGTCCGTCCTTCGTGACGAGCGCTTTGGCGATTCCCCTGATCGCATGCCTGGTCCTTGTCGAAACGATCGTTTCTTCCCGACTGATCTCCAGCCGCACGGGCCGTCCGCCGACCGCAAGGGTCATCAGGGCGTTCATCGGCTCGTACAGGACGTCCTGCTTGTTGCCGAAGCCGCCGCCGATATACGGCTTGATGATCCTGACCTTCCCTTCCGGAAGCCCCAGCGCCATGGCCACGCACTTCCTGGTAATATGCGGGATCTGCGTGGAACAGGTGACGGTGACTTTTCCGTTGCTGTCGACGTATGCCCAGGAGACCGGCAGTTCCAGATGGCAGTGGGAAATACGCGGCGTATTGAAAACGCCTTCAACTTCCGTCAGGTTATCTTTCCCGAATTCTTTTTCCGCCTTCTTTTTTGTCTCTTCATAGGTGAAATCCGCTCCGCCCATCGTCATATGGGAATGGACGATCACGTTATCTTTCCGGATCTCCGGATGCAGCGGCATCGCGTTTTCCGAAAGCGCCGCTTCCATGGTCACTTCCGGCGGATATTCCTCATATTCCACCTTGATCGCGCGTGCCGCACGGGCCGCCGCCACTTCGTCTTCCGCGATAACGGCAGCGATATCGTCCCCGTAATACCGGACGCGCCGGTTCAGGATCTGTCTGTCGCAGATATCCTGATGAGCCTTTTCCACGCTCCACGGATGGCCCGCGGTCGGGAAAAGGGGAAGATCAAGATCCTTATCCATGCAGGTCAGGATCTTTACGACCCCTGGAACTTTAAGCGCTTCCGATACGTCTATGGACTTGACGATGCCGTTTGCGATCGTCGAATGCACCACGCGTCCGTGCAGGATATCCCTGGGTTCCAGATCGGCCGTATACTTCGCCTCACCGGTCACCTTCGCGTACGCGTCCACACGTTTCACTTCCTGTCCGACAGTTCCCATAAAGACCTCATTCCGAGCGCTGCGCGTCAGGGAGATGCCTGATTCCTCTGAAGGATCCGCATCCGCCGCCATGGCAGTCTGCGGCGCTCCGATACAGACTGCCGTTTGGAAAACAACTTTCCGGTCAATTTAAATTTTATCAATCCGTCCGGTCGAAAGCAACGAAGAAACAAGGTCTTCCCGCGTATCGATATCGACCAGTTTCCGGTCGGAAACCACGTAATGATGAACGTCCGCCGCCCGCTGCGCCAGAAGCTTCCTGGGGCCCGTATCTCCCTTCAGGGACAGCAGTTCTTCCAGCATGTCCGCCCGGAAGAGAGCCGGGTTTGCCGGGTGATCCGAATACGCGCAGGCCATCCTTTTTCCGGACGCCAGAAACTCCCGTACAAGCCGGGAAATATCTTCCGCCGGAAAGAACGGCTGGTCAGCAGCGAAAAACAGGACGCTCCCGCAGCCTTCCCGCGAAGCGGCCGAAGCACCGCACCGGACGGACGCCGCTATACCTTCCGCCGCGCCGGGATTATGAATAAAACGGACTTCCGCCAGGCCTTCGCCTGCCGCTGCCGCGATCGCCCGCTCCACGGCTCCGTCCGCCGTCACCGGAAACAGGATCGTTTTGATCCCATGTTGTTCCAGCATCAGGCCCGCTTCCCGGAGCGTTGTAAATGCGCGGACAGAAAGCGGCATGCCTCCGAGATCGGCCAGAAGCTTGTTGCCGCCGAAACGCTTCCCGGAACCGGAAGCCAGGAGCACAAGGCCCAGGGGCCCTTCCTGTTTCGGGGAATTCTCATGATCGTTCAAAAAATCAGACGGGATATATCGGACCGGGATATCCGGGAAACGACTCCGAAGAGGTCGCAGATAAAAAAAATCCGCCAGGCAGTCCTCCAGTTCCCCGGTGACTGGAATGGCGGCAGCTTTCGAGAAAACGGGCAGCTCAGGAACAGCAGCGCAGGATCTCCGGAATGCTTCCCATCGCTCAGGATCCAGCTGTCCGAAGCGGTGGCACACCTCGGAAAGCGGCCGGCCGGCCGCCTGTCTGCCCATGATCACATCGATCTCCGACACATTTTCGGGAATGACCGGCTCCGTGCCGTTCGGGATCTTGAGCGGGTGATGGGCGCTGCCGTCCGCCTCGGTCAGGACGACGTCAAATGAACCGCAGAGTTTTTTCCATTCTTCCGGGGAAAGGCCGCTCAGTTTTCCGTCTCCGCAGCGAAAGCCGAACACGGGGATCCTGCCGTCCGGGCCGGGCGTGTTTACTTTCGCAAGTTCCGACGTGACTGCCGGGACAGTGCTTCCGGCATAAAAAAAATCCGGATCACAGGCCGGTTCATAGATATGCGTGGTCGTCGTCACGGCACAGCGGATCCCCTGCGCTTTCAGACGAAGCGCTTCTTTCCGGATATAACTGCTTTTTCCGCCTGCCCCGGCGACGGCGATCACTTCGGTCATATCAGATTTCCGTCGTTACGTCCGCCAACTGAAATCCGACCACTTTCCGAAGATCCGAAGGACTGACCTCCACCTGGGCCCCGATCCGGCCGGCGCTGAAACAGATCGTCTCGAAGGCTTCCGCCGAAGAATCGAGCACGGTCGGAAACGGTTTTTTCATCCCGATCGGAGAACAGCCTCCGTGGATATATCCGGTCAGGGGAAGCAGTTCTTTCTGCGGGATCATGGCAACGGCTTTTTCAGAAACGGCCGCGGCCGCTTTTTTCAGGTCCAGCTCCGCTTCGACCGGGATCACGAATACATAATGCTGTCCCGATCTTGCGGACGTTACCAGGGTCTTGTACACCCGTTCCGGGCTTTGTCCCAGCATCTTCGCCACTTCGGCACCGGTCGTATGACCGTCAGCTTCGTAATAATAACTGCGGTACGGGATCTTTTTCTGATCCAGTACACGCATGACGTTGGTTTTATCCTGTTTTTTCATTCCTTATCCAGTTTCTGCAGCCGCCTGGTGCGCTCTTCCGTAAATTCCGCGATCTTTTTCCAGAGCGACTTCAGCTGTTTTTTATGGGCGCAGAGTTTTTCCGTGCAATGGTCGCAATGCAGATATTCGTTGGTTTCCTCGGAGAATCGTTCCGGGAACCGGTAGACCGTGATCTCCCACCGCGCGAGCAGAACGACAGACAGGGCCAGCAGGCTCCAGGACCAGCTTTTCCGGACAAAGAAGAGCGGCGTAAACATCATGGCGTAATCCCAGTTGTAAATACGGCAGGCACAGCAGCATTTATTTTTTAAGAACCAGGACTGGAAGGGGCAGAAAAACAGGATGCAGATCATATCGCAGACGGAATAAAAACTGCTTAACAGGATCATGATCCCGTCGTCCAGAAGTCCGGCCATATGCATCGCGCCGAAGAGCGCGTTGAAAAAGATCCATATCATGGCGACCAGGACCGTCGCGTTATTGTCCTGGATCCGGATCTTCGTACTCCCGGTCTTGATGTAGTTTCTGGCGAACTGCTTCTGGCAGCCCGGGCTTTCCAGGGAGGACGGGAAAAAACGCAGGATCATCTCGAAGACAAACACGATCCAGACCACGACAAGCAGCGGCTTCAGCGGCCCTTCGATCAGCTCCGTAATGCTGAAACCGGCTCTCTTCTGGATCCGGGCGGAAATATACAGTACCAGGAGGGTCAGGAAAATGACCGACCGGTAGGTGAGCCGGATATAATGGAACGCGCTGACGGGCGTCAGCTTTTTCCGGGGGATGGACGTGCTTGTACCAGACATAACTCTTCCGTTTTTCCTTCCTGAATTTGAATGATCGTTTTACGGTTTATTCTTCCGCCCTGTTCTCCAGGACGCGGAAAGCCCTGCGGTATATGATCACATATGCGATATTCATGATCACCGCCGTAAAGATCCAGGAGATGGGATATACAAGCAGCAGGACGATGATCGTTCTTTTCTGCGGCAGGACCGTGAAGACGTACAGCAGGCGAAACAGGCAGGTCCCGAAAGCCGAGATCAGCGCCGGTGTCAGGGACCGGTTCATGCCGCGGATCGCGCCGCCGGTTATATCATACAATCCGACGAGCCAATGAGGCAAACCGACGTAGATCAGGCGGATCATCGCGTACCCGACGACGTCGGGGTCGGTCGTAAAAAGTCCGATGACCGCATAACGGTTCAGCATCAGCAGCCCGATCACCACGAGATCCAGCCCGATCGCCATCGACATGGACAGCTGAAGCGTCTTTCTGCAGCGATCCGGTTTCCCGGCGCCGTAGTTCTGGCCGGCAAAAGTGACGCATGCCTGGGTAAACGAATTCAGGACGCTCCAGGATATGAAATCCAGGTTCTGCGCGGCGCTCATGCCTGCGATGCAGGCGGCTCCGAAGCTGTTGACAGCGCTCTGGATCACGACGTTGGAGAAAGAAAAGACCATCCCCTGGATGCCGGCCGGCACCCCGACCTGGACGATCCTTTTGAGGTACCGCGGATCGATCTTCAGTTCGCGCAGGGTAAGCCTGAACTCTCCCTCTTCCCGCATCAGGAAGGATATGATCAGGCCGCCGCTGACACAGTTGGAAAGCACCGTCGCCAGCGCGACGCCGGCCACGCTCATATGAAAACCGACGACAAACAGGATATTCAGCAGGACGTTCAGCACGCCGGCCAGCGTCAGGCACAGGAACGGCCGTCTGCTGTCCCCGCGGCTGCGGAGGATAGCAGATCCGAAATTGTACAGCATGATCGCCGGCATCCCGCAGAAATAAATATGCAGGTACAGCACCGCCTGTTCCATGACTTCTTCCGGCGCGCCCATCAGGCGAAGGATCGGCCTGGCCAGCATCATTCCGATCCCGATCAGGACCACGCCCGATATCAGTGCCACGGAAACGGCCGTATGCACGGCGCCCCGGATCTCATTCCTTCTTCCTGCACCCAGGATGTTGGCCATCAGGACGTTCGTGCCGACCGACAGTCCCAGGAACACATTGACAAGGAGACTGATCACCGGCGCGTTGCTGCCGACCGCCGCCATGGCGTTCGAGTCGGCAAAGCGGCCGACGACCGCGAGGTCCGCCGAATTGAACAGCTGCTGCAGTACGCTGCTGGCCGCCAGCGGAAGCGCGAACATCAGGATCTTCATGGCCATCGGGCCGTGGATCATATCCACTTCTGATCTGCTGCTGTTTCGAAGTTTTGTCGTTGTCATATCAGAATGCTTTACGGATCGCCTGATCCTTAATCTTCTCCTTCCAGATGAACGCTCCGGTACTCATGGCCGACCGCCGGCAGGAATTTTTCCAGAACGTCCTGTGTCCTGATCTTCAGGCTGGACGTGCAGACGCACGGATGGCAGCCGACGTATTCTCCCTGCAGGACGTCTTCGTCGATCAGAAGCTTCACGGCATGTTCCCGATCGTTCATCAGGCCCATGATACTGACCGCACCCGGCTCTATATCCAGATACTTCAGCATGTCTTCCGCCCCGGCAAAGGAAAGTCTCGCCGAATTGATCTGTGACGAAAGCTCTTTTGTCTTGAACTTTTTGTCTCCCGGCATCATCAGAAGATAGAACTGCGTCTTCTGCCGGTTGCATAAAAACAGGTTTTTGCAGATCAGGACGCCCAGGACCGCGTCGATCTCATTGCAGGCCTCCATATTGTCCGCCCGGTCGTGATCGGTGCGCTGATAAGGGATCGACAGGCTGTCCAGAAGATCATACGTCCTGATCTCCCGCGCAAGTCTTCCGTCTTCGTTTTCCGGACGGCCGTTATACAATTCCATAGATCTGTTCCTTTTTCCAAACAAAGATGTCTGACCGATACCACTTTATTATATTCGCTTAGACGCAAAAAAACACGGCGGACTGAATGAAAAGTCCGCCGCGTACGCATCTGGCTGATGATGCCGTTCTTATGAGAAATACTTTGCCTTGACTTCCTGCGTCGGCATATCCTGCCCGGTCCAGAGTTTGAAGGAAGCGGCGCCCTGGTACAGCAGCATGTACATGCCGTTGAAGGTCTTGAGTCCCGCCTCTTTCGCCATCTTTAAGAGTTCTGTTTCCTTCGGCTCATAGATAACGTCCGAAACGACCAGACCCTCATGGAAATAGGAAGCATCCGGTATCAGGCATCCGGGGATCCTGCTCATGCCGACCGGCGTCGTGTTCAGCAGCAGATCCGCGCCCGCGATGCAGGCCTTCAGATCGTCCATATCTTTCAGGTCGTGAAGCGTGACCTTGCAGGAGGTCTGCTCGTTCAGATCCGCCACGATCTTTTCCACTCTGGGCCAGAAAGCGTCTTTCGCATTGAATACGTCGATGGAACCCACGCCGTCGATCGCCGCCTGGATCAGGATCGCCGTACCGGCGCCGCCGGCGCCCAGCTGCACGATCTTTTTACCCTTCAGGTCGCAGCCGGCGTCTTCCGCGCTCTTCATATAACCGATGCCGTCCGTGGTCGTGCCGTAGAGGCTTCCGTCTTCCCTGATCAGCACGGTATTGACCGCGCCGCCGATCTTCGAAGCCGGGGAAAGTTCGTCGCACAGTTCCGCCATTTTGTTTTTGTCCGGCATCGTCAGGTTAAAGCCCTTCGCGCCCATGGCCGCCAGTCCCTTTACCGCGGTCTCGAGCGTTTCCGTTCCGACGTCGAACGCCAGGTATTCGTAATCCAGGTCCAGGATCCTGCAGGCCTCATTGTGCATTTCAGGAGAAATGCTGTGCGCCACAGGGCTGCCCAGAAGGCACAGCAGTCCGGTATGTCCCGTTACATGTCTGCTCATTTTGTTCTCTCCATTCTTTTATCAGTCTGATCCATGACGGGTCAGGCAAGCGCTTTGTGCAGGATCTTCATAACGTTCCTGAGTTCGTCCGCCGGGATCTGTCCCGGAGCAGAGACCTGGCCGACTGCGCCGAACGTCATCGAAGAACCGAAATACTCTCCGACCAGGCGGCTGATGACGCCTTTCGCCATGCTCATGGTAATGATCGGGCGGTCGGCGTACTTTGTGAACATTTCCTGTGTCGCGTCGAGGAGCGTCACGACGTCCGCCGGGCATTTCGGCATCACAGCGATCTTCGGAATGTCCGCGCCCATATCCTGCATCTTCCGCAGACGGTACAGAAGGTCCGCCTTATCGGGCGTTTTGTCAAAATCATGGTTGGAACCGACGACCGCCCTGCCGGCCGCGTGGATCGCGTCGATATTCGCCCGCACCACTTCGTCGCCGGAAAAGATCTCGACGTCCACCGCGTCCGCGTATCCGGATGACGCCACCGCCGTATTCAGCGCAGTATAGGCCTCCATGGAGATCTCCTTTTCGCCGCCTTCCTTTTTGGTCCGGAAAGTGAAAAGGATCGGTTTGTCTCCAAGCTTCTCATTCAGAGCCTTGAGGGTCTGCAGAACTTTTTCCGTGTTAAAAACGTCGTCGTAAAAATCGACGCGCCATTCGACCACGTCGAATTCATAGTTTAAAAACTCTTCCGCCTTGGCCAGGATCCCCTCCGCCGTATTCGCGACGATGGGAACGATGATCTTCGGCATGCCGGCGCCGACCTCGACGCCGCGGAGCATTACTGTCTTCATGTTTTATCCGTCCTCTCCAGGTTTACCGCAGTTCGAACCCTGCGCCAGCCTTGTTCATGGTTTCGTAGAATCCGGGGAAAGAGACCGCCGCGCATTCGGGATTGCCGATCTTCATTTCGCCTTCCTCCAGCAGCAGGCCGCAGACTGCCATCGCCATCGCCACGCGGTGATCGTCGTGGCTGGAGACTTCCGCACCGTGCAGCGGCTTCCCGCCGTGAACCGTCATGGAATCCGCAGTGATGTCGACGTCCGCGCCGCAGGCCGTCAGGACTTCCTGCATGACCGCGACCCGATCGGTCTCTTTTACCCGCACATGCGCAAGGCTCGAGAAATGCGTATCCCCCTGCGCGTATGCCGCCGCGACGGAAAGTGCCGGCAGGCTGTCAGGAATCAGATTCATGTCAATATCGACACCATGGAGCGGTTTTCCGCCATGGATGACCAGTTTATGGCCTTCCAGGTCTTTTTCGATATCCGCGCCCATCCGGATCAGGATGTCCGCAACGGCTTTATCGCCCTGGCTGTCCTCGAAATCCACGTCCGTGATCGTCAGTTCGGAATCCGTGCAGGCAGCGGCGACCAGCGGGAACGCTACGCCCGACCAGTCGGATGCCACAAGGCATTCGCAGGCCTTCAGTTTCTGTCCGCCTTCAATGTGATAGTGTTTATAGTCTTTACTGTTTTCAACCGTCACGCCGAATTTTTTCAGCCAGTCAATGGTCAGCTGCACGTAGAGCGCTTCCAGAGGGTTCTCTACTTCGATATCCACGCTTTCACCGGCAGGAAGGAGCGCGGCGGGCGCCAGGATACCGGAAATATGCTGTGAATTGAAACCCGGCAGATGGCAGGTGCCGCCGTGCAGGGGTCCCTGGATCACAAGCGGCGGACAGTCGCAGTCCGGACGGGTATGGATGCACGTCGCACCCAGTTCCTTCAGCGCATTTGTCTCGTGCCGCCAGGGTCTCCTGCGGATCTGCTCGTCACCGGTGATGACGGCGTAACCGTCGGTCAGAAGCGTGCAGATCCCGGTCACGAAGCTGGTGGTCGTTCCGGAGTTCATGGTATCTAGGACATTTTCAGGAACATTCGGTTTTCCGTTCAGGCCTTTGACCGTCCAGGTATTGGACGCTTCGTCGACAATGACTTCCGCGCCGAAATCCCTGGCCGCTTTCAGGGCTGCCAGTCCGTCCTTTGAAGGAAGCGGGTTGTGGATTACGGTCGTTCCGTCGGCCAGCATGCCGAAAAGCACGGCACGGATCGTGGCGCTCTTGGAACCCGGAACCGCAAGGGTCCCGTGCATGGAGCCTTTTTTCGAATAAGCAAACATGTCAGTTGTCCTCCTTTTTACCCGTGATTATCCGGTCTGTCAGACGTTTCACCGCCGGGACGTTGGAAATGATCGAGATCAGCGTAAGGACCGTCAGGATGATCGTGATCGGGCGTCCGAACAGCGCGACGATCTTATTGTCAGCGGAAGCCGCGAGCGAGATCGCGCGGCGGAAGTTGGAATCCATCATGCCGCCCAGGACGATCGCCAGGGTCATCGGCGCGACGGAATAGCCGCGGGAACGCATCAGGAAGCCCAGGACGCCGAAGAAGAACATCAGGCCTACGTCAAACAGCCGGTTGTTGCAGGCATAGGCGCCGATGACGCACAGGAGCGCAACGATCGGCATCAGGATGGTCTTCGGGACGTTGATGATCTTGGAAAGATGCGGCGCAACCAGCAGGCCGAGCACCAGCAGATAGACGCATCCGATAAAGCCGCCGCCCAGGATCGCGTAGAAACTGTCCGCGTTGGTCATCAGGAACGTCGGGCCGGGTTTCAGGCCGTGGACGTAAAAGACCGACAGAATGATCGCCGTTACCGCATCGCCCGGGACCGCCAGGGTCAGCATCGGGATCAGGGCGCCGCCGATACAGGCGTTGTTCGCGCTTTCCGATGCGACGATGCCTTCCACGGCGCCTTCACCGAAGGGACAGGACGGATTCTTGACGATCTTCTTGGCCTGCGAATAAGCCAGAAATGCCGCCACAGGGCCGCCGGCGCCGGGCAGGGCGCCGACCAGCGTACCGATGACACTGTAGTACATGCTGTGCCAGAAATCCTTCAGGATCTCTTTGATCCTGACGACCTGGTGCGTGATCTGGTTGACCGTCGCGTTCATCTGGCCTTCAAAGATAACACTCAGCACTTCCGCAAAGCCGAACAGGCCGACCAGCGCGGGGACTGTCGCGATACCGGCGTTCAGGTTGCGGATACCGAACGTAAGCCTGGGGGTGCCGAGGACCGAGTCCATGCCGATCATGGCAAAGAAAAGGCCGAACACCGCGCTGACCAGGCCTTTCGAGAAGCTCTTGGTCGTCAGGCCGCCGACGGTGGCCAGGCCGAACAGGGCCAGCAGGAAATAATCCATCGGCTGGAATTTCAGGGCGATGGCGGTAATGGGTTTCGCCAGAAGCGCCAGCGCCACCAGGCCGAAGACCGAACCGATGAATGAATAGATTGTCGCGTATTTCAGGGCTTTGAATGCTTCTCCCCTCTTCGCCAGCGGATAACCGTCCAGCGTCGTGACGACAGATGCGGGAGCGCCCGGGATATTCAGAAGGATAGCGGACAGCGCGCCGGAGAAAACACCGACGACGTACACGCCCATAACGGTCGCGAGCGCGTCATTGGTCGACCAGGTATAAGTGATCGAAACCAGGAGCGCCGTGGCCATGGATACCGACAGGCCGGGAATGGAACCGACGAAAAGGCCTGCGATACTGCCTGCTCCGCAAAGCAGGATAAAGCGGATATCCAGAAAATATTTCAGACTCAGTAACATAGCTTCCATGGATCAGTACCTCCTCAGGGCAGCCGGACGTTCAGTCCCTTACCGAACAACAGGTAGATGGCAGCCGTTGCAATGACCGGGATCAGGATCAGCTTCCACCACTTTCTTTCTCCGAGATAAATGAACAGACCCAGAAGATAAAGGATCGTTGCCGGGATAAAGTGGAGCTTCGGCAGCAGGATATAGTAAGCAAACGAAGCGGCGATAAAAATGGCCGTGCCTTTCAGGTTGTGTTTCGCGGACGCTTCTTTGACTTCCGCTTCTCCCGCCGCTTTGGCTTCCTGCAGCGCATCGGCGACCAGGGATACGGTCAGGAGCATCCCGAACACGGAGATCAGGACCGGGAACAGAAAAGGCGATAATTTCCACTCGGAAGTATTGCGGTCAAAGTGATGATGGTACAGGGAATAAGCCAGAAGGCCGACCGAACAGACTCCCACGAAAACCGCGTCCTGGAAACTGGAGCATTTCAGAAGACTCTTTTTGCCGTTGTTTTCCATGAGACATTTCCTTTCTACAAAAGAAACCGGGCGGGCGCATGATGCTCCCGCCCGGTTCTGTTTCATTCAGTTCGTTTTAATTCTCAGGGCTTCGGAATATTGAAATCCTCAGGGCTGTTGACCGTCGCGCCGGCGTCAAAGAGCAGCCAGGAAACGGTGGATTCCCAATTGGCAAAGAATCCTTTGATCTCATCGATCGTGGTGTATTTCTCGTACAGCTTGTCGATACCGTTGTCAGTCATGAACTTGTCGAAGTCAGCGTCTTTCACTGCTTCCAGGGTCGCGTTGCGGAGGATCTCGCGGATCTCGGGAGCAACGTCCTTGTCAACGACCAGGCTGAGCGGGGTGTACGGGATCTCCATCATCGCATCGCTGCCGGGCATGGCGGAAGCCAGTGTCGGAACGTCCGGATAAGCCGGAAGCGGCTGAGTGGAGCAGACGGCCAGCATCTTCAGATCTCCGCTTTCGAGATAGGAACGGACCGTTGCGAAGTTGGAGTTCGTGAAAACGACCTGCTTGCCGAGGACGGCCGTGATGCCTTCGCCGCCGCTGGAATAAGCGGTCAGGGCCGGCTCATAACCGAACTGGTTCATGATCAGGGCCTGAACATGTCCGGATCCGCCGGGGCCGGTGTAGCTCATCTGGATCTTGCCGGGATTTTCTTTGATGGCGGCAAGGAGTTCGTCGATGGTCTGGTATTCGCAGTCTTTCGCGACAACGATGACCTTCGGGTCATTCGCGATGGAAACGATCGGCTCGAAATCAGCATAGCTCATTTCGCTGATGCCCATGACGCGCTGCGTGCCAAGGCTCTCAGCAGTCAGCATGATGGTGTAACCGTCCGGATCAGCATCCAGGCAGGCCTGGGCGCCGACAGAACCGGAAGCGCCGGAGACGTTCTCGACGACGATCGACTGGCCCAGCTGTTTCTCAAGAGCGATGGCCAGCTGACGGCCGACTACGTCCGTGGTGCCGCCCGCGCCGTAAGGGATGATCATCGTGATCGCTTTGGTCGGATAATCAACTGCCGGAGCTGCCGCAGGGGCCGCTTCGGATGCGGATGCCGCAGGGGCTGCCGCCGGAGCTGCCGCGGGCGCTGCACCGCTGCATGCCGCAAGGCTCAGTGCCATGGTTCCGGCCAGAAGTACTGCAAGGAATTTTTTCATTTGTTTTCCTCCCTTTCTGATTGATATGCTCTCCGGAATCCTTTCCGCGTCATTCTTCCGGCCAAAAGCTTTGTGAAATTTTTTTCTTGCCGAAAGATATGTGTGAAAGTTTTTCCGTTGTTCTCAATATAGCCTCTCATATTGCCCGCGTCAAGTGATTATGGGGTTTTTCGGCAGTCAGATACTGATTTTTGTCATAATAGCCAATTTGAATTTTCAATATTTGTGCAATATTATGAGCAGTTTCTTTTCAAATTTTTCTTCTTTTTGAGAAAATATTTTCTTGAATTGAGTCTGCCATTTTGTTATAGTAAAAAAGGATCCGGCAGTTATACGGATCCCATTCCAGAAAACTCTCTGATTATCCGGAAAACGGCGGAAAAAAGTATGGCAAAAATAACGATCAAAGATATCTCGCGAAAAGCCGGCGTCTCGCTGGCCACCGTATCACGCGTCCTGAACGGGAACGCCCATGTGGATCCGGTCCTTGCCGAACGGGTCCTGGCCGCTGCCAGATCCCTGAATTATACCGGGCCTGTCCTGCACGGTCAAAACGGCATCCGCCGCATCGCCCTGATCATTCCCGCGCTGGAAAACAGCTATTACTCTTCCATTGCGGACGGCGTCATCGACAGGGCGCGCGAAAACGGCCAGGTAGTCACGATCATGAATACAAAAGCCGATCCCGGGATCGAAGCGGACTGTTTCCGGCAGATCCTGCTCTCCGGGGCGGACGGCATCATTTTCTCCGGCACGACTTCTGACGATCCGCTGAAACTTTATCCCGGTCTGGAGCACATCCCGATGGTCATTGCCGCCAGGCGCCTGGTCTCACCCGGTATCCCCCATATTTACCAGGATAACGAGGCTGCGGGCTACGTCGCCGCAAAATACATGCTCCGCCTGCGCCGCCGCCGTATTGCCCTGATGATGAATTTCTGGGGAGACCGGATCCGGGATTACGAGACGTTTCTGAAAGAATACCATTCTCCTGCGCAGGGAGCCTGTACGGCATTCGACCGTTTCACCGGCTACTGCCGTGCGCTTCAGGAGGAAGGGCTGTCCGTGGATCCGAACATGATCTGCTTCGGCGGCTTCAGCCATGAATCCGGCTATCAGGGCGCCCATGCCCTGCTGACCGGCATGCATGAATTCGACGGGATCCTGGTCCCGAACGATCGCTGTGCGACCGGCGTTCTGCGTCTGTTCCGGGAACAGGGGATCGGCGTCCCTGAAGACGTCTCCCTCATCTGCTTCAACAGCGGCCTGATCGCCAACGTCGTATCACCCGACCTGACCACGATAGAACAGAACAACTATGAACTGGGCGCGCAGGCGGCAGCCCAGTTAAACGAGCTCATCGAAGGCCGTTCGGCAAAGGACGTCAGGCTGGACGTCAAACTGACGGTAAGGGGGTCGACCGCACTGGCCGGCTGACGTTTACAGATCTTTCTTCCGGAACAGATAATAGATAAAGTCGTAATCACTGAAACTGTAATCCTGCTGGTCGATCAGATCATACTGCTCATAAATGCAGGGCGGGTAATTGTCCCGCGCGATCACGAAGTCGGTCAGGCCCTCGCGCACATACCGCTCCTGCTCTGAAAACGGATCGTTCGCCTTGTCTTCCACTTCCAGCGTCTGCGTCTGGAACCACCGGCACGTCGGGACGACGTCCGTAAGCGTGTAGAGTCCGGCATCCAGACATCCGACGTTCAAAAGCGTCGGATCTTCTTTTTCCAGCACCTCATCCCGGAAACGGAACATAAAATAATGCTCCTTTGTCTCCTGCATAAACGGGATATTCATGGACGTCCGGTACAGGAACAGCAGGGAACAGGCAATACACAAAAGACCTGCCGCCGTTCCGGCCTTTACACTGATAGGCCTGTCATTCAGTACAGCCGTGACCAGGCGTCCGGCCAGGGCAAAGCCGTACACGGCAAAGATCGAAAGCGGCAGTGCGTAATACGGCAGGAAACGGCCGCCGATGAAAATACCCAGATACAGGAATCCGAACAGAAGCGGGGCGTACAGCCTCTCCAGGACTGTCCGGCCTTTTTCCAGCAGGGTAAAGAACAGGCCCGGTATGACGAACCCGAAATACTGGAAATTATCGTGGATCAGCCAGTACAGTGTCTTGGCCAGCCCGTAGAAGCGTTCGTACAGGCCGGGGCCTTCCGACTGCAGATCGCTGTACAGAAAAACATTGACGAAGACGTATCCCCAGTACCAGTCGTAAAGACCTCCCTGTACGCCGAAATAGATGAGCCACGGAACAAACGGCAGGAACATGCCGAAGAGAAAGACCAGACAGGCTCTGAAACTGCCCTTTATATCTTTATGAACGAGGAAAGCCAGCCACACGACTGCCATCCACGCGAAATAAAATCCCAGTCCGTTGAATTTGATATTGGCGATGATCCCCGCCAGGATCCCGCCGATCAGCAGGGTCTTCGCGGGCATGACCCGGTCCCGGTACTGATTTCTGAAATAATCGGCGATCAGGTACAGTCCCCATACGTAGAACGGCAGGCAGATCTCCTCTGCCGCCCCGCCCCACCAGAAGCTCCGGGACGAGACCGCGCAGACGTAGACGAGCGGGGCCATGATCACGGAAAGCATCTCCTCCGTGTACAGCCGAAGGATCCTGTAAAAGCCGGCGACGTCCAGAACTCCCAGAACGATCTCCAGCAGGAACACGCCGGCAAACGTCGTATGCGAGACCAGATAGGCCAGACCGTAGAAGAAATACAGGTACATGCCTTTCTGGTCAAAAACGTCCCGGTAAGGCATCTTCCCGTGAAAGATCGATTTCCCGACCGACAGATAACTGTTCGCATCGTCCCAGTTATTGAATACATACAGGAACGAAGAACGGGACGCCAGCATCAGGATCAGGAATACGGCGAAACAGAAATATACGTATTTGTATAACGGTCTGTGATCTTTTTTCATCTGCACACTGACGGCGAAGCTTTTCTTCCGGTTATCTGCCGCCTTTATTATAGCCTGTGCGGAATCCATCGGGAAACAAAAATCGGAAGACAGAAAACTTCGTCCGCAGTATCCCGTGAAAGGATCTGCGGACGAAGTCTGTTTTTTACATGGAATCGGGCCATAAGGCCGCTGTCAGCTTATTTCCACTGGAACGTGGTAAGTCCGTAAATGTAGAGCGCGAGGACACAGACCGGGACAAAATACTTGAAGACCGGCTTCATCCAGTTCTGCACTTTCATTCCCTTGCCGGCGTTGGCTTCTTTAATGAATTCGTCCCAGCCCCATCCGATCTTGTAGCAGCAGAAGATCGAGAAGACGAACGCGCCGATCGGCAGGAGGTTCGTGCTGACGATGAAATCCCAGAAATCAAGCCATGCGGAACCATCAGCGAACGGCTGGAAGGAGAATACGCTGTAACCAAGGGCGGTGGTCAGGGCCAGGGCGAAAATGCCGATCCCGCAGGCGATGCATCCCTTCGGCCTGTCCCATCCGGTCAGCTCCCGGATGCAGGCGAGAATGTTTTCAAAAACTGCCAGTTCCGTGGAAAATGCCGCGAAGACCATGAACAGGAAGAAAAGTGTTCCCCAGATGCGGCCGCCGGCCATATTGTTGAATACGGTCGCCATGGTATCGAAAAGAAGGGACGGACCTGCATTGACTTCGATCCCGTAGGTGAAGCAGGCCGGGAACATGATAAAGCCGGCCATGATCGCGACGAACGTATCCAGCAGGATGACGTTCACGGATTCTCCCATCAGCGAACGCTCTTTGCCGATGTAGCTTCCGAAGATCGCCATGGATCCGATGCCGATGCTCAGTGTAAAGAACGCCTGGTTCATGGCGCCGACCACGACTGACCCGTTGATCTTGGAAAAATCAGGCACAAGGTAGAAAGAAAGCCCCTCACCGGCGCCGGGAAGCAGCGCGCTGTGGACAGCCAGGACGATCATCAGGACAAACAGCGCCGTCATCAGGTACTTCGTGACTCTTTCCAGACCGCCCTGAAGATTGAAGCTTAAGACGGTAAAGCCCAGTACGACGGCGATGAGCAGGAAGATCACGTTGACGGCCGGATTGGTGATCATGGAAACAAATCCCAGGTCAGCGGTCTTTCCGATCAGGAACATGACGAAATGATACATCATCCATCCGGTAACGACCGTATAGAACGCCATCAGGGCAATATTGCCGAGCAGCGCGAAATAGCCGTGGATATGCCACTTCTGGCCCTTTTTTTCCAATTTCTGGTACATCCGGACGGGGCTGGCCTGTGCCGCCCTGCCGATGGCGAATTCCATGACCAGGGACGGCAGTCCGAGTAGGAGCAGACAGAGCAGATAGACAAGCACGAATCCGCCGCCGCCGAACTGTCCCGTCATCCACGGGAATTTCCACACGTTGCCGCAGCCGATCGCGCAGCCGGCGCTCAGCATGATAAATCCGAGCCGGCTTCCCAGTCTTTCTCGTTCATTGTTCATTGTAAGATTCCATCCTTCCTTCTTAATAAATAAAAACGAAAACCTGTGTTTAGTGTATAACCATTCCATCGGCGGAATCAATGAAAACTTTCCTTCGAAAAACTTTCCGTTTTCGGATATTGACAAAGGAAATCAGAAAATTTATACTAAAAAAGCTGTTCAACTTACAGCGTCAGTTATGGCGAGATAGCTCAGTTGGCTAGAGCATGCGGTTCATACCCGCAGTGTCGAGGGTTCAAATCCCCCTCTCGCTACGAAAGGAATCCGAAAGGATTCCTTTTTTTATCAGATTTGAACCCGAGACACTGCGGTGCAGTGGAGAGGGCGCACGACGTCCGGGGGATGTCGGTTCTGCGCCGACCGGAGCGAAGCGGAGAATTCAAATCCCCCTCTCGCTGCGAAAGGTGAAAACAGTCCTCACAGATTTGCCACAATGCTGCACGTACCATATAATCATAATAAAAATCGATATCTGTTCACGGTGATTATATGGCTTTGACTATTCCTTCACTTATATATTTTATTGTAGTCTGCCTGGTTTTTTATAATATCAGGGAGGCGTTGAAAACACGTTTTCTTACTGCTGCCAGTATTCTTTACGTGTTCTTTCTCAGCCGGCATGCGGGCGCAGCCGTACTCGGCATCTCCATCCTTACCTGGATGACCGGATGCCTGACCGGATGGCTGGTCAGACAAAATCACAGAAAAGCCTCGCTTGCCGTGACCGGTATTTCTATAACCGCAGCAGTTCTGTCGCTCGTTTTTTTCAAATACGTCCCTGTTTTACCGATAGCGGGCAGCTCCGGCCTTTTTTCAAAACTCATCCTGCCTGTCGGCTATTCTTTCTATATTTTCCAGGTGATCAGTTATCTGGCCGATATATACGCCGGACGTACCGAGCCCTTCCTCAACTGGTTCGACGTTTTATTATTCCTGTGCTGGTTCCCCAAATTTATAAGCGGTCCGATAGAACGTAAAGAAGAATTCGGTCAACAGATCACAGCAGCGGGAAAAACCCGTTTTCTGGATCCGGATCGATGGAGTACGGTTATCAGTTACGTGCTTACAGGCTGTTTTTATAAACTGGTGATCGCGGACAGACTCGGTGAATATGTGGACTGTATATTTGAGTATTCCACCGGTTTCAGCAGTACATGGCTCATTATCGGTATCTTTTTATACTCGGTCCAGATCTATTGTGATTTTGCGGGGTATTCATATGCTGCCGTCGGCATTTCAGCCGCATTTGATATCCGGCTCACGCAAAACTTCATAACTCCGTATTTCAGTTCGAATATTACGGAATTCTGGAGGCGATGGCATCGGTCCTTAAGCAGCTGGCTTAAAGATTATATATATATCCCGTTAGGGGGAAACCGCCGAGGAAGTATCAGAAAGATCATAAATATCCTGATCGTTTTCCTTCTATGCGGAATGTGGCACGGTTCAGGATTCAATTTCCTGATCTGGGGCCTGCTCCATGGGATATATTCAGCCCTGGATGAATTCTTCAAAAGCAGAGATATTCAGTGGATCAGAAAAGGAATTCCCGGAAGGCTGCTGACGTTTCCGGCTGTAACTTTTGCCTGGATATTTTTCAGGGCTCCTTCCGCACAGAAAGCATTTGAATATATCCGGACGATCCTGACTGTCGGTCCTAGGCTGCATACCTTCATAGAAGAAATGCTCGCCTTAGGTTTGAACAACACGGAAGTCAGGCTTATAGGCGTACTTCTCCTGCTTCTGTTCATCATGGAAATCACCGCGTATCGAAAAAACTGCGCCGTTCCGGAGATCCTTCACAAAAGGCATTATCTGATCCGGTATTCCGCTGTGCTTTTACTTGTAATGAC
>JAEEGL014711450.1_pt1 | contig 26190 bp, 19 predicted proteins | sample 9134231 | NCBI WGS metagenome assembly JAEEGL01 (sample SAMN16246548, study PRJNA631951) | gut metagenome | biome: gut microbiome; feature: rumen; material: fiber-attached | host: Bos | place: Iran: Karaj | collected 2018-10
CGATATTTTAATACTCGAACGAGAGCAGGCCTTGGGCGGAATACTCAAGCAGTGCATCCACAACGGCTTCGGCCTCCACCGCTTCGGCGAGGAGCTGACGGGCCCCGAATACGCCGCGAGAGACCGCAAAAGAGTCGAGGAACTCGGAATCCCCTATAAAACGGGGACGATGGCGCTCGACATAACGCCCGAAAAAGTAATAACCGCCATGAACCCCGAGGAAGGCGTTTTCCAAATCGAGGCGGGCGCCGTGATTTTAGCCATGGGATGCCGCGAACGCCCCGCAGGCGCGCTTGGCATCGCGGGCAGCCGTCCCGCGGGCGTCTACACCGCGGGCACCGCGCAAAAATACGTCAACTGTAAGGGCATAATGCCCGGCCGCGAGGTCGTCATTTTAGGCTCGGGCGACATAGGCCTCATCATGGCCCGCCGCATGACCCTTGAGGGCGCCAAAGTCCACGCCGTCTGCGAGCTTTTACCATATTCGGGCGGCCTCGCGAGAAACATCGAACAGTGCCTCAACGACTTCGGCATTCCCTTAAAGCTTTCGCACACCGTGGTAAAGCTTCACGGCCGCAAGCGCCTCGAGGGCGTGACGATAGCGGCGGTCGACGAAAACCGCCGTCCGATAAAAGAGACCGAGGAGTATATCCCTTGCGACACGCTCCTACTTTCCTGCGGACTTATCCCCGAAAACGAGCTTTCAAAAAGCGCCTCCGTGCCGCTTGACCGCGTGACGGGCGGCGCCACGGTCGATCAGGACAGGGAGACCGAGATCGAGGGCATTTTCGCCTGCGGCAACGTCCTCCACGTCCACGACCTCGTCGACTACGTCTCGGAGGAGGCGGCCATCGCGGGCCGCGCTGCCGCGGCCTACTTAAAGGGCGAAAAGAAAAGCGACGTTTCGGTTACGCTTAAAGCCTGCGACGGCGTCCGCTACACCGTCCCCCAGCGGCTCACCGAGGCCAAGGACGTGACGGTCTATTTCCGCGTCGCCGATGTCTATAAAGACCTCAAGGTCGAGTTAAGAGACGGCGAAAAGGTCATACTTTCGAAAAAGAAACTCAGCGTCGCGCCGGGCGAAATGGAAACGCTCGTCATTCCGGCCGATATAATAAAGGCGGCCGACGGCGGGGAACTGACGGTGGCCTTATCCGCCGACAGAAAGGGGAGGGTATAAGTGGAGACGAAAGAGAGAATTCTCACCTGCATAGTCTGTCCGCGCGGCTGTCGGCTTTCGGTAACGCTCGAGGACGGCAAGCCAGTCTCGGTGACGGGAAACTCCTGCAAAAGGGGCCTTGACTACGCAATAAACGAATGCACCCACCCGATGAGAACGCTCACCTCGACCGTAAGGGTCGAAGGCGGCGGCGTTATCTCGGTCAAGACGACCTCTCCCATACCGAAGGAGAAAATGTTTGCGGCGATGGAGGAGCTCAACCGCGTGACGGCGCCGAAAAGCACCGTCGCGGGCGATGCCCTTATCAAAGGCATAGCCGGCACCGACGTCGACCTCGTCGCCACCGAGGACGCGTAAAAGAATAATAATAAACCACGCCGCCCGCATCGCGGGCGGCGTGGTTTATTATTTTAATACCATTTTTCTACAAATTTAATTGTGTATTCTTCACCTGGGACGGCATCAAAAAAGGTGATATTTTCGTTTTTGAATTTGTCACCCTTACTCAAACTCGAAAGTAAAATGCCACCCGAAGCAACCATATAACCTTGACTGTCATAAATCTTGTAACCGAACATATCGATAGACGTGTCGCCGCCGTATGTTTTTGTTCCCGACAAGCTGATTTCCAACCAACTTTTGTAAGTATAACTGACTTCTTCAATAGTGATTTTTGATTCTATTTTTCCGCGGTAGTCTTTTAGCACAATTTCAAAAGGCAATTTTTCGGCAGTGACCGTGACGGATTTTACAGGTAGCGGCTCACCTGATTCGTTAAGCATCGGTGCAAATTTAATGGTGTATTCTTCACCGGGAACAGCGTCATAATAGTGAATGGTTTTTAATATGCGATCGCCAGTTTCTAAATCTGAAAGCGAAACGGTTCCTGAATCGACCAAATAACCTTTACCGTCATATAGTTTATAACTGAATTCGTCGATAGATGAATTATTTCCATAGGTCTTTTTAACTGAAATATTGATATCTAAACTCGGAAGTATAACGCCATCGTAAGAGTAAGTTACTTCTTCAATAACGAGTTTTGATGCAATGTTGCCGCTTTTATATTTCAGTTCTATTTCTAAAGGCAGGTTTGCAATTTTGAGTGTGGCGGGTTTTACGGGAAGACAGTATAAAGCTGTGCAGTTGACTTCGTCAAATTCAAAAACGTTGTCTTTATAAATTTTAAGAAAAACGGTCCCGCTTGCGGATAAGCCCTCCGCAACTTGAAACGCTGGTATTCTGATTTCCGCAAGATACTGCTCATCGCCGGCTTTGTTTGTATAGGTTGCGAAATCACTCTTTAAGACTTTTTTGGTCGCCGTATAAAGCTTGTTTCCCTTATCGTCGACAATTCTAATTTCAACCGTCGCGTCCGACGCGACAGCTTTATCGTTTTTGTCATAGAAGGCAAAAAACACGCTGTAATCTTTCGTGCTTGAATTATATTGAAACGACCAATCTTTAAGAGTGCTTACAGGATTGATGACCTGTGTGAGCAGAGAACACCCGCACATGCTGAAAACCAGCGTTAAAGAAAGTAATATAAGCAATGCCTTTTTCATTTTTACTTCCCCTTTTGGGCTATTTATAGCCTATATTGTATCATATATAGCCCATATTTGCAATAACTTTGTCATATAATAGAAAAAAATGTGGTGAAGTGATGCTTTATGGGAACTTATAACGCCGTAAAAAACAGAATACTGAATCTCTGCGAAGAAAAACGAATGACGATCCACGAGCTCGCCATTGAATCGGGTGTCGCTCCGTCTACAGTTAAGAATATTCTTTACGGAAAAAGCAAAAACCCGGGCATAGTCACTTTAAAAATGCTATGCGATGGGTTTGGCATTTCTCTTGAAGAGTTTTTCAATTCAAGTGAGTTTGAAAACTTGGAACAGGAAATAGAATAAAAGTTCTTTCTTTTTAAGAAAGAGCTTTTTTATTGCAATCCCGCCGCTTTTCGTGGTAAAATTATATTATAATCAAATTCGGAGGCAAATTATGACCTTCAAAGGCTTTTTGATACTGGTCGCGGCGATGAGCGCCGTCACCCTTTTGCTCTATCTTATCGATAAAAGCCGCGCCAAACGCGGCGCGTGGCGTATCCCCGAAAAAGTGCTTTTGGGGTGCGGCATCCTCGGCGGCGCCGCGGGCGGACTCCTCGGCATGAGGCTCTTCCGCCACAAGACCAAAAAGGCCTATTTCTGGACGGTAAACGGCATAGCTTTGATAGTCCACGTCGTCATTGCCGTCTGGCTGTCAACTAAGGGAATATAATCGCATCTCACGGGCCCCGCGCCCGAAACGCCGCGTTTCTTTTGAAACGCGGCAACTTTTTTCGCGCCGAAAGATGGGTTCAAATCCCATCTGCCGTAAAAGCGCGAAAAAAAGCGCCTTCCTTTCGGAAGGCGCCTCGGGCGCGGGGGTTTAATCCTTCATCTGCACGGGGGTTTTCTTGAAGGCGTTTTCGAGGAAGACGCGGTAGTCCTCGACGGGAATAGGCCTCGAATACAAGTAACCCTGAATGGCGTCGCACTTTATGCGCTTTAGCATCGCGAGCTCCTCGGAGGTCTCGACGCCCTCTGTGATGACCTTCATTTCGAGCGCCTTGGCCATCGCGACGACGCCCGCGAGGAGGTATTCGTCCCTGTTTCTGTTCTGGCTCTTCATAAGGAAGAACTTGTCGAGCTTTATGACGTCGAAGGGAAGGGTCTTTAAGGCCTTGTAGGACGAGAAGCCCTCGCCGAAGTCGTCTATCGCGCAGGAGAAGCCGTTTGCGCGGAGCACCGAAAGGGTCTGCGAGAGGACGTCGTAGTTCTCCATCGCGAGGCTCTCGGTGAACTCGAGCTCGAGGAAGTAGTCGGCTATGCCGTAATGCTTTTTGGTCTTGATGTAGAAATCGAGGAAGTCGGGGTTCTGGGCCGACGCTCTCGAGACGTTGACCGAAATAGGCACGACTCGCTTGCCGTTTTTGATGAGGTCCTGAATAAGCAGGCAGGCCTGGACGAATATGTATTTGTCAAGCTCGGCTATGAAGCCGTTTCTCTCGAATATCGGTATGAACTTGGAGGGCATGACCATATTTCCGTCGGGCCGCACCCATCTGACGAGCGCCTCGGCGCCGTCGATACGGTCGTGGAGTATGTTGTATTTCGGCTGAAGATACATCTTGAACTGGCCGCTCTTCAGAGCCGACTCCATGGCCTCTTCTATTTCGGCGATCTTCAGAAGCTCTTCGTGCGACTCGGCCTGATAATAGACGAAGATCTTGTCGCTGTTTTCGCCGACGGCCTCTTGCGCTATGACGGCGCGGTCGATCATTTCGGCGACGGTGTAGCCCGCGTTGCGGTCTATTTCATAGACGCCGAGGACTATTTTCGCGCGGTAGCGGCTGTTTTTCAGAGTGGTGAAATCGCTGACGTGGTCGACCATCTGCGTCAGCCTTTCGTTCGTCCCATCCGACACCCTGACGAGCATCGCGAAGCGTCCGTCGGTGAGACGGCCGTAGGTCTCGCGGCGTTCGAGCGCCTTTGCGATGACCTTCGAGACGTAAAGAAGCAGGTCGTTTGCCGTCTGGAAGCCGTATATGTTGCTTATATAGTTGAAGTTTTTGATGTTCATATAGATCATCGCATACTTGGTGTTGGAGTTATCGGCAAGCAGCGATGCGGAGTCGGCCTCGAATTTGCTCTGGTTGGCGCACTGGGCGATGGGGTCGGTATTCTCGGCGTTGGCCATCCTCGTGATGTATTTTCTGTTCGAGAAGGTGAAATAGAAGAACATGCCGAGATAGCAGGAGAGGACTATGATACCGACTATAAGCACCGACTGCAGAGCGCTGTTGATGCCCTCGGGCAGCACGGCGTTGGGGACGAGCATGACGACCGACCAGTCGGTGCCGGCGATCTTTGCGACCGACGCTATTCTTCTGCCCTCGATGTCGCCGACGGAGATCTCGGCGCCGTTGGCTATAGCGGCCATAATGTCCTGCTTGAAGGTGTCCTCGGCTTCGGGGTCGGCGGGGGCGCCGAGGGCGTCTGACACGCTCGTGTGGGTCTCGGAGTTGTATTTCTGATACTCGAAGGGGGCGAATATGATGGTGCCTTCAGTGTTGACGAAATAGAGGCACTTTTCGCCTATCGAGAATCCGCAGTCGTTATAAAGCCTCGCCGACGAGAAATAGGCGCCGACGGCCTTGACGGTCTCTTTGAGCGGGTCGGAAACGTAGACGACGAAGGCGTCGCCCTTGAGTATTTCGTTATCGAAATAAGGCTCCGAAATGCCGCTTACGCCCTTTTCGGCCATGGCGGCGACCTCGGCGGGGGCGTAGTTCAGGGCGTTCCCCGAGTCGTTGAGGATCCTCCCGTCATCGAGATAGCTTATGAGGCGGTAGCAGTCGAGCTCGGCGGCGTAGCCTCTCGACGCCTCGAAGGCGTCGAACTCGTCGGGATAGCTGTGGAAGGCGTCGTCGGCGTAGAAGAGGTAGCCCTCGGCCTCGGCGATATATTTGTTCATAACGGAGGAGATCACCAGCGCGCTTTGGGCGGTGACCTGCATGTTGTCGTCGATAGACTGGCTCCATACCGACTCGCGGATTATCGTATTGCCGAAGATAAGCACGAAAACCATGAGGACAAGGAGAAATATACCGACGAGCGGCAGTATGAAATTAAATCTTCCTTTTTTACCCGAACCTGATGCCACGGAAAAGGCCTCCGAAAAAATTATTTAAGATCCGCGAGCTCTTTCTTGAGGGCGTGCATCTTGTCGCGCTCCTCGTCGATGATCGCGGTATAGCGGTTGAAATAGTCGACGTCCGCGTCGTCCGGCGACTGATGAGTGAGAATAGCCTCCAGAAGCGCCGCCTGCGAACGGGTGCGGAGCTTTTCTGTCTTTTCTATCCTCGCTATGCAAGCTTTTATCTCTTTCTTAAGACGTAGTTTTCTGAACATTTTACGACCTGCTTTCTCAGTTGCTTTCATTAGCTTCGTCGTCCTGACTGTAAGGGTCCTCGGGGGTTATGTCGTAGCGGTCGAAGCTTTCGATGACTTTGTTGAGCGCGGCGTAGCCCTTGTCGGTCTCGCCGTCGAGTATATAGCCGATACCCTCTCTTATTTCGGGTATGTAGAGCCTGAACTGGTTGGTCATTCTTATCGAGGCGTAGTAGAGGTCGCTCAGGCACTTCTGCGTGGCCTCGTTCTCCTCGGTGAAGATCGCCATCTGTCTTACGACTCCGAGCTCGCCGGTTATCTCTCTGGCCTTGGTGTCGTAATCGAAGCCCGTCTCGTCGGCGATGGCGCTGTCAAGCAAAACCGCGATCCTTGTCATCGACTCGTGGAACTGATTCTGGCAGACGAGCTTGTTATGCGCCTGGGCGTAGAAGAAGAGGCTGATAAAGACTATTGCGGTCACCGCGAGAAGGACGATAGACGTGATAAGCGCGGCGCGGCGCATCTTCTTTTTCTTCTCTTCGCGCCTGTAGGACGCGTCGGGATTTTGCAGATACTGCATAAACGCGAATTTGGGGTCGTCGTAGTCTATGTCGCGTTTTTTCTTGCCGCGTTCGAGGCTTTCCACCGCCGTCTGGGCGGCCGACGCCTTCATTTTCTCGGGCGTGTCGGAGAGACCGTTTATGTCGGCGAGCGAGGCGCCCGTATCCTTGTCGGCAAACTCCTTCTGGAGCTCGTCGGCGGCTTTTTCGGCGTTTTCGGTGGCCTCGGCGAGTCGCTTTTCTCTCTCTTTTTTCTGTAAGGCCTCGAGCTTCAGAAGCTCTTTTTCCTCTTTTTCTCTCGATATTTCTTTTTCAGCCATCAGTTATCACCTCCGTCGGGACTTCCGTCCGACGAAACGGCGGCTTCGCCTTCGCTTTCGGGCGGAGTTCCGGACTCCGCGGCAGTTTCGGCGTGCGCCTTTATATATTCTTCCACGGCGAGCTTTTTGAGCTCCTCTTCCGAGAGAGCGGGGGCTTTTTTGCCCCGCTTCTTGCCGCCGCGGACGACGTTGACTATTTCAAATACTATGAAGAAGGTCGCGGGAGTTATGATTATAAGGAAAAACATGAGCGGACTTGTGAAAAACTCGACCACGGCGCCTATCACGGGAAGGCTCGTCACGTATTTTCCTATATACTGCTCCTTGTAAACGGGTTCGGTGTCGGCCACGGGGTTGGTCTTCGCGTTGTCGCCCTTGGTGCGAAGCGCCGTGCGGCCGTCTATTTCGTAAATTTCGACTATTCTGTGGGTGTTGGGACTGCCCGCGAGCGAGCCCGTCCTCATATAGAAGGTGACTATGTCGCCGACTTTAAGCTCCTCGAACGGCGTGTCGTCTATGAAGATATACGTTCCCGTCGGGATGGTGTCCTCCATGCTTCCAGCAACGATCTTAAGGACCGACCTTCCGAAAATCATGGGAACGGTGTTATTCATCCTTGCGGAAAAGAGAACGATGAAAAGAATCACAAGCAGAGCGAGGAAGGTATAGAGAACGACGTTGACTATAACGCTTACGACTTTTTTAGCTTTTGAACGTTCCTTTGCCAATAGTCATCACTCCGTAAAATAATAAGAGGCGGACGGGCGAAAGCGCCCTGCCGCCTCACGCTTCAAGCGCTTTTTTTCGCTTTTGCGGACTTTTTTGCGGCCGCTTTCTCCGCTGCGGCCTTTTTGCGTTCCTCGGCGAGCCTCGTCTTGCGTTCGAGGGCCAGAGCGGCCGATATGGCCTTCTTTATCTGTTTGTCGCGCGGGCCGAGCTTTTTCTTCCGGGTGACGCCGGGGACGGCCACGGGAACGGCCGTGACGGCGCGTTCTTCGCGCTCGATGAAATCGTAATCGTCTTCGGAAAACTCGTCGTGTTTCCTTATGACCTTGGGCGCTATCTTTGCGCCGGCGGTGCCGATGTTTTCGCCCATGCCGAGAAGCGCTCCGCCGTTGGTATAACGGAAAACGACGTATTGCATCGCCATAAGCGAGTAAAACTGCCTGAGCATCTCTTCGGGCGGCCTTTCGGCCGTGTCGGTCTTTATGATCTCAAAGCCCGCCTTGTCGTAGCTCTCGATATACTGCCAGAGGACGAGGCACTGCTTCAGGTAGATGTTTTTGGTTATGGCGTTGGTGCGCATTATCGGCGGGCGGACGAAGTTCTTGCCGACCGAAACGGCAAACTGCGAAGCCTTATAGCTGTCGATTATCTTGGATATGCGCTTGACCCTCGTCATGATGTCGGCGCCCTCTTCGCCGTCGTCTTCCTCGGCGTCGTAGGAGAGGTCGGTCGTCTCGACCGAGACGTTCATCTTGATATTGCCGTTTTTCGAGGGCATCTCGACGGTGATCTCAAGCTCGTCCGACTGCTCGTCGGCCGCGTATTTCTTGAGGGTGTCGAGCCTTCGGTTTATGAAAATATAGAGCTTGTCAATGAGCGTGGCCACGAATTTGTTTTCGTAGGTCAGTATGTTTTCCTCACGGAAAACGTTTAAGAGCTTCGAGGGGACGACGGAGCCGTCGTCCTCGATGCGGTTTATCATATTGGTGTGCTGGGCGAGGTGGCGGATGGATTTCGGTGAAATGTTCCTCGAAAGCTCGACGGGGAGTATTTTCTCCTCCTCGGCGATATCTCTGCCGGGATGCCTTATCCATACGTCGATGGCGGGCAGCGCGGCCTCGAGGGTCTTCACCCATTGCTCGTCTATCTGTTTCGTCATCTTTTTGCGGTTCATCGAGACGAACGCTTTCGAGCGGGCGAATTTCCGCATGAGCGTTTTATAGTAGGCGCTGTCGCCGACCGTTGCGCCGATATTTTCGGCGGTGGCTTCAAATACCTCCGCGCCGGGATCGTTAATCATTTCAACACCGGTCCTTAAGATCAGTAGAGCTTGGACAGCCTTTCGAGATAGGCGTGGCACTCTTTCATATTATTCTTACCGAATACCTTGGTCAGATATACGTCAAGCTCCTTGAGTTCGTCTCTCATAAGAGAGAGGTTGAGGCTCTCGAACTTTCTGAAGACCTTGGTCGCGAGGACGTAGTCGACGCCGTCCAACTCGGTGCCGCCGCAGGCGACGTAGACGGGAACGAAACCGTGGAGCTGCTTTATGATACGGTTACCGAAAGCTATGCGGAGCTTTTCGATAATGAAGATATCAAGATGGGAGATCTTATCCATGACAGCGTCGGAAACGGGATATTTCTCAATGGCCTCGCGGAAGAGGGAAGAGAGGTGGGCGTAGGAGATGTTGGCGGGCTCGGTGTCGGGCGCGTCGAAGGGCTCGCCCTTGGCGTCGAGGTTAATGGTGAGGGCGCGGTCGTAAACCTTATCGGAGACCGAGAAGGTCGAGTCGTCGTTATTCGCCGTGCCGACGTACCACATATTCTGCGGGATGGTGAGCTTGCCGCCGGCGAGGTGTTTCGGGTCGTTATCCCACGAAGAGGGGACGAGCTCGAGCTTCCACTCGCTGGTGTCGGGCATTTCGAGGATGGAGAGCATCTCCGCGAAGTAATACTCAACGCGGGCGATGTTCATCTCGTCGAGGATTATTATGTTGATGTCGTCGTTATAAGAGGCCTCGTATATTCTTTTGAGGACTTCGGTCTCGTTGAACTTCTTGGTGAATTCGTTGAAGTAGCCGAAAAGCTCGGTGCGGTCTCTCCACGAAGGCTGGACGGAGGCTATGGTCGCGTCGTGGGTGAAATATTTGCCCATCGAGTAGGGGAGGGAGGTTTTACCGGTACCGGATATACCCTGTAATAGAAGCATCTTGGTAGACGCCATGCCGGCGAAGAAGCATCTGATTATCTTTACGTCGTAGAAGAGGTGCATTCTCGAGCAGGCGAAATTACGGAAGCCCTGGCAAATATCGGTGAGCGACATATCGGTGACGTATTCGGGCGGGTTGAAATAGAGATATTTCTCGTCGACCTCGGTAAGTCTCGCGAAGCGGCTCTCGCCGTGGGCGGCGACGACGTTGGCGCCTTCGCCCTCGGTCTCGCCCTCGCCGGCGGTCTGCGCGGCGGCCGCGGCCTTGGTTTCGTGCTCTTCGGTTATGTCGGTAATGGCCTCGGCGAGCGCTCTTGCCGAGACGCCCGATTGCGAGACCTTAAGCGCGAGTATTCTGTCCTTCTCGCTGGTAAGACGCATGACCTCCTGATGAAGGTCGGCGATCTCTTCGAAAAGGTCTTCCTGACTTGCGAGCCTCTTGCGGAGTCTTATGTATCTGCGGATACGGAGATAGATAAGATAACCGATAAGTATCCAGATACTTATGACTATGAGTATCGCGAGTATGGAAAATACCCAGTCGAGCGCGTTAAAGGACGAAATATGGCGCGAGAAGATATTTGCGAATTCGACGATGTTGAAGATCTGGACAATTCCTTTGAACAGTCCCGAGAAAATCATTATAAACCCGTCGAATATCGACTGCATGAATTCGAAGAACCAACTCAAAAAACCGCTCATTACAAGCCTCCGTGGGATAGTAGATATAACTTATTACTCGGCGTCCGTACCCTCGGCCGCGCCGTCGGGCTGGGCCTCGCTCAGAGTCGGGGCCTCGTCGGCGGAGGGCTCCTCGTTCACAGAGGGAGCCTCTTTGGCAGCCGCGGCTTCTTCCGCCGCTTTTTTCTGCGCCGCGAGATATTCTTCTATGGCCTTTCTCTTTATCTCCTCTTCGTCGACGGCGACGGTCTTTTTCGACCTGTTGGCGACGATTATGGCGATGAAGCGATAGAGCTCATAGAGGAAGAACACGAGAAGGGGAATGACAATGCAGATAAGGAAACCCGTCGGAGTGCGGAGCCAGTTGATGGCGCCGCCGACGCCGGGCAGTCTGCCGCCCGAAATGCCGTTGTCCTTGCTCTCCCATATACCCAGCACGCTTTCGGGATAGACGGGATTTTCGTCGGGCACGGGGTTGGTGACCTTGTTGTCGCCCTGCGTCCTGTAGAAGGTCCTGCCGGTGGAGTCCGTCTCGACCGAAACGATTCTGTGGGTGTTGAGAACGGGCCTTTCGGTAGTCGAACCGTCCGCCATCTTAAGATACGTCGAATAGACGACGATATCGTTGACCTTCAGGTTGTTGCGGATATCGTTGCTGTCGGAATTCATCGACACTTTGACTAAGAGCAGGTCGCCCGCGTTGAAGGTGTCCTTCATGGAGTCGGTAAGGACGGTGACGGGCGAATAACCGAGAACGTTAGCCATGCCGTAATCGTTACGCGTCGAGGTGATCGCCACGACAGTAAGAAGCGCGGCGAAAGCGACGAAGATCCAGAGAATGACGTTGCCGATGATCTTCAGCACCTTCACAAAGGTCGAGTTCCCCTTATTGTTTTTTTCTTCTTTTTTAGTATTCATTTTCTGCTCCTTTTTTCAAATTGCAGATTGAATTGCAAGCAAGGGACGGTACCGCTATTTTAGCGATACTTTACAGTATTATATTATACTGTAAGAAAAATTGCAAGAAAATTTTTTATAATATTGAGAAAAATGTCAAAAAAACTCTTCCCTTGCCGCGTTTTTTCACCAAATCGACGGTATTTTTTACGTCGGGCTCGGCGTCAGCGTCACGGTATAGTTGCTGTCCGTGACCGCCGTGACGACCGCCGTGTCGATCGTCTGAGTGGTCGTGACGGTGATGTCGTAGCTCCTGTTCGCGAACGAGTAGAGCCCGGCTACGGTCGCGGCGTCGATGTCGAAGGTGATGTCGGCGTCGAAGTCGTAATCGATTGTCGCGCCGTCGGTCGCGTCGTCGTTATCCTTTATGGCGTAGCTGAAGGAGTAGAGGAGCAAGTAGTTATCGCCGGCCTTTATGGTTCCCTCAAAGGCGTCGAGGTCGAGCCTTAAGGTCTGCGCGTCGTCGGCGGAGCCGACGTTTATCAGATAGCAGTAAACGTCGTTGGCCTCGTCCTTTACCCAGTCGAGCGTTTGCGAAGCGCCCTCGTTTATGGCAACGCCGTTGGTGGCGGAGCCGACGTTGGGAGTAAAGCCCGTGGTCATGGTCGCGATCTGCGTCGCGTTAGCGCCCTCGGTATCCCAGTCGGCGTCGGTGTTCCAGGCGTTAATGGTCATAAGCTTGGGCCCGCCGTCGACCTGCTTCACGACCACCTCGGTGACGGTATGCTGGGCCTTCGCCACGTTGTAATCGTAATAGGTCGTCCTTCTTATCCTTGTCGTCGTCGTGGACGTCGGCGTCAGCGAGGCGCTGTCGTAAGTCAGCGTTCCGTTGACGGTAACGCCCTGCTTGACGTAGTTGACCGTTCCGTTCGACATCGAGATGGTCGAGTCGTTGGTGACGGTGACGGTGGTCGAGCCGTTTGCGGGCGTTAAAGACGCGATCGCGGACGGGATGACGGGGTCGGTGTTCGAGGAGGAAATGGCGGTGTTCTGGAAGGTCGCGCCCACGGGGTATTCGTAGGTCATCGTCGTTTCCTCGAAGTTTTCGACCACGGCCGCGCGGTCGACGAGCTGGGCGTTTGCCGCGATGTCGAGGTAAAGAAGGTAGGCGCCTATTCTTCCGGCGACCGATCCCAGCGCGTATTCGCCCGCGTTGACGGGGATCTCGAAATAAAACAGATTTCCGGTCGCGCTTGAACCGCTGCCGCTGTAGCCTAACGCTGAAGCGGTCCCGGGATGAGTTATCCAGTTAGTGTTGAATACAAGAGAATAATCGTCCGTTTTGGTATCCGACCATTCGTCGCCGGTTCCGTCGCCGTCGGTATCGAGATAATAGACGTAAGGCTTGGTCTGATCGGTGGATTTCCATATCTCCTTTATCTCTTTTATCGTTTTTATGTCGTTGACGTTAGCCGTTCCCGCTTGCACTTCGCCGTCTTCCTCTTTGTAGCGGTCGATGATGTGAAGCGAGAAGAAGCTGTCGTTATTGGTGAAGTAGGTGCCGGCGAAGAAGGTGATATAACCCTTTTGGTGAACGAGGAAGTCGATGCTGTCTTCGGGCATCTGGTAATTCGTTAAAGTATCGCCTTCGAGCTTTACCTTCGGCGCCACGATAAGGTTATCCTTGCTGATTCTGGCGTCCATAAAGTGAAGACCGTGTAAATCCGTAGTCCCGTCAAGAACGTCGTTGAACTGTTTTACGGCGTCGGCGAATCTCGCGTAACTGCTTATATTTGCGTTGGAAAGAGTGTGTATGCCGCTGCCGTCGACGGTTCGCACGTTGTTGTTGCTCACCTGTCCGCCGTTGTTGGTGCTCGTCAGGCCGCTCGAAAGGTTGCTTTTCCCGTATCGGGAAACACGGATATCGGATTTTCTGTCTGATTCTGTTTCATGGCTGCCGCCTATGATATAACCGGTGTTGCTGTCGATAACTGTGTAGGGCGAAGTCGTCGAGGCGCCGAGCGGAAAATATGAAAATTCGGCGGGCTCGGACTTTTCTATGCGGTTAACGACGGAAACGGTCGTATCGGTGAAGGTCAGCGCGGTATGGCTCACGGCGGGCGACGCGACGACGGGAGTAAATACAAGAACGTTGTTGCTGTTCGTGTTGCTTCTGCCCTGCCAAGCGTTGGTGTTCCACCTGATAAAACGGTTGTTGGAGTAGGCGTGTAATCTGCCGTTTGAATTCGTCCACGTCGTATAAGTGCTGTCGGCGTTGTTCGAGATCCTCAGCGTTCCGCCGTTGGAGCCCGCGTCGCGGAGATAATAGGTGGTCGTGCCGACCAGCGTGCTTATTTTACCGCTCGGGTCGTTGGAATTTGAAAAGATCCATACGGTATGTCCGTTGTCGGAGTAGGCGGCGGTTGACGTTCCCGTTCCGATGCTCGGGTTGTTGGTCGTGCCGTTTACGTTCAGATAGTGGCCGTCGTAGCTTATGGTATAGCCGGTGAGGGCCGCGCGGTCTTCCTGCGCCTTCCACCCGTTGTCATACTGAATGTAAGCCTCGCCGTCTTTTATGGAATCGGCGGTTTTGGTCCAGACCGTGCTTCCGACGCCGCCTTCAGCGATAAGACCGTATTCCCCTATCTGATCTCTTCTGCAGGTCCAGGTCGTGCCGTTGGTCTGAATACAGATATAATAGGTATAGTTGTTCCAGCCGCCGTTGTAGGAATAGGAAATGCGGCCGTTGTTATTGAAGGTCCACGTGGTGGAATTCGTAGTCGAGAGAGAGAGACTGCCGTTGGTGTTGTTGACGGAGTAAAGATAATAGGTGTTGCCGTTTGCGGAATTGGTATACAGCGTGCCGGTGTTATTGCCGGATCTGAACCACTTGGTCGACGGCGACGTTCCTCTCGTGATGGCTCCGTTATTTTCGTTCAGATAATAAGTGACGTTGTTGCCGTCGGTGTAAGAGATATAATAATAAGTAACCGCGCGTATTTCAAGAGTGCCGTTGTTATTGTAAAGGAAATATTTGTTGCCGTCTTCGTCCTGAGTATAGATGAAATTGTCCGCGTCGATCATCCACTTGGTGTTGCCGCCGGTCGGAGTGGTGTTCGTGAGACCGTTATGGTTGTTGTTGAGGTTCAGATAAGTCCCGTTATGCTGAATGTAAAACGCCGCGGCCGTATCGTTCGTTTCGTGGATCTCGACGACGTTTTTATAGGTCGAAGCTAAATATTTGTATTCAGTCGTTTGCGTTCCGTTTTGTCCGCTTGCAGCAAGAACATATTGCCCGGAGCCGTCGTTTGCGGCGGTATACATATAATAGAAGGTGTCGGAAGGCGCGCCGTTGCGTTCAACGGGGGAACCGATCATATTCCCGTCGGCGTCGTATCTTCTTACCTCGGTCGCGATATGGTTCGTCTGCGTGATCCTCGTCATATTGCCGAAGTTCGTGCCGTGGACGTTGCCTAAACGGTTAAACATATCCAGCATGTTTATCGAGCCGCCCCAGCCGGCGCTCGCGCCCTGCGACATGTAATTGAAGCGGCTGTTTGTTTCGGTCGGGGTGTCGACCTTCACGAGGACGACGTCGCTCGAGTCTCTGTAGGGCTCGGTCACGAAGCCGAAGAGGGTATAGTCGGAAAGATTGCTCGTGTAAGAGAGGGGAGTGGTCGCGCCGTTATTGGTTATAACGCCGTTGGTGGAGACCTGAACGTTCGAAACGGGGCCGTTGACGTAACCCGCGACGATGCCCGCGAGGGAATTGGTCGTCTGAGTCTTTATGTTGACGGTGTCAAGCCCGAAATTCTTTATTTCGTTGGTCGCGTTGTTATATGTATATCCCGCGGTGGGGGTAAATCCGCCGCCCGATTCGACCGCGGCGTTGACGGTGCCGCCGTTGCCGAGCGACCCAACGACGCCGAAAAAGCCGACGATATTAAGCCCGTTTATGTCGGCGGGCTTGTCGGTCCAGGCGTTGTTGCCCGAACCCTCTATATTCTGAACGGTGAGATTTGAAATTGTATGCCCGTTTCCGTCGAAATTGCCGACGAAGGGGTAGGTCTCGGTGCCTATCTGCTGAAGCACCCAACCCGTCATATCAAGGTCGTGCGAAAGGTAGAAATAAACTGTGTCGACGACCGAGCCGTTTTCGGAGACGTTGAAATATCCGAGCGCCTGGAGCCAGGCGAAATAGTAAAGCTGAACGGGATATTTTATCTCAAAGGCGCAGCCCTCTTCGGTCGGGTAATGCTGGATGGCGTTGCCGTTAGAGTCGTAGGTCTGGAACTGGTTGGCGCTCGTGCCGTCGCCGCTTTCGAAATAGGACTTGTGGACGTAGGAGGTCATATTCGGATCGGTTTCAAGACTGTTCGCGAACCAGCCGTATGCTATGGGCGCCGCGATAATGCTTATTAAAAGCGCGACGCAGAGAATAACTATATGTCTCTTTTTCATATCTTGCGCGGCTCCTTCCCTTAACTGAGCGAGACCGTCATCGTAGCGAGGTCGTTTACCATGGTGGTTATCTTACCGACGGCCGTGCTGGTGGTATCTATGCCGTTGGAATGCTCGAATTCGTTGACGAGGTCGGAATCGTAGGTTATATAGAGATAAATGTCGATATAGCCGTTCGAAATATCGGCGGCCGTATAATCGGCGGATATCGTTATGGCATCCGCCTTGGTTATGGACGTAATGGTCGAACCGCTCTTCTCGACTGTGGTGAAGACGGCGGACGAGCCGGCGGGCGTGTAGTTCTTATTGGTGACTATCTTGGTGTAGAGCGCGTTATCGAGGTTATTGTAGAGGGTGACGGCGTTCGCGCTGTACCAGCTGCCGTTGTTGGCGAGCGAAAAACGCATTATGCTCGTGAAATACTCGTTCAATGCGTAGCCGTGGGCGGCGCTGTAAACACAAGGATTTTTCGACGTGTCTCTCGTTATCGTCAGATGCACCGTGCCGCCGTTCAGATAGGCTTCGTCAATGTTGGAAAGCCTGATACGGACTATGGCGGGGGTATATCTGTTTCGTCTTTCGAAAATGGTGTCGTGGAACTGCATGTCGAGGTCGTCGATGGTCGGGTCGATGTTGACGCCGTTTTCGTCGGTTCGGCCCTCGCCGGTGTAGTGTACCGTTTCTTCCTTGACGTCGTAAACGTAGGCGAAATACTCGGCCATTGCCTCGGGGGTATTTATGGCCGCGGCCATGCCGTCGCCGTTAAGCGTTTTAGCGTTTACAAACCAGCTGAAAGACATATTGTAAGCGATGTATATTGTCACGGAGATAAACACGGCAAGAAAAATAAGAAGGACGACTCGCCCGAATAGATCCTTTGCCGAAAGAGTTTTATTATTCTGTTCCATACGGTGTCGTCCTCCCTTCTCATTTTTTTTGCTTTGCTTGTTCGTCTCTTGAAAAAATGCTCCAAGCGGAGTGCGCCTGGAGCATCTTTCAAGCTGTGTTGCCTTATCAGGCGGCAAAGTCCTGTTTTGCGCGAGCCGCAAAGCGGCGCGTTCTATTTATAGGGGTTGATCTTTTACGCCTGAAGGTGTTAATAACTGACTGTCAATCAGCGATTAGGCAGAGACAGTGGTGATACCGAAGATGACTTCGACGTTAAGGGTGTCGAGAGTGGCTTTGATGTTTGCAGATTTGCAGTTGGCATCTTCGCCCTCGAAGTAGATGTAGATCTCAACGGGGATGGTAGAGGCCTTCGCAGTGCCTATTGCGGGAACGCTGGTCTGGCTGGTAGCGGTATTGATGAGACCGGTCGCAGGAACCGCAGTGGCGGTAGTGTCGGTGGAAGCGCCGCCGACTTTATAAGAAGTGGTCGCGTTGGCAACGGGGGCATAGATGAAGAGCTGGGTGCCGACTTTGACGGCTACGCGGAGGGAAGCGTCGAGCTCAGCACTGGTGGAAGCACCGGAGACATTGACCTTGTTGACGTAGAGAGCGTCATATTTCTCGCCCGAACCGAGAGCGATGGCGTTACCGGAGGACTTGATCCAGAATTTGTTGAGAAGAACGTAAGCCTTTTCAACATCATCTTTGGTGCTGTCGGTATCGGCGTCGATATAATATACGCCGGTTTTGCCCGAACCTTCGTCTCTCTTCCAGTTGGTGTCGGCGGAAACGGTCTCATAGGTAGAGGCGGCCTGGCCGGCTTTCGCATCGTCGGGAGCGTCGGACTTGTTGTGGTACCAGGTGGATACGTCAGCCGTGCTGGTGGGGATGAGGTCTACGAGACCGCCGTACGAAGCGGTGGCGGAAACCTTCCAGTTGGCAGCCTGATCGGCGTCGAGCTCATTGATTATGAGCAGGCCGTCTTCGGCAACGGCTTTGACCTGCATACCGGTAGCGGTGACCTGAGTGTTCATCGAGAACCAGGCGTAGGTGGCCGAACTGAGGCTGAGCACTGCTACGAGCAGCATGGCGATTGCGGGTAAGATCTTTGCTTTTTTCATGGTTGTTTTCTCCTTTTTTGATTATTGCCGTCTTTCCTTAAACGGCTTGTTGATTAAATTATTTATATGAAGCCCTTTCGGGCGACATACCTTGTTAAGAGGCTTCTATTATCTCACAGACCATATCGACCTTGACTCTGCCGCCGACTATGCTTGCTTCGGCGGGGTAGTCGACGCATTCGGGATCGTTTCCGTTCAGCCATATCACTATGGTGTATTTCGTGACGTCGCCGGGCTGGAAATCGGTGATCTTGTTCTCAACGACGGTGGCGAGCTTCTCAAAGGGGACGGTCTTTTTACCGGCATCGTATTCCTCGGGGCCCGAACCGTCCTTCTTGATCTTCGCGTAGGTGGTGGGCACGCCGTCGACGTAGAGGGTGATGTAAAGCGCTTCGTCGATGTTCTTGGTGACGTTCGACAGGTAGACGCCGTATTTGTAGGTTATCGTCGACTTGCCCATGTTCTTGCAGTAGAAGGTGTAGGCGATGTATTCGCTTCCGTTGTGGCTTCCGTTTATGCTGTCGACGTTTTGCTCGATCTGGTCGTAGCTGATGTTGGTTATCTCTTTTATCGACTTGGCGTTGAGCCTCGCTATAGGCGTTTCGAAGGTGGGCGTTTCCGAAAGGGTGAGGCCCTGGTCGACCATGTCGTAGCGGTCGAGGCTGACGGTGAAGCTTGAGTATCTGTCGTAGAAAACCGAGATGACGTAGGCTATCGCAGTGAGGGCCACCAGGCAGATAAGAGTTATTGATAAGCCCTTTAGGAGCATGCTCGCCGATTTGACTCTGAATGCGGTATTATGAAGTTTAGCGTCCGTCAATCGGTTTCACCTGCCTTAAAGATAAGAGCTGTCAGTTTCTGATGTAAAGCGCCTTTTTCGGGCTTCCCGCCGCCTTGCCCTCGTAGAGCGATATGCCGTCGGGGAGGAGGGCCAGTTCTTCTTCCTTTCTGACCGAGCCCGCTATCGCGAGGGTCCCGCCGGATTCGGCGTAGGTGAAGAAGGCCGAGGTCATTTTGACTTTTCTCTCGTCTTTGCTCTTGAGCGAGTCGATGACCTCGCGGTCGGCGATGACGTAGTCTAAATCGAGATCGGAGAGCTTCATGATCGGATCAAGCGATCTTCCGACCGATGAGAGCAGGAAATTGACGCCCATGGATTTTATTTTCTTTACTGCCGCGGCGGTCTTTTTCAGATCCGAGAAGAGGATCTCGAAGGGAATCTCGAGGCAGAGTTCATCGGGAGAGATGAGCCCGTCGCCGAGCACCTTGCCGAGGAGGTCGTGAAAATCTTTTTTCAAAAGCAGCCTTTCGGGGACGTAGACCGAAACCCACTCGAAGGCGAGGCCTCTCGCTTCGAACCGCCTTATGTCTTCGACGACCTGTTCGAAGGCGTAGAGGGCGAGCTTTTCGCACTGTTCGCTTCTCTCCGAGACTTCTCTGTAGTCCTTCGGCATCAGAACTCCGATGTCGGGGTCGTTGATGCGAAGCTCGCTGAGGTAAGCGACGGTGGTCCGGTATTGTCTGTTCTTGACAGGTCGGTAGTAAATCTCGAAATTAAGAAGGCCGGTTGAGTTGATAGCCATTTGATATCCTCCCGACTCGCCGGAAAACAAAAAAACCGCATCCCCTTTTTACGTTGGGGACACGGCAACCGGCTGACTTTAATACTAAAGTCCCTATGGCTTTGCGTCGCCGACTCGCGTCGGTTTTGCTTTTGATACACCGCAATTATAGCATGCCTTTTTTTCCTTGTCAAGTACTTTTTCAAAAATTTTTCAAAAATTTTTTCGAAGCCTTTTTTTACCCGAAAAGACGCCGAAACCCTTTACTTGTAAATAATTAAATGATATAATATCTAATTACAGAGTATTTACCACATTATATTCGCGCGCGTATAGGCTTATGCCGCGTAAAGACGGAGGAAAAAAGTTTGCCCGAAAAACCATTTGAAGGACGCTTCTATTATATAGAAACCTTCGGCTGTCAGCAAAACGAGCGCGACAGCGAAATAATCGCGGGCATACTCGAGGATCTCGGCTTTTTGCCTTCGGACGTTTTCTCCGCCGACATCATCATATTCAACACCTGCGCCGTCCGTGAGACGGCCGAGGAAAAAATAAAAGGGAAGATAGGCGCCTTAAAGGCTCTCAAATATAAGAATAAAGACCTTGTTATAGGCATAGGCGGCTGCATGACCGCCGTCGAAGAGACGGCAGAGGAAATATATAAGACTTTCCCCTTCGTCTCCTTCGTCTTCGGAACGGGCGCCCTCGAAAAACTGCCCCGCCTGATAAAGGACGCCTTCAACGGCCGCCGCACCCCCCTCGGCGACGAGAGCGGCGAGATACCCGAGGAGCTCCCCTCCGTCCGCCGCGACCCCTATCGGGCCGACGTATCGGTCATGTACGGCTGCGATAACTTCTGCACCTACTGCATCGTCCCCTACACGAGAGGACGCGAGCGGAGCCGCTTGCCCGACGAAATACTGAAAGAGGTCTCGGCCGCCGTCAAAGGCGGCGCCAAAGAGATAACCTTACTCGGCCAGAACGTAAACAGCTACGGCAAAGGCCTCCCCGAAAAGACCTCTTTTCCCGAGCTTTTGTCTTCCGTCGCCTCTTTGGAGGGCGACTTCCGCGTCCGCTTTATGACGAGCCACCCCAAGGACGCCTCCGACGCCCTTTTCGAGGCCATGGCGGCAAACCCGAAGATATGTAAACACCTCCACCTCCCCGTCCAGAGCGGGAGCGACCGCGTCCTCAAGGCCATGAACCGCCGCTACACGGCGGCGCATTATATATCGCTCATAAAAAAGGCGAGGGCGCTTATCCCCGACCTCGTCGTCACGAGCGACATAATAGTCGGCTTTCCGGGCGAGACCGAGGAGGACTTCGAAGAGACCCTTGACCTCCTTCGCGAAATACGTTTCGATTCTCTTTTTACCTTTATATATTCCGTCAGGCGCGGCACCCGCGCCGCGACTATGGAAGGAAAAATCGACGAAAAGACGGCTCACGCCCGTTTCGACCGCCTCGTCGCCCTCCAGAACGCCGTCTCGCGCGCTGAAAACGAGGCGCTCGTCGGGAAGACCCTGCGTCTTCTCGTCACGGGAAAAAGCGAGACCGACCCCGCCGTCTTAGCGGCGCGAAGCGAGGGGAACAGGCTTTGTCACTTAAAGGCCGACCTGTCCCTTATCGGAAAATTCGTAAACGCCGAGATAATTTCGGCGAAAACCTGGTCGCTCGAGGCGAGCGTAAGACCTTGAAAGCAGGGGAAGTAAAAATGGCGCTGTCACCCATGATGGAACAGTATCTCAAAATTAAAAAGGAAAACGAAGACTGCCTGCTCTTTTACCGCGTGGGCGATTTCTACGAAATGTTCTTCGACGACGCCAAGACGGCCTCGCGCGAGCTCGAACTCGTCCTGACGGGCAAGGACTGCGGCCTCGAGGAGCGCGCCCCCATGTGCGGCGTGCCCCACCACGCCTGCGACTCGTATATTGCGCGCCTCGTCGAAAAGGGCTACAAGGTCGCCGTCTGCGAACAGCTCGAGGACCCGCGACTCGCCAAAGGTCTCGTAAAAAGAGACATAATAAGGATAGTCACCCCCGGCACTCTCACCGACGAGAGCTTTTTGTCGGCGGGCGAAAACAGCTATATAGGGGCCGTCTGCTACGACGGCGCCGACGAGGCGGGACTGGCGTTTGCCGACGTCTCGACGGGCGAGGTCTACTGCATGGCCGCCAAAGGCTCGCCGCTCGAAACGATACTTAACGAAACGGGACGTTTTTGCCCGAAAGAGCTTCTGATCTCCGAAAACCTTTTACAGAATAAAAAGGTCTACGGTTTTCTGAAAAACCAGATAACCGAAAGCCTCACGACCGTCCGCGCCGAGGCCTTTTCGAATCCCGACGCCGTAAAGCTCGTCAAAATGCACTTCGGCGACGCCGTCTCCGACGCCCTCGTCTCCGACAAGAGATCGGCCGTCGCGGCGCTCGGCGTAATGCTTTCCTACCTCGCGAGGACGCAGAAGGTCAACCTCGCCCACATGAACAAGCTGACGGTCTACGGCACCGACCAGTATCTCTCGATGGACGTCTTCACCCGCCGAAGCCTCGAACTGACCGAGACCATGCGCTCCAAAGAGAAAAAAGGCTCGCTCCTATGGGTCATAGACGGCACAAAGACCGCCATGGGCGCGAGGCTTCTTCGCCGCTCGCTCGACCGTCCCCTTGTAGACTGCAACCGCATAAACCGCCGTCTCGACGCCGTCTCGGAACTGCTTGAAAAGACCGCGCCGCGGCTTGAAACGGTCGAAAAACTCTCCGAGATATACGACCTCGAGCGGCTCCTCACCAAGATAGTCTACGGCACCGTCAACCCGCGCGATATGCGCGCCGTCTGCGCCACGCTGAAGGCGGCCGCCGCTATAAAAGAGGCGCTTTCGCCCTTTACCTCGCGCCTCGTCTCCGAGCTTCGCGGCAGGATCGACCCCGAGACCGAGCTCGCGAACGAGATCGACGCCACAGTCGTCGAAGACCCGCCGCTTCTTGTGAGCGACGGCGGTTACATAAAGAGCGGCGTCGACTCCGAGCTCGACGAATACAGAAAACTCATCGGCGGCTCGGAAGAGTTGTTAAAAGAGATCGAAGAAAAAGAAAAGGCGCGGACGGGCATCAAGCTCAAAGTCGGCTACAACCGCGTCTTCGGCTACTATATCGAGGTCACGAACTCCTTCCTCTCCAAAGTCCCGCCCGATTATATAAGAAAGCAGACCTTAACGGGCGGCGAACGGTTCATAACCGAGGAACTGAAAGAGCTCGAAAAGAGCATACTTACCGCGAGGGAACGCATCGCCGCCGTCGAGGCGCGGATTTTCGCGGCCTTACGCGAAAAGGTGCTTTCACGCATATCCGCCTTGCAGCAGACCTCGTCCGCCGTCTCCGAGCTCGATATGCTCTGCTCCTTCGCCGAAACGGCGAGAAAACGCAATTACTGCCGTCCGACCGTCGACAATTCGGGCGTCATAGATATCAAAAACGGCCGTCACCCCGTCGTCGAGGCGATGCTCTCCGACTCGGTCTTCGTCCCGAACGACGCCTATCTCGACACCGACGAAAACCGTTTCGCGCTTATCACCGGCCCCAACATGGCGGGCAAATCGACCTATATGCGCCAGATAGCCCTCGCGGTCATTTTGGCTCAGATAGGCTCCTTCGTCCCCGCCTCCTTCGCCCGCATAGGCGTTGTGGACAGAATATTCACCCGCGTCGGCGCGGCCGACGATCTCTCGACCGGTCAGTCGACCTTTATGGTCGAGATGAACGAGGTGGCCTCCATCCTCAAAAACGCCACGCCGCAGAGCCTGCTCATATTCGACGAGATAGGCAGAGGCACCTCCACCTTCGACGGCATGAGCATAGCGAGAGCCGTCTCGGAATACGTCGTCGACAAAAAACGCCTCGGCGCCAAGACCCTCTTCGCGACCCACTACCACGAACTTCAGGAGCTCGATTCGATAGAGGGCGTCCACAACTACTCGATAGCCGTCAAAAAGCGCGGCGACGACATAACCTTCTTACGCAAGATAGTCAAGGGCGGCGCCGACGACAGCTTCGGCATCGAGGTCGCCAAGCTCGCGGGCGTGCCCGACGAGGTCATCAAAAAGGCCAAATCGATACTCGTCGAGCTCGAAAAAGGGGAACGCCCCTCGCCCTCGCCCCGCCACGCCGAGCTTTACGAGGAGGAAGAGCCGCAACAGTCCTTCGGCTCTCTGGCAAGGGACGAGGTAATAGAGCGGTTAAGGACCGCCGACTTGAACGTCCTCACGCCTATTGAATGTATGAATCTTCTTTTCGAACTCAAAAAGACGCTCGATTCCGAGGGAGGAGAGAATTAAATGGGAGTTATAAACCTTCTCGATAAGGAGACGTCCGTCCGCATCGCGGCGGGCGAGGTGGTCGAAAACGCCGCCTCCGTCATAAAGGAGCTTATCGAAAACTCCATAGACGCCGGCGCGAAAAAGATTACCGTCGAGATAAAAGAAGGCGGCAAAAGCTACATCCGCGTCACCGACGACGGCGCGGGCATGGCCTACGACGACGCCCTCCTTTGCTTCGAACGCCACGCCACCTCTAAAATAAGGACGGCCGCCGACATCGCGGGCGTCTACACCATGGGCTTCCGCGGCGAAGCTCTCGCGGCCGTCGCCTCGGTCGCAAAAGTCACCCTCTACACCAAACGCAAGGAAGACAAGCTCGGGACCGAGACCGTCGTAGAGGGCGGCGCCGTCAGAAAGCACGAGGAGTCGGGGCAGAAGGACGGCACCACCATGATAGTCAAAGACCTCTTTTACAATACCCCCGCCCGCAAGAAGTTTTTACGCCGCGACGCCACCGAGACCCTTTACGTCTCGCAGATGGTCGAGCGCGAGGCGCTTGCCCGTCCCGATATTTCCTTCACCTTCATAAAGGACGGCGTCGAAAAGTTCTTCACCGACGGAAGCGGCGACCTGCTTTCCGCCGTCACCTCGATTTACGGCCGCCAGCTCGCCGACACTTTGATAAAGGTCGACTCCGACAACGGCGGCGTGGTCGTCCGCGGCTATATCTGCCGCCCGACCGCGGCTCGCGCCACCCGCGACATGCAGCTTTTCTACGTCAACCGCCGCTATATCAAAAACAAGACGCTCGCCGCCGCGGTCGAAAACGGCTATTCCAACGAGCTTATGACCCGACGTTTCCCCGTCTGCATACTCTCGATAGAGGTCTCGCCCACCGAGACGGACGTCAACGTCTCGCCATCCAAGACCGAAATCAAATTCTCCGAAAACGTCCCCGTTTTCGACAGCGTATATTTCGCCGTCAAGGCTACGCTTGCGGGCGGCTACGACAAGGAACGCTTCGTAATGCCCGAGTCCGAGCCGAAAAACGACTTTGAAAAGCTCATAAACTCGGTCGCCTCCCTCGTCACCGAGGAAAAGCCGCCCAAAGAGAGCGGCTGGGACGTCGAAAGCAAGTCCCGCTGGGACGGCAAGCTCGGCGAGGTCTTTCACGAGGAGCCGACCATAGGCGGCAAGCCTCTGAAAGAGGTGGTCTCCGGGGCTCCCGCCCCGAAAGCCCCCGAAAACGAGAGCTTCATAAAAACGCCCGCCGTCGTGAGCGCGCCCGAGGAAAAGGCCGCTCCCGCCGCCGACTACGTCATCATAGGCGAGCTTTTCAAAAGCTACCTCGTTGTCGAGCAGGGGGACGAGCTTTTGATAATAGACAAGCACGCCGCCCACGAACGCATTTTATTTGAAAAGCTCAAAAAAGAGGCGGCGCCGCCCGCGTCGCAGCTTCTGCTCGTCCCCGAGACCGTGGAACTCTCGGCCGAGCGCGCGGGCGCGCTTTCGGCCTTCGAAAAGCGGCTCGAAAGCTACGGCTTTTACTGCAAATATAAAGACGGCGCCGCGGTGATAAGCGGCATGCCCGCGGGCATCGACCGCGCCGACGCCGAGGAGGCGCTCTGCGAGGCGCTCGACATACTCGCGGGCGGCAAGGGGAGCGACAACGCCGTAAACGACAGAATATACCACTCGGTCGCCTGCCGCGCCGCCGTCAAGGCGGGAGTGCCGCTGCCGCGCGAAGACCGCGAAAACCTCGTAAAGATGCTTATGGAAATGCCCGACATAAGATACTGCCCGCACGGACGTCCCGTCATGACCGTCCTCAAAAAAAGCGACCTCGATTTGCGCTTCAAAAGGATCTGAAAATGAGCGAAAGACCGAAAGTTCTCGTAATATGCGGACCCACCGCAACGGGCAAGACCGCCGCGGCGGTCGAGGCCGCCCTCATGCTCGACGGCGAGGTCGTCTCGGCCGACTCGATGCAGATCTACAGGGGTATGGATATCGGCACCGCCAAGCCGACCGAGGCCGAAAAAAAGGGCGTGCCGCACCACATGATAGATATTCTGGACCCCTCCGAAAGCTACAGCGCCGCCCGCTATAAAGAGGACGCTTACGCCGTCATAAACGATATAATCTCCCGCGGCAAAACCCCGATTTTAGCCGGCGGCACGGGACAGTATATCTCCGCCGTCACCGAAAACCTCGCCTACGGCGACGTCCCCGAAAACAAAGAACTCCGCGCCGGACTTAACGCCGAGGCCGCCGAAAAGGGCGGCGCCGCCATGCTCTCCCGCCTCGCCGCGGTCGACCCCGACGCCGCCG
>JAEEGL016328548.1_pt1 | contig 26190 bp, 25 predicted proteins | sample 9134231 | NCBI WGS metagenome assembly JAEEGL01 (sample SAMN16246548, study PRJNA631951) | gut metagenome | biome: gut microbiome; feature: rumen; material: fiber-attached | host: Bos | place: Iran: Karaj | collected 2018-10
AAAACCCGGAGAATGCGGTAAATACGAAGGGGGATTTTGACGACAACCGGTGACGGCTGTTAAAAAACCGGAGAGTGAGTCTGATAGAAAAAAAGCGTTTCGCGCGGTGTACAAAAGAGGTACATAAGCGAAACGCTTTTTGATTAGCAGACCATTATACGGGTTTTTATTATACGGGTTTTTATTCGTCTTCAATAGATAAGGTCAACCACTTCCCTCTGGTCTTGTAGTAGTTGGCTTCGGCATCGTAATAGTTAACCCTTAAACCGAGTTTTTTCGCGGTCAGTTTACCCATTGACTGCAACAGTTGCAGGCCGGCAACATAGTAGTCGTGGCGCGCCTTTACCTCGCTTACCTGCGATTGCAATAAGGTTTGATAAGCGTTAAGCACATCCAAAACCGTACGGTTACCGAGAGCTTCTTCCTTTTGTGTTCCCTCCAAAGCGATTTCCGAAGCCTTTACCTGTTCGCCGATGGAGGCAATATTGGATTTACTGGCCTGCATCATTGCCCAGTTAGCAGTAACCCCGGAAACCACTGCTCGTTCTGCCTCTTGCAACTGTTCACGCGCGGCCCAGCGCTGATATTTACTCTTTCTGATGTTGGCACGCGTGGAACCGCCGGAGTATAACGGAACCGACATATCCAGCACATATTCGGTACTGTGCGTTGACGGATCGCGTCCGGTATGTGTTGAAACTTTATTTCTGCCCGAACTTGCAGAAAAACTGACTTCCGGCAACAGAGCACCTTCTTTACTCTTAACATTATATTTGGCTGCTTTCATTGCACGCTTGGCCGCACTCAACGTATAGTTATTTTCAATGGCATATTTCATAGCCGCTCTATCCGTAACCGGAAAGCGTTCATCCAAATTTTCCGGAAACTTAACATCTCCCGGCAAATGGCCGACAATACGATGATAATAATCGCGCGAAACTTCCAAATTACCCTCAGCCAAAACCAAATCGGAGCGTGATTGCGCATAACTGGCACGTGATTGCGCCACATCGGTACGCGTAACTTCACCGACGTTGTAGCGAGCCATAGTTTCATCAAGCTGTTTTTTCAGCAGATTTTCGTTATTTTTTTGCAGTCTGACAATAGCTTCATCCCGCACCACATCCAAATAAGCGGTTGAAGCATCAAGCAAAACATCTTGTTCTACGGCATACAGCATATCAATTCCGGATTTTGCCTGTTGATCGGCGGCTTTTACGCTGTTATAAGTTTGTCCGCCGCTGAACAACGATTGCTTAATGGTTCCTTTATAACCTTTATTGTATCCGTCGTTGGTCTGATTGCCGGTAGTATGTGAATGGCTGTCGGCATAACTGGCACCGGCGGCAATTGTCGGACGAAATCCGGAACGTGCCAAAGCGGCATCTTCATTGGTCGCACCGCTGGTTGCACGTTGGCCGTGCAGTGTCGGGTTGGTATTATACGCTGCCGACATAGCTTCAAAGATTGTTTCGGCATTAGCGGAAGAACTTATCAACACGCCGGCAGCGATTGCCATAATAAAAGTTTTATGCGTATATTTCATTGTATTATCTCACTTTTAGTTACTTTTTTCTCGGTTTATACAGCAGATTTTAAAAAAAATAAATGATAAGTTAAAAGTTATCTTCAATTTATAAATAATCGTGTTATATTGTTAAATAATTTTCAATCAATTTTGCATATATATCGGTATAAGTCGGTATGTTAAAATATTATGGGAGATATACTGTGAAAGAAGAAAAATACTTGAACGTGTTGGATGCCGCCAGATTAAAACTTTCCATCGAACACTATATCAAATACTTTATCGGCAAACGTGCCTGCGAAATCACCAAAGAAGAAGCGTTTAACGTGGTAGCATTGGCCGTACGCGAATTTGCCATGGATAAAATGTATGAAACCATCGCCCGTTACAATCAGGTAGGCTCAAAGCGTATTTATTATCTCTCCATAGAATATCTTATCGGACGCTCACTCGAAAACAACTTATATAACCTCGGACTGTACGATATTTTGCAAAGCATTAAAATCGACGGTTGGCCGGATTTGTCGCTGCAGGAAATTTTTGATGCCGAATATGACCCGGCACTCGGCAACGGCGGTTTGGGACGTTTGGCCGCCGGCTATCTGGACTCAATGGCTTCGCTCGGTATTCCGGGGTTCGGCTACGGCATTAACTATCAGTTCGGGTTGTTTAAGCAAAAGTTTGAAAACGGCTATCAGGTAGAACAGGCCGACAGTTGGCTTGAAGAAACTTCGCCGTGGCAATTTGCCCGTTATGACCGCACCGTAACCATTCCGATCGGCGGACACGTAGAAATGTATAACAAACCTAACGGCAAAATCGGCTATATTTGGGCCGATACCAACAGATTATACGGTGTACCGTACGATTTTCCGATTGTGGGATATAACGGCAAGTCGGTTAACTATTTGCGTTTGTTCTCGGCCAAAACCGACGAAGAATTGGATTTAAATATTTTCAATAACGGCGGTTATATTGAGGCCGTGCGCGATAAAATCCGTACCGAAACCATATCCAAAGTGTTGTATCCGTCGGATAACGTCGTTTCCGGTAAGGAATTGCGCCTGATTCAGCAATATTTCTTTGTTTCGTGCGCCATTCAGGATATTATTCGCCGCTTTATGGAAAAGAGCAACGACTTCAGCAAACTTCCGGATTATGTCTGCATTCAGCTCAACGACACCCATCCGGCGTTGGCGATTGTCGAGATGATGCGGCAGCTGCTGGATGTTTATAACCAGGAGTGGGAAGAAGCATGGTCCATTGTAACCAAGGTCTTTGCCTATACCAACCACACCCTGTTGCCGGAAGCATTGGAAAAATGGCCGAGCAATATCATAAGCCATTATTTGCCGCGGCACTTGCAGATTATTTATGAAATCAATCGCCGCTTTATGGAATTTGCCCGTTCCCGCTTTGGCGAAGATGCGTACAAGCTGGGCAAAGTTGCCATTGTTGACGGCGAAGGCGATAATCAGGTTATTCGGATGGCCAATCTTTCGATTGTCGGCTCGTTCTCGGTCAACGGTGTGGCCAAATTGCACTCCGAGTTGGTAAAACATTCGCTGGTGCCGGAATTTTATGAGCTGTGGCCGGAAAAATTCCACAACATTACCAACGGTATTACTCCGCGGCGCTGGCTGTTGCATGCCAATAACGAACTGGCAACGCTTATTCAGGATAAAATCGGCAACGATTGGATTACCGACCTTGATTTGTTGCGCGCGCTTGAAAAATATGCCAACGAAAAAACTTTCTGCAAAAAGTTCCGCGAAATCAAGCAGCATAACAAGCGTCGTCTGGTGCAAAACGCCTACAAGGCAACCCATATAATGATTAATCCGGACAGTATGTGCATTGTTCACGCTAAGCGCATCCACGAATATAAGCGCCAATTAATGACGATTTTGCAGGTTATCGGCGATTATCTGGCGCTGATTAACGACCACGTTCGTCCGATTACGCCGAAAACGTACATTTTTGCCGGCAAAGCCGCTCCGTCGTACACCTTGGCGAAATTAATCATTAAGCTGATTAACAATGTGGCTGAAGTGATTAATAATGATTCCCGGGTTGACGACTTGCTCAAGGTGGTATTTATTCCGGACTATAAAGTATCGGTGGCGGAATACTTAATTCCGGCGGCCGATGTCAGTTGCCAGATTTCTACCGCCGGCTTTGAAGCATCCGGTACCAGTAATATGAAATTTGCCTTGAACGGAGCATTGACGGTCGGTACTTATGACGGTGCCAATATCGAAATTCGCGAGGCGGTCGGTGCGGATAACTTCTATTTGTTCGGCCTGACCGAAGAACAAATCAGAGAACGTCGCCGCGACTATAACCCGCGGGCAATTTACGAAAATTCGGAATACATCAAACGTATTTTGAATGCGGTCAACTCCGCGATGTTTGCCGATGCCAACTATCCGCAACAGTTCACGCCGATTTTTGACTTGTTGCTCAACAGCGACTACTACTTTATTTTAGCCGATTTGGAGGACTTCAACAACACCATCCATAAGGCGGAAAAAGATTACGTCAACAAAGATTTGTGGACCAAGAAAGCGATTATGAACGTGGCGCGCATCGGATATTTCTCGAGCGACCGCTCCGTGATGGAATATGCCAAAGAGATTTGGAACATTAAGCCGGTGGAATAAAAGCCGGACCATAAAAAAAGCGAAATGCCGTTGATTGATTTCAACGGCATTTCTGATTAAACGGATTTTTTACAAAGTCAAAGACGGAACTGCTCAGGCGGCATCGCGTTGATGCTTGCGCTTCTTGTGCACTGCGTCACGCTCGCGCTGGTACTCGGTCTTCTCATGAACTTTCTTGAACTCTCCGCGTTGCTTTTTTGCAACTTTTTCGAAACTTTTTGATTTGTGTGCCATAATTATATGTATTTAATAAATAAAGCGGTTGCGGTGTAGCACACGTTTTTTGAATTGTCAACAATGTTTTTTTAAAAAAACAAAAGGTCAATACTAAGCTTACTGGGCTTGATATTGACCTTTTGTGTTTTGATTCAATTTCAGTATCTTAACGCCTTGGGGCGCAGATACTGCAACGCTTCAGGGTGCCTAGACCCATTTCGAGCATACTCTGGTGGGCATCGGTGCGCATGATGTTGGCAATTTCCACGTCGGAGCAATGTTCCTCTTCCTTGAGACGCTGACGCTTCTTTGCATTGTCATCAGCCAGGAGTCCCTTGAGTTCGTCGCCCTTGCGTAATGAGTTGATTCTACCCTGTGCTTTGTCAGCACGTATCCACACGCCGTTGATGCATACCATCTTGATATCTGTTGTTTTTTCCATAATATAATAAAAATTTGATAAAAGTAATTTTCTGTCTAAAAGATAACATGCCCGCAAACTTTTGTCAATACATTTTTTGAAAAAAATGTTGTTTTTATTGCCTGATTTGATAATATCTACTAATAACGCAACAAATAAGTGGCTAAAATATGGAAACAAAACAAAAAAAACTGGGCATAATTGCCGGCGGCGGAATCTTGCCGCAGATTTTAATTAACCATTGTCGGCAGAGCGGACGCGACTTTTTTGTTCTGGCAATCGAGGGCAACGCTGACAAAGCAATTTTCACCGAAGATGTTCCGCATAAATGGATTCGTATCGGCCAGGCCGGTACCGGATTCAAAAAAATGCACGAGCAAAATGCCGAAGAAATCGTGATGATTGGGACAATTCATCGCCCTACCTTCTCCGATTTGGTACCGGATTTGCGTACGGCGGCATTTTTTGCGCGAATCGGCTTAAAATCCATCGGCGATGACGGTATTTTGCGCGCTCTGATTAAAGAAATCGAGTCGGAAAATATGCGGGTGGTCGGAATTCACGAAGTTTTGCCGGATTTGCTGGTTAAAGAAGGTTGTCTGACTAAAAGCAAACCGGATAAACAGGCGCTTGCCGATATTGCCCGCGGGATTGAAGTCGGCTTGGAACTCGGCCGTTTGGACGTGGGGCAATCGGTGATTGTGCAACAGGGTTTGGTGCTCGGAGTTGAAGGTATCGAAGGAACCGACAAACTGATTGAGCGTTGCGGCACCTATCAGCGCAAAGGCGACGGCGGAGTGTTGATTAAATTGCGCAAACCGCAGCAGGATATGCGAATAGATTTACCCACCATCGGCACCGCCACCATTGAGAATCTGCACAAAGCCGGAATGCGCGGAATTGCCGTTCATGCCGGAAACGCGCTGATTGTAAACGAGCCGGAGGTAATCAAACTGGCCGACAAATACAAAATGTTCATCACCGGCATAAATCCGACGGAGGTAAAAAAATGAAATACTATCTGATTGCCGGCGAACCGTCGGGAGATGCGCTCGGTGCGCGTTTGATGGAAGCCATCCGCCGTCAGGACAAAGACGCAATATTTGCCGGTGTCGGCGGCGAGAGTATGCAAAATCAGGGCTTAACTTCGCTGTTTAATATCTCGGAGTTGGCGATAATGGGAATCGCCGAAGTTATCCCGAGCATTCCGCGAATTTTGAAGCGTATTGACCAGACCATTGCCGAAATTATGCGGCAGAAACCGGATGTGGTTATTACCATCGACAGTTGGAGTTTTTGTGCGCGAATTCATAAACGTCTGCGCAAACTGAAATCGGGCATTATGCAGGTGCATTATGTGGCGCCGCAGGTTTGGGCCTGGAAGAAAAAACGCGCCCGCACCATGTATAAATATATTGATTTGTTGCTAACGCTATTCCCGCATGAGCCGAAATATTTTACGCCGTATAAGCTTGATACGGTTTTTGTCGGGCATCCGGTGATAGAAAATTCTTTGCATAAAGATAAAGCCGCCACCGATTTCAAGAAAAACCACGATATTCCGGAAAGCAACCGCCTGATGCTGGTTTTGCCGGGGTCGCGCCATAATGAGGTGGAGCGTCTTTTGCCGGACTTTTTGCAGGTGGTGGAAAAACTGCACGCCAAATATTTGGATTTTTCGTTTGTGTTGCCGACGGTTTCCACCGTGGCCGAACGCGTAAAAAAAATGGTGGCCGAATCCGAGTTGCCGATTTTGGTGGTTGAAGGCGAAAAAGAACGCCATGCCGCATTTCAAAATGCCGATGTGGCAATCGCCGCTTCGGGTACGGTGGCTCTGGAGCTGGCGATTTTAGATGTGCCGCACATCATAGCTTATAAGGTTCCGAAGCTCACCGAGTGGATCGCCAAACGCGTTTTGCATATTCAATTTGTGAATTTGACCAACATTCTGCTCGGCTACGAGGTGGTGCCGGAGCTGTTGCAAACCGATTGCAATCCGGACAACATCTTGCAATACGTTGAGCAATTTTTAAGCCAAAACACGCTGTATCGCCGGCAAATGGAGAACTTTGAAAAACTGCGGAAGTTGCTGGGGATGGGCGAACAAACGCCGAGTGACAATGCCGCCGCGGAAATCATCGAAAGGCTGCAACACCGCAAATGAAAAAACTATGGCGCAAAACGGTTCAGTATTTCGCGGATAATTTTGCCGCCGAACAAATGCGTCTTACCGCGTGGGTGCCGTTTTGCTTTGCCGCCGGTATCGCACTTTATTTTGCGTTGCCGACCGAGCCGAGTATCTGGATAAGTATCGGCGTTTTTGAGTTGTGGCTGCTGTTGTATTATTTGTTGCGCCGCCGCAATTTACATTTGTTTTTTCTGGCCGGGATTTTGTTTTGTTGCGGCTTTTTGAATATTCAGGCCCGCACTTTATACCAAAGCAAAAATATTGAAAATATCGCTCAGAAAACCGTGACTTATCTCAGCGGGCAAATCAAAGAAATCAACTTTTCCGAAAGCGGTAAAATGCGGCTGTTGTTGCATAATGCCACCGATTTTGATAAGCCGCTCAAGGGTAATTTTCGCATAACCGCGATGCCGGCGCCGCAGGAGGTGCAAGTCGGACAATGCGTGGAGATGATTGCCACGATTTTTCCGCGTGAACCGCTGCCGGTACACAAAGGCTTTCGGCTTGATCGCAAATATTTTTATGAGAGTCTGAGCGCCATCGGTTATACCAACAGCGAAACCTTTGTCATTGACTGCCCGAACAATGCGGCACACAACGGTTTTATGGTGGCGCTGAATACTCTGCGGTTGCAAATAACCGAATACATCAACGCTGTTTTACCGCCGGCGCAAAGCGGGGTTGCCGACGCGGTTTTAATCGGCGAAAAATCGCAAATTTCCAAACAACTCATCAACGATTATCGGGATTCCGGCCTGGCGCACTTTTTGGCGGTTTCCGGCCTGCATTTGGGCGCAATCGCCGGTTTGGTATTCTTTTTAATCCGCTTTTTATTGGCGCTGTTTCCGGCGTTTGCCTTGCGTCATGATATCAAGAAAATCGCCGCGGTTGCCGCCATTTTATTCAGCGCGTTTTATCTGTTGATTTCCGGCATGGCGATACCGGCGCAACGGGCGTTTATTATGACCACGGTGGTGCTTATCGGGGTGATTTGCAACCGGCAGGCGATTTCGCTCAGAATGGTAAGTTTTGCCGCGTTGGTGGTGCTGCTCATCGCCCCGCAGGCGCTGATTTCAATCAGTTTTCAAATGTCGTTTGCCGCGGTTTATGCCTTGGTGGCGTTTTATGAAAGTTACAAGCGCCGGCCGTATCAACAGCGCGGCATTTTCGGCACGATTTGGCTTTATTTATGCGGCATTGTGGTCTGCGATTTGGTTGCCAGTTTGGCCACCGCACCGTTTGCGCTGTACCACTTCCATCGTTTGGCGCTCTATACCAGCTTGGGCAACTTGCTTGCCGGCCCGCTCATCGGCTTATATTTAATGCCGGCGGTGTTGATATGCTTGGCGGCTCTGCCGTTGCATTTGGCCTTTTATCCGCTGAAGGCGCTCGGTTTCGGCCTAGGTCTGTTAAATCAGATTACCGCGTGGGTGGCGCATTTACCGCATAGCGTATGGCTGACCGACGCGTTGCCGTTTTGGGGCTTTATGCTGATTGTGCTCGGCGGTTTCTGGCTCTGTGTATGGAAATTGCGCTGGCGATATTGGGGATTGCTGCCGATATTTATCGGGATTTTGCCGCTGTTTTTCCCCTCGCCGCAGCCGGATATGGTATTTTCGCCGTACGCCGCCGATATTGCGGTGCGTGACAATGCCGGTGATTTGGTGTTGTTGCCGCGGCAAAACGACTCATGGATTAAAAAGCTGTGGCAAGAGAACTTACAACTCAAAATTTTGAGCAAAAAAGAACAGGAAAATCTGCAAATTGACAGCTTAAAATGTGCCGAGGATAAGTGCGTTTATAAAGACATTGTGACTTTTGATGAAGCCGGAAACATCACGCTGAACGGCGAAGAAGTAAACACCACCGCCGGCGGCTATATCTATCTTGACGGTAAGCCGCGTTGGCAACCGCTGTGGGATGATAAAAAACACCGCGCGTGGAACAAGGGAGAAGATAAATGAATCTCCTAAAGCAAATTTTCCGCAGTTACGTTTCCGGCTTTGAAAAATTCTATGACTTCACCGGCCGCGCCACAAGACTCGAATTTTGGAGTTTTGCATTGATAAACGCCGTAATTATGGCGATAAATTTACCTTTATACAATGTGGTATTTTTTATATTTCTGGTGCTGTTTTTATGTTCTAACCCTAAGGCAAGTTTTCGCTTGGCCATCGGCTTGTTAATCGTCTCCGCAACGGCAATTTTAGCATGGTTTATCGGCTGTTTGTTACTTTTTTCGGGTAGTGCGGACTTCTTATCCTCTATGGCCGAAATTATTGCGGTCATCATACCTGCCGGCATTGATTTCTTTTTAACTTATTTCCCATACATGGCAATTTTAGCCATATTCACAAGGCGACTGAACGATGCAAACTGTACACCGATAGGATTGGTCGCGTTGCTGGGATTATGTGCCGCTTTTTATTATGAACAGCCGCCTATGGCTTGGTTGTGTTCGGCGGTAATGTTTGTTTTGTTGTTATTGCCGAGTAAAAAATCAGAAAGTGTATGGGATAGAGCCGCGACAAAGGTGTTTGCTAAAAATGATAATACCGAACTTAAAGATGATGAAACCGCCGTGCCGAAAGGAGAAAACAAATGAATCTCCTAAAGCAAATTTTCCGCAGTTACGTTTCCGGCTTTGAAAAATTCTATGACTTCACCGGCCGCGCCACAAGGCTAGAGTTTTGGAGCTTTGCATTGATAAACATAATAATTACAAGTATTTTTCTGCCATCATATCACATTGTTTTTTTGATTATTTTTTTACTGAAATATCCTTTGCAAATGCTCGGCCTGGCCGGCGCAGGTGTTTTATGCTACGTTATTGCTCTTGTCAATGCGTTTGCTGACCCTGATTACAGTGTTTTCATGTTATCCCTTATTTATATGGCAACCTATATCCCGTTGGTTCCGTTTTTGGCATTATTCATACGGCGTTTCAATGATGCTGGTTGCACCCCGATAGGTATTGCCGCGCTGGCGGGATTTGTCATCGGAATGTATTATCCGCAATCTCATCTTATTTCTTTCTGCCTTTTATTGCTGCTTATCTTGACTCTGCTGCCCAACAAAAAACACTTTGGGATGTGGGCAAAATCCGCAACAAAGTCCTTCGGCACGAACACACAAGATATTGCCCTTGACGCGGCGGATAAAAATGATATTGTAAAACCAGAAAAAGATATTTCCAAAGGAGAAAGCAAATGAACGTTTTTATAAAAATATGGTATAATTTTTTGGATGCTTTTGTTAAGTTCAAAGATTTCAAAGGACGCAGCAACAAATACGAATTTTGGAGCTATATAACCGTCGACGGCCTGGTAAAAATAGCGCTGGCATTTTTGGTGACAGTTGCCGTTCCGTTTGTATTTGTTGCCGTAATTTATGCCATTCTGACCATAATTCCGACCATCGCCGCCGTAACGCGCCGCGTACACGATGCCGGACGCTCCGGCTGGTGGGTGTTGGCGGCCGTGTCCGGTTTACTTACCAAAATACCGGCTTTACCGGAAGGAATTTTGGTTTTGTTCAGCTTTATCGCCATAATCTCGGTTTTATATGTTTTAGTATTGACATTGTGCCCGAGCGATAAGGACAACAAATACGGCCCGACACCGGCATGCACCAAAGAAGAAGGCCTGTTCGGCAATTTGCTGATTTTCGTATCTTTGGCTTTGCCGCTGACATTTGCGACATATTCGGCCAAAATGAACCAAATGGCGGCAGAAAGTTTGCGCCAAAATATCAACATCTCCGAGCAAGTAACGCCGCACGCGACGCCGCAGGCCGAGCCTCTGGCAACTTCGGCATCGGCGCCGCAGAATTCTGCACAATAATAATATTAACGCTTGCCAAACCGTTTTTTATAACATAGTATGCAGGCGTTACGCGGGCGTAATTCAATGGTAGAATAGAAGCTTCCCAAGCTTATAACGGGGGTTCGATTCCCCTCGCCCGCTCCAATAAAAAGGCTCTCCCTTGCGGAGAGTTTTTTTATTGGACAGAGGGGAAGCGAACCCTGAGAGGGCATCAAGCCGAAAACAACCTCAAAATGTTGTTTTTGGTGCTGATGGCGTAGTTTTCTTAATGAGCAAGGGAAGTGAAAACAACCGTAGCGAATTTAGAAAACAAGCACACGAATTTAAGGCGTATAACGCCGTAAATTTTCCCCTCGCCCGCTCCAATAAAAAGGCTCTCCCTTGCGGAGAGTTTTTTTATTGGACAGAGGGGAATCGAACCTTACTGAAATATTGTCATCCCTCGAAGTGCGCCGTGCGTCACTTCGTCAAGGGAACCGGTCTTTGCGAAGCGCAAATTTTAATCGGAAACAATGCTGTCGCATTGAAAGGTCAGATACCTTGACGACTTGAGGCGCAGCCCAAGTCGAGGTATGACAGTTTATCAGAAGTATGACTTTTTTTATCACGGTGCATAAAAACCTCGACTTATTGACACCCGGAATAATACGATTTATCCTACCCAAAATTAAGAATCTTAGCGCTTTTTTAAACTTTTTAGTTTAGTATTTATTTAACATATTGTTTTGGTTGAATATTTTATATAAGGACAAAGAACTATGAACTACACTCGCACCGCATTAGGTTTACTTTCTGCTCAATATCGCAGTGTTTTGAAAAAATGTTTTTTGATTAATTTGGGATTATTCGCACTGGGCGCCGTGACGGCAGCTCCGGCAAGCGCGGCGATTATTGATGACTACATCGGCAAAAATATTACTTATACCGGTTTAGGCTCCGATGCGGCCGTTACTTCATATCATTATAAATGGGTACAGGATGCGAATACCGGTATTTACACGCTTCATCGGCTGACTGACACAACCGAAACCCCTGATATTTCAACCGCAGCTCAAGACCATCGTGTGTGGGACTACGAAGAAGGCATTTCTATTCCGGGATATAATCCTCCGCCGGTACTGCAATATTATACCTTAGACGGAGCTGTTTTCGGCGGTTTTGCCGACGTATATGATAGTAGTTGGAACTCATATTCGGCGCTCACTCTCTTAAAAGGCGTAGAAGACTATGCGGAACCGGTTATCGACAATATATTAAATACGACCTTTGTCGGATATGTTTCGGTTACTGATGACTATTATCCTTATTATGCCAGTACATTCTGGAACGCCACCCATACGGTAGATACCATTGACGCCACGTTTATCGGCAATAGAGTGGATGACCTTTATTATCCTTTTTACGGCTCGACTTTTGGCGGAGCTATTGCCAACGGTTTTTGGAAAATACCTCAAGGTTATGATGCCACACACCCTGAAGAATATGTGGTTATAAAGAAAATAACCGGCAACTTTATCGCCAACGGTGCGGTTATATCGAATTTATATAATGGTTATGGCGCCAGAGGCATTACCCAATACCCGTCCGGAAGAAAATATACCTTGTACTATTGGGGAGGTGCATTCGGCGGTGCGATTGCCAACTACTACGGCACCATCGGCGAAATTGACAATGCCGTATTTGCCAACAACTATGTGCTTTCAACTTCTGATACGGGAATAGAGGGAAATGTCGGCGGTGCGGCAATCCTAAACGCTACGTATAGATACAGAAGCAACACTCAAGGCTTGTGGGTCGGTTTACTATCGCAAATCGGCAATATCTCCGGAACTTTTGAAGGAAATATCGCTTACACGGAAGATGGCAACGTTTTCGGCGGAACTATCTTCAATCTGGCCGGATACGACTCCTCAAAGTCAACCATGGGTAATATTACCGGTACTTTTACCAAAAATACATCCACAGCAAAAATAGGCGGAGTTTACGGCTCTGTTATTGCCAATGCTTTGTTTGACGATGACACCAGTATCGCTTCCATGGGTACCATCAGCGGCACGTTCAGCGAAAATACCGCAACCGCACCGCAAGGCGGAATCAGCGGCTTAATCTATAATGACGCCACTATTGCCGGTATTGAAAACTCGACGTTTGATAAAAACACCGGCGAAGCGGTTTATGTTGACGGCGGTGTAATTGCCAACTACGGCACCATTACCAACGGCATTAAAAACTCGACCTTTACCGACAACACCTTTACCGCTACCGGTGCAGGCTCGGGTGCGGCGATTTATACCGACCAGGATTTAACCATTGCCGCCGATAACGGCAAAACTTTGTTCAAAGGCAACAAAATCAATGATGTTGCCAATGCCGTATATGTGGATAATGCCGACTTGACGATTTCGGCCACCAACAACGGTACGGCTACGTTCTATGATATCATCGACGGCGAAAGTGCCACCGTTGCCATTACCGGAGATGCCACCGGTACGGTACAACTTTACAACGACATCAGCAACAGCGATGTATCGGTTGAGAAAGTTAACGTAGAAACCGGCGACGGCGAAATTCATAATTATCAGCTGAAGTCGTTGAATTCCGATACCGATTCCAGATGGAAGATTGACCTTGACGTAAATCAAAAAACCGCCGATACGTTTGAAACCGGCACCACCGGCTTGGCTTCGGGCGGACGCGTTACCCTGATTGATTTGAACCTGACCGACTATGACAATGTTGCCGAAGAGAGTTTCAAAGTACAGGTTCTCAAAACGCAAGGAACGGCAACTGCGGCTGATTTGCAACTGGCGCTCGACGACGATTTGCAGAAAATCACAATAGATGAAAAAACCGAAACGGTTGACGATAAAGTTACGGCAAACACCAAGTGGTCCGACGAATTTAATCGCAACCAAACGACGACAAAGAAGGAAGGTCAGCTCGGTTTGGCCACTACCAATACGCTCAACGACTCAATCGGTATTGATATCAGCACTACCACCGAGAAAACCAAAACCAAACTCGGCGATACGTTGGCACTCGTCAACCAAGCGCAACTGGCGGATAAAAACTTTACCGCAGCCAAGGCTACCGATAAGTATACGGCCACGGACGATTTAGGCAAAACTTACGGCAATCTGACGATTAAAGGTGTGGCCGACGGTGCGCAAAAATCGACTATTGATTTGGACGGACATGACGGTTTTGAAGTCGTAAGCGGTGCCAGCGTAACGTTGACCGATGCCGCGTTGACCGACAGTAAGGGTAAGTCTTTGATTGATGTTGCCGAGGGCGGTAAAATGAGTCTGCAAAATGCCGATGTCAGCAACGTAAATCTCAATGTTGACGGCGAACTTGCCGCGGCAAACAACAAGGTTGCGGCCAAAAAGGCGGTGTTCGGCAAAGGCTCGACCTTAAAGCTGGACGTTAACAACATCAACGGCGATTACGGCGCAATTAAGGCGGACAGCTTTGATATTGCCAACGGGGCAACCATTGATATCACCTTCGGGCAGAATCCGCTGGACGGCAAGAAGACCGGCGAAGTTGCCCTGCTCAGCCTGAGCGACGGCTCGGATATCGATAACAATAACTTTACCGACAATTTCCACAACAATATGTATAAATTCGAGCGTAAATCCGAAAAATCCGGTATTTACGGCGTTTATCAGGATAAAACCGCGCGCGAAATATCTGAAGAAAGCGGCGGTACCGAAAACAATCAGAACGCTGCCGGCGCATGGGTTGACGGCCCGTCGCATCCTAATCCTAAGGCACAAGGTCTGGCCGATGATTTGGCTCGTTTGGCGCAAACCGACGGTGCAAAGTTCAATGAGGCTCTGACTGCTTTGGCTCCGAATGACGACGGTATGGCGCAAGCGGCATTGCTCGATTTGACCGACAGATTGTTGCTGACGGTTGATAACCACCTGATTAAATCTTCAATGGAAGGCGGATTGTCTTCGGGCGATGACTTGGCCGCCGTTTTGAGCGATGTCAGAAGTTGGGTTAAATTTTATTATGCCGAATCAAAACTGCAACGCCACGGCGATGTCTACGGCTACAAGGCCGATGACCGCGGCTTTATTGCCGGTGTGGATAAAAAAGTTGCCCGCGGTACTAAAGTCGGTATCGGTATGCAATTTGACGACACCGATGTTGATGCTTTTCAGCGTGATGTCAATATTCAAACCCTGCAAGGCTACCTCTACGGCGAATATCGCCCGAGTCAATGGTTTGTCAACGGCGTTTTGAGCTGCGGCGTAACCGATTATGACGAAGACAAAAACGTTATCGGACACAATATCGGTGCACATTACAGCGCCAATATTTACAGCATCCAGGGCCTGACCGGATATACCTTTAAGTATTTAACGCCGGAACTGGGCGCCAGATATTACCGCATCAAACGTCACGGCTACACCGACGATGCTCTGCAGAGCGTTTCCGGCAACGATATGGATTTGTTGCGTACCACGCTCGGCGTAAAGGCGGAAAGGGTTTACGGCAGATTTAAGCCGCATGCCTATGCCGGCATTATGTACGACGTTATCAGCGACCGCGACAGCGCGATTGTGAGCTTGGGCAACGGCGAAAGCTACTCTGTTGACGGCAAATCGTTGCCGCGCTTCGGGGTTGAAATCGGTATCGGCTCTACGTTTGCGGTAACCGACAAACTGGCGATCGGCGCCGGTTATGAGGCCAAATTCCGCAAAAAATATCAGGATCACAGCGGGTGGTTAGACTTTAAATACGCTTTTTAATTTCGGACTTTCCAAAAAAAATTAAAAAATCGTTATTTTTGGGTTGACAGCGCAAAAAACTTATGTATATTACAAGCCATTGCTTTATGTTTAAAATTAAAGGAAAAGGATATGTACGCAGTAATTAAGACAGGCGGTAAACAATATAACGTCACTACGGGCGACGTTGTAAAAATTGAAAAAATCGCCGGTGAAGAAGGAAAAGAAGTTGTTTTCAACGAAGTTTTGGCGCTCGATTCCACAATCGGAACTCCGCTCGTTAAGGGTGCAAGCGTTAAGGCTTTGGTTGTAAAACAGGCAAAAGACGCTAAAGTTATTGTTTTCAAGAAAAAGAGAAGACAAAACTATCGTCGTAAAAACGGTCACAGACAAAATATCACGATTGTTAAAATCACCGATATTTTAGGTTAATTTATAGGGAGAAAACGTTATGGCACATAAGAAATCAGGTGGTAGCTCCAGTAACGGCCGCGATTCCGAAGGTCGTCGTCTGGGTGTGAAAAAATTCGGCGGTGAAGCGGTTATCCCTGGCAACATCATCATTCGTCAACGTGGTACCAAGTATCATCCGGGACAGAATGTTGGCCTGGGTAAAGATCATACGATTTTTGCTACTTCCGAAGGCAAGGTTGAATTCAAAACCAAGGCTAACGACAAGGTTTATGTTTCCGTCGTTGCCGAATAATTTTTGAAGCGATTGAATACAAGGGGCGTAATGCCCCTTTATTTTTACTTTAGGAAAAAATAATGAAGTTCTTGGATCAGGCAAAAATATACATCAAAGCCGGCGACGGCGGCAAAGGCTGTGTAGCTTTTCGCCGCGAAAAGTTTATCGAGTTCGGCGGTCCGAACGGCGGTGACGGCGGCGACGGCGGCAGCGTATATTTTGAAGCGGTAGAAAACCTCAATACCCTGATAGATTTTCGCTATCAACAACACTTTAAGGCGCAAAAAGGCCAACAGGGTATGGGGTCGGAAATGACCGGCTACAAAGGCGAAGACCTGATTATCAAGGTTCCGGTCGGTACCGAAATCGTGGCCGAAGACGGCGAAACGGTTTTGAAGGATATGGTTAAGGCCGGCGAAAGATTTTTGATTGCCAAGGGCGGCAAAGGCGGTTTAGGTAACACCCGTTTCAAAACCTCGACCAATCAGGCGCCGCGCTATGCCGGACCGGGAACGCCTGGCGAAGAAATCTGGGTATGGCTCCGGCTCAAAATCATTGCCGATGTCGGGCTTATCGGGTTGCCGAATGCCGGCAAATCCACCTTTTTATCGTCGGTGACGGCGGCACGTCCGAAAATCGCCTCCTACCCGTTTACCACCTTGCACCCGCATTTAGGCGTAGCTTGGTGCGGCGGCAAAGAAATGGTGTTGGCCGATATTCCGGGGCTGATTGAGGGCGCGCACGACGGTATCGGTTTGGGCGACCGCTTTTTAAAGCACGTCGAACGTTGTTCGGTGTTTTTGCATTTATTGGATGCCACCGCGGAAGATGTGGCGGCCGATTACAAAACCATCCGCAAAGAACTCGAACTTTATAACGATAAATTAAAGCATACGCCGGAAGTGGTCGCGCTCAACAAATGCGATGCCTTAACCGACGAAGAAATTGCCGATAAACTCAAGGCGCTCAAAAAGGTATGCAAAAACAAAATATTCACGATTTCGGCAGTTGCGCACAGCAATTTGGAGCCGTGTCTGCAAGCGGTTGATGCGCTGATTACGCGCGGTAACCGTGCCAAAAACAAAGACGCCGACGCCGAAATAATCATTGAGAAAAAACCGTGGTCGCCGCTGGGATAATTTAAGGAGAACAAAAGTGACAAGCAAAAAAGAAAATAACGCGATTTTGAAAATCATTACCGACTCGCTCGACGATATGAAGGCCGAAGACGTGGTAGTGATTGATTTGGAAGGCAAAACCTCGATTGCCAGCTATATGGTGGTTGCCAGCGGTAACTCGAATCGGCACGTTGCATCCATTGCGCAAAAAATCGAAGAAAATCTCAAAGCGGCCGGTCATAAAAGTTCTTCCGAAGGTGCGGAAAGAGCCGATTGGGTGCTGATTGACGCCTTTGATGTGATTGTCCATATTTTCCGCCCGGAAGTCCGCGATTTTTATAACCTCGAAAAAATGTGGCAATCAGCTGCAAATTTGAGAGAAAAATAATATAGCTCCGTCATTCTGAGCAACGCGAAGAATCTCCATAAGAAAGAAACACCTGATGAAAGCCACGATTATCGCCATCGGCAAATGTAAAAAAAACGCACCGGAAGCGGCAATTATCGCCGAGTATATCAAGCGTTCCGGCTGGGATATCGTGATTAAAGAACAAGACAATTCCAATCAAAACGACGAAGCCAAATTTTTGCAAAGTTCGATTCCGCACGGGGCCAAAGTGATTGTTTTGGACGAGCGCGGAGTTAATATTTCCAGTATGGAGTTGGCATCCAAAGTTGAAAACTGGCTCAACGACGGCTGTTCCGAAATCTGCTTTTTAATCGGCGGTGCCGACGGCCATTTGCAATCCACCCGCGACAAAGCCGATTTAATTCTCTCGTTCGGCAAACTCACCCTGCCCCACATTTTGATGCGTGCGGTTTTGTGCGAGCAAATCTATCGCATTCAGACCATCATCAACCATCATCCCTATCACCGCGAATAGGCTTTCTTTATTTTTACCGAAAAATTATAGACAAATTAATTTTTCTGTGCTACCATTTGCTTATAATATGTTTGCTGCAGCAAAGGAACCGAAAAATGGCAAATGATGATGCATACGAAAGAGGTTGTTCCCACGCCAGAGCCGTAACGCGTGCAAAGAACGTCTGGGATATTGAATACACCGCCAACGACAACGGCATTACCAAAGCCGAGGTTGTGGCGTATTATGATTATAACGGTAAGTTTTACAAATTTTCGTATGAGGTAGATTCCGAGCATCACGGTGACGGAGAAAGATATTTCAATGCTGTACAGGTTGATGAATTGTCCGACAGCGAATTTTTGCGTAAACTGGGTGTAAAAAAGCCTATACTGAAATATACCTTCCGCAACGGGTGCGACTATGACCGCAAACACCACAGCAACAAAGAACTTAAAGAATTACGGGTGTTTGACCATAACAACATAAAAAGCGAAACTTTTGAAATATCTTCCTCCTTATCCATAACTCCGCATCATGGTGTTGATGTCAAGCTTGATAAAGCCGATAACGATGTCAAGTGGCTTATTGTGGATTTAGATAAGGCATTCCGTGAGCGAATCGCCATAAAGGCGGAAGAAATCGCAAACGTAAAACATCCTGAGCGCATACAACAGACTCCGGCACGCCCGATGTATCCGGTAACCGGCCACGCCGAGGAATCATACGAGGCTGTATGGAAGCGGGTGGATAAAGCTGTGAGAAAAATGCCGACGGTAGAACCGGACCAAAGTATGGTTACGCCGGTTTTAACCAAAGAGCAACAACGCGCCGCAAAGCAGGAAGAACGACGCAAGCAATACGCGGCCTGGAAAAAACATCAGGGTATCGCTAAAGAAGAATAAAAAAGGAACACGATATGGCGGAAGAAACCGAAGATAACGAACCGAAATTTGAGCTGACCACCAACAAACAGGGCGGTGTGCAAAAGGCGGTTATGCGTCTGCCGCTCGCCCCGAATGAGGAAATGGTGTTCACTTATTATCCGAGTGTCGATACATGGATGAAAGATAGTATTACTTATAATTGCAAGGTTGAAAAAATTACCCGTTCCGGCTTTTTAAAAATATTATCCGCTAAAGAACCCCTGCTAAAGTATGAGCGTCGTAATGTCAAAACTCTGCATGGAAAAGCCAAATCCGAAGATAAGGTTCTGGATTATGCTCAGCTTTTGGACCAACCGTTTAATCCCGACGATCCGGAGGATTTTGAGGATTATTTTTGCAAACATTCTGACGGCACATACAGTGTCGGTCATGATTCCGTGTTCGTAGACTACCCTAAAGAAGGGGCGCATGGGTTTGACGGCCGTCTGATTGAGCTGGAAACGGCGGTGCGCGAAGCGATTTCGCACAAAATACAGGAAGTTCAGGCAGACGCCGATGTCAATTCGATTCTCGCAATAGGTACGGCAATACGCGTCCATGAAGTAAAAGATAAACTGTCCGCATATCGAGGCGAAGGTCTCAAGGTACCTACGCACGAACTGCAACATTTTCAAAAATCCATTGATATGTCAAAGGTTGACCAGTCAGCCTATGAAGAGCTTTTACAAACCAAATATCGGGTAAGGATGAAACTGCCGAATTCTAAAGAATTTGAAGATTCCCCTAATCCGGAATTGACCGCCCGCGAAAAACGCAAATTGCAACGCGAGGAAGAAAGCAAAAAAAGAAAAGCTTCCTACGCGGCTTGGAAAAAGCATCAAGGCATTGGTAAAGAAGAATAAAACGTCGTATTTTCAATGCGTAAACACGTATTTTGTTGCTTTTGCGGACTATATTGAAATTATACCCGTTATCCACAGTTTTTAAAAGATTTTTATACCAAAAACAGCCCGTTTGTTTATAACAAAACAAACACGAAAATTTATAAATGAAAGCTGAAAATGGAAAAACCTGATATTACAAAACTGCCGCAGAATATTGAGGCCGAGCAGGCGATACTCGGTGCGTTGCTCGCCAACAACAAATTTTATGAAAAAATCGGCGATATTTTAAAGCCGGAGCACTTTGCCGACGCCACTCACCGCAAAATTTATAAGGCGATGAGCAAGCTGCTTGCCGGCGGCGAACGTACTGCCGACATCATTACGCTCAAGAGTTATTTTGAGCAGGAAGGCACGCTCGAACAGGTCGGCGGTTTTCCGTATTTGGTTAAGTTGGCGGAAAGCGCCTCGCCGCTGACAAATGTGGAGCATTATGCCCAGTTTATCTACGACCGCTACTTGCGCCGCGAGCTGATTAACACCGGCTATGAAATCATTAACAGCGCCATGGAAGAAAGTTTGGAAACATCGGCCGCCGATCAAATCAGCGAAGCCGAAAAATCGCTGTATAATCTGGCTGAGCAAGGCGATACTCAGGGCGGTTTTATTGACTTTGGCGCTGCGCTCACATCTTCAGTTAAGACCATTGAAAAGGCCTATCAAAAGGGCGGAAAAATTTCGGGTGTACCGACCGGATTAAATCAGCTTGATTATAAAATCGGCGGTTTGAACGACTCGGATTTGATTATTCTGGCGGGCCGTCCGGGTATGGGTAAGACCGCACTTGCCACCAATATTGCCTACAATGTTGCCGATTTTTTTGCGCGCGATAAAAACACTCCGCCGGAAAAGCGCGGTGTGGCCTTTTTCTCGCTCGAAATGTCGGCCGACGAACTGGCGGCGCGTATTCTTTCCAGCACCATTCAGATTTCCAGCCACAAGATGCGCGTCGGCGACCTGGATGCCGCGGCCATGACGCGTATTGCCGGCGCAACTCGTGAACTGGCCAACATTCCGCTGTATATCGATGACACGCCGGGGGTGAGCATTAACGCCATCCGCACCCGCGCCCGTCGTTTGAAGCGCTCAAAAGGTTTGGGACTGATTGTGATTGACTATATTCAACTCATCAGCGGCACCGGCGATAAAAAAAGCGAAGGCAACCGCGTGCAGGAAGTTTCGGAAATCTCCCGCGGTCTGAAAATATTGGCCAAAGAGCTGAAAATTCCGGTAATCGCCCTCTCCCAACTTAACCGTAGCGTCGAGTCGCGTGAAGATAAGCAACCGCAGATGTCCGATTTGCGCGAATCCGGTTCCATCGAGCAAGATGCCGATATCGTAATGTTCGTGTTCCGCGAAAATTACTATATCCATAACTCAGAGCCGAAGAAAACCGAAAGTGAATCGGAAGAAGCATTCAACAAAAAGCACGCGGAGTGGGAAATTCGCGACCGCAACACCAAACACCAAGCAGAAGTGATTATCGGTAAGCAACGTCACGGTCCGGTCGGAACGGTAAAACTCGGTTGGGACGGCGAATACACCCTGTTCCGCAACTTTGCCGAAGATGAAAGGTTGCCGGAACAACATGGCTAAAAGCGATTGGCAAAAAATCAGCGAAGAAGAATGGGAAGCAATCTGCGATAATTGCGGCAAATGCTGTATGATTACTCTTGAAGATGCCGATACCGGAGAAATGTATCATACCAATGTGCTCTGCCAATATTACGATATGGAAAACCGCCGTTGCCGCGTCTATGAAAAGCGGTGCGAGCTGGTGCCGAATTGTACGAAACTGACGCCGGAAAACGTTGATAAATTGCCGTATATGCCAAAGACCTGCGCCTATCGCAAGCTGTTTGAGGCCGATTATAAGGAACAGCCGCTCAAGCCGCTTAAAGGACGCACGGTTTCCGAACTCGATGTCAGGGACGAGGAGTTGGAGGACTACATTGTCGACTGGGAGGATTTATGAATAGCGATTACACCATAGACGAATCATACAATCCGCAAGCACGCGTCGACGAAGCCGGAAAGCTTGAGCCGGAATTTTGGAAGCATAAAAAACTCGAAGAAATGAGCAAAGCCGAATGGGAAGCGCTGTGCGACGGTTGCGGCAAATGTTGTCTCAACAAGCTGGAAATCAAGGGCAAAATTCACTTTACCAATACATATTGCCGCTTTTTGGATTGTAAAAGTTGCTTGTGCAAAATCTACGAACATCGCTTTGAAGCGGTGCCGGATTGCCGCGACATCAACCTCGAAGCCGTGCGCGAAAAACCGCGTTGGTTGCCGAAAACCTGCGCTTATTGGCTCTTGGACAACGGCTATGACTTGCCGAATTGGCATCCGCTCCTGACCGGCAAAGCCGCCAGCGTAACAGAATCGGGAAACTCGCTCAGTGGCCGCGAATTGGTCAACGAAACAAAGGTAAAAGACTATGAAGATCACATTGTTGACTGGCAAGACCTTTGATATTGCCGAAGCCGTCGGCATGGATATTAAGGTGGTGCAATCGCGTTCGGGGCGCAAACTCACGCTCAAGATTGATGAAAAAGAGCGGGTGCCGGTGCTTTCCGTGCCGCGTTTTTGTTCGCGTCGACAAGCCATAAATTTTGTGACCGAGCACACCGACTGGATTATCAAATCTTTAAATAAGCTGCCGGAAATAAAATATTTTGCCGCCGGAGAGAATTTTTCGCTGCTCGGGCAAGAGGTTACGGTAGAGCATCACCCTGAGGCGCGGCGCGGCGTCTGGCTTGAGGAAAATAAGCTCTGCGTTTCCGGCGAAATCGAATTTATCCACCGCCGCGTCAAAGACTATATCAAAAAACGCGCACAAGAAGAATTTTATGCCCGGAGCAAAGAATTGGCAGATAAACTCGGTTGCGACTTAAGCGGTGTCAGCATTAAAGATACCACCTCGCGTTGGGGCAGTTGTTCCAGCCTGCATCATATCAATTACAGCTGGCGAATTGCTCTGGCTCCCGATTTTGTGATTGATTATCTGATGGCGCACGAGGTATCACACCTAAAACACCCCGATCATTCCGACGAATTCTGGGCTTGTGTTGCATCGTTATGTCCGGAATGGAGCCGCGGCCGAATTTGGCTCAAACGCTACGGCAAAAGCCTCTATGCTTATAAATAATCACAATATTACAACATTGAAACTTTTTGTGTAGCAAGAACTGAAATATCGCTCAAAGTACGGTTTTGCGCGAAAATCGCGTTTTATACACGATAAAATCTTAATTAATAGTGAACAAGTCTGTAAATAGTTTAAGAAAAATATCTTGACATAGCCTTTTTATCGTCATAAAGTGTGGGTGTTACAATACGAAAGTATATTGTTGTTCAACAAGTAATAAAGGAATTTAATATGAAAAAAATTTTGTTATTAGCTGGTGTTGCCTGCCTGTTAAGCGCTAATGCAGACGCAAAAGTTAACCAGTATGTATCTGGCAAATTGTCTTATGACTTTAACAAAGTAAAAATTAAAGATCACAGCTATGAAGCTGCTGAAATTACTCGTATGCATGCCAACAAAGAATTGTTCGGTACTCACGTTGCTTACGGTGTTCGCGCCGGTTATGTTCGTGGTGAAGTAGAACTCAACAATTCTCGTGACATCAAACGTAATTGGTTGGATAATGGTTTGGATCACTTCAGACTCTATAAGCATTCCTTCATGGCCAATGCTTACTTTGATTATTTGACCTGCACACCGTGGACCCCGTACATCGGTGCCGGTATCGGTCTTTCTCACTTGAAGGCTGACTTCGGTGAAGACGGTAAATCTGCCAACAACCTCGCTTGGCAAGTTATGGCCGGTATTGCTTACGACGTAACCTCTAACTGGACTTTGGATGCCGGTTATCGTTATGCTGACTTGGGTCGTATTCGTAAGAACTATGGCGCCGGTGTTGCCAAAGTTTCGGCTCGTGATCAGGAAATTATGTTTGGTGCTAGATACAACTTCTAATCCAAATATATGCTAATTGCAAAAAAGCGACGCTTAATTCGAGCGTCGTTTTTTTGTATTATCCCAATGTTACAAATCCGTAACTTTTTGTGTGTTGCAACCGGGCCGAAAATGCGCTAAATTGCAAGGCAGTGATAACTTTTATAAAGGGAAATGAAACAATGACAAATAAACCTAGTGAACCGATTTATCTTTTTGACTGTGCAACTACCCAAAAAAGAATCGGTCAGGAAAAATTTTTGGAAGCTTTTAAAAATATTTTGAACCACGGCGCTTATTGCCAAGGTCCGGAAACCAAAGAACTCGACGGCAAACTCGCCGAATATGCCGGCACCAAATATTGCTCAACCTGCGGTTCGGGTACCGATGCCCTGACTTTGGGCCTGATGGCGTGGGACGTTAAGCCGGGCGATGCCGTGTTTGTGTCCTCATTTACGTTTGTGGCTTCGGCCGAAGCTCCGGTTTTGCTCGGTGCTACCCCGATTTTTGTAGACTCCGACCCGAACACCTACAATATGGATACCGAAGATTTAAAACGTGCGATTGCCCAGGTTAAGGCCGAAGGCAAGCTCAATCTTAAGGCCGTAATCGCCGTAGATATTTTCGGTTCGCCGTGCAACTACGATGAAATTATGAAAATCGCTCACGAAAACGGGATGAAAGTTATGTCCGACTCCTGCCAAAGCTTCGGTTCGGTATATCACGGCCACAATGCCGGCTCGATTGCCGATATGAGCGCAACCTCGTTCTATCCGACCAAACCGCTCGGCGGTTACGGTGACGGCGGTGCGGTGTTCACCAATTCCGAAGAAGAAAACGAGTTGGTAAAATCCTGCCGCGTACACGGTATGAGCCCGGAAGACCACTACGACAACGTTCGTTTGGGTATGACCGGCCGTATGAATTCTTTCCAGGGTGCGGTATTGTTGCTCAAACTGACGCAATTCAAGCAAGAATTGGAGAACAGATATCGTGTGGCTTCGCGCTACGACAACGAGCTCAGCAGCTATTACGGCAAGCAAAAAATCCTGGATAACTGCCGCTCGGCCTATGCGCTTTATACCATTAACTGCCCGGACCGTGACGAATTGATGACCTACCTCAAGGCCAACGGAATTCCGTGCGGTGCGTACTATCCGCGTCCGGTTAACACGCAAACGGCTTATGCTAAGTGGAACACCCGCTCCTTGCCGGTTTGCGAAAAACTTTCGAAGACGGTATGCAGCATTCCGATGACTCCGTATTTGACGGACGAACAGCTCGATTACATCATCGAGAAGATGAATGAATTTGCGGCCCAAAAAATGAACAAAGCCGCTTAATTGCGAATCGTTTTTAACTCCTTGCAGCCGGCAGCAACACCGGCTGTTTTTTTGTAATAAAAATTTAATGCAAAAGCCGTAAAATTGTGATATAATGGCAGTATGACAAACGAAAGGCCGTGTTATGACCGAGAAAGTACCGAATCCGCAAACCAAAGAAGCAGCTCTGGCGGAGCTGATACAAACGGCTGAAATATTCGACCCGCGTATGGTGGGCGAAAAAATGGTGCGCGATGAAAACGGTAATTTGACTTATGAAAAAGTTTATGCCGGCGATTATCCCCGTTCCGCCTTCAAAGAACCTATGATGGTGATAGTCGGTGCAAATGCGGATTTCAAGGATAATACAATAGGTTTGAACGAACAGGAAGCCCGGCTTTCTTTACAAGATTATCAATCGGTTTGCGTAGAAAGAAACATAGCCTACACCACCAAAAAGCTCATCAGCTTATGCGCTCAGGGCCAAAGCGAAGAAGCGGATAAAATTATGCCGGGATTTTTTGAAAAATACCAATCCGCCGTCAAAACAGGCAACGGCGGAGCAACCTATTTTGTTGAAGGCGATGTTTATAAACAGATGACCGCCGAGATACGGCAGAATTTTACGCAAATTCATCCGGATTTTCTGGAAATAACGGCCGCAAAACGGCAAGAAGACCGGCAAAAGCTGAATATACCGGAAGATGAAAATATAGCCGTAAGCGATGCCGCCTATTTTTATTTGACTACCGGCAGATATGTGCTGCCGAGTGAAGAAAATGACCTTCTTTTTGCGCAAAAGCGTCAAGGAAACGACTGGACCGT
>JAEEGL014874809.1_pt1 | contig 26188 bp, 21 predicted proteins | sample 9134231 | NCBI WGS metagenome assembly JAEEGL01 (sample SAMN16246548, study PRJNA631951) | gut metagenome | biome: gut microbiome; feature: rumen; material: fiber-attached | host: Bos | place: Iran: Karaj | collected 2018-10
CAAAAAGGAAAAACAGGTCCCGCTAAGACTGCCGGATCTTAAGCTTGTCATAACCGCGACTGAATATGGTTATAAGCGTGAAGACGGCGTATATGTCATTCCTATCGGATGCCTGAAAAATTAGCCACAAACTATAATCAAAAAAATATTTAATATTTATTGGAACACATCTACGTTGACGCACCTGATAAATCAAGCGGTAAACGCAGACAGCACATCCATATCCAGTATGACGGATTGGAATTCATCCCTCTGAATGAACTCTTTACTGCTTTTCCTTTAATCCGAGGTATTCCGCGATGCCTCTTGCATCCGCCTCTCCAATTTTCTGCAGCATTCCTTCTTTTGCAACGAAATTCTTATAATCCTCCGCATTGTCAAAATGCGCATGTTCGATAATGCAGTTCACTATCCCCTTCTCCGTGCAAAGGCGGTTCACAAGATATCCGTCCATGTACGGGCCGTCGGGATAGCTGTATCGGGATCTTCCGCTCCTCCTTGTCATTGTGCCGAGGTTTTCGATACCGAGTCCTTCAAGCTCCCGCAGGATAAAGCTCGCCAGGCATTTTGAGTACGGTGTCACATCCCCGTTTCTCGAGATTATCCCTTCCGCGCCTCTTGTTATCGTGTTTCCGGTGTCGAAATGGATGCTGACAAAGATGTCCGCTCCCTTTTCTTCCCCGTATCTTACGGCATATTCGATGTCATCTATCTCAGAAATATTGTCAAACACCTCATCCGTGGAGCGTGTCATGTAAACCGTCACGTTTTCATAGTGCGTTTCGAGATATTCCTTGCAGACGAGCGCAACTTTAAGGTTCAGCCCCTTCTCCTCCGTACCGAAGCGTACCGCTCCCTTGTACGGTCCGCCGTGACCCGGGTTCAGCACGACAACATATGTCCCGTCGCCGTCGCGGTCAAACTCGTGGTGCAGATCGTAGCTTACACCGGTCTTCACAAGATTGGTGGTCTGCGGCGGCGGTACTGCCGCAAGCCCGAGATCCACCGCAGAAGCCTGCAGATATCCGAAGTAGATAACATTATACAGCTGCACTGCGATCCTGTACCAGACCTCGTTATATTCGGAAACACAGGAATCAAGCACCATGATCCTTGAGCCGTTAAGGAGCTTCATCTTCTTCTTTGCGGTGCGGCCCGGGGTATGGCGGACGTATTCGTCCTCATTAAGCCTTGCAGGCGTTCCGTCCATTACAGGACGTATGGTTGCCTTATAATCCCCGTATTTGGGATATCCGTTGGGTTCGATCCGCGGTGTCGGCGTGGGAGTAGGTGTTGCCGTGGGTTTTGGTGTTGCCGTAGGTGCATGCGTTGCTGTGGGCGCAGGCGTCGCCGTTGGTTTCGGTGTGGCTGTGGGCGCAGGTGTTGCCGTCGCTTCCGGCGTCGGGGTATCCGGCGGATCTGTCGGTGTAAGGGCCGGTGTGTCCGTCGGTATCGGTGTTAACGTCGGGGAGGGCGTATTTACAGGTGCAGCGGTCACCGTCGGGATCGGTGTTATCGTCGGAGTCCCTGTGGGATCCGGTGTGGGAGTCGGCGGTTCTGTAGCCCTCGGAGTTGCGGTAGGTGTCGGTGTTGCCTTTGCGTTGCCTGTAACCGCAGGCTCCGGCGTCGGTGTACTGCGAAGCATCGGCGTCGGTGTATTTGTAGGCTTTTTCACGGTACCGGGATAATGTCTCGGAACAGACGGCGCATGTGTTTCGTCCGCAGGAAATGCTGTAAGGGCGCTGTTATAAGACAAAGAATGTCTTACAGGCAAACCGTCCCTTTCGTTACAGCCTGTAAGACACACAGAAAGCACGACAGGGAGCAGGATGCATAAAACCCTCCTTAAAGGCCCTCTGCCTGTCATGCCGGTATTCAATTCGTTACTGCCGAGTGAGGCCGTTCGCCGCACCTTAAATCCGTCGTCGCCCGACATACAAACCTACTCCTGTTCAGTCTGTGTTACCTTCCGGGGTGTGACCGTGTTCGATCTCACCGCATGAATCGATGAAACTTTTGATTATCTTAACGGCATTGTCGATGCCACAGCTTGCGGTATTTATGGTCAGATGATAATTCTCGGCTTTTCCCCATGTCTCGCAGGAATGATAGTTGTAATAATTCGCACGCCGCTTATCGATCTTGCGGATGCTGTCTTCCGGGCGCTTCGGGTCTATCTCGCCCCACTCAAGCGCGCGCTTTACGCGAAAGTCCATATCGGCGCAGAGGAACACATGCACCACATTGTCATAATCCCTCAGCACATAATCCGCGCAGCGTCCCACTATAACGCACGGCCCTTCATCAGCCACCTTGCGGATGATACTTGTCTGCGCGATATAGATCCTGTCATCAAGGGAAAGATTTGCGGTCCCGAACTCCCTTCCTCCGAAGGAACTCATGCCCATCGCTATCGAATACAGAAAGCTGTTGGTCGCTTTTGTTTCGGCGGCACGGAAGGCCTCCTCCGCAAACCCGCTCTCCTTTGCGGCGCGGGTAATGAGTTCGTTGTCATAGAACGGGATACCGTACTCCTTTGCAAGCTTCTCGCCCACAACACGGCCGCCGCTCGCATACTGTCTGCTTATGGTGATGATCTTGTTCATGCTGCTCCTTTCCGGCTGATCAGGCGTCAAACACCGCCTTTTAGGGAAGGCAGAAAGCCTTGTTTAAGATCAAAGGTATCTTGTTATTATACCCGTGATCTTTGTGTATTCTTCAGTGATCTGCGTCATCAGCAGGTTCACGTCGCAATCTCTGTTTTTTCTGAAAGTCTCGACCATATCGTCTGAATAGCTGAACAGCTTTGTAAAGCCAAGGTTGCCGCACATGCCTTTGATCGTATGGGCATAACCCAGTGCGTTTTCCTCGTCGCCTTTTTCCATTGCATCCTTAAGCGCGGTGTAATTCTCATCCTGAAGGAACATCCCGAGTATAGTCTCATACAGCTCTTCGCTGCCGCCCATTCTCTCAAGTGCGCCTTCAATATCCACGCCGTCTGTGTTTCTAAGTTCATCAATAAGTGCGCTCATACTGCTTCTCCGTTTACCGATAAAGTGTTTCCTGCAGGGATCCTGCATAATTATCAATTATATTTTAGCACCACAAAAAAGCAATTTCAAGAAAAAACCACGGATTTTAAGCATTTTATCGTGCTTTTTTCTCCGTGGTCCGTTTCTTGTTTTATTCACTGTCAGCCCCTTAACAGAAGCTCTTTTTCAATGACCCGCCCGTCTTTTATATATATACGAGGAACACGCTTGCTTACCGCACAGGTAAGCTCGTAGGGTATCGTCCCGGCAATCTCCGCAAGTGTCTCTATAGGTGCGTTTTTGCCAAAGATCTCGATCTCGCTTCCCACATCCGTCTGCATCTTGTCGGTAAGGTCGACCATGCACATATCCATGCATATCTTTCCAAGCTGCTTTGCGGGCCCGTCAGCCGTCATAACGCTGAACTTGTTTGAAAGGGCGCGGAAAAGCCCGTCCGCATAGCCTATGGGCAAAACGCCGACTCTTGTGCGCTTTTCGGTCTTAAAGATCCCGCCGTAGCTTATGGCCGTCCCCGCCGGATAGGTCTTGATGGTCGATACAACGGTCTTTAGCGACATCACGGGCTTTAACCCGAGCTGCTTTGCGTATTCCCCGTAGCCGTAGAGCAAAAGCCCCGGTCTTACCATGTCGAGCCAGGTTTCGGGATACTTCGCCACGGCTCCGGTATTTGCACAGTGTTTCAGTTTGAACTTCCGCCCAAGCCTCTCTTCAACGGCATTGCAAACATCGGTAAATACTTTGAACTGATGCTCCGTGTAACGCTTTGCCTCTTCGCCTTCCTCGTCGGACAGCGCAAAATGGGTAAAGATGCCTTCTGCCTCAAGCCCCGGCATGCTGCAGCCTTCGCATATCCCTTCAACGCCGGTCTCAAACATATCCCCGTCGCAAAGATACCCGAGCCTTGACATCCCCGTATCCACTTTTATGTGGATTTTCAGCGTTCCGCCGGCTTTTACCGCCTCCTCGCTGTATTCAACAGCCTTTGCGCGGCAGGTCACTCCCTGGGTGATATCGTAGTCTATAAGCGTTTTTACCTGTTCCCTCGGCGTATGCCCGAGAATGAGCACCGGCATCTTAATACCGTTAAGGCGCAGCTCCACGGCCTCATCCGCACTGCTCACCGCAAGGTAATCCGCTCCGCGCTCCTGCAAAAGCTTTGCTACCCGGATAGCACCGTGCCCGTAAGCATCTGCCTTGACGACGCCGAGGAACTTTGCTTTCCCGATGCGTTCCCGCAGCCTGTCGTAATTATATCCCAAAGCATCAAGGTCCGTCTCGGCCCATGTTCTTCTTAAATCAGATTCCATAACCCAATCTCCAGATAGATTTGTTTTCATGTATTATTTTATCACACTACGTCAAGGTTTAAATATATATGGTGTCAGTTGTGCAACATATTTACAAAAAGACGTTTTTTCATTAAAATAGTGTCTGTGTAAAGGGTTGCACCAAACCGGCGGCGTACACTCCCGCAAATGCAACAAGAAGAAACAAATAATCACATTTTTATCCCTTAACTTTGCCGCGCCCACCACCTATAATACAGGCAAAGGAATAGCTTAAGTCATTCTGCTCAAAACCAGGGAGGTGCGTTATGCGTTACGGTCATTTTGATGACAAAAACAAGGAATATGTGATAGAACGGGTCGATCTGCCGACTTCGTGGACAAATTACCTCGGGGTTGAAGATATGGCTGCCGTAGTCAACCATACAGCCGGGGGCTACACATTCTACAAGTCCCCCGAGTATCACAGGATCTCAAGATTCCACGCCAACAGTGTGCCGATGGACAGACCCGGATTCTATATCTATTTCAGGGACAACGAGACAAAAGATTACTGGTCTGCTTCCTGGCAGCCCGTGGGAAAAGACCTTGACAAGGCAAAGTACACCACCCGCCACGGCCTTTCCTACACCGTCTATGAGTGCGAATACAACGGGATCTCTTCCTCTCAGAAGCTGTTCATCCCACGGGGCGAAAACGTGCTCCTTTGGGATGTAAAGGTTAAGAACACAGGGGACAGACCGAGGGCTCTGAGTGTTTTCTCATATCTTGAATTTTCTTTCCATCATGTTATGATAGATAATATAAACTTCCAGATGAGCCTTTACTGCGCAGGCGGTTCGTATAAGGACGGCATCATCGAGGAGGACCTGTATTACGAGCAGGACGGCTACCAGTACTTTACCGCAAATTTTGAGCCCGACGGGTTTGATTGCGTAAGAGACAAATTCCTCGGGACCTACAACACCGAGACCAATCCGCAGGCCGTGATCAACGGCATCTGCTCCGGCTCGGAAGAAAAGGGCATGAACCACTGCGGAAGCCTTCTTAAGAAGATAACGCTCGCTCCCGGCGAAGAGACCAGGCTTATCTATATGCTCGGAGAAGGCAGGAGGAGCGAGGGCGCAAGGGTACGCGCCAAATACAGCGATCCCGCTGCCGTCGACGCAGCTTATGCCGATATGGCCGCATATTGGAAGGACAAATGCGACAAGCTTATCATCGACACTCCGAATGCTGGCATGAACTCGCTTATCAATACCTGGACCCTGTACCAGTCCGAGATAAACGTAATGTTCTCAAGGTTCGCTTCTTTTATAGAAGTAGGCGGGCGTGTAGGCCTCGGGTACCGCGACACGGCGCAGGATTCGATGACTATCCCCCATTCGAATCCCGCCAAGTGCAAAGAGCGCATAGAACAGCTCCTAAAAGGCCTTACCACGAGTGGTTACGGTCTTCATCTCTTCCAGCCCGAATGGTTTGAGGAAGACAAAGGCGATGCCCCCTTCGATTCGCCCACAGTGGTGCCGAAGGCTGATAAAAGCGTTATCCACGGGCTTTCGGACGCATGCTCCGATGATGCGCTCTGGCTTGTTACTTCGATAGTTAATTACATTAAAGAGACCGGCGAGTTTGATTTTGCGGATAAGCAGCTCACCTACGCCGACACCTTCGTAAACGGTCAGGATTTTAAGGAGTCTGTTTACGATCATATGAAGAGGATCCTTGATTTCTCTGCCGAGCAGGTTGGCGAAAGCGGGATCTGCAAGGGCCTGCGGGCAGACTGGAACGACTGCCTTAACCTTGGCGGCGGCGAAAGCGCAATGGTAAGCTTCCTGCACTACTGGGCTCTTGAAAACTTCGTTTCCCTCGCAGAAAGGCTCGGACGGACCGAAGACGCCGCAAAGTACCGTGCCATCGCGGACAAAGTAAAGAAGGTCTGCAACGACAAGCTCTGGGATAAGGAATGGTTCATCCGCGGAATAACAAAGTCCGGAAGGAAGATAGGTACCCACGAGGACGAAGAAGGAAAGGTCCATCTTGAGTCCAATTCCTGGGCTATCCTCTCCGGTGCCGCAGATACAGAACACGGCAATAAAGCGCTTGAAGCTATAGACAGGTACTTATACACGCCCTACGGCCTCCTGCTCAACCAGCCCGCCTACACAAAGCCCGATCCCGAGATCGGTTTTGTAACAAGGGTTTACCCGGGGCTTAAGGAAAATGCAGCTGTCTTCTCACACCCGAACCCCTGGGCGCAGGCAGCCGCATGTGTGCTCGGACGCGGCGATATCGCCATGAAATTCTACAACGCGCTCTGCCCGTATTATCAGAATGACATGATAGAGATAAGGGAAAGCGAGCCGTATTCCTACTGCCAGTTCATAGCGGGACGCGACCATTCGGCATACGGAAGGGCAAGACACCCGTTCATGACAGGCTCGGGCGGCTGGTCATACTACACCGCAACGGCATACATCCTCGGTATCCGTCCGGATTTCGATACCCTTGTCGTTGACCCCTGCATCCCCGCAGACTGGAAGGAATTCAAGGCAGTCAGGGTATGGAGAGGCACTGTGTATAATATAACCGTAAAGAATCCGGATGGCGTAATGAAGGGCGTAAAACGGATCACGGCCGACGGAAATGATGTTGAGCGGATCCCCGCATATCCTCGCGGGACTTCGCATGATATAACAGTTTACATGGGAAACTGACAGGAGGGAGCAAACAAATGATAAAGTTTGGTACAGGCGGCTGGAGAGCCGTGATCGGAGACGGTTTTACAAAAGAGAACATCCAGATCCTTTCAAGGGCATTGCTCGACAAGATGCAGGATGAGGGCGTTGCCGGCGACGGGATGGTGATCGGGTACGACAAGCGCTTTCTTTCGAAAGAAGCCATGCGCTGGGCGGCCTGCGTGTTCGCAGCAGGAGGAGTCAAGGTCTACCTTGTCAACAAGGCTGCGCCCACCCCGCTGATAATGTACTACGTCATGAAGCACAACATGCACTACGGCATGATGGTCACCGCAAGCCACAACCCGGCCATCTACAACGGCATTAAAGTCTTCACCTACGGCGGACGCGACGCTGACGAGACCCAGACCGCGCAGATAGAGGAATACATCAACAACATAACCGATATCCCGGTTGCAGAAATGGATTACGACGAGGGCGTAAAGAGCGGCCTCATCGAAGAGATCTACCCGCTTAACGACTATATAGACGCCATCCTTGCCGCAGTCGATGTCGAAAAGATCAAGAAGGCAAACCTGCGCGTCGCACTCGATCCCATGTACGGTGTGAGCAAGACCTCTCTTGAGACCATCCTCATGACCGCAAGATGCGAGATCGAGACCATCCACGAAAGGCACGATACGCTGTTTGGCGGAAAGCTTCCGGCTCCGAACGAAGAAAGGTTACGAGAGCTCAGGAATAAGGTAATGGCCTACAATTTCGACCTTGGCATTGCAACGGACGGCGACGCCGACAGGATCGGAGTAATAGACGACAAGGGCAACTTCCTGCATCCGAACGATATCCTTGTTGTGCTTTACTACTATCTTGTCAAATACAAAGGCTGGAAGGGCGACTGTGTAAGGAACATCTGCACAACGCATCTTCTTGATTCAATAGCAAAGAGCTTCGGTCAGGAATGCCATGAGGTTCCTGTCGGCTTCAAGTACATTTCCGCAAAGATGAACCAGACGGATGCCATAATCGGCGGCGAATCCTCAGGCGGTATGGCTGTAAAGGGCCATATCAAAGGAAAAGACGGTATCTATGCAGCGGCGCTCATAGTTGAGATGCTTGCCGTTACCGGTATGAAGCTTTCCGAGATCATGGAGCACATCCGCAAGGAATACGGCGGAATGGCGCTTTGCGAACGCGACTACAGGTTCAGCCAGGAAAAGAAAGATCATATAAAAAAGTTCCTTCTCGAAGACAAGAACCTTCCCGTTATCGATTACGAGATCGAGAAGATCTCCTATCTTGACGGCCTTAAGGTTTACTTAAAGGACGGCGGATGGATATCCGTCAGGTTCTCCGGTACAGAGCCGCTCCTGCGCATATTCTGCGAGATGAAGGAGCAGGCGGACGCCGAAAGATTCTGCGGGATATTCGAGGAATACCTTGACCTTTGTGATCATTAACCAAATACAGCTTCGTTTTCAGAACAAAAATATACTACTTGCACAATTTTAGTCAAAAGATGCCAAAGCGGTCTAATTACTTTGGCATCTTTTCTTGTTATTATCAGTACATAACAAGGAGGGAGGTGACCGGAGGTTGGCTAAGAACAAAACAGCGACCGGGACGGTTTCCGGCAGGAGAAAGTTCAAAAAGAACATCATCCTGCTCACAATGGTTCTTCCGACAGCCATCTGGCTGATACTGCTCAGATACCTTCCCATGTTCGGAATAACCATCGCTTTTAAGGACTATAAGATTTATACAAAAGCGCCGGGACTCATAAACAACATCATCCATTCTAAATGGGTGGGCTTAAACAATTTCAAATTCCTTTTCGCGACAACGGATTCCCTTAAGATGATCCGGAACACGGTCGGATATAACCTGCTCTGGATCTTCCTCGGGCTTGTCATTTCCGTATCGTTCGCGATCATCCTTAACGAGATCACAAACAAGTTCGTGGCAAAAACCTATCAGACACTGATGTTTTTCCCGTACTTCATAAGCTGGGTAGTTGTCAGCTACTTTGTCATGGCGCTCCTCGATCCCACAAACGGTCTTATCGTCAAATGGCAGATAAACAACTTCGGCGAGGCCACCAACTGGTACCACACTTCGAAGCCCTGGCCCGTGATCCTCACACTTGCGAATCTCTGGAAGAATACCGGTTATTCCTGCATCCTTTATCTTACCGCGATCACCGGCATAGATAAAACACTGTACGAGGCCGCGGCAATAGACGGAGCCACAAAGTGGCAGCAGGTAAAATATGTTACACTGCCGAACCTTCGCACGATGATAGCGATACTGCTCATCATGAACATCAGTAAGATCTTCAACTCAGACTTCGGTCTGTTCTGGAACGTACCGCTTGCATCGGGTTCGATACTTGATGTTACGCAGACCATCGATACCTACGTTTACAGGTCGCTCGCTGCTACGGGCGGTAACCTCGGCATGACGACCGCTGCAGGTGTTTTCCAGAACGTCGTCGGATTTGTCTGCATGCTGTTCGCAAATTCCATCGTAAAGCGCATAGACGCCGACAGTTCGCTATTCTGAGAAAGGAGGATCGTTCCGGTGAAAGCCATTACCAAAAGAAGCCGTCTGGGCAAACCCGCCCTGGTCTCGGAAATATCCTTCTACATCATACTCGGGATATTCTGCGCGGCATGTATCATACCCTTTATATTCGTAATAATAATCTCCTTTTCCTCGGAGGAAAGCATAAGATCCATAGGTTATTCCTTCGCACCGGTAAAATGGAGCACGAGCGCTTACGAATATGTTTTCCAGCTCGGCGACCAGCTGTGGAGATCGTATTTTAACAGCTTTTTCGTTACCATAGTCGGCACCGTTACAAGTCTTCTCATGACGATAATGTACGCCTATGCGCTCTTTAGAAAAGACTTTAAGTACAGAAACTTCTTCACGTTTTTCGCATTTTTTACAACATTGTTCGGCGGCGGGCTCGTTCCCACATATATGGTGTGCAAACAGCTCCTTTACCTTTCGAACAACTACGCTGCACTGATCGTGCCTGCGCTCATCAGTCCGTTCAACATAATCATCATGAGGACCTTCTTCATATCATCGATACCGAACGAGCTGATAGAGGCGGCATCCATCGACGGAAGCGGTGAATACAGGACACTGTTCCAGATCATCATCCCGATCGCAAAACCCGGTATTGCCACAGTGGGGCTGCTCACAGCACTCTCCTACTGGAACGAATGGTTCCTCGCGATGCTCTATATCAGGGATGCAAAGTACATCCCGCTGCAGTATCTGCTTATGAAGATGCAGAACCAGGCGGATTTCCTGTTCAAGAACGCTTCGGTCATCGGCGTCGAAGCATCAAAGATGCTGAAAGACCTGCCAAGCGCGTCACTTCGTATGGCACTTGTCGTATTTATCGTTGTGCCGATAGCTTTTGCCTATCCTTTCTTCCAGAGATATATCATCTCGGGTCTTACGATCGGATCGGTAAAAGGTTAAACACGGTGATCCCGGCGAAACGCCGGTCACATATATCAAGTTTTTATTTTAATCAGGAGGACAAAAGATGAAAAAAATTGTAGCACTTATCCTGGTGGCATGCATGATCATCGGTGCTTTTGCCGGCTGCGGCAAAGGGAACGGGGGAAACGGCACAGATGCTAACGGCCGCCCGAAGGACCACGTAACATTGAAAATGTATTTCCACGGCAGCAATGTATCAGACGACAAGAAAGTTCTTGAAGAGGTTAACAAGTACCTTGACGAGAAGCTTAACGTAACACTCGAGCCCATCTGGGGCACATGGGGTGATTTCGATAACAACGCTGTCATTGCCATCAACGGCAATGATGATGTAGATATCTACTTCACCTGCTCATGGTCGGCAGACGAATACAATCTGTTCGCAAAGCGCGGCGCATGGGTAAGACTTGACAATCCCGAAAACAACCTTCTTGAGAAGTACGGCAAGGAAGTATGGAACCTCCTTCCCGAAGTTCTCACAACAGGCGCAAAGATCGAAGGTTCCGACGGATTCGGCGTTTATGCTGTTCCCGGTTACAAGGATATCGCCTGCCAGCTCTGCTGGGATATCAACGTTCCCCTTCTTAAGAAATACGGCTACACCGTAGATGACATCAAGAACACCGATTACTACGGCTTAGGCGAGATCCTTGCAAAGGTTAAGGCCGGCGAAGGCGACAACTTCTATCCTCTCCTTATCGAAGGCGCAGTTGCTGAACGTATGGTTGACAACTCCATCATCGTAGCAGGCGATTCCGGTTCAACCAACCTTCTCTCCTACTACATCAACCCGAAAAAGACTTCCGACCTCGGCGCTTACGGCAACAAGATTTTAAACAAGTTCGCTACAGACGAATACAAGAAGTATGTAACCAAGACCAGAGAATACTTCCTTAAGGGCTATATCGATCCCGGTCTTGCAAATGCGGAGCAGGCCAACAACCTTCGTTCCGAGAAGCAGCTTACAGGCCAGTACCTGATCGGAACCCAGTCCTATTCACTCGGCTACGAGACACAGGCAAGCGCAGAAAGAGGCTTTGAGGTTGCTTTCGTCGGCACCACACCCGCATACGTTGACACAACATCTTCACAGGGCGCTATGATGGCTATCTCCACCGCTTCGAAGAACCCTGAAAGAGCTATGATGTTCCTTAACCTTCTCAACACCGATCCTTACCTCTTCACACTTCTTGATTTCGGCGTTGAAGGCGTTCACTACACAAAGAACAGCATCGGTGAAGTTGAGTTCATCGAGAACGAAAGAGCTAAATATTCACCTTGGACAAACGGTATGGGCAATGTAACACTCCTTCCTCCCCAGAAGGGACAGGGCGCTGATTTCTGGACCAAGTTCAAGGCTTACTACGGTGCAGCTGACAAGATCCCGATCCTTGGCTTCACCTTCAACTCCGACAGCGTATCCAACGAACTTGCCGCTGTTGCAAACGCTGCTGCTGAATATGCTCTTACGCTCAGCGTAGGTGCTGTAGATCCCGAAACCGTACTTCCCGCATTCCTTAAGAAACTTGATGACAACGGAATGCAGAAGATCGTTGACGAGGCTAACAAGCAGCTTGAGACTTTCCTTAAGAACAAATGATCTTTCATGTTTTCATCCTTTACAGCTTGCCGCACTTATCCAAAGTGCGGCAAGTTTTGGCTGTCAGTGAGGGTGTTGAGTCAAAATTGAGTTTTTGGTGAGTATGTGGTAAAATAGTGCTGGGGGTTTACACCGTGAAGAAGCTTGACCTTAAATGGAAAATGATCATCCTTCTCATCATTATCTGGCTGGTCCCGATAACGATGGCTTCTTTTGTTGTGTTTTTCCTGGTTTCCGACAAAATGAGCGCACAGGTGACGGCAGAGCTCGGACTGTCCATGAACAAGGCCGTGTACAGCATCGAGACAAGCCTCGACGAATGCGTTAACGCATCAAGGAACGCCACATATTTCAACGTTATCTCGGACAGCTGGTCAGCCTACCAAAAAAGTGGCGAAAAGCAGGCTCTTTACGACTCAATGACCATCTATCTCTCGTCCCAGTACCGTTTCAACCAGAATCTCAACACCACAATGGTGTTCTTTACCGAAGACCCCGAACTTTTCTACTCCACATACAGCTCCGGCAGCTCTTTTGACAACGTCATAACCTTCAGGGATCATTACCTTAAGGACACGCTGGCAATAGGCGAAACCCTCGATTCCGGAATAAAGCTCTGTAACCGTGGGAACGCGCTCTATCTTATCCGGAATCTCCTTAACGACAGATACAAGCCGTTTGCCATGATAGTGCTCGAGCTCAACAAGGGCAATATTTTCGACTCCCTGAGCACTGTATGGGCTTATGACGAAGCATACGTCTTTTTGGGCGGCGAAAGGATCAGCGGTAATGATGTGAACCTTCCTCCGGCCTTTGAGCTTGCAAAGGCCACAGACGGGCCCGTAGTCGAAAAGTTTGACGGTAGATACTATGTATATCTTACGGAAAACTATAACGGAAGCTTTTTGTCCTATGTTGTAAGGCTTGATTCGGGACTTCTTTTCGGCGAGATAAAAGCCACCTACTTCTTTCTTGTGATCGTTCTTGCCTTCCTTGTTCCGCTTGTCGTGACGCTGTTCATCTATCTTCGCAAAAGCGTGTCGGATCCGGTAAACAACCTTGTAAAAGCGGCGTCCGAGATCTCGAGCGGAAACTACGGCTACCACATCACGGGAAGGAGCGCGGGCAGCAGAGAATTCGATTATCTTAACGATTCCTTCAATTCCATGAGCGACGAGCTTAAGAACCAGTTCGAAAAGATCTATGTCGAGGAGATCGCACTCCGCGACGCGAACATAAAAGCCCTCCAGTCGCAGATAAACCCGCATTTCCTGAACAACACGCTAGAGATAATCAACTGGGAAGCGCGCCTGAACGGTGTTTTCAAGGTAAGCAACATGATCGAAGCCCTCTCCACCATGCTTAATTCCACTCTTAACCGCAAGGATGAAAAGACTATCACTCTGCGCGAAGAGATGGAGTATGTGGACGCCTATCTTTACATAATCTCCGAGAGGATGGGCAAGAGGCTCACCATAACGAAAAACGTCGATGAAAAGCTGCTTGGGATCGAGGTTCCGAGGCTCATAATCCAGCCAATCGTCGAAAACGCGGTGGAGCACGGAGCAAGAGCCAACGCCGAGTGCAGCATCAGCATAAAGATCTTCGACACAGACGGGTATATGTATATCGAGGTAAGAAATACGGGCAATATGAGTCCCGAGGATATAGCAAAGGCCGGGCGTCTCCTGTCCGGCGAAGAGACCGGTGAAAAGCACCACGCAAGCATCGGCATCAGGAACGTCAACAAACGCCTGAAGCTTATGTACGGGGATGACTGCGGACTTGATCTGTACAACGAAGGAACCGACACTGTGAGCCTTCTTAAACTTAAGATGGGAGGTGGCAGAGAATGAGATCGTTAAAAAAACAGACCGCACTGCTGCTTGCTTTGCTCCTTGCCGCTGCTTCGCTTTCTTCCTGCGGGTTTGAGAATCTTAAAACAGGGCCTGTAAGCAAAGAGAAAGGCAATGTCGAGCTTACCGTAATGACTATGTATGCCGGCAACGACGGCAATGCAAAAAACTTCAGGAATGCCGTCAGCGAATGGCAGAAAAAGACCGGAAATACAGTGCTCGACACCTCTGTTACATCCGATGAGGCCTTTAAGACAAGGGTAAAAATGGATTACCAGACCGGCGCAGAGCCGGATATCCTGTTCTATTTTTCCGGTGAGGACGCAAGCGTGCTGGTCCAGAACAACAGAGTGGTATCGCTTGACGAGATTCGCACGGTTTATCCGGATTATGCCTCCAACATGAAGGAAAGCCTTATGCAGCCGTCACCGGTGGACCAGAAGATCTACTGCATCCCGGTAAACGGCTACTGGGAAGGCCTTTTCGTGAACAAAAAGGTCTGCCGCGAGGCAGGCGTTCCGATCCCGGACGAAAACACGGACTGGGACACTTTTATGGGAATGTGCGAAAAGATACGGGACGCCGGCTTCACTCCCATAGCGGCTTCGCTTGCAAACGTCCCGCATTATTGGTTTGAATTCTGCATCTACAATCACCAGGATCCCGAGACGCATCCGGTCGTACCCCGGAATCTTTACGACAAGCAGGGGCAGGCCTGGATCGCAGGCATAAACGACATCAAGATGATGTACGAAAAGGGGTTTTTCCCGGAGAGCACACTGTCTGCCCCGGATGACGAGACAATGCGCGATTTCTTAAGCGGAAAGGCTGCTTTCCTGCTCGACGGCTCCTGGAGGGTTTCCGCAATAGAAGAAGCAGCGGAAAATATCGATGATTTCTGTGTTACCTTCGTTCCCGGGAAAAACGGAAGGAAGACAACGGACATCATAGGCGGTCTTTCAAGCGGCTATTATATTTCAAGAAAAGCATGGAATGACCCTGAAAAGCGGGAAGCTGCAGTAAACTTTGTGTCCTATATGACTGCGGATGAAATGGTATCAAGATTTGCCCTTGTTTCGGTAACAGCGCTCAAAAGCGGCGTTAAACTGGAACAATCGGATGTTTCGTCCTTTGTGAGCAGCGCCCTTTATATGGCAGAACACGCAAGCGGTGTGAGCACGGCGGTCCAGGACTATGTGCCCGCCGAAAGCAGAGCGCCCGTTTTTGAGAACATGCCTGCAATAGTCAAGGGCCTGACACCTGTGGAAGACGCGATCGGAGAAGTGATAAAATGTATAAAGTAGCAATAATCGATGATGAACCCATAATCGTTGAAGGGCTTTCAAGAACAATAGACTGGAGCAAATGGGATGCAAGGGTTGCGGGCTTTGCTTACGACGGCCTTGAAGGGATAGAGCTGATAAGAAAGGAAAAGCCCGATATCCTTATTACAGACATCTCTATGCCCAATATGGACGGGCTTACCATGATCGCGGCCGTAAGATCCGAGTTTCCTTATATGCAGGTATCGGTGCTTACAGGGTACAGGGATTTCGACTACGCGAGAGAGGCTTTGCATCTGGGAGTGACAAGATTTCTTCTCAAGCCTTCAAAACACGACGAATTAGAGGAAGCCATCACCGCAATGACCGATAAGCTCCGGAAATCCGGTGTGACAGGGCAGGAATCCGAAAAAGGGAACGGGCAAAGCGACGATGAAATACTCGAAAACCCCGCAAGCTCCTTTATTGTGAGCAACGCCCTCAAATACATCAAAGAGAATTATACCGAAAAACTTACCCTTGTTGATGTAGCCGACCATATTTACGTCAGCCAGTGGCATCTGAGCAAGCTCCTTAACAAGCATACGGGTAAGAATTTTTCGGAGATCTTAAACGGAATAAGGATCGAAAAGGCAAAAGAGCTGTTAAAAGACCCGGGCTACAGAATAGTTGACATTGCGGAAGCCGTAGGCTTCCTTGACCTTGCGCATTTTTCACGTGTTTTCAAGAAGATCTGCGGGGTGAGCGCCAACGATTACAGGAACAGTGGGGGCGACGGCACGTAACAAGGCGGCGGTCAAGTTGCATTTGTGGCCTTTTACCATCGTGTAGTCAAACGTTTTCCCGCGAAACAGCGTAAAAAAGCCCCAGCATTACTGCCGAGGCTTATCATATTTTGCGGAGTAAGAGACTTGAATTTTTTCCTTAAAAAATCCAGTAAGAAAGGGGTTCTGACACCGTCTGATCTTGGGAATCCCGGGAGGGAACCCATCACCATCCATATAAGCTCTATCTCAGACAAGTGAGCCCTTTGCCTTCCATCAGAACTCAAGCACCGTTAACCTATACTATTTTATCCGCGCTGTAAACTTGCGAATCTCAAGCACAATATAACACTGTTCTTTTGACGGTTGAAACACGCAATAAACTTCAGCACATAGTTGCAGATTTCCATCATCATCGTATTCCAGATATTGATTGACAACTCCGGAAACATTTTTCGCCTTATCCAACTGTGCTTGAATATCTTTTTCAGCCTCTTTATAAGCTTCATCGGAAAATGATTTTACTTGTAAATATCGCTGATAGTTGAACTCCGAAAAAGCCGTAACTTCCCCCTTCGAGCTTCCCAAATACCAATGTATTCCAAAGTATTACGGTTCGTTGCTTTTAGCCAACTTATCTCTCGTAGCCTAGCCTCATATGTGATTCCTGTCCGTCGGACCAGAGATTTGCTTACAGCTTCCTTCAGATTCCACCTCACGATGGACAGACACCCTTGCTGTTCGGCTATACACTTCCCACTATCTGGGCGTGTTTGGGACTTCCACCCGTTAGAGCGCGCCCATGGCGCGCAAACTAAAAAAACAGCCGATCAACCTTAAAGTCGATCGGCAGCATCGTATGAACAATCTTTTCGGAAGATCCTTCAACGCTTGACCAGGTCAGTTATTTTGATTGATTTTTTTGCGGTATCAAACGGCGTCCATGGGGCATTACTGCTATGTATACGTACTTCGTTGCAGAAAATGGAAACCTGTTCTTGAGTGGCCCGACTGCCTGCCAACTCAAAATACGGTTCGGAACCGCCATAACCGTCTGCTGTATCATAGTAAATCATATCTGATTTGGCCAAAGTCTCGGTTACATATCCGTCTGCAGTAAATTCATTAAACCTGTACAGTTCGCTCGATGCAGCTCCGCCTGAGCTCCATACACGGCCGTCCGCAAGCAGAGGATTAAAGGCCCTGTATGCCACAATATAACCGTATGCTTTGCCGTCTACATCCGATAGGATCAGATAATCGGCCTGCAAATGCATTACGCTTTTTATGTAACAGACGACTTCATTTTTTCCGTCCCTGTCAAGATCGATTATCGTAAAGGAATCGAGTACGGCGGTCCATTCCTCCGGGTGTTCGGTCTGTTCCATTATATACGGTTGGAAGGATTCTATCGTATACTCCGCTCCTCTGACGAGAGAATCACGCAGATAATATTCATTATCATCGGCATACACAAACTTTCCATTTTCTCTGAATATTTTCGCTACAGATTCGGGCAGCTCTCCAAAACGCTCTGTGAGCGGCAGATCCGATACTTCCGTTTGAGGAAGTTCAGTAGGTGTCGGCGTCTTTGTCGGTTTCAGTGTAGGTGTATTTGTGGTTGTAAAATCAACCGCAGATGTAGATGTATTAGTAGGCGTTACCTCAACATCTGTCAGCTTTTGGCCACAAGCAACTATCGTAAGCATTAATACAAGCATTATTAAAACAATAAGAGTATTATTCTTCATGGTTATCGGTCTCCGTTAATGTAATATTTCATGAAAGATATTAATATGACATAAGCGCATTATAAGCAGCATTTGCATTTGCCACGCGAGAGGCAAGATCATTACCGGGATATTGCTCAATACCATTCTTAAATATTTTAGTTATCTCAGAAATACTCTCTGAAGCCTTAATAATTTTCCAGGGGGGCTTCATAATCTCCTTCTACTTCTGATTTCATATATGCAAACTGAGCGTTTAAGTCGGATACAGAACTTCCCATCGAATATGCCATGTCCATAAGTCCTGCTTTTCGGTCTACACGTGTCTACTGCATTATACCATATCCAGCACCATCAGTCAAAGAGTAATAGTAGTCTGTGTCACGTAGTTTTCGAGGACCAGGTACATAACTATTCTGAACATTTGTAGGAGATAAACCACTTTCGCGCAACAAATTACCCATTACACCGGCAGCCTGTTTCTGATCAAGACCCAATCCTAAACGCAAAAAAGTCCATGTTCTTTGAGTATTTGCACTTTCTAGCGATTCATCGTAGTCAACATTATCTGACATTAGTTTTGCAACTTTAGCCAAATCAGCAGTTTTGATATTATTATAAAACCTCATAACCTCATCAAGTTTCTTTCTGGTGGCACCGTTTGATACACCACCTTCCGACAACCCATATACTTTCTGAAAGTTTTTAATCGCCTGTATACTTGCCGCCGACCCTAAGTTGCCGTCTGCCGGTCCAATAGGATCATAAAACCCCAAAGTTCTTAAGTTTTCCTGAACTATCCTATCTATTGATCCTCCTGATACTGCTGAAAGAAGTACACCCTCGCTGTTGTAAATTGTTTGAGATGTTGTAGGGTTTTCATGCTCGTAAACGACAGCCTCATTCTCAAATGAGGCACTTGATTCAACCCCCGAATTATAATCATCTGTTTCTTTTTTGCGAATGTGAGGGAGGCTGAATAATTGCCGAATAATCCTGTGCGGTCTTCTCTGCATTTTCAGGATTTATCTGATAGTATCCATGCAGGTTGCATGATGCTCTGCAGGCATAAAACCGATAACAGCCTCTTTGGTTTCAGCGATACTCTTGTACTGTATGCTGATTATTTATTACTTATCCAAATCTCAAATCAATGTGGCGTTTCGGATAGTTATTTAGTTGATTACCTCCTTAAATAAATCCTCTAAGGTAACCTGCTTTTGAACAATGCCACTATATTGATTTGATTCCACTCCATAAGTTGTCACAAAAACTATCTGCACCGCCTTTTTAGTTTTGCTATCCTTACGGAAAGTCTCTATCCGTTTTCTTACTTTCTGATCATATTCTTTATCAACGGAATACTCTCCCAATGAATATTTCATTTCACACAAGTCTATAACCCTATCTCTACGGTCTATGATCAAATCCACTTGTGCTCCCGGTGTATGAAGTTCCTTATCTGCTTTTACAAACCAAATTGATTCCTCGGAAAGAATACCCAGTATTCCGATTTTCTGTTTTATCTGCTTAATATGATCTTTGCAGACTTGCTCAAACATATTACCGGCCCATGTTTTTCTGACCGGAGCATCAAGTGTGTTGCTCCAAAAGTGTTCGTCTCTCCCCTTGTTACCCCATATGTAATGAAAATAGAAGCTCGAATAGTAATCAGCAAGCTGGTAAAGAGCGTCTTTCTTTTTCTTTCCAAAGAATTGGTTCTCTCTTACGAATCCGGAATCAACAAGATTCTTGATGATCTTTGATAGTATTCCATTTAAAGCGAGTCCGGTTTCCTTGGATATTTCCTCTCTGGTCAGTCCGTTTTTCTTCTTGCTTAGTTCATGAACAACCGAAATGTAATTTTCTCCCTTTGAAAACAAGGTGTTATACAGATGATCAAACTCATCCCACAGCTCCGCTTTTTTTCTAAAAAACAGATAGTCTATATTCTGAAGATATGACATTTCCTTATCTAAAAGGCTTAAATAATATGGTATTCCACCCATTATCATATAACACTCGGTAATATCATATCTCGACCAGCGAATTCCTTTACTGATTAAATACTCCTCTGCTTCAGAAAGCGAAAAAGGCTCAAGGAAAAGCTTGCATGTTTGGCGATTAAACAAGCCGCCTTTATTATGCTCTATATTATCGACAAGCCAAGATGTTGAAGACCCACAAACAATAAATACAAGATTATCAACAGACGATCCAAAATCATTCCAAAAGTATTCAAACGCAGAAAGAAAACCTGATTTATGCGTATCAAGCCAAGGCATCTCGTCAAAGAAGATCACGCATTTTTGGTTAGGATCCTGAGCTTCAATATACTCACGTAACATCTCGAATGCCTGCACCCAACTAGACGGCGCTTCCATTTTTTTATGCGTTTTGCGGTTGAGTTCAGAAATAAAAGCATGCAGTTGTTCCGCTTTCGGCTTATTATATGCCCCAGTCAACTTGAAACCAAACGAGTTTCCATAGTATTGGTTGATAAGAAAAGTCTTTCCTACCCTTCTCCTTCCATAAACCAGCACAAGTTGAGCGACATCCTCTCGCATGCATTTATCAAGTCTCGTATATTCTTTTGTTCTTCCAATAATCTTCTTTCTCATAATAATGATGATAGCGCACTTATTGTGAATTGTCAATATTACCTATCCAAATCTGCTAAAAAATTAAGGATTTGGATAAGTGTTTTTCGCTAATCAACTACGTCCGTTTTAATCACCCAGGAGGAGGGAACCCTTCCAACATCATTTTTCTTACAACAAAGAGAGCCCGGAAAGCCTGATTTCTCAGACCTTCCGAGCCCTAGAGCACTGCGGAGTAAGAGACTTGAACTCTCACGGCTGTTGCCACATGATCCTTAGTCATGCCTGTCTGCCAATTCCAGCAACTCCGCATGGCGTTTTCTCAACGCGCTTGATTATAGTAACACTCCTGAGTTCAAAAGTCAAATACTTTTTTTAATTTTTTACCCGTTTTTTAAAATTTTTTTGGCTAATTCTTTTTACGCCTCAGGTATCTTATCAGCCTCGTCTCACAGGTGAGGATGTAAGTACCGCTCTTATAGAGTTTCAGGGTGAATTCATGCTCACCCGTGATATCGTATTCCATAACGCCTATCGTTGTCTCACGGTCCGGCGTATAGTAAAGCACGCACTGGTCCGCGCTCATGTCTTCCGGCGTAAATATCTTCATTTCAAGCGGAAGCTCGTCGTCGATCTCGGAAGCATCTATCGTAAACACGATGAAGCTCGACTTGCGCACTTCTCTGGTGAGGGCTTTTGATATCTGCACCTTCCTCAGTGTCGAAAACCTGATGAGCGAGCTGTCAACGCCATTCGGGCACGCTATGGAGCAGGTAAGCGACCTGACATTGTTGGTGGCGGTATATGTCGCTGCATTGTCGTAGCTTGTTTCCGCCTGCTCAACGCCCGTTACATAGATATCCGCGGTAAGGCCCATGTAATGCACCGTCTTTGTGTGAGTCCCGATATAATAGATCGTGGGGCTCGGAAGATCGAAATCCGTCACCTCTTCGCTCACACCGTCGGAATATGTTGCGACCACTTTTATGTCCGCTTTTCTTACGTCCCTGCCTATCTCCACGACCTCGCCTGTATATTCGGCATACAGCGTATCAATAGTCCTTGCGATACCCTCAAGTATAAAGGTTGCGGTCTTGCCTCCGTAGCTTACCACGATGGTGTTTATACCGAGCATTGTGGGAGTTTCGGTGGAAATATCGTATTTCACGATATCCTCGACGGATCCGTCGTCGTAGGCCGCGGTAACAAAGATCTTGTCCCTGTCGATAAGATTGCCGAGCATGACCTCGTCACCCGTATAAGTAACGATAAGGGAAACGCAGTTCTTCTTTGCCTGGCCGGTAACGGTCATAGTCGTGGACTTTTTGCCGTATCTTACGGTCACATCATTATCGCCTTCCCTTGTGATCACTTCGTTTTCAAGGGTAAAGTCAAAGACCTGCTCGTAAGAATTGTCGGAAAATGCAACAAAGACGCTCACATTACGGGCGTCTACTGCATTATCTATACTGATCAATTCACCTGTGTAAAACGGGAATATCTCCTCTACCTCTTTTCCGACGACTGTGAAACTCGTTGTCTTTCCAAGGTAGATAACGGCTATTTTGTTTTCGCCCTCCCGCTTGACCACTTCTGTCGACAATGTGTAGTCTTTTACTTCGAGGATGGTTCCGTCTGCGTAAACGGCATTGACCGTAAGGTCTTTTCTGTTGATCTCACCGTCCACCACTACGGCTCCGCCCGTGTAATCGGCGGTGATGTAGGCCGGTGTTTCCGTTCCTGCCTTTGCGGTGATGCCGGCTACTGCCGCTCCCATGAGGAAAACCGCTAATGCTGCATATACCATGACAAACTGTCTTAACTTCATCAATCTTGCTCTGTTCACGCGTTTTCCTCCCGCACGATGATTTTGTTTTATTGAGCCGTGCAAATATTATATCGGGCGTTATCCACAAAAGTTTAGAGTTTTTTGAAAAAAATCCACAACTTCTGTTTCAAACGCCCGACAAAAGAGGTATCTGTTGCCGTTTATCACTGCATTTTACACGCTCCGGCAAATTATATTAAATTGTGTATCATGCATTGAACATAAGCTTGTCGCTGTCGAAGATCTTAGCAAGGACACCTGTGAGGATGGCAGATACAAGAACCGTAACACCAAGTGAAACAAAGAAGTTCACGGGCTGAATATCGCCTGTGGTGATATCCTGGATGGCGATAGCGTTGCCATACAGCGGGATAGCATACTTGACAAGGGTGTTCTTTGCGCCGGACTGGAACATCGTTAACAGAGCCGAAACAAGAACTACCATGTATGCGGGTGTAACAAAGGTGCTTGCGCTCTTGGTATCCTTTGCGAAGGACGAAAGGACTGCGATGACAACAACAAAGAAGTAGTCAAGTACGATGAGCATAAGACCGAGCTGAACGATCTGCATGATATCAAAGTGTACGGCGCCAAAGCCGCTGCTCATGCCGGACATGCTGCCGCCCATCGTGGACATCGATATGATCATCGACACCGCATAAACTATCGAGGAAAGCGCTGCGATTATTGCAAGTGCGATAACCTTACCCATTGCAATATCCGTTCTCCTGATGGGAGAAACCAGCATGGATGCGAGCGTTCCGCGCTCCTTCTCGCCTGCAAAGGCATCGACGCTTATGCTCATTGCGCCGGAGAACAGCATGATCATGATCATGTAAGGAAGCATCATGGCGATGAACTGTGTTCCGGCTTTGGATTCCTTCACGATCTCTGTTTCCGTCTGATTAAAGACGGTAAGCTGCTCAAGGTTGCCGATACGGGAACCGAGGAGCTTTGTCCTGTAATCATTAAGAGCGTTCGAGAACACGCTGTAAGCCTGCTGCGAATAGTTTTCCGTAGAGTTGAAGACTATATTGATATTCGGGATCGCATCGCCCTGGCCTTTGTAAGCCGAGAATACGCTGTCAAAATCCTTCTGGACCACTACTATAAGATCGGCATCTCCATTACGTATCTGCTCTTCAAGATCTGTCTTCTGCGAAGCATATTCACTGTCCGAAAGGTACTTGATATCTGCATTTTTGCCAAATTCCGAGTCTTTTACGACTTTCTCTAACATATCTGTCGCATTTACTATGTAGGTCTTCGAGGTGTGCGACTCGATATCGGAGTTCATACTCTTTGCAAGCGTTCCGATAAGGCTGTAGATCGCGAACATGAGGATCGCCGGAACGATGAACAGCGAAATTATAAGTTTTCTGTCGCTGAATACGCGATAAAGCTCTTTTTTAAGAACCAAGATCAGGTTTTTCATTTTACGTCACCCCCGTTTTCCTTGTAAAGTTCGAAGAATGCATCCTCAAGATCGTCTGTGTGAGTCTGCTCATAGATATCTGCGAGCGTTCCTTCGATCACTTTCTTTCCGTTGATGATGATCCCGATCCTGTCACAGAGCTTCTCTGCCTCGCTCATGATATGGGTCGAAACGACAACCGTCTTGCCTGCTTCCTTTAACTCCTTAAGGTAATCGGTTACCGTGCGGGCGGTAAGGATATCAAGTCCCGATGTGGGCTCGTCGAAGATAACGACCTCCGGATCGTGTACAAGCGTGACAGCGATGGCTGCGCGCTGTTTCATACCTGTTGAAAGCTCTTCGATCTTCTTGCCCGCAAAGCTGTGAATGTCGAATCTCGTAAAGAGCTCATCACGCCTCTTGTCGATCTGCTCTTCTGTCATTCCGTGGATGCGTCCGAAGAACCTGAACATGTAATCTGTTGTAAAATGCGCATCCAGTTTGATCTCGTTGGTAAGAAAGGCAATGGATCCGCGTACCTTCTCACCTTCCTTAACGGTATCAAAACCGTTTACCCGCACAGAACCCTCGGTAGGCTTGAGGATCGTTGCAATGCAGCGAAGCGTTGTGGTCTTGCCGGCACCGTTTGGCCCGAGCAGGCCGTAGATCTCGCCGGGCTTAGCTTCAAAGCTGAGCTTGTTTACGGCGATCTTCGTGTTTTCAGTGGTCCTGAGCTCTTTCATCTTGCTTGCGGTGAGCTTATAGACCTTTGTCAGATTGTTGACCGAAATCATATTATCCTCCCATAATGATTAATATCATTTTTAACTGCTTTGTTAAGTTTATCACTGTGTCCGTCTGTTCGCAACGGAAACTTGGATTATTGTCGTGAACAGATCGAATTATTGTTTTAACAGTATTTAAGAGCATCTTTTGTTACGTTTCCGGAAACCCGGAGGTGTTTTTTTCGTGTATTGTATCTTATCCGTCCCAGAACAGTTCATCGAGGGTTTTCCCGAGTGCCTTGCAGATAGTTATGCAAAGATTGATCGAAGGATTGTAATCTCCTTTCTCGATAGCGTTTATGGTCTGTCTCGAAACTCCCACCTTATCTGCAAGGTCCTGTTGGGACATGTCGAGGATAGCCCGTGCAGCCTTTAATTTAAGGTTCTTCATGTCATTCCTCCCTCTTGTCAAGCAGATATTTGATCAGCAGGATGATGAGCAGATAAGCGGTGAATATTCCGACCAGAAGGTTTGCCGAGCCCATAAAGGTCATTTTGCCGTCCACAAAAACATCGCCTTTTGTGATATGTGTGACCCCGAGCAGGATATTTGTGACAGCCAACGCACAGAGTACACCGGTAAACGTTCCTCTCTTTTCGTCCATCCTGAAATATGCATCATTCATAACCGAAACGGTCACCATAACGGCTGCTGCGAAAAGCAGCCCGAGAAACATCAGCACACTCGTTGAGACAGGAAACGCAACATCCGCTTCACTCGCAAAGACAGCAAGGCCAAACCAGATAAGGAATGAGTAAAAGCCGTATTTATAGGCCTTACCCTTTGCGGCTACCTGCCTCTCGTCATACTCCTTTACCGGTGCGTTCGGATCCCTTATCAGGAAGAGCAGCAGCACGACGATCAGCAGTCCGACGATAAGTCCGATTATCATCCCGTTTCGGGAAGCGTTGTTTCCAACGGTATTGTATGCCTCGACATTGTAATCAAGTGCCCACTCACCGTCTTTGAATATGTATTCATCAAGCGGGACCTCTTCCTTAAGGCCGGCATGGCTTGCCAGATAATCTTTATAAGATTTGATGTCGGCAAGATTCAGGAACCTGCATCTGTACTCGCCCGCCTTAAGCTCAACCGGGGCCGACTCCGCGTCAAACGCCGCACCCGTTACGGTGAATATCTCGTTTCCTGCCTTGTCATAAAATTCTGCAACCGTCACGATACCCGGAGCGTCCACGGCTGAAACGAAAGCGTGTATTGAGTACTTTCCGTCTTTGTCGATATGAAAGTTCACCGTGAACTCACCCGGTGTCACAACGCCGTCTTTCACCTTAACATATTCCCTGCGGCTTATGTTAAAGGACCTCTTGGGTGAAAGGATAATAAAAGCGAGTCCTGCAAGCACCAGCAGAGCCACCAGTGCTCCGGTCAGTATCTTATTTTTATTCATGTTCTTTCCTCCGTAAACCTGTATGTGGTACAGCCCGGCATGTATAAGAGCCGGTGTGTTATCTTGTTATCTTGTTATCTTGTTTCCTCTTGTGCACGGGTACAATATAACACGGTCATGGCATTATGTCAAGTATATTTTACAAATTATCTTTTATTTTTTTCAAAATGCCGATGGAGTGATGTGCCCTACGGCCAAAAAGCCGCAATAATACAGGGTTTGCTGAAATGGAATCCGAGGTTCCAGTTTGCAAAAGTAAATGCCTTCTCCGGATATCTCTTGCAAGAGTAAATTCCAGATATTGAAGATGGAGGGCAAAAATCAGAAGTTACAATTCCAAACTGGAAGTTACGATTCCAAAG
>JAEEGL015664669.1_pt1 | contig 26188 bp, 18 predicted proteins | sample 9134231 | NCBI WGS metagenome assembly JAEEGL01 (sample SAMN16246548, study PRJNA631951) | gut metagenome | biome: gut microbiome; feature: rumen; material: fiber-attached | host: Bos | place: Iran: Karaj | collected 2018-10
AATGCGCGCTGTGCCCTAACGGCGAAGCTATAGGTCTCGTCCATGAGGGTGTGCTTGTAGGTGGGCAGGAAGATGAGTGGCATGAAGTATTCGAACAGCGTTCCGTACCAGGAGGCGACACCTTTGTAGCCGCGATACTGCACCAGCGTCTTGTCCAGACAGAACCAGTGCTTGTAGGGCGCGTCGCCCTGCGCGATGGTGAGGAAGGAGGTGAGGCGGGCTTCGGAGGCGAAGTTGTTGTAGTGGTAGGGCAGCAGGGTGTGGCTTCCGTAGTCGTACCCGATGCTGAAGACGTCGAGCTCGGGATTGTACAGCTTCATGAAATCGGTCTGGTCAATCAGTCGCACCACATCGGCCAGCAGCTTCTCGTCTTCGTTCCGGTTCTCCAGCCATCCCTTCACCACATAGAGGCAGGCTACAAAGTTGCCTGAGTCGCACGTGCTGACAAAATAGTTGGGCAGCTTGTTGAGGCTCTTCAGCTCATACCAGTTGAACAGGTGCCCGTTCCATTTCTCCAGCCGGCATACGGTTTTGATAATGTGCTCCAGCCGGTGCACGGCCTCTTCCGCACTGATGAATCCCAGTTCCGCCGCCGAAACGATGGCGGTCAGGGAGTAGCCTATGTTGGTCGGTGAAGTCTTGTAGTCGGCTTTGCTTTCGCGGTTCAGCTGGTAGTTGTCGGGTATCAGCCAGTTGTTCTCCTCGGTAATCAGCGTGTCGAAGAAATTCCAGGTGTCCTGTGCTATCCGGCGCACCTCTTCGGTCTCTTTGGCGTTCAGCCGCTTCTTGTCCTGCGGGAACTTCTTGCCCAGCCAGAACATCAGCAGCGGCGCGCCGCACCAGGTCACCACGCAGAAAAGCATCGCCACCAGGTCTATCCAGTTGCCCCATCCCAGGAAAAAGAACAGGGCAATAATGGCAGAAGAAGCTACATAGTTGAACCAGAATTTGCCGATGTAGTCGCCCAGGGTACCTTTCGTACTCTTCGCCGCCTCGTCGCTGGTGATCCATGCCAGCAGGTCGTGGTGCGAGAACCACATGCGGTAGCAGGCTCTCACGGCTGCGTCGGTGTACATCCACGCCTCCTTGGGCAGCAGCGCGAACTGTGTCAGCGAACGGTAGAGGATGACGCGGAATCCGCGCATCAGCGTAGCGTAATAGTGGTAGCGCTTGCCGAAACGGGGCAGCGTGGTGATTTCGCCCAGTATGAAAAAGACAATCGGGCTGGCAATGGCCGCCAGTGCCACTACGAGGAACCATACGGGGTGGATGCCCGTCAATCCGGCGAATCCCGCGAAGAGGACCACTAGCAGCGCCAGGCTCAGCACCGAACGGCGCAGGTTGTCGAAAATCTTCCAGCGGCCGATGGTGTTGACTTGGTTCTTCACCTTCTCGCCGCGTTCGTTGCGCACCTTGTTACGCAGCCATCCGATAATCTGCCAGTCGCCACGGGTCCAGCGGTGGTGGCGTTTGGCGTCGTCGATATAGTTGGAGGGGTTGTCGTCGAAAAGCTCCAGGTCGTTGATGAGTCCGCAGCGGATATGACAGCCCTCGATAAGGTCGTGACTGAGGATGAGGTTCTCGGGGAAGGTACCCTTCAGCACCTTTTGGAACACGCGCAGGTCGTAGATGCCTTTGCCGCAGAAAGAGCCTTCGTTGAAGATGTCCTGGTAGAGTTCGAAACTGGCTGTCGTGTACACATCCAGTCCGCCCAGTCCTGCCATAAGCTGTGCGTAACGGCTTTTGTTGGTCACCTCCACGTCGACATTGACGCGGGGCTGCATGATGCCATAACCGCTGTCCACACGGTGTCCGTCGGGCGACAGCTGGGCACGGTTCAGCGGGTGCGCCATCGCGCCAATCAGTTTCTGCGCCGAATAGAGCACCAGTTCGGTATCGGTGTCGAGGGTGATGATGAACTGGATGTCGGGCACTGCCTTCTCACGCCATTCGCTCACCGTCTCGCAGCGGAACCGTTTCTCGCGTTCCGCATCGGAGGTTTCTCCCAGGATAAGGTCGTTGAAATGCAGTATGGCACCGCGTTTGCGCTCGTGTCCCAGCCAGGTCTGCTCTCCTTCGCTCCAGGCACGTTTGCGGTAGACAAAGTTGAAGATAGGAGCGCCGTATTTTTCGTTCAGCTCCTTCACCTTGGCCAGACCGGCCTCTACCACCTCGTCGTCCCACGGGGCGTCGGCTTCTTTGTACGACGCCGCGTCGCCGACAAGGGTGTAGAACAGGTTCTGCGGGCGGCTCTCCAGTCGTTGGAATGTGCGGCTCGCACCCTTTTCGCCATTGTCGGTCTCCGAGGCGCGGTTGATGTTCGACAGGTAGTATATTTCCAGCTGCTCCAGCAGCTCAACGGTTTTCGCTTTGTTTTTCAGAATGGTGGGCATAATCACCATTGTAGCGTACTCCTTGGGAATCAGGCCGTCCTTGAATTTGATTTTGAACGTGCCCATGGGCTTGTGTATCTTGCCCAGCAGCCAGTTGAAGACATCTATCACCAGTTGGCTCATAGGTACCCACAGCATCACTGTCAGCACTGCCGTCAGCCAGCCGAAGCCGTCGGCCCATGTGCACCACACTGCAAAGCCCAAGGCCAGCGCCAGCGAGGCTACCACCACGATTCCTATATACCAGTGGGCACGTGCGTTCCACCGCTTGGGCGGAAACAGTTGCCACCCCACATGCTCGCCTCGCTCGTCGGCCCGCTCCACAAGGCTTTTCACCAGTTCGTATTCTGTGTTCCGTGTTCCGTTTTTCGTTTTGCGGCTGAGTCGTACAATCTTCGCGCGATAGTCATCCTTCGTCTTGTCGTACATCTGGTCGTACATCCCTGCCTTCTCGTTCTTCAGCATCCGCTCGGAGAAACTGGCCGCATCCAGCAACTCTGCTATCGGCAGCTTCGTCATCTTCTTCAGCGAGTTGAAGATGTTCATCATCATCAGGTTCTGTCGTGCCGCCTCGTTCAGGTGCTCCATGTTGGCCTGGTCTTTGGCCGTCACTGAGTAGACGTAGGCTTTCTGTTCCCGCATCTCTCTGCAGAGCTCTGCCAGCTCCTTGATGAGGATATGTTTTATCAGCGGCAGCAGCGCACACACTTCCGGATAGGTCAGGTAGTCGTTCTGCTTTACCTGTATCTGGCTCAGGTAACGGAACATCAACTCCTTGTTCACCTGATGGTGGCATTTCCGCAGAAACGCCGTCAGCAGTTCCTCCAGCTGCGCGGTGCGCTTCGCCCCGATGCGGCGGAAATCCTTGCTCTGCAGATCCATCTTCATCACTTTCTCCTGCTCGCTAATCATGTAATAGTTGTCCAGCACCCACTCATTCGTGCTGCCCACGAGCCGCTGGCTTTTGGTCTCCTCCACCAGCAGCATATAATAATCCGTGATTATCTTAACACTCTCTTTGAAAGTTTTGTAGGTATTTTTCATAGGAGTACATTATAAAAAATGCGAAAATGCAAAGGTACGTTTTTTTTCTTACCTGTGCAAAAAAAAATCTTCCCCTGCATCCTTCTCTGTCACCGAAAAAGATGAAAAGATTGAAAGGGTTTGGAAGGTCTGTAAGGTTTTCTGCGAAGCGTTTTTTTTTAATAGTATCAATGGCAATACTCCGAAGCATAAGGGGCTTTGATGTGCGCCAACTTGATAAGGTAACTGTACAGTGCGTCGATTTGGGTTCCTGCCATATTGGTGAAATAAACCTTAAAACTGTCCCCTGTACGTCGTTCGATTACCCATTGCGCGCCGTCTAAGATCATTGCATTGTGGCAGACAGGCAACGAGTCGAATTGTAGTTCAGCAAACAGCTGTTGGAGTTTGCTATACTGTCGTTTGGTAAGTCGCTGCTGTCCCTGCTGGGGAGAGAATGTTGTTTGCCAAGTCTCTTCATCGACGCTGTAGTCCAGTTTGTGCCAATAGAGAATAGTCTCCTTGCCCCGTTGCTCCACGCGGAATGCCAGTGCGGGGTGAAACGAGGGGTAGAACGCGAATCGCAGCAGTGTGTCGCCGGGGGCTACAGCGGTATCGAGAAGGACTGGTTCGCCCATCCGGTTCAGGTTAGATGAGAAAACGCCGACCCAGAAGAAAGAGGACCAGGCATCGTGGCCATAGTCCACTCCGGGGTCGAAAATGCCGTCGGTAGGCCAGTTAATGAAGATTGTGCCGGGATAGTGCCAGCCCTCGAGGGTGTCGAACGGCAGTTCCGCAACAGGGTTGTGAGGACGTTGCAGGTACTGTTCCAACTGCAGGGTGGGCAGATATATTTCCAGCATTGTCTCAGTGTCGGGATTGCTATTCCATACCTTGTAGAAGTAGTTCAGGGCACTGTCGGCCGGGCTCTCAACCACGGGGGTGTGGTCGTAAAAATCTATCCAGTCGTTCTCGCTTTCCCGAAAAAGAGAATCCATGGATGTGGGTGCTTTAGGTGACTGATTCGCCCGGGTGAACTCCGAATAGTATGCATTACCCATTTGAAACAGGGCCTCCGTCTTGTCGGGATGGGAAATCAGTCGCCGATGGATAACCTCAATGTCACTCCATATGCGACTGTCTTTGTAGGTCTCCAATTGGGGATGTCCGTAGAAGGGACGGAGGCTATCGGGTAGTGTGAAAAGGTAGTTGCAATGGGTTTGGCTCCGCACGGTTCGCCCTTTATTGACGGCAGGAATCCAACGGGGCATTTGTTTTACCACACGCAAAACCTCTTCGTGAAAACCAAGTGTGTCAGGGGAATAATTATTGTCAATGATGAACAGGGAGCCGTCACGTTCTACGAGGAAAGAAACATTGCCCTGGCCTTCTTCCAATTCTTGCAAAGCTTTGGGAGGATATTGGATATGGGTGTCAAGGAATTGTTTCAGCGCGTCCGCTCCTCCTGGAAACGAGGCTTCGACATCGGGTAAGCTGTGAATCATCATATCTGCATAGCTGCTATCAGCCAAGGTGATCAGCCGAATCATAAGGCTGTCTTTCTCACCCCAAATCATCCTGCCCGCAAACCAGGCATTGTAGCATTTGCTGTCGCGATATTCCACGATGCAGGTGGTCTCAGTGTTCCAGCATCCGTCGGTGTGGGGGTGGCGTGGAAGGTCGACGGCTTTGTAGGCGTGCTCAAGCGCTACCCATTCGCTGGTGTTGAGGAGGCGTTCACCGCTGCAATGTATCCCCTTGACCCATTCGTTGCCACGGTGATATTTGTCGGTGACATCGACCCAGCCGCTGTCGCCCATTTCGTAATGACTGCTATGCTCTACATAGCCTGCAATGGCATTGCCTTTCTGCCATCGGACAATACTCCCTTCGGGGGTATGCGTCACCTCGACAAACAACGGATGCGCATAGGGCAGCAAAAGGTTTATCCGGAGAATAGTAGTCCCCTTTTCGGGTACTTTATCCATTAGCGGAGGAATCTCCGCCAGTCGCATATAGTAGACTACCTCGCCTGCCAGATGGTCCCAACGGGTGTTGTTCCCTTGGGAAAAATAGTTCTCTGGAAAATAATCCTCGAGGAAGGGTATGTACGGTGTCTGCGCCTGCATCGGCATAGCTATGGAACAAAGTGCCAACAACAAAAGTCCTTTGGCAGAATTTAGGGTGCGAGGGCGTTTTATAAGGGTCATCCTGTAGCGATTTTGATAATACAATAACGATAATGGTAGACAATTCATTGATTCCACAAGAGAATCTTTCCAACGTTATCATATGTAACGAAAAAAGAGGAAAATTTACATGTATTGTCTAAAAAAATGTAAATTTGCAGAATAAATTAAAATATTTTTTAAACAATAATAATATGAATATCAGAGTTTTAGTCTGGGCTTTGTGCGTCTTGTCATTGTTTCTGACGACCGCCTGCAAGCACACTCCTGTGCAGGAGAAAAAGGATTCGACCGTGACTGCTTCGGTCAAAATGTCGGACGATTCGAGCGACTTTGTCTACATCACCGACGTCGCTCCCGATGTCATCCTCGAAATCCGTTACTATAGCACCTACAATTTCGTGGGCAAACGCATCGACGGCTACCTGGCTCCGACAGCCATGCTGACGCACCGTGCCGCCGATAGTCTCCGTGCCGTTTGCGACGACCTCAAGCAGCTGGGCTACCGCCTGAAAATATACGATGCCTACCGCCCTCAGATGGCTGTCGACCACTTTGTGCGCTGGGGTGAGGACCTGGGCGACACGGCAATGAAGCGTTTCTTCTACCCTAACGTCGACAAGAGCCGCCTCTTCGAACTCGACTATATCGCCAGACAGAGCGGTCATTCGCGGGGCTCGACGCTCGACTTGACACTCTTCGACATGAGGACCGAGAAAGAGGTCGACATGGGAGGCACCTTCGACTGGTTCGGACGCGAGAGCCATCCTGACTATGGCGGCAACCCGGAGACGGGAACCTACCAGCCTGATTCGGCCTCCATCACCGAAACTCAGTTCGCCAACCGTATGATTCTCCGCTCCGCCATGCTGCGTCACGGCTTCAAACCTTACGACTGCGAATGGTGGCACTTCACCCTCAACGACGAACCTTACCCCGACACCTATTTCACCTTCCCGATTGAATTGAAAAAGGCAAACTGATATCCTATACGCACTCCCTATGCCCCGATGGCTTCTGATATTGATGCTTTTAGTTGCCTTCCCCGCATCGGCGCAACAGTTTATCGGCTGCCGCACCGACAGCGGCTGGGCGGAAACGCCGATGCTGCGGAAAACGTTCAAACTCAGGGCTAGCGATCTCAAGTGTTACGATTTCCAGACGCTCGATTTTACCCTCAGTGTCGTCTCGCTGGGCTACCACGAAGTGTATGTCAACCGGCAGCATGTGGGTGACCACGTGATGCAGCCCGCCGTGTCGCAGCTCGACAAGCGGGCGTGGCGGCTGGATTACGACATCACCGAATTTCTCCATGAGGGCGAAAACGAGATTCTGCTCTGGATAGGGCAGGGGTGGGGTCGTGTCTATGGCACTCCCGCAGTGGTGCAGGCCGAGTTGACACGGACAGTCAGCGACGGAGAATGTGGTGAAGTGGATGTTTTTGCACTCACCAACAAAACATGGAAATCTTCTCCCAGCGGCTACAGCTATACCGGCAGTTGGCAGCCGCTGCAGTTTGGCGGCGAACGTTACGATGCCCGAGTGCAACCCGTCTGGCGGCCGGCGGAAGTATATGACGCCAAGGATATAAACATATCGCGGCAGGAGTTCGAGGGCAACCGCATCGTCGACACCATCGCTCCGGTGACATGGACAAGTTTTGATAGGGCTTCCATTCTTTTCGACTTTGGCCGCGTGGTGACAGGATGGCTGCAACTTGATTTTCCCCCAATGCCAGAGGGTACCGAGATGATTATCAAATATCTCGACCATCTGGATGCAAAGCCTTCTTGCATCGAAAAAGATATCTACGTTGCCCGCGGCGGAAGTAAAGAACACTTCACCAATCGCTTCCACTCTCACTCTTTTCGTTACGTCAGCATTCAGACTGTTGATCCCGATCTGCAAATAACAAATATCAAAGCCCAAGCCCTGCAAATCTCTGCTGTCGACCCTAAGGAGGGTGCTACCTTTGAATGCTCCGACCCGCGGCTCAACGCTATCCACGACATGGTGAAGTATACCCTCAGCTGCCTCACTTTCAGCGGCTATATGGTCGACTGTCCGCATTTGGAACGTATGGGTTATGGTGGTGACGGCAATTCCTCCACACAAACGCTCCAGACCTTCTGGGATGTCCGCGATACCTACCGCAATTGGCTCACTGCGTGGGCTGACGCTATGGACAGCACCGGTTCGCTGCCCTACGTCGCTCCGGCTTTCCCCACAGGTGGCGGCCCCTACTGGAGCGGTTTTATCGTCAAAGCTCCTTGGCGCACCTACCTCAACTACGGCGATATCTCCTTCGTCCGCTCCTATTACCTCTCCATGAAACACTGGCTGGACTATGTGGCTAGCTACAGTCCTTCGGGCTTGCTGCAGCGCTGGCCAGACCAGGGACGGATGTGGTTCCTTGGCGACTGGCTGGCACCCAAGGATGTCAACGGCGAACCGTCGCAACTGCTGGATGGCGACTCCTCAGCGCTTTTTGTCAGCAACTGCTTTATCGCCGAATGTCTGTCGGACATGGAGCAGATGGCGCGCCTGTTGGGTAGAATCGACGATTGCCGGCAGTTCATTACCCGTAGGATGTTGTTGGTCGAAAACATCCATCGCACCTTCTATCATCCCGAGACCCACACCCCTACGCCAAAGGAACCCCGATTGACCAGTGCTATGCGCTGCTGCAAGGCATTCCGCCCGATAGCGCCACAGCGCAGGCGGTCCGCGAACAGTTGTTGGCTGACTGCCATGGAAAGTACAACGACCACATCGCCGTGGGACTCATGGGCATCCCTCTCTTCACCGAGTGGTGCATCCGTGAACGGCAGACTGACCTGATGGCAACCCTCCTCCGCCAACCTGACTATCCGGGCTACCTCTATATGATTCATAATGGCGCCACCACCACCTGGGAGTCGTGGGACGGCGACCGCAGTCGCGTCCACAACTGCTACAACGGCATCGGCATCTGGTTCTATCAGGCACTGGCGGGCATCCGTCCGGACCCCAAGAAGCCGGGATACAAGCATTTCTTTGTCGACCCGCAGCCTGTCAGTGGCGTGGACTGGCTCAAAGCTACGAAACCCACCCTCTTCGGCACCATCCGTGTCGAGATATCAGGTGGTGATTTGAAACTGGAAGTGCCCCCGGGGACCACCGCCACGGTATTCCCCGGCACTCCCTATGAACGTACTGTCAAATCGGGCGAATGGAAGTTCAAATGCTTTCTGTCGGAATGACCGTAGTGACAACCCTTTGTTGTCTGCACTAGCTACTCCCGCATCGAATTGCGACCTTATCCTCTCGATGGTCTCGACTACGTCAACTGCTCCTATCGCTCTGTCAGCGGCTTGATTGAAAGCAACTGGCGCCGCAATGGAGACCGTTTCGAGTGGGACATCCTTATCCCGCCCAATACCACCGCCGAAATCTATCTGCCCACCGCCAACGGCTTCGCCTCAAAGCAAACCCTCACCAGCGGCCGATATCATCTTACCAGCAAGCTGTAATTTTTTTTTTCTTATCTCTTCACAAACTTTCCGTGAAAGGTCTTTCCCCGTTGTCGGACGGTGACAAGGTAGAGCCCTGCGGGCATGTTGTCGTCGGTCAGCGAAGTGTAGGGGAGGGTACGCCCGTCGGGTGTCGTCACTGTGATTTCTTCGGGAACATTTCCGTCAAGCAAAATGACGGGTTTCCTCGTTGTAGGGTTGGGATAGATTTGTAAACTCCCGTTTTCAATCGGAAGAGACGGAACGATACCCACCGGTGTACTGTCGCCCGCAATATGGAGGGTTAGCAGGTCAGTATCTGTCATACAGTGGCGCGCGACAACCAAAGTCACTTCGAAGTCTCCGCTGTCGGCATAGGTGTGGGTGATGACGCTGTCGGTGGCAAGCACCCAGCTGCCGTCGCCGAAATCCCATCGCATCTCGGCCGCATGACGCACATGGGCTACAAGCGTGGCTTCATAGCCTTCGGTGCTGGCCAGTTCGATGTTTGCAACGGGTTGCGATCGTTTCCAGTTGGCTATATGCAGGTAGACCACCTCATGAACTGCAAGGCGGATAATCTCGGCAATATTCCTATCCAGAGATGAAGGGCAGTGTGTGACGGCAATCGGGTCGTCGCCGAAAAACATCACGTCGAAAGCACATGCTGCCGCGTAGGTTCCGGCAACCGAGGGATGGCTGCCGTCGCTTTGGTAGAGTTCTATCTCGGGGTGGTTGGTGCGCAGGTATCGCCACACGCGTCCCACAGGGCATACTGAGGCGTCATTGTCTGCCGCCATCTGCATGTAACGCTCGTAGAGCATACTGTCCATTCCCTCGTAGGTGCCTAGCACAGGAAAAGAGGCGGCGTTGCCGGCATCGCCGTCGCGACGGCCCCAGGTCATATAGAACATCGGCTCGGCGCATGGACTGGCGGCATAGACCGAGTCGACCAGCCGCGCTGCGTAGGGAAACACCTCGTTCTCCACCTGCGCTTGCGGGAACGAGGGGTATTGGCTCTGCTCCTGCAGTACCACGAAGTCCCATCCACCGCCCCGTATCAGCGTCATGCTTCGGTTGGTGCAGTGCTGGCTGAAGGTGCATCCGCCAGGCGTGTTGCTGTTCCAGGTCATCGTATGCCCCATGCTGGAGGCAATGTCGGCGGTCATCTGCGGCAGGTTGTTCACCTCGGTGTAGCTGTTGCCGATAAACAGAACGTTGATAGCGTCCTGTGCTCTTGCAGCAGTGACGGTCAGCAGCAGGATTCCTGCCGCTGCCAAACGAAAGAGGGTGGATCTGTTTCTGTTATTATTTTTTTTCATGAGTCGTCTGTTTCCTGTCGGTTTGTATTACTACTTAATCATCTATGTCAAACTTCAGCGTCGGGTCGGCCAAAAACAACAGATACTTGCATAATGTCATGAAAGACTGGAATAGAGGGCTGGTCTCCTCTTTATAGTAGAGGTGGTCGTAGTCGTTCACCAAAGAATAGCCCGTCGTTGTGCGGTGCTCCAAGTTGTAGATGGTGGGAGGTGAGGTGAAAAAGTTGTTGTCAAGACGCAGGGTGTCTATTCCCGCCGCGTTGGCCAGTTCCAGAAACTGTTTCAGTTCCGCTTCGGTGAGCGTGCGTTCTCCTTCGCTCTGTATTCCGTGACGGAAATGGTCAAGTCCGGGATACCTTTCATATTGGGTTTCCTTTGCTACCCGCCAGATGATTCGGGCCTCCCTGCCATCGGAAACCACTTTCACCAACACGGGCGATTCTTTTCTAACATAGTCGCCTCGTAGTAGCAGGAAACGCCATTCTTCCTGAACTCCCGGAGGCAAAGTCTCGTGCAGGTCGCCTTCGCCAAATCCTCTCAAGTGATACGACACCTGTCTGCAGCGCCAAGATACATATTCACTATCGGCTTGGTGAGACTTGTCCATCTCTTCAGGAAAAACCAGATACTGGAATTCGGGATCCTTGCTTTCGACAATCTTGGGGTTGTGAGCTCTACCTAGTTCCTGCTCCAATTCTACAATTGTAGCGTAGAGTTCTTGATGTTCGTCGGTCTCGTCCCAGTATTGGTAGTAGTATTTCAAGGCACTGTCACCAAGTGTCATGAAGTAGTGGTTCTGGTATAGCATCGGGTCGCCATACAGTTTGCAGAAGTAATCCCTGTGTTGCTTTGCTGTGGCCGAGGTGTCGGCACTAAAAGATTTCCAGTCTTCGTAAGTCCAGTGATATTTTTTAGCCAAGGCTTTCAAGTTCTGGATATAGTCGTCACCTTTCATCAGCTGTTGTTTATCCCATTCTCCGACATCAGGGCCCTTGGTCGGGTATTGATTATCTCGTTCCTCCTCGTTGGCGTATATTTGTATCAGTATATGCCAAGAAAGGTTTTTTATTGGCTTGCCCCGGTAGTAAAGCACATTGAAGCGCGGCACTTTTTTCAAAGCCCGCAGGATGGCACGCTCCTGTTTCGGCGAAGCACCCGACATGGTTACCTTTTTGATGTGGCCTTTTCCGTTCACCTTTTTTACAAATACGTGAATCTTGTCATCCATGTCTTCTTGATCGAGTTGGCTGTAGTCAATTTTCGTTTCTACAAAGGTTTTTAGCAGGGAAAAGACGTCACCCTCTGAACCGTAAGGGATGAAACTCTTGCGGTTGTCACCTATTCGACGTTTTTTTACTTTGCCTTTTTGTATTTCGTACTCAATATTGTATTCGTAAATCGAATTATATCCCATGTGGACATAATACAACAGTCTCCCATCTCTGCACAAAATGGTTCCGTCTACCCAATAGGAGAAGACTCCCTTAGGGGTCGCTTTGTCTCCAAACAATTTGTCCAGTGGATAGAAGTGGGTTGAGTCGCCTCTTTTACCCAACTGGATACCCAGGAGAAAGAGACTGTCAGAACGGATTTCGAAATAGGCCTGGTAGCCTCGCCAACAAGCGGTCGATAACATCTCCCAGTCTGGTCGGGGGTGTGTCTCGTCGAAATATCCTTCAAGGGGGTTGCAAATAAGGTCCAGCGTGTCCTTACCCACTATCAGGATATCCGGAATCTGAGCCGTTGCATACGCAGCTTTCGGCACCACTGCCCACAGAACAAATGCCAGTAGTATTCCTATTTTTCTCATGAACAATTATTTTTTCAATCAAAAACTGTTGCAAAGATACAACTTTTCTTGGGAACAACGTGAAAACCGGAAAAAATGTGTACTTTTGCAGCGGGAAAACAGAAAACGTACCGAAGATAATTTGGGGTTATTCTGCTGTACTTTGAACGTAAAACTATAAACGTTGATTCTTTAAATGGAAACAGAACGAATCTTGCTGCGTCCGTGGCGTGAAAGCGACGCGGAAACGCTTTTCAAATATGCCTCCGACCCCGAGGTGGGACCCCGTGCGGGTTGGCCGCCGCATGAAAGCGTCGAGGAAAGCCGCCAGATTATCCACACCCTCTTCAGTGGCGAGGGGATGTGGGCGGTGGTACTCAAGGAAACAGATGAGCCCATCGGATGCGTCGGCTACCTGACGGCAGCGCATTCCAATCTGGCTATTGCAGACGACGAATGTGAGGTGGGCTACTGGATTGCCCGTCCCTATTGGGGGAAAGGGATCTGTACCGAGGCGCTGCGGCTGGTTGTCGACTACTGCTTCCGGATGAAACATTTCGCCTGCCTCTGGGGCGACTACTTCCCTGAAAATCCTGCTTCGGGAAGGGTAATGGAGAAGTGTGGCTTTGTAGATACCGGCCGCGAGACGTTGTGTCCCAATCTTGCTGTGGGCTCCGACCGTCCTGTGCACATCTTGCAATTGAAGAAGTGCTCGCAGTCTTGATAAGGCGATTGGGAACTGCCGATGGTCACACAAAAAAAAAAGGATGCCCTCGGGCATCCTTTTCTATTTGCTGGTTACATTTTACTTGATAAGGAAGGAGAACTTGTTGAAGTTCTTCAGCGCGATACCGGTGCCACGGGCTACGGCACGCAGAGGATCCTCGGCGATATGGACCTTCAGGCGGGTCTTGGAACTGATGCGCTGGTCCAGACCGCGCAGCAACGAACCGCCACCGGCCAGATAGATACCGCTCTTGTAGATATCGGCAGCCAACTCAGGCGGAGTGTCTGCCAGGGTCTCGAGGATAGCCGACTCAATCTTGGCGATAGATTTGTCTAGGGCGTGGGCAATCTCCTTGTAGTTGACCAGAATGTTCTTCGGCAGTCCGGTCAGCAGGTCGCGACCCAGCGTCTCGTAGTCTTCTGGCGGGTTCTCCAACTCGGAGATGGCGGAACCAACAGAAATCTTCACTTTCTCGGCGGTGCGCTCGCCAATGACGATATTGTGCTGCTTGCGCATGTACTCGATGACATTCTCGTTGAACTCGTCACCGGCAACACGGATAGACTTGTTGCAGACGATACCGCCCAAAGAGATGACGGCGATTTCAGCTGTACCACCTCCGATGTCGACAATCATGTTGCCGTAGGGCTCCAGCACGTCGATACCGATACCGATGGCGGCAGCCATGGGCTCGTGGATCATGCGGATTTCCTTGGCACCTGCCTGTTCGGCGCTCTCTCGCACGGCACGCTCCTCGACATTGGTAATGCCCGAGGGAATGCAGATGACCATGCGCAACGCCGGCGGCATGAAACTGCGGCTGATATTGGTCATCTTGATCAGTTCGCGAATCAGATGCTGCGCCATCTCGAAATCGGCGATGACGCCGCCGCGCAACGGACGGATGGTCTCGATGTTCTTGTTGTTCTTTCCGTACATCTGCTGTGCACGCTTGCCCACAGCGATGATTTTGTTGGTGATTTTGTCCTGTGCTACAATGGAGGGCTCGTCAATCACCACTTGGTCGTTGTAGATGACGATGGAGTTGGCGGTACCCAAGTCCATTGCTAGTTCTCTGTTGAAAAATGAGAAAAGTCCCATATAATGTTAACGATTCTAAAAATTTCTAAATTTTTCTCCCTATAATACGGAAAAAGATTTTTTTTGTTTCAAAAAGTTTTCAAGTTTCTTAGTGTTTGAAGTGGCGCTTGCCCGTAATAACCATCGCCATGTGGTTCCTCTCGCAGTAGTCGATGCTGTCCTGGTCGTGGATCGAGCCGCCGGGATGGACCACTCCGGTGATACCGGCCTCGTGGGCGATCTCCACACAGTCGGGGAAGGGGAAGAATGCGTCGCTGGCCATCACGGCACCGTTCAGGTCGAAGTTGAACGAACGGGCTTTGGCAATGGCTTGGCGCAGGGCGTCGACACGGCTGGTTTGACCCGTGCCGCTGGCGCAGAGTTGTCCGTTCTTGGCCAGCACGATGGCGTTGCTCTTGGTATGCTTCACCAAGATGGTGGCGAAAGCCATGTCGGCAGCCATCGCCGGAGTGACTTTCGTCGAGGTGACACTCTCGGTCAATTCCTCGGCTTTCGGTACCACGGTGTCGCGATCTTGCACCAGCACGCCGTTCAATACGTTGCGGAACATGGGGTTGCTCATCTTGAATTCTTTGCGTTTCAAAATGATGCGGTTCTTTTTGCCACGCAGCACTTCGAGGGCGTCGGCGTCGTAGTCGGGGGCGATGCAGACTTCAAAGAAGATTTTGTGCATCTCTTCGGCAACGACCTTGGTGATTTTGCGGTTGGTGATGAGGATACCGCCAAAGGCGCTGACAGGGTCGCCGGCCAGAGCGTCTTTCCATGCGTCAAGCAAATCCTCACGGCAGGCCATGCCGCAGGCATTGTTGTGCTTCAGGATGGCGAAGGCGGTCTGCTCGAAGTCGTCAATCAGACAGCAGGCTGCGTCGATATCACCCAGGTTGTTGTAGGATATCTCCTTGCCGTTGAGTTTCTCAAAGCAGGCATCGAGGTCGCCATAGAAGTAGCCTTTCTGGTGGGGGTTCTCACCGTAACGCAAGGGGGTACATTTGTTCTGGCTCTGACGGAACGCGTCAATACCCTCTGTCTCGTTGAAATGGTTGAAGATAGCGCTGTCGTAGTGGCTGCTGACGGCAAATGCGTAGGCCGCAAAACGGTGGCGCTGTTCGAGGGTGAGAGCACCCTCCTGTTCGGTATAGAGTTTCAGGAACTCTGCATAGTGCTCCACAGAGGGAACGATAACCACGTCTTTGAAGTTCTTGGCGGCAGCGCGGATAAGCGAAATGCCTCCGATGTCGATTTTCTCGATGATGTCCTGCTCGGCAGCGCCGCTGGCAACGGTCTGTTCGAAGGGGTAAAGGTCCACAATGACGAGGTCGATTTCCGGTATTTCGTATTCGTTCAGTTGTTCACCATCGCTGAACATGTCGCGGCGACTCAGGATGCCGCCGAACACCTTGGGATGCAGCGTCTTCACACGGCCGCCCAAAATCGAGGGATAGCCGGTGAGCGACTCCACGGTGACAGCGTCAATGCCGAGATCTTGGATGAATTTGTAGGTGCCGCCGGTGGAATAAATGGTGACACCTTGTGCGTCGAGCGCTTTAACGATGTCCTCCAGTCCATCTTTGTAAAAGACCGAAATGAGGGCTGATTTTATGCGTTTGGATTCCATATATTATTATTTTATTACTTTTTAGACAAAACTAAAAAATTGACAATACGCTACTTATGCAGCGTATTGCGCAAAAACCACGAATTGCAAAAATACACATTCTTTTCCAAATGGCAAAAAATAATTGCCTCTGTGTGAAAAACTCGCAGAGGCAATTATGAAAAACAAATTTAGTTTTTTTATCTCACTACCTTGGTGAATACGGGTGCGGCACCGTTGGCGACGGTGACGTAAACCTGGATGTCGTCGGCAGGGGGCATGTCGGGTTTGTCTTCACGCGGAAGGTTTTGTGCGGTGAAAAGATATTCGGTGCCGTCGGCGAGGGTACGGACGGCGACGCTCTTAGCTTTGGCGTTGATCATCGGGTAACCGTTGACGGCAGCGTCGAAGATGGCCGACTCTTCATCGGTTACGGGATGCTGTTCCGGAAATTCGGCGGGGGCGCTGTATTCACCCTCGAGGAAACCGCCGGCAATCAAGAACTGCTCCACCTCTTTGGGCATTTCTTTCAATCGCGCGGCACGGACGCCATAGCCGGGCAATATCTGGGCGTTGGGCTGGCATTCAGCCATGTCTTTGGCGCTCGACTCCAGTCCGCCGCTGCCGAAGGTGCAGAAAGGCACAATCTTCTTGCCGCTAAGGTCTGCCTGGCTGAGGAAGGACTCGATAGGCGGTGCGTAGGTGCCAAACCAAACAGGATAACCGATAAAAATAACGTCATATTTCGAAAGGTCGGCCTTGAGGGGCTGTATCTCTGTGAATATGCCCGAATCGCGGTCGGCTTTGCAACGCTCAATGGTGGCTTTGAAACTGGTATCGTAGGGATTTACGGCGACAATCTCTTCAATGTCGGCACCCAGACGGTTGGCAATCTCTTCTGCCACGGCTTTGGTGTTCGAGGTCAGGGAATAATAGACAACCAGCACCTTCTGTGCTTCTTTTTGGGGACCGCTGCAGGCGGCGGCCATGGCCACAATAGTCAGGGCCAATAATAATTTCTTCATGGTTATTATTTTAGTTGATTATTACATCATACATCATACATCACACATCACACATCATACATCACACATCACACATCTTCCCTTATCCACCGAACTCTATTCCGAGTCCTTTGGCGGTTTTCACCAGCAGCCCCTCAGGATCTACGAGGTTCTGGGCTTTGACGGCTTCTTCCAGCGGCACCGCCACGATATTGGGGTGCTGGTAGGCCACCATCTGCCCGTAGCGTCCTTCCATGACCAGCTCCATGGCACGTACGCCGAATTCCGAAGCGAGGATACGATCGAAGGCCACAGGGGATCCGCCGCGTTGCAGATGTCCGAGGATGGTGCAGCGGATGTCATGTTCCACACCGGCCTGGCGCAGTTCCTCGGCCAGCTGGTTGCCGATACCGCCCAGCTTGATATGCTGATAGCCTACCTCGACATTCGTGGAGCCCACCACATCGCCACCGACGGGTTTGGCACCTTCGGCCACCACGATGATGCAGTAGCCGCGGCGTTTGTTGTAGCGCTGTTCGATCTTCTCTTTGATTTTCTTCACGTCGTAGGGGATCTCCGGTATGATACAGACGTCGGCACCGCCGGCGATGGCGCTATGCAAAGCGATCCAACCGGCGTCGCGGCCCATCACCTCCATGATGAACACTCGATTGTGGCTGGCGGCGGTGGTCACCAGCTTGTCAATGGCATCGGTACAGATCTGCACAGCTGTCTGGAAACCGAAGGTGTAGTCGGTCATCGACAGGTCGTTGTCGATGGTCTTGGGCACACCGACAATATTCAACCCTTTGTTGTACAGTCCCAAAGAGATGCGCTGGCTGCCGTCGCCACCGATGTTGATGACGGCGTCAATGCCCAAATACTGCAGCTTGCGCAGCATCTCGTCGCTGCGGTCTACCGTGGACCAGCTGCCGTCAGCGTTCTTGATGGGCCAGGCAAAGGGGCCTCCCTTGTTGGTGGTGCCAAGGATGGTGCCTCCTTGAATCTGGAGACCTTCCACACGCTTTTCGTCAAGGATTTCAATCTCGGTAGGCTCGCGGAGCACACCGTTGAACGACTCGATGCAGCCGACCACCTCCCAGTCTTTCTCCTGCGAGGCGCGTTTTACGATGCCGCGAATCACTGCGTTCAGTCCGGGGCAGTCGCCGCCACCGGTCAGTACCATAACTCTTTTCAAAGCCATTTTATGTTCTTTTAAAAGAATAATAATTGTTTTATATATTGAGAATCAAAATGCTGTATTGTATATGGCATCCGAACTTCAACATACAAAGATAGTTTTTTCTAAAAAAAACACAAAATAAATCTGCCTTTTTTCGCATTTTCTGCCATTTTTTTGGTCACCTCGGAAATTGTTCGTACTTTTGCACTCGAAAAACGATAGAAAAACAGACACCCTCATGAAGAGATTATTTTTTGCTATGGCAATGCTTTTGCTTTCCGCACTGACATCAAAAGCACAAGAAACCACCTATTCCAAAAGCGACTTTGTCCCTGGCGACGAAATCTTTTTCGACGACCCCGTGGAGCAAGAAAAAATTGGCGAGTTCCCCTCCCATTGGGATTTCCTTGGAGGTGAGGAATGTGAAATCATCACCCTGAACGGGGAACAGGTCATCAAACTATCGGGATGGTACACGGAGATAGCTCCTCTGATGAAAGAGGCTGACTATCTTCCGGATCAGTTCACCATCGAGTTCGATGTGTGGTCCAATAAAAAAAACGGCTCCAGCCTGAATGACTTGATTCGTCTGACACTCTTTTCGGAGGAGTTCCCTGATGGTATCGTGTATGTGGATTTGAATCCTGCTTTTAATGAAGTACCCGAGGAGTTCGATCATGCAGCATTGAATTATATGTTCATACCTGTCAACAGTGATGAAATGAAGGATGGAACCACCAAAGGGGAGACCGTGGAGAAGCAGATCAAGGCCAATTCATGGCTCAAAGTGCAGGTCTCGTTCAACAAACGGGCTTTCAAATACTATGTGAATGGTGTCCGAATGGTGAATCTTCCCAACATCCAACGTCCCACCCGCATGAAGCTGGTCTCTATCTCCAACGCCGACGAGAAAGACCGTTTCTATATCAAGAACATCCGCATTGCCAAAGGCGCCGTGCCGCTGTACGACCGCCTCTCTTCCGATGGCAAGATTGTTACCTATGCCATCACCTTCGAGACCGGCAAGGCCGACCTCAAGCCGGAGTCTGTCATTGAAATCAATCGTGTCGCCAAGTTGATGCAGGAGCATCCGGAGCTCAACTTCGAGGTCCAGGGCCACTGCGACAACACCGGTTCCGACAAAGTGAACGACCCCCTGTCGCAGAAGCGGGCGGAAGCTATCGTGGAGGCCCTTGTAAAGCAAGGCATCGCCAAAGACCGTCTCACCGCTGTGGGCAAGGGCTCGCACGAACCTGTTGCCGACAACGGCACCGCTGAAGGCCGCGCCAAGAACCGTCGGGTGGAGTTTGTAAAGAAATAAGCAAATTGCATTAGAGAATTCAATCGCAAACAGCATTATGAAATTAAGTTTTTTAGGTGCCGCGCAAGAAGTCACGGGAAGCAAACACCTCATCACCACAAAAAAGGGATTGAAAATCCTGCTCGACTGTGGCATGTACCAAGGCAAGGGATTGGAAACCGACGCCATGAACCGCGATTTGGGATTCGACCCCAAGGAAATAGACTATCTGATTTTGTCTCACGCTCATATCGACCATTCGGGTTTGATTCCCTACATCTACAAGTTGGGCTTCAACGGGGTGATTGTCTGCACTCCGGCTACGCGTGACCTCTGTGCCATCATGTTGGCCGACGCAGGCCGCATACAGGAGTCTGATACGCAGACTTTCAATAAAAAACGCCAGAAAGAGGGTTTGGAGCCTGTGGAACCGATCTATACGGAAGCCGATGCGCAGTCTTGTATGCAGTGCTTTATCAGTGTCCCCTACCATAAGAAATTCAATATCGAGGGCGAGGTGACGGTGGAGTTTTTCGACGCCGGCCACATCCTCGGCAGCGCCTGCGTGTACTTGGAAATCAAGGAGGGCCGCCGCCTCATCAAGCTCGGCTTCACGGGCGATGTAGGCCGCTACGACAAGCATATACTCAAAGACCCCGAGCCATTCCCGCAGGTGGACTACCTGCTGATGGAATCGACCTACGGCGACCGTCTGCACACCACACTCGACACCGCCGAGCAGGACCTGCTGATGGCTACGCTCGACACCTGCACCAAGAAAAAAGGGAAACTCATCATTCCCTCCTTCGCCATCGGCCGTGCGCAGGAAATTATCTATGCCCTCGACCGTCTCAGAAGCAAGGGGCTGCTGCCGGATATCGATGTCTTTGTCGACAGCCCGCTCAGCGTCAACGCCACCAATATCATGCGGCTGCACACGGAGTGCTTCAACGACGACATTATCGAATACATGAAGAACAATTCCGATCCCTTCGGATTCGACCGGCTGCAGTATATCCAGTCCGTGGAGGCGTCGAAGGCGCTCAACGTCCGTCACAAACCCTGCATCATCATCTCCGCCTCGGGCATGATGGAGGCGGGTCGTGTCAAGCATCATCTGGCCAACAATATCGACAACCCTTCCACCACAATACTCTGTGTGGGCTATTGCGAACCCTCCACCCTGGGCGCCAAGATTATGCGCGGCGACAAGACGGTCTCCATCTTCGGCCATCCCTATGAGGTGCGCGCCGAACTGCGTCGCATCGAGTCGTGGTCGGGCCACGGCGACTATGAGGAACTTATCAAGTACATCTCCTGTCAGGAGAAACGACGTCTGAAGAAAATCTTCCTCGTCCACGGTGAAGCCGAGACGCAGGAGCATTTCAAGCAGACCCTCGACAAACGCGGCTACAAGCGAGTCGAAATCGCCACCTTCCGGGAAGAAGTGGAACTATAAGCGGAAGGCCCTCGCAGTAAAGACGAGATGCAAGGTGACAATGCCGGGGGCTTGATGTTCTTGGTGGCGATGCTGCCAGTTGCGAAACTTGAAAAGAATCACGCTGATGAAAAGAAAGAGGGCGTCCCGTAGGAACGCCCTCTTTTGTCTATTCTGATTGGAAAGAGCTGTTATTACTTCTCTTTGAAGGTCAATGTGATCTGGTTGGTGCCGAACATCTCAGCATCTTCGCCATCCAAATCTATGGTCGTTGTGATGGTTTTGTCGTCCTTGTTGTAGGTAAAGGGCTGTTCGTCGTCAAACACACCGTTTTCGCCATCGAAAGTGTAGGTGCCATCTTCAGTATTGCTCTCGCCGGGCATTGTTTGACCCATTACCGTTGCGCTGGTGTTCACGCTCATGGTGTAATTGGTCTCGTCTTTGAAGTGGAGGGTCATGTCCAAAGAGATGTTGGCCTCCATACCTTCAACGGAGACGGTGTTGGAATAATTTGCTTTCCATGTGGTGCCAACCAGGTCGACATCCTTGTCGCAGCTTGTGAGAAGCATTACAAAGCAAGCTGCCAATGTGAAGAAGATGTTTCTTTTCATTTTACTGTGTTTTAATTTGTTGATTTGGGATTGTAATTCTTTTTCAATTTGCAAAGGTAGAAATAATTTGTGATTAAAACAAACAATTTGTTTTTTTAACATTCACGCATGATTCAGGCGGAGGCCAAGAAACGCAGGGCCGAGAACGCCGCCCGCGCCGCTGCCAAGGCTGCGAAAGAGGCCCGTCCGATGAGCGCCAAAAAGCGCCGTCACCTCGAAGACAAAAAGAAATAATTTTCATTCAAAATAAAATCGTATTTTTGCAGCGTTTTTAAATTGGTTGAAAAATGCTAACATTTATTCTTTCAATTGTTTTGCTGCTGCTTGGATATTTCCTTTATTCCAAGTTCATAGAAAAGCTTATCGGTGTCGACCCGCAACGCACCACTCCTGCAGTGGCCCATCCCGACGGCGTCGACTATGTGCCGATGAAACCTTGGCGCATCTTCCTTATCCAGTTTCTGAACATCGCCGGTGTCGGACCCATCATCGGTGCTGTTATGGGTGCCCAGTTCGGTACGGCGTCGTTTCTCTGGATTGTATTTGGCTGCATCTTTGCTGGTGCGGTACACGACTTTATTGCCGGTTTTATCTCCATCCGGCAGGATGGCGCTTCGCTGCCTGAAATCCACGGCAAATACCTCGGCAACGGCATGAAACAGTTTATGCGTGGCTTTACTGTGGTGCTGATGATTTTGGTGGGCGCGGTGTTTGTCAACACACCGGCCACTTTGCTTACCCAGGATATTTTTGTTCCCGAAGGATTGCGTCATCTGGACCATAGTGTAATCCAGTATTTCTGGGTGATTCTGATTTTTGTCTATTATCTGCTGGCGACACTGCTTCCCATCGACAAGATTATTGGCAAGATTTATCCTGTTTTTGGTCTTTTGTTACTGGCTATGGCGGTGGCACTGGTTGTCGCTTTTGTGGCTTACGGCATTCACTTGCCGGAATTGTGGGAAGGACTGAGCAATCAGCATTTCGATATCAAAGGCAATCCCGATGCGGCACATAATCCCATCTTCCCCATGATGTTTATCAGCATCGCCTGTGGCGCCATCAGCGGATTCCATGCCACCCAGTCGCCACTTATGGCGCGTTGCATGGTCAATGAAAAACAGTCGCGTCCTATTTTCTATGGAGCCATGATTACTGAAGGTATCGTCGCCCTTATCTGGGCTGCTGCGGCTGCCTATTTCTTCCACGATCATCATGATCTGTGTGTCGGTAAGTCGGGTGCTGCCATGGTGGGCGAGATTGCCAAACAGTGGTTCCCCGCAGTCATTGCGTTCATCACCATCCTCGGTGTTGTCTCCGCCGCAGTCACCAGTGGCGACACTGCGTTGCGGTCGGCTCGTCTTATTGTTGCTGATTTCATGCATGTGGATCAGAAACCTGTCAAAAATCGTTTGCTCGTCGCACTTCCGGTCTTTGTCTTTTCAGCAGCATTGCTGGTCTTCTCCTTAGCTAACCCCGCTGGTTTTGACTACATCTGGCGTTACTTCTCGTGGGCTAATCAGGTGCTTTCCATGGTCACCCTTTGGGCCATCACCGTTTTCCTGTCGCAACTCAAAAAAGGCGGCTGGTATTGGATTACCCTGATTCCGGCGCTTTTCATGACCATGGTCACGGTAAGCTTCATATTCGTCGCTGAGAAAGAAGGCTTGGGAAGCCTTATTCCCCGCACGGCAGGCTACATCATCGCTGCCGCCATTACGATGGTTCTGTATCTTATATTCTGCCGTTGGCAGTCTAAAGAGAGAAAAACTTCAAAATAATATAATATTAATTCAGAAATCGCGTTATCACGCCAAATATTGTTTTCATTATGAAGAAATTTTTTGCTTTTGCATTTGTTCTCCTTGTGGCGGCCAGCGCCTTTGCCGGCGGCGGCAATCCCCGCAAGAATTCCCGCACCGAGATGGGTATCAACGGCAACGCCTTGTATGTAATAGAATACACCTATAATTTATATGGCGGAAAGAACGGTGGCCGTCAATTGGTCTGCATCGACAGCATCACCTTTGACAAGCGTGGCAATTTCCAGGACAAAATCCGTCGCACCAACGGTGACTATATCTATTATTCCTATTATTTCGACGTCAATGGCTATGCTCTTGGCTGGAACGAGTACAACCGTGCCAACCAGCTTACCGGCCGTACCGCCTACCTCAATGACAAGAACGGCAATCGCATCGCCCGTACCGTCTATATGAATGAGCGCATGTCGAAGAAAGAGACTAGCAAATACGAGAACAACCGCCTTGTTGAGGAACAAAGCTACGGTGCCGACGGTCAGATGACAGAGCGCCGTGTCTACAAATATGACAACATGGGCAACAACACCGAACTCGAATTCTACAACCCCGATGGCGACCTCATGCAGCGCTATCTCTACAAGTATGACAACCGTGGCAACCGCATCGAGTGGCGTTTCTACGATGCCGACGAATTTCTTGTAGCCCTTACTACTTATTATTATGATGACCATGACAATGTGGTGGAGGTCTCCTCGTTCAACTATGATGAACATCTGAACTGGAAACACAGCTATGTCTACGAGTATGACGAAGACGACAACTGGGTGCGTCAGACCATCTACCGCAACAACTCCCCCTATCAGGTTATAGAGCGTGAGATAGCGTTCCCGGCAGATTGATTATAGATAGTGGTTATAAGCTTTATAAAAAGAAGAGCCTCGGAATTCCGAGGCTCTTCTTTATTTGGGTTCTATAAAATCGTTTAAAAGGATTCATAGTATTACTAATTTCTCCACCTTGCGGTTACCGACCTTGACGATGTATATCTTTGCTCTTGGAATTTGTGCTTGTGGAATTGCAAACAGAGAACCGTAAACCTTTGTCGATAATAGTGTACGACCCGTGATGTCGAATATATTGACCTGCTCGCCCTGGGCCCCTTCTATAATGATATTGCCGTGTGAAGAATATATCTTTATATCGGGCGATGTCTCCGCTTCTTCAATGCCTACACCCTTTTCAAAAATAGCCTTGCGAAAGGCGTATCCTTCGCCGTTGTAGGCAATCTGGCGAGGATTGTCCGTATTGTTGTCGTCCCATTTCATAAACCGGCAGCCATCCTCGGGAATGGCCTCAATGACAGCGGTGTTGTTGTCGCAGGTGGGCTGCTGGTTGACGATGGCTCTGCCCCAAAGGGGATTGTTGGTCGTCACCACCATATAGTATCTTTTGCCCCCAATGTTGTCAAAGCGCTGCCACTGGCTGTCTTGGCTGTACAGGCTTACCTTGTCGCACGGCACAAAGACATCGATTCCGGAGTCTATGCTGTCGAACACCCTATCGCCCATTGTGGGAACTGTCGGCTTCATACATACGATGGTGGACACGTTGTTACATCCCGCAAAGGCTTGGGTGTTGATGAAATTGACGCTGACAGGCAAAATGATTTCACGAAGGCTTTTACAATTTCTGAATGAATACATCCTAATATTCTGCAGATTCTCAGACATCGTAACCTCTTTCAGGCTTGTGCATTCCTCAAACATAGACGTTTCTATTTGGGTAATCCCGTTCCCAATGACAGCCCTTTCGAGCGACGTGCAGCCAAGGAAGGCATCAGTACTGGCTTGTGTAATATTGTCGGGGATAACAATCTCCTGTAGCGAAGTGCAATTCTTGCAGAAACCAATGGGAATTACAGTCACCGTGTTACCAAAGGTCAGCTGTCTCAGGTTCTTACATCCATTAAATATGTTACCATCCGATTGCCTCTGGTCGCTTGGATCAAAAAACACGCTCTCAAGGTTGTAGCAGTTGCCGAAGGCACCGGATCCTACATTGGTTATCGTGCTGTCAATCCTTATCGATGTAATGTTTTCGCAAAAAAAGAAAGCATCGTCTCCTATCGTTGTCACTGTCGGCGGCAGCGTGGCATCGGAAGCATCCCTTTCGCAGCAGACAAGATGAGTCTTCGAACTGTCCGCGTAATAGTATTGACCTTCTTTGTAGGCATTCAAAATGTTTGCTCCCCACGGAGCTCCTGAGGCCGAACCGCTGTATTCCACATTGGGTATTCCTATGAAGGCACCATGACCAATACTGTCCACGGTCGACGGAACAGCAATGCTCCCTAACCCCACGCAGCCGATGAATGCCTCGCTGCCAATAAGTTTTACCGACGACGGTATCGTTACAGACACAAGTCTGCGGCAATATCTGAACGCATTGTCGCCAATAGCGACAACATTCATATTGACTCCTCCGTTGCTAACGTGTGATGGGATTACAAGACGTATTGGTTCTGTGCCGTCCGAAGAATAGTCCCAGCCAACAATGGCTGCTCCACCCTGCACAATGTCGCAATACAGAGTGTCCCCCGACGGTGACACCACGTCAAAATCCCTTGCCGTCAGCGTATACGACACCAACAGCGCTGCAAAAATAACAATTATTCTTTTCATTGTCTTATCCTCCTATTTTTTAACTATTGTCCTTATGCCTTGTTTGTCTTTGCTGCGAACAGCGATCAGGTATTGTCCTGCCGGCAGGGTGCTGATATCCACATCGGTCACAGCCTCCTCACCCTTCCTGCTCACCACGGCCTTGCCGTTCATATCATATATCCTCATCTCATACTCTCCCGGCTGCTCCATCCTTATCGTCAGACGGCCCGTTGTCGGGTTGGGCGACACGCTGAAGTCAAGGTCGCCAGCCGTCTCTATTCCGGCTGCCCAAACCGAGTCGTACTTGAACATTGCCGCAAAGAGCGTGTCTTGGGTAACTGTTACAACTCTTGGCAGCTGCCATTCGCCGTCCGACCAGCCCTCAAAGATGCAGAACGGGGCGGTGGTGACCGTCAGCGTGGCGTCCTCGCCTTCCATATATACGCCGCCGCCTTCCACAGTTCCCCACTCCTCGTTGTTGGTGGTCGTCTCGACATTATAGTATTCCTTGTCCACAAAATAGGCGACAAAGGCAGTGTCGCTGGTCAGGTGCACCACACGCGGGTTCTCGGTCACGCCGTCGTTCCACCCCACGAA
>JAEEGL016664057.1_pt1 | contig 26187 bp, 29 predicted proteins | sample 9134231 | NCBI WGS metagenome assembly JAEEGL01 (sample SAMN16246548, study PRJNA631951) | gut metagenome | biome: gut microbiome; feature: rumen; material: fiber-attached | host: Bos | place: Iran: Karaj | collected 2018-10
ACATGTCTATGGTTTCAAGGCCTTCTTGCGCTGGAGTTACATATCCAGGCAGAGTCCGAAGGAACTCATCAAGCGTTGATGCTCTGCCTTTATGTATTCCTTGCAAAAAGAAATCACGAATATCCTTAACGGTTTTCATATACAACACTCTTTTCTAATAGTTTTTTATTCTGCTATTTTTATAAATGCATTTAGCGAACCTATCAAATTACGATGATGGTACAATCGTAAAGATGGCTGATGGCTGATGGCTGAAGTATGATGTCTGATGTTCTAACTGCGGACGAAGAATATTAACAACCATATCCATGTTCATTATACTGTCAGAAGATACTTTGCTCATCACGAACTCACGCAGGATGAAATTGATTGTAGCCTCGTTGATAGTATCGCTATAGCCCAAAGGCTTCAGCCAAGCTTTCATCTCATTGATAGTATGGACATCACCCTTCAGGATCTGCTACTTCAATGGCTCTGTCACTTCCTTGATATTCTTTATTTTTGTTTCCTTGAATACCATATGCGATGAATCCATCACTTGTTACAAATGGAATATTTTTTTTATGCTAGAACTTTTGGGCTGTTCAACACTTCTTATTCCCCTCTCTTGGTAACGAAAGATCTTATCAACTTGAGCCGAGTCAAAACATTGAACTTTTATACTCTGACCTCCTACGGATGCTCTTCTCTGTGCTGTGGTCTGATTACGCACAAAGGAAACATTCCCTTTGTCGTGAATAATACTGAAGTCTGATTGTGCCATAATATATCTAATTTGTCTTAGTCTGTAATTCAAGGAGTCTCAGCATCAATATATAGAGTCCATCGGCGAGTCCCTGAGTCATAGGGATATCATAACGTTCCGCATCGAAAGCGTTACGTTTGTCACTGTCAATACACAAGAAGCCACCGAACATCACTTCACTGAGCTTTCCATATTTAGTCGGAACAATCGGTACTACGAGTTCGCTCTTGTATGGAACAGCTTTTCTTTCATCGTTCTCAGGACTAGTTGTTGCGTAATTGGGATCTTTCACAGGATCAACGTCATTATTAAGATAGACATGTGGCTTACTCGATTCCTTCAACACAAGTGAAATAACCCTTGAATATGCAGTATTACCTAAAACATCATGATGGACAGCTTTATATTCGTCAGTATCTCTTTCAAGAATATGCTTTTTATCTCTGGCTACATTTTTAACCAGAATGGAGTTCCACTCCCCATTTTCAAGATAATTGGAAACGGGCACCTTAATGGATACGCAACAGTTACTTTCGGACAGCCTATCGAATATTGCCTTAACGACATCACAGAATTTTGAGAGGGCATTTGCTATATCTCTGGAAGTAATCGATTTTGAATTTCTTTCCAACTCATGAATGACTGCATATGCCAATGCCAGATCTTTAACAGTTTCACCCCAATTTGAGTCAACTTTCAATTCATGATGACGTAGAACGATGGCAGGTACAAGAAACCAAATAAACAATAACAAGCCAATTGCAAAGATACCGATAACGAACATAATGGCAACTACCCACCACTCCCGCTGAACAATCTGCATTGCATAAGACAGTATTGTTACTACACCTGGAACACCTCCCATCCATAGCCAGTTTTTCCGCTGTATGGTATGTTTGAGTGTCTCTAATATGATTGATTTTGCCATAAATCAGCTAACTTCTGTGCTATTCGCAACCTTCCACACATATACCAACTGTGTGAAACAACATTCACTTTATTAAGAATTCAACATGGCGAGAACTTCGTCATAGTTCCAGAAAGTCAAATAAGCCCTTTTGTCTTAGGGTTATATTTTAAATACTTTGATGCAATCTTATTTACCTTCTTTTCATCAGCAGCGTCATACGCCAAATAAAAGAGTTGTACAAAGTCATCGGCAGATATCTGATTGTCTGTGCCCTCACTCCATTTAACGATTGGATCAACAACATCTTTAGATACCTTATTTATGACATAAGGTAGGACATACGTGGACTGATCTTCTGCCTCAACGAAGCCAAGTGCATCAACTAATTCCTCAAAAGTTGAGCGCGTCTCATCTTCAGAGAAATTGTATGTTATTATCATTCTATATTTCATATTATGTACTTTTTTTAGATAATTATTTATTTTTGTGGCAAGAGAAGGTTCCATCATTTATAAAAAATCTCTAATGGTATCTCTCTACCCGAAAGTACAGCCAACTGACGACTACCTATGTAGACTCCAACGGGTGTCAACTGATAAGAAATAACACGTTTACTATTAAATAATTCTATAACACCACGCCAATTGGGATTAATTCCTGCAAAGAAATCATCAACCTCTGCTTTAGTATAAGGAGCCGAAGCATCTATCAGACTCTTTATTGGCGCAGACAATTGCTCCAATCCATGATTCTGAATTATTTCATATATTGTACGACTTCCCACTACATTGAAACCAACCTTCATTTCAGGCATAACCAGCAAGGCTTGAGCAAAGACTTGTAGAACTTCTTGAGAGTTTGGAACACCTGGCAATACGGAATAGCCTCCTTGCATAGCCTGCATTCCTATTGAAGCGAGGAAACTTGCTATAGCTTCATCAGAAGGATTATGCCTTAATAGCAAATCCATATTTTGCAGGCAAGCATCTTCCCAAGTGCTATGTGCTCTTAACCCGCTGAAACCTGTTGTGCAACCAGCCTGCAAAAGGTATTCAACATCCAAATCATTAACCTTAGCGATTGAATCAACTTGGCTATTTACAGATTTAACCCATTTAATATATTCCTGTTTATTGCCACTAAAAGACAACTGACGGAAAGCGAGAAGAGATAATACTGCAAGTGATTCAGGTGACAGTGTAGGAATAATCTTAATAGCTTGGTCAATGAGTTTCTGCTTTGTTGTATGTTCCTCAACTTTGACACGTTCTATCATCAAGTCTATTAGGTTATTCTCATCCACATCTGAACCTGACCTCACATAGCCTAAAGCAGCTTCTCTTACTGCAAATTGAAGAGATGGTTCATTAAAACGGTCTAATTTATCAGCAACCTTCTCAGCCAACTGACTAACCATGTCATCTAAGAATTTCTGTAACCTCTCCTTGGCGGCCGTCTCCGCTTTCATGGAATAGATGGCAAGCTCGGAGGCAACCGTTGACTTGACAATGGCTATAACATCGGCTGCACTAAGTCCATGATTGTTGATAACCAAGTCGCGACCGGCCTGATTAACAGTAGAATCCTGGAAGTTGCTTACCTCTTGTTTATTACTTAGTGCCATTTTTATCATTGATATTAATGGTCATATCACCTGCACTCTGATTCACGGTGCTGTCTTTGAAATGACGGACTTTCATCTCGACATTTTTGACTTCCTTGGCGTTCGCATCATTCTTCTTGCGCTTGATTATGAAATTAAGCACAAAGGTAAGGATTGCCAATACCGCCAGAATGTAAGTACACAACCACACGTGTCCCTGAAGCCAATTTATAATTTCATTCATATCTCGTCTTCTCTTTGTTTAAAGCGCGTATATACCCTATGTGAGCCTGTCTGCACCAAAACTCCTTCATTTAGAAGCTTAGAGACATAACGATATACGGTCTGCCTAGATAATCCAAGTTGAATTGCCAATTCATTTATTGTGAATGACTTTCCGGATTTCATCAGCACTTTCAACTTTTCCAAATTTTTGTATGTAGATTCAGATTCGACATCTGTTACCTTTTCCTCTTTTTTATTTTGTTCATTCAACGTATCCTTCAACAAGCGCTTAAGTGCCTCCTCGTCAATTTTGTGAATATGGATATCATTGGCTGCTTGATACACCGAAGAATTTGAGATATTCTTAGCTTCCATTTTCACAGACGAGCCTTTACGGGTAAACCATCCGCATATCATACTCGATATTGGTGAGATTAATTTGCCAATAACCTCTATATCCATATCGCTAACTATTCTTAATCTTTTATGATGTAGTTGTCAGGAACCGTATTCCTAACATTTTGACTTTAATTTCTCTTTCCATCCCTTGTAATACTGTGCAAGCCCAGTTTTATCACCACCTCGGAATGTGTGACCACTCTTCAAACGGTTTAACAATTCACCTACCTGTGCTGCATTGTCGTTAGTCCAATTTAATTCTGTTACCAGAATGTCCTCAATTTGAGAAGAGGTAACCTCAGACATATATTTGTGAATCGTCCGGATGTAGGTCTTACAGGCATTTTCATCATCGGGATGATGGAAATCCTTTGATCCACACATCCTAATATCCATTTCTTCCAATGCGATTCGAAGTAAAGCTAGGTCGTCATCTTCTTTTTTCATCTCTTGTATTTCGTCACCATAGAGAAACTCCGCATTCCATCTTTTAACCCATTCTGCTACACCATCTTTGAGCCATGAGACGGCCATGATATATTTAGCAGAACGGAAATCATCAACTTTCTGTACTGCTTTTGAATCCATGTGACAACAGATGACAATGCATGACTGTTGACTCCAGTCATTGTATGTACGCTCGGTCAGGCACTGAACGGGCTTGACTATTCCCTCGAACCGCAATGGCTGTGCAAACATTCTGTTCACGTTTTCTGGGCCAAAGATTCGAGCTACTGTATCGAAATTGTTTTTAGTATAGCTATACAACACGATGCAATTAACATCAGTGTCCTTAGCACATATTTCATTCGCTTTCTTCAAGCAAGCCAGTATTGCCCTCTGGTCTGCTCCAAGAACATTTGCATAATATCTATTATTCATTTGTTACCTCCTTCTTTAGTTTCATCTCTATTGTTCTGACTGGCAGTATCGAACTGCATCACCTATGCGACCACCTGAGCAATCAGATATTTGGTTTGAGTTGTTTGTCAAGAGCCAAGCTCCTGTCATCATATATCGCAGCTTTAGTTAAATAGTATTTTCAAATGTTTATTTTTGTTTTCGACAAAATTCCTGTCTCTTTTGCCTCGCCTCAAATTATATCTTGACTCCTTCCGATCCGATTTTTCCGACTTTCGCTCTGAGCAATGAATCACTATCCTCATAGTCCCTTTCCCGAACCACCTCTTTCTTAACACTTCTTTACACTCTCGTATAAAACTTTCTTAAAGCTATTGCCTGTTCGGGTAAAAATGCCTACCTTTGTATAGAAATGAGTTGGAAAGGCTTAATTTCCCAGATGTCTGATGAATGTCTGATAACTTTGGAATAGCGGTTTCCGTATTGCTATGACTGTCAGGCTGTTATGCGGAAGTTCACATTAGCTTGAAAATCTGTCCATTAGCTTCATTTCATCTACAATCAGTATCATTTCGATTAAAGATCTATCGTTTGAGATTCCTTGTTACCTTTTTGATAATCATCATTCCAAGTATAATTCAATGTCAGGTCGTCATTACCTTCGCAAAGAAGCAGCGTCACTTCCCTATAAGCTTCTGGCAACAGACAGTCATACGACAGCGGGAATTGGGGATTGCTGGCATATACTTGTTTCTCGTTAGGCATTTCAACTGTTACTTTTTGAGCCTTAGCTTTGCCTGCGTTATAGATGTAAAGCGTCCTTTTACCGCCTGTAGTCTTTACGGACTTAGCACGGATTACAGCCTTCTTACTCTCTTCTTCGCTTTGAGCAAGATAACGCAACTGATATTCGTTGAGTTTTATTTCTTGTTTCTTAAGCTTACGGTCGTGTGCAAAGTAAGTGAATCCTGAAAACAACAGGGCTAATATTGCTATTATTAAAGATGCTATTTCCATATCCTTGTTTTACATTTTTAATCCACAACCAGATGCCAGATTGTCTGGCATTGATTATGTTCTTCGACTAGCAAAGCTACTTTGTCGATTACTTCGATTCTCTGTTTATTTCCTATAATACCACTCGAAGAAATCTTTCTTGGTTCTGCCGAGAGTCTTCAGCGAGTTACGGATTATCAATTCTGGTACTGGATCGATATGAGTTTGTAGTGTTATGGGACGGAGTAATCCTTCTTTTGTCCACTTCTCATGACCTCCACGACCTTTGGTTCCCTGCTCTACTCGCTCGCATCCTTCCTCAAATAAATAGCGACGGAAGTCTGCCAATGGAATATTTGAGAGTTTAAGACGATTCATAGTGTTACAGGAATAGAATACTTATTGAATTCTGATTTACCTAACACTTTTTTCAATTGCCCTCTGCGTAACATCATAGAAGGAGTTGGTTCTGCAACTTTACCTGACTTGCTCTTGCGCCAGCCATGATTGAGAAGGTCTTGCTCAAGGGTACCATTCTTGATGGTGTAGTCGAGATAATCCTTGAGAACCCACTCGAAGGATTTACGGGCACCGATTTCCGTGTTGTCATATCCTATGAGGTCAAGTTCTGGGCAGTATGCATGAAATACATCTCCTTCCTTAAACATAAAGACGGAGAGGGTTGCTTTCACTCCTGTATTATTTATCTCTATAGTTTTCATTTTTGTCTGAATTAAAAGGTATTCAATGTCAAAAATTTTACTTATATACCACATATACACCCATGTTTCGTGTGGTATTTGTGGTGTTTTGTGGTCCTTTTTATCGCTTTTATGCATATTAACTTTCCTCAAAGAGAGTGTAACTCTTTGAGGTTTAGCAAGTTAACATTGTCGCCAGAATAACTTGGGAAAAGTTTTTGACGATGTATCGGTACAAAGGTACAAAAACGAGGGCAAATGACAAAATAAATTCTTATTTATTTTTACTACTGACCACGAATTCACACGGATGGACACGAATATTAAGATTAAAACGACAACTTGGAACAACTTATATAGAGTTTTAACAAAAACAGAGAAAACCCTTTTTATAGGATTGATACTCTCTTGAGTATTGTTGCTCTTATGCATAGCCCTTCTTGTAAGTACACTTCCAGATAGGGCTCTACTAAATATCAACACCCATGCCGGCTATAATCCTACAAAAAGAAAAAACCGCTCCGTGAGCGGAAAAACCGGTGATGACAACATTAAAATTAATGATAAATAATACTTACCATCTACTACTTTCATTCCAGTAGGGGTACAAATTGTCCCCCTACAAGCATCAAGTTTGGGATCACGTTTGCTCATACTGCCATCCTCGGCACGGAATTTCAACTGGTTACAATATGATACCGTTTCATCAAACGAACTGAAGTGCGTATTTTGCTATCAACTGTCACAAAATAACGGTTAAGCATTGAGTATCAGGAGATTGCAGCGATGACACTTGCATTTTTGCTGTCACAAAGTGTCACTTGGTGTAATATAAGTATCATTGCTGAATGTTTGGGGATTGTTACATAGTATTAGCTTGGTGTTGCTGTGCTTCTCTAACCAATCCGACCCGGATTGGTGATTAAATGCAATGCTTCTGCGTGCAGAAACAAAACTTCTTACTACCAATCCGGCTCGGATTGGTCAATGAATGACAGCTTGTGACGCTTGATGACACTCTTACAACAGCTGTCATTATGCTTCCATATTGAATAACAAAGAGTTACGCCGCTTTAGTGACAGGTGACACTTTATAGCGTAACTATTCTGTATGCAGCGCCTCGAGAGGTCTTTTTATGCTCGTAGCCCATAGACCTGAGAAGCTTACCCATAGCCATGATGGAGCCGTTAGTCATCTTGGTTTCGGTATATTTGCCTGTTATGACATTCATTATATCGACAAGCAGCATGTATGCGGCATTGGCAGGGGTTTCTTTGACTGGCACAAATGTCTTGGCTATCATAGTGGGGAAATCAAGCACTTTCTGATATTTCTCGTTGCTTTGCATAATGCGAGCATTATCTTTGTCGCTGAACCAATAGCGCTCTCCCCTATCGAGTTCTCTCTTCAACTGGGCATATATCTGCTTGTAGTTCAGTTTTCCGCTATTGTCGATGGTGTCGGCATATACGCAAACGAAGCGTCGCGAGCCTGTTGGGTCGGTCAGTGGATGGAGGTTGTTAGTGGTAGCGATGAATGATGCGAATCGCTGACGCTGTTCCATTTTCTTGCCGTATATTGCGCGCATCTTGACATCGTGCTTGGAGAGCAGATATTTCAAGATTGGCTGCTGACTCCTTGAGAGGGCATCAAACTCATCGATATTTATCAAGGCAAGTGAGGACATGCTATCGTAGATATCCTTCTCATTCTTCAAGGGCAGGTTGTCGTTGTAATACCTCTGCAGTTCTTCTGGCAACAGTTTGCGACAGAATGTAGTCTTGCCTGAGCCTTGCGGACCTATCAGCAGGGGCACTATCGCGTTGCCATGCTGGGTGTTAAGGTGCAACCATTGAGCCACCATAGAGAGCATCCACTTATGAAAGTGGTCGGCCCAATACTTATCATCGGTCTTCACCCTGTTGGCTAATGAGGTGATCCTGTCTTTTCCATCCCATCTGGGCAGCTGGCTGATATATTCCATCAGGGGCTCATAGGTTGGTATCAGCGAACTCTCCAAATAGCGATTCAGATCCCTATCCCACGAATCCACGCCTGCCTTCAAGGCATTGATAGTCATAGTCTTGCGCGTCTTATCATCGAGTTCTCCAAAACTGTACAATCCACCCAACTGTCTGTATTCAGGAGTGTTGGTCATCACATTAAGTCTCAGCTCATAATGTTCCTTCATATATGCCTCAGTCTTGAAGGTCAGCAAGGCAGAGTTCTTCATATACTTCAGAGGAATCTTCTTGAGATATTTCTTGAGATAGGCTGTATGGAACACCGCCTTTATTGCATCATCGCCAATGCTGCTAAACACGTATTGCATGCCAGCCATCCTGGCAGAGAATTCCTGCGACAATCCCATTCTGTTGCAGCCATCGGCAAGGCCTTCCAATACGGATACAGCATACAGTTCGTCATCCTTCTGGTCGCGATATTTCTCCAACATCTCGTCCAGACAGCAATGAAAACGCTTCAGTTTGCTGTCAGCCTCGCTCATGCCAGGTACTTCCTGCGGATTGTTATAGTCGATGCTCATGGTTAAGGGATTATTTCTGTCGCTCTACTTTGATATTCTCGCAAAAGTCGTACTGGAGGGTCTTGTCATGCCTGCGATGGCTGGAAGGGAGGAATTTGCAGACTACGCGACGTATATGATGGCGGATGTTGAACTGCTTGGGATTATCCACGCATTCGCTCTCTACAGCAAGGTGAAAACGTCCTATGTCTTCAATATCTACAGTCCTACCCTCAGCAAGATGAAATTTCATCAGGTTTTTCAGTTCAAGAACGACCTTTTTCACTTGAGCTTCAGTTGCCGAACTATGCTCCTGTGCCTCCTTCATCAGCTGTTCGAGTGTCACTTCACCCTGTGGAATCGCCTTAGCGTAGTATTTGCCGTAGTTGGGACTACTCTTTACGTTGTTTTGCAACAGCTTTACTCTTACTGCCATTTTCAGATGCTTATTTGTTAACTCATCCTACCACTTGACACTTTATAGTCGTAAATAAGTGCCGTATGTTATTACTTTTTTCATTTATCGAAAAAGAATTTGCCAATTTGGAAAAAGATTAGATGGAAGATGTCTTTTGTTCAGGCTTACATTGTCTCAATTCCTTCTTATATTTCTCATGCTCCATCGCTGCCTGGCTCAGGAGATAATCATTCAGTTTGATTACTCTGTCGCCAAAGGCAAGGCATTTGGTTTGGATGGATTCGGAGATTTCGGACATAATCGCTTCGCTTTATGTAAGATGGATGAAGGAAGATGTTTGTTTTCCTTTCTTTTGAATCTTTGACTTCTTATAATTCTCATGAGCAGCTACTGCCTGTGCCAGCAAGTAATCATTGAGTTTTATTATTCTGTCTCCAAATGCGAGGCATTTCGTTTGGATGGATTCGGAGATCTCGGACATGCTTCAAGAATTTGAGAATGAGAGAATTTTTACTCAATTTTCAGGGTTAATGTTTCAAGTATTCCAGCCAGCTTTACAATTTTCTTCTTGTATTCACTAAAGTATTATTGCCAATTCGTGCATTTCCTTCATCAAGCCGCAATGCACTGGCAATTCTCTTTCTGTCGTTAATCTCCACGTAATTGTTATAGAGGTAAGAACGTACCCTTGCCCTAATAATGGTCATAACAGCTGAATTATCCTTGTATTTCTCTACCAACTTCTTAAGGTCATCAACAGCGAGCTTGGAGTAAACAGACTCAATGGAGAAGGTCACAATCTCTGCCGCAGGAGAGGCTATCTCCTTGGAAGCATCATTGTATAGCCAACGTAGTTCCTTCACACCAACTGAATTGATAATCTTGCTGAATGTAAATAGACAGAAACGGAAAGTGGTCAACTCAAAGAAATAGTTGATATGGTCGCGAATCTTCATAGTGTCGCCACCAAGCTTCTCATCCTTGACAATATCCTCAATCAAAGCCTGTTTGTCATTGGTCAGCGTGGAACCAAGGTAGCTCACCGTGCGGAAGCCGGCATAGTAAAGTTCCACTAGCATCTCCTTCAGTTTGCACTTCTCTAAAGTATTGCGACGGTTCTTTATAATCTGCCCCACAACCTCAATAGACCGCATAGCCTTGTCTATCTTCTTGAAACGCTCGTTCTGCTTCTTCTCTTCTTCCTGATGCATGCGCTCCCTTTCTGCCGTATCCTGCTGGCGCAAGAATTCCTCGCGAGCCTTCTTGGGCTCGGACTTCTTGAAGACATCAACAGTCTCCTTCTTCATTTCATCGCAGAGTTTCTCTACAGAAGCATAGAACCCATCGTTCTTTTCTAGGGTAATGGGGGCAACATCTTCTATGGAAGCCATCAGCGTGAAAATGGTCTCGTCAATAAAACTGACATCATCGATATGATAGGTCAAGAAAATCAAGATATTGGCAACTTCCCCTGACTCTATCTCATTGCACAAAGCCTGTATAATATGTTTCCCGTCCTGGCTGTTAATAATGCCAGAAATGTATTCTGCTACCGTGAAGTAATAGACATATTTGTAGCCAAACTTGTAGTAACACTCGTCCTCACAAACCAACAGACCAGCATTGATAAGCACCTTCTTGCAAATCTCGTAGTTGGTGATGATGTACTTATCATTATAACCATCATAAAACTCCTGCAGTTCCTCTTCCGACAGGCTTTCCTTCTTGTTGATGAACTTATAGAAAGCGAAATGCTTCAAGAAATTGCGGTACTGAGAGACATCCTCATCCTTCACCTGAGTATGCAAGGCGCAAGTGATAATGGCATCATAGCAATGGCCGTATGCCGTCTGGGAATAACTCTGCCCCACCATCTTAGTGCTGGACAGCAACAACGATAAGATGTAGATGGGATATGGTGGGATGTACTCCCTACCCAAGAACTGCTGCACCATACGAAGTGCCTCGTTGGTCTTATCAAGCATCTCCTGCTGGGAGATACTCTGGTTGTCGTAACACTCGTAGAATTTCTCAATGAGTTTTGCACGCTTCTCGTAACCAAAAGACTTGATATGGTAGAGGACGGTAGCATCCTTATCGAAATACTTCTGCGATTCTACAATGAACTTATCCTCTCTAACAGTAATAATCACACGGCTGAACTGCAGGAGCAGTTCTTTTATCATATTCTCCTTGGCATTCCTGGACAACTTACACTTGTCGAAGTTATCGAGTAGCAGCACCTTTGCAGACTTGTCGTACTGTTCATACTTATCGTAGTCTGCAAACTCCGGAATATACTGCTTATCGTATGCGTTGCGCAGAATACGCCTCAGGTTATCGTTGTTGATATCCTTGCCGCTGAACATCAGAGGATATTTGTGCGCATTGACCAGTGCCTTATAGTACATGTGACAGAGGCTGGTTTTGCCGCACTGATTACCACCTTCCAAGATAAAGAGTAAATGGTCTGCATCGCCAATGAGCTGGTCAGCGCTCATGTATTTACCATCAATATCCGTCTTGTTGATACGGTCGTTCATGGACTCCAGGTCTGGATAGATATAAATCTCAGAGAGTTTCAACTTCTCCTTCTCGTGATTATAGATAGGAGTAGGCATCTCGTCCAGATTCTGGCAGAACTCAGTATTGCTTCTGAAAGCCACAGATTTACGTTCACTGCTGATATTGCGGGACTGTGAACTGACAGACGCATAGATTGAATCCTTGACGCGGTACTTGAAGGTAGTCTGGTTGCAAGTGGACTGCTCGGTATCAATTACCAACACTTCAAACATAGATTCCTCTACACCTGTAGTCTTATCCTTGATGTAAAAAGCGGCACCCTCGTATTCGCTGATATAGCCATCGGTGAGGTTGTCCGTCTTGCCGGTAGCTATGAACTCGTGCTCATGACCATAGATGAGGACATTGGAGGAACCTGCCACACGGCGCATGAATTTGGTCTTGTTCTGTTTGTAAACCGACAGCCAGTTGTAGTAATGGTGCATGACGGAGATAACCAAATCTGCTTCCTTCTTGTCTGCCGTCTTTTTTACACCGTCCATGGGCATATAGATGGTACCCTGTTGGTCTTTCTTGCCGCACATCCAGGCGGTGTTGTACAGATTAAAGCGAATCTGATAATCGCCCACCTTGTCATCTATAGAACTGACAAGAGACTGCTTATAGGCAGCATCGTCGTTAATCTTTCTGATAAAATCAGCATAGGCAGACTGTGTGCTTACGATGTTTTCGAAAATACTGTCATCAATCTCCGGGTAACTGTCCTGTACGCTTTGCAGCAGGACGGAGCGCATCTTGTTTTCTTCCTTCAGGAACACGTCATGGTTGCCAGGAACACATAGGATTCGCTTCTCGACGGGTATTTCTCCGTTGTAATTGTTGGAGAGGCCGGTTCTCAAGCGTGTGAAGAAAGTGATGGCAGACTCATATTGTTCCGCCAAACCCTCGTTGGCAACGTCACCTGATACCACGACATAAATCTTGTCGCAGTCGGAAAAGGAAATCTTAACGGCATTGGCAACCTGATGCGCACGGTCGATAATCCAACTGGCATTGCGGCTGTTAATGTGTAAGTCTGAAAGATGTAAAATAGCTAACTTCATACGCTACGTTTCGCTTTAGTTTCAAGTTTCAAGTTCAAGGTTCCAAGAACGAGTTCGAAATTCAAAGATTAAGGAACGGTTCTTTGGTCCGCTTTTTTTTGTTTAACCTATTTTCTTCGCTTGTTGATTATCTGGTTAATGTTTCAAGAATTTTAGGGCAGAAGTTAGAGTACGATGTAAGAACTATTTCTCTAATTCTGGGATGGAATCCCTCTGTGATCATGCAGTTTTGCCATACCAACAACATAGCAATGCTCATAGAGACATATGTGGTTACTGATACTGCTATATTCATTCTAAAATACTTTTTATCTTCAAATTACCTTCATAAATGCTTCTCGCGAACCAATTAAGTCACGATGATGATACAATCCCATGATAATAACAAGCTCTATATCCTTCGATGTAACTTCTAATTGCGGACGAAGAAGATCCACCACCATTTCCATGTTCATCATGCTTTCAGAAGAGATCTTGCTCATCACGAACTCACGCAGAATGAAATTGATTGCCGCCTCGTTTATCGTATCGCTATAGCCCAAAGGCTTCAACCATGCCTTCATCTCCTCTATCGTATTGGACATCACCCTTCAGGATTTGCTCCTTCAGTGGTTCTGATACCTCTCTAATGTTCTTGATTGTAACCATCGGGATATGACATATTAATCTAGCGGTTTTCTTACAACTTCACCACAAATGGCAACTGAATACTTAGACGAGCCGTGCTATAATCTGGATGCTGCTCATCATTAGAGAGTTTCACTACGGCCAATGTTGCTGTATTATGACACTCCATAAATGAAGTAATTACTCTTGAACATTCAGACGTCATAGAACGTGAAATCTTGGATTTTGAGAATGCCGCTTTCAACAAACTATGACTATAATATCCCCCTTTAGATGATTCACCCGCAGACTCGCCCTCTGATGACGCGTACCCAATAGTGCTTATGGTTTCATCGGTTGCACGAATGGCTTTGTCATATATCATTCTGGCCAAGCCTACATCACGTATAGAACCACCTTCGGAGAACATAACTGTTCGAGAATTTAAACTTTCCATTATGGGTTCCCTCTGCGGCTTGACTCGACAGCAATCACAAATAATCAGACTACGTGTGTGTTTAACCATACCTCTTAAATCGGATAGTGGAAGTTCATATCCTCTGCCAAGTTCAAAAATAGTGTCGAAGTCTTGATAATATCCATGGCCACAAAACACTATCAGAAAATAGTCGCTATCCACATTCTCATCAATATAAGAATAAACGTCTTGCACAGAAGGTTTATGCAACACCTTCATTTCACGATCATTCCAAGCACCTCCCTCAAGAGAACGGAAAAAATGCTGATAATTCTCTACATCTGCAAGTACTCCCTTCAGATAGCTTTGAGTATTTATAATACCTTCATTATATATTAATAATAATCGCTTTTTCAAAATCAATTTGCCACCCATGCCGTCAATTGTTTTCAGTTAGGTTTTTATTCGCGAACGATTCTACCAAAGAAGGAACAAAGCGTTCGAACAGTCCTCCAAGAAATCCTAAAAAGGAACATGTATAGATAATATCCACATTAGAAAGAAGCGAGAATACCAGTTGGCACTGATAAGCCAAATAGACCACATAAGCAGCAATGCCACCTATGAGCAACCTTGATATGGCTTCAATGGCAAGAAGTCGGCGGGTAGAAAAACCTTTCATTAACAAATCCTCGTAACGCTGCCAAATAGAGAAATAAGCTCCAGCAATACCCCATATAACGCATGAAGACACTTCTTTAGATAAGAATGACAAGTCTGCAAGATAATGAATCAACAAAAGGAAGATCAATGCAATAAGAGTTATTATTCCTGCCCATGAAAGATATATCTGGCGAGCTTTCTCCAAATTTCTATGACGAACATACTGTTTTGCCTCTTCAATAGTCTCGTCAACGCCTTCAAAGCTTTTTTGAAATGCTGCTACATAACTTGCGCCGAGAATACGCTTAAAGGCTATGACGTGTTTCTCGTCAAGAAGCATGCATGGGTATGCCTGTGCTCTATCCAGCTTAGCGATTACAGCATAAAACTGGCGACGTTCTTCATCTGAGAATCCATCAAAATCCGTATTCTCAACCCAGTCTATGTCGTTATCACGATCAATGAATACTATAAATCTCTCACCGACATAATTGAGTAAGAACTTGTCCACGATACCAAAGGTTTCACGATACCGTCTCTGATTATCATCGTATGGCTCTTCCCATCTTTCTTTGCAGAACTTCCGCTTGATACAGTCTATGATGTTCATAAATTATTCGTCAAAAGTTTGTAATAATGCATCCGTCGATTCCAAAATTAAGAAACGATCTTTATTTTCCGGATGTTCACGTAGCTGAAAGTATTCTTCTATACTTTCCTTATAGTACTGCTCGTGATGCTCACGTTCGCAGCGTCTGAAGTCTTTGATGAACTGCCTGCGCTGTTCTTTAGTGAAATGACCAAATTTTGTTGGATTCGAATTCATTTCATCTTCTGCCCTCAATTTTAAGGCCGTCCTTGAACATTGGGTCTCAAGATAATCTTTCATAACGTTGGCAAACAACACATCTGCCTTAATGAGAATGTAATTGGAAGGCATATCTGGGGTAGCTACTAAGAGAGCTTCATAAGCCTGATCAATATTGAAACTGGTCAGCAACTCCTTATAAAAAGCAAAGAAGCGCACTTCAAGGTCATCCTCATAAAGTTCCTCGAAAGAACCTAAAGAAATACAAAACGGCATTCTCTTGCCTGCATTGATGAACTGCGCTAGATATTGGCCATAGCAAACTGCAAAAGATACTAGTAAATTACATCCACTGGCATAGTTGATTTCAGAAATACTTTGAAGAACCTCTGGCCATTCAATAACATCACCATTCTTGATGTATAAGCCATCTTTGGAATCTGTTCCATGTATTTCAAAATGCACCACCGGCCTTTGTCCCTCTGCCGCCTTATCTCGCAAGTAAACCATTGCATCACGAAACTGCTCAGCATTGTTTATGGTAACGAGTGCTGTAGATAGTGCTCTACACTGTTCTGCATAAGGTTTCAGCTTGTTCAGCAACTCCGTCCCTGTAAGCGAATCGCCATCATTCTCATCCAATGACTCAATTACATAGAGGAAATTGAATTCGAATACAGATTTTGTCTGGTGTAGTATCGTATTCATAAAAACGATATCTCTTTAAACAATGGTTGCCACGGTATCTAATGACAGAGCTTTGGGTATTGATGGTATCATATGAGAACCATCATAATTAAAGTTAGGATCCTTTAATAAAGAAACCAACCCTTTATACTCATCAACAGTATTCACCCCAAAAAGCACCTTCGCTTTTTCGAAAAAACGGCTAGACGCAAGTTTTGGTAATACCTCCACGCTACCATTGTATATACTGCAATCAGGATACCAATGCTTTTCAAACATTGATTCGCTTGGATATACTAGTGACAAATAGTAAAGGAGCAGGTCTGTCTTAACAAGACTATCAAACCTTAAATACGTAGCATTGCTTTTAACATAATCAGCTTGAATACTTACTCTATTCAAATTGTATCTTTGTTTCTTATATAAGTTCAATGTATAATTGAAAGACTGGAAACGCATAAATGAAACCTCATCCACAGCGTTACTTATCATATTATTCCTCACAACACAATAATGACTCTTTAATATATCATGAAGGACATCGAACCTCTCAGCATCTAACAATACTTGGCAAATGGAAAGAAACCAATCATAATTGAAATACCTAATATGGTCAAATATTAAATTTGAAAGGCTTCTTCCTGTTGGAAGCGCTATTTCATTATCCTCAAGCATCTGGAAATATCGCTCGAAGAAATCTACAAATAGACCTCCTGTACAATATTGTGTACTTGATATCGCCTTTACAAAAGAAATAAAGTCATTCTTCAAAGGCATCATCTGCACAATGCCCTCATCTATCTTTGTAATATGCGATTCTTCATTAAAACCCTGCTTTTCTATCTTATAGGTTGGAATTATCGTAAGGAACAAATCCAAATAATCATGAATTAGCGTTTCTACATTTGAAGAACCGGACAGAATTGCCTGCTTAATAGCTTCTACTTTATGTGTTGTAGGAAGAAAAACGGGCTTATCTTCCTTTAAGTATGATGGCATACAACCGAGTGTCGGTCTTGTATGAAGGGGTTTATCATAAATATCCCTAAGGAGCTGATCATAGCCTTCATTGTACTTTTCGGAAGAACTGAGATCCACAAATATCCTCGATTTTACAAATGTTGGCAGATAAGGCTTCCCATTCTCATCATATTCAAATATAACCGGAATGAACTTCGTCTGCTCTGCATTGTTGTATATTTCTTCTGAGACAATAGTACTCTCTATCCCAACTCCGCCCTTTCGAGCGTTTGCCTTCTCTGTGTATTCCTTGTTGCAAATCAGCAAGACCTTATTTACTGTAGGGTCATTGACCATCTGCTCCATGAACTTATTCTTATCTTGGTCATCCCTAAGGTCATAGATATCTATCACACAATGCACACCGTCAGAGAACAACCGCTCTACAAGCTGTTCTACTCTGATCTGGTTCTCCTTCGGATGCCAGCTATATGATATAAAGACCTTTGGTGTTTCCATTTATCCAGTTTAAATTTGTTCTGATCGGCAGTATCGAACTGCATCACTTATGCTACCACCTATGCAATCAGAAGATGTTTGATGTTTTATGGATGATGTCTAATGTTATTCAGCTGTGACAATCAAAAATCAGGGAAACAGGAAACCTTGGAAATTTGACATGTAAAATTAATTTACATATTGCATAACATCAATTGTAATACTCGTATCGGGTGCTTTAACAGGTATATGATGAAACTCTATGTGATCTACTATGGTCTCCGATCCTAATGGAATATCTTTTAATTGGTGACATTCTCTAAAATTCACCATATAAGTTTGGTCTCTATTATAACATAATTCATAACAGAATTCAGCTTCAGTAGTGAACTTACTTTTTTTTCCCATCATACTTTGTTTATGCAAATCTCGAAGATAGCTTTTATCTGGTGGTCTAGATACTATAAAACCTTTCACTATAACCTCATCCTTTCTAAAATTTGGTAATAAGTTTAGGATCATACTCAGTTTAATATATGTTGAGATTATCTGATTACTTGCATGATAAATATCTGAAGAGTCAAATGCTGATTTCAACTCGCAAAGAAACAAATATTTATTACATTCTCCCTGAAAAAGGAATACGCCATCACAATTAAACCAAAAAATTTCACCAGACTTAGCACTTCTGAAGAAACCTGTCAAATCTTTTGCTATGTCAGCATTAAACACCTGAAAATTTGCATTTTTCCACGTTATTTCCTTTACCTTCGACTCCACGGAGGACTCATGTATTTTATAACTACCCTTTACATAACCTATATCCTGATATTCGGGTAGTATCTTTCTTAAATCATCACAAAACATAACTATTACTCAAAACATTTACGAATTTCACGAGTTAATGCCATATCATCTTCAATCGCAGAATAGAATGAGTCAAAAGAAATTTCTTTATCTGTTATTACATCCTGCTCAACAATACGAGATGTGCCGTCCTCTTGTTTTTTCAACACATACGCGCCAACATTTTGTGGGTTCAATAAGAACATTTCTTTTATGCCCCACTTCTGTAGTATAGTTCTATATGTGTTTCCATCCACCATATCTTTCAGTAGATAGAGATTAATCAAATTATTAAATCTTTTAATAAGATAATCACTATGTGTCGTTATTTGCATATGAGCACCATCATTAATCATGCATGATATCATATCAGCCAACTTAACTTGTCTGTTAGGATGAAGATGCGCCTCTGGTTCTTCAAAGAGAAATGATACGCTTTTGGTAGAATATCTATTTAAAAAGAGTGTTAATGGAGCGAGTTCTTTTATAGACGAAGCTGCTGCAGTAAGCGGCATGACAACTCCATGCGTATTATACATTATTCTACCTTCTACACGACTCAAACTACCTTCATTAACTGACATGCAACACTCAATAATATCTGGATTAACAGTTTCAGGTCTCTGCATAGGAGAACTCAATACATTTTTAAAATCATAAAACTCCTGATACATACCTGACACAAAAGATGGTCTCTCACTTATTTCCATCAAAGCTCCCCTTGAAGGAGGCAAAAGATAAGTAGAGCCCATATCTTTGTAGTCGCCAAACAATATATCCTTGAGTTCCGCTTTTAGTAACAACATGAAGGGTTGTAAGTTCTTTTCAAATTTGCTTGAAAGAATATTGTAAGAAAAATGTGACAACTCGATATGGTACATCATTTCTTCCTGACCCTGCAAACCACCTAAATCTTCTCTGTAAGTAAACACGAAATCATCATAATTACATGGAATTCTTATTTCTACACTTCCCGAGAAATCTTCGTTCCCAATAAGATATCCAATATATGAGATTGCATCTTTATTTAGCCAATCAAAAACTTCCTTTTTAGGTATTGTTAGTATTTGAGAGCCTGATTGTGCATTATCTAAAATTGATTCAAAATTGTAATTATGGTCAGAAAAAAACAATTTCAAACGATCACTTGAATCAGACAATAAAAAATACAAATAATGAATCAGAAAAGCAGCGTAACTCTTACCTAATCCAGATTCTCCTGAAAATAACACGAGAGGTTTCAATATCAATGAAGAGTCTCTTATCGCTCCTAGTTCATTAATTTTAATATCTATTTGTTTCATCTTTTTACTATTTTTTGTAATTTCATTCTATTAATATTTTTCCATATGCAAACCCCGTTCACATTTCTAATACATGAAATATCTTGCCATAGGATGGACTTTCTTCAGAACTACCCCTTTGTTTGGCTTTGGTTGTATTTCATCTATTTCGAATACAAATACTCTTCCAATATGTGAATTTTATGTATAAAAAACTTATTCTTTTCATCCAATAGTGATTTCACTATCTTCACAATACACTCGTCTGTTTCATTTTATTTCATGGTTATACCAAAATGCAGGCTCATTCAGGGATGTCACCACTATAACTTACGAATTGCTTGATGTTCGGATAAGCTCAAAGCGACGATGTAACTCGGTCTGGAACTTGGCAGTAGATCGTTTAGCTGACTCGGCAACCTGCTCCATGATAGCATAAAGCATATCGTCGGTAGGATCCTCCAAAGAGGATAGACGATAGGATGTAAGTTCTTGCTGTGACATTTTTCTTTCTTTTACGTAGAATAAAATCTTAAGGTTTTATCGCTTTTCTGTATATTAACTTTCCTCAAAGAGAGCGTAACTCTTTGAGGTTTAGCAAGTTAACATTGCCGTCAGAATAACTTGGGAAAAGTTTTTGACGTCGTTATGGTACAAAGGTAGAAAAAAAAAGTGATTCCAAAGAATAATTTGGCAATTATTTTTGAAATAAACCCCTCGCTGACGCAAGGGGAACAGTGGCTATAAGAGAGCAGGAACGGGCGGGGAAGGTTAGTCCTTGGTGTCGAGGTCGGAGGCTTTGCCTTTGTATTCTGGGGCGCGCTTTTCGAGGAAGGAGCGGATGCCTTCGAGGTAGTCGTCGCCCTTATAGACGCGGGTGCGATAGGCATTGATGCGCTCGAAACTCTCGGAGGTGAGGACGGTGGATGCCTTGCTGAGGATGCGGAACTGGCGCTTGATGGCGCTGATGGACATGATGCTGTTGCGACGCAAGGGGGCAAGGAAATGCTCTTCGAGGAGGGTGTCGAGGTCTTCGGGGGTGGTGACGCGGTTGATGAGTCCCACGTTGAGGGCATCGTCGGCGGTGATGGGCTGAGCGAGGAAGAACATCTCGCGTGCCTTGTTGATGCCGAGCTGGTTGATGAAGTGCATGATGCCAGAGGCGTTGTAGGGGATGCCTATCTTAGCCGGAGTGATGGCAAAGGTGGCATCGTTGCTGCTAACAATCATATCGCAAGAGAGGCACAGGTCGCAGGCGCCTCCCCACACCGACCCGTTGACACAGGCGATGACGGGGATAGGCGTTTCCTGTACGCAGCGTAGGAGCCGTTCCATGGGAACATCATACGCCAGAGGATCTTCTCCGTTCTGCGGCAGTTCGCGAATGTCATGACCGGCGCTCCACACGCCTTTACGACACTCAGCCTTGATTACGATGCCTACGCATTCCTGTTTGTAGGCATCGTTGATGGCATTGCTTAACTCATTACACATTGCCTCGCTGAGACAATTGAAGTGGGCGGAGTTCTGCATCTCCACATAACAGATGCGATCCTTTATTTCAGTATGTACTAACATATATCTTATTTTTACAGATTGCCACGCTCTTTGTCGAGGTAGTATTTGTAAGTGCCGACGGTGAGCTCGTCACAGGCAGCCTCGTCGCAAACCACGATGGCATGTGGGTGCATCTGGAGCATAGAAGAGGTCCACTTGTGAGAGATATAGCCGTCGATGCAGTGCTTGAGAGCACGAGCCTTGTTGTGACCGTTGCAGACGAGGAGCACCTCCTTAGCTGCCATCACGGTGCCAATGCCTACGGTGAGAGCCTGCTTAGGCACGAGGTCGAGGTTGCCCTCGAAGAAGCGGCTGTTGGCGTGGATGGTATCGGTGGTAAGGGTCTTGATGCGGGTAAGGCTGGCAAGAGAAGAGCCTGGCTCATTGAAAGCAAGGTGGCCGTCAGGACCTACACCGCCCATGAAGAGGTCGATGCCGCCTGCAGCCTCGATAGCCTTCTCGTAGTCCTCACACTCCTTGACGAGGTCTTCGGCATTACCATTGAGGATATGTACATTTTCCTTCTTGATATCGATATGGCTGAAGAAGTTGTTCCACATGAAGCTGTGATAGCTCTCTGGGTGATCTTCAGGCAGTTTGACATACTCGTCCATGTTGAATGTTACGACATTCTGGAAAGAGAGTTCGCCAGCCTCGTACTTCTTGATGAGCTCGCGATAGAGTCCGAGAGGTGATGAGCCGGTAGGACAGCCGAGTTTGAAAGGCTTCTCAGGTGTAGGATTAGCCTGTTTGATACGCATTGCTACATAATCTGCAGCCCATTTTGACATTCTCTCGTAATTAGGTTCGATAATTACTCTCATACTTTTTTTGTTATTTAAATGGTTTATACTATTTCCGATGGACCTGCCACTAAAAAGCTAAAACAGGGGGTTTCCTCGGAGGGGATTTAACGGGAACGTTGACGGGAACGGGAACGGGAACCGGAACGGGAACGATACGCTGCGCTACGAAGACGAAACGCGAGCAGAGCTCGCTACGAAGACTATTATTAAAACGACAACCAAGACAACGGGGACAACATTTTTTTCTCGCAAAGTCATCTAAGAATAACTCTTTTCAAGAGCCTCGTTATGTGTCCATCCATTCACTTGTGAGCGAGCTCCCAGTGACCGTCCTTCCACATTACTTATGGTAATCACCATTTATTCTTAGACTACGCAAAGAGCCAAGACGCGCCTGTGGCACTTACGCAAAGGCCATGCGGGCCGAGCAAATCTCTGGAAAGTCCGCCCTTTAAGGGCTTCAGTCCCCCGCGAAACGGGGGAACCGAAAGGGGTTATAAGACTATTGAATTTAGGAGGGGCCCTTAGCAGGTGCCGTAGTATTTGGCGTACCACTGGGCGAAGGCGCGGAGGCCGTTACGCAGAGGGGTGGACGGTTTGAAACCGAAGTCCTGTTCCAGAGGAGTGGTGTCAGCATAGGTTACAGGCACATCGCCAGGCTGCATAGGGACGAGTTCCTTGTGAGCCTCGAAGTCGTAGTCGGCAGGGAGCACCTTAGCGGCGATGAGCTCTTCCTGAAGGATGGTGACGAAGTCGAGGAGGTTCTCAGGAGAGTTGTTGCCGATGTTATATACCTTATATGGAGGTATGGGCAGTCCGTCGGCACCGTTCTGCTTCTCTGGTGCATGCTGCATGATGCGCACTACGCCCTCGACGATGTCGTCGACGAAGGTAAAATCGCGCTTGCATTGTCCGTAGTTGAATATCTGGATGGTCTTGCCCTCACGCAGTTTGTTGGTGAAGCCGAAGTAAGCCATATCGGGGCGTCCGGCAGGACCGTAAACGGTGAAGAAGCGGAGACCGGTAGATGGTATGTTGTAGAGCTTAGAATAGGCATGCGCCATGAGTTCGTTGCTCTTCTTAGTAGCAGCATAGAGGGAAACGGGGTTGTCCACCTTGTCGTCGGTAGAGTAAGGCACCTTCTTGTTGCTGCCATAGACAGAGGAAGAAGAGGCATAGACGAGGTGCTCAACCTCGTGATTGCGACAAGCCTCGAGGATGTTGTAGAAGCCTACGAGGTTAGACTCGATGTAGGCACCTGGATTAGTGATAGAATAGCGCACGCCAGCCTGAGCTGCGAGGTTAACCACCACGGCAGGTTTGTAGTCGGCGAACAGTTTGTCTATCAGGGCTTTATCGGCGATATTGCCTTCGATGAAGACCCAATTGTTTTCCGTCCGAGAACGGCCGGAAATGGTGGTTAGTTGTTCTATCTCTTTGAGGCGTTCGCGCTTGATGTTTACGTCGTAGTAATCGTTCATGCTGTCGATGCCGATTACCTTGACATCCTTAACATCGGTAAAGATGCGCTTTACGAGGTTGGAACCAATGAAGCCTGCGGCTCCAGTGACGAGAATCGTTTTGGATTCTAACTCTACATTCCTTGATAACATTTTATTTATTGGTTTAATGGATAATTAAAAACAACAGGGACAACAAAAGTTCAAGACGCTGCGCTAGTTCAAGAAGTTCAAGGGGCTGCGCTAGTTCAAGAAGTTCAAGGGGCTATATGAAGCGGGCGCCTTCGTCGGGCTTTACCCAATAGACTTTGAAGGTGTTCTGGTATTCAGGGAACTGTTCGAGGTACTGCTTGGTGAGTTCCTGTTCTATCTGTTCCTTGTATTGGGGATCGACGAGGGCGATGACAGCACCCTTGAAACCTGCACCAGAGAAACGGCCGCCATAGACACCAGGAAGCTGACGCATAATCTTATAAATGCTGATGAGCTCAGGCGAACCACATTCGTAGTTGTTCATAGACGACTCACAGGAGTCGAAACTCAGTTTGCCGAAGAGTTGGAGATTGCCCGACTCCCAAGCTGTAACACCCTGACGCACACGACGATACTCAGAGTAGTAATGTTCGGCACGCTTAGCAAAACGCAGAGGCATCATATCACGAGTCTTATCAAACTGCTCCTTAGGAATATCACGCAGGAACGTCTTGTCAAACGTCTTCAGGGGCTGGTTCTGGTAAGCCAGCACATTCCATGCGGCTGTCTTGCACTCATACACACGCAGGTTGTAGTCGCTATTGACGAGCGAACGAGTAAGACCAGAGAAGAATATGCCGATTTCAAATTCAGGCATACTTGGGTGCTTCTTAATCAGGCGGTAGTCGTTGCTGTCACAATCAAGGAACAACAAGTGGTCTTTCTTGCTGAGAGCAATACAACTCTGGTCAAGGATACCGTTGTTCAGTCCGATATACTCACGCTCTGCCTCAGAGGCTATCTGTACCACCTCAAAAGGACGGAGACTGATGCCGTTAGCCTTAGCAAACGCCATAACGTAAGCAATGAGCACAGCAGCAGAGGAGCTCAGTCCGCCGACAGGCAGGCTACCTTGCAGCAGTCCGTCGATGCCATGGGTGAGTTCGAAACGCTTACGCAGTGCGTACTTAGCGCCACGGGCATAGTCGCCCCAGGCGTATTCCCTTACCTCTGTGCGACGCATAAGGTCGATGTGCACCTCACCCTCGAAGGAGAGGCTCTTGAGGTTTACCTGAGCATCCTCACGTACGTTGAACCACAGGTCAACGCCCTTATCGATAGCGAAGCCTGTGACCAATCCGTGCTGGTGGTCAACGTGAGCGCCGATGGGGCAAACCCTATAAGGACTGAAAATATGATATTGGTACTTATCCATGAAGAGGGTTAAAGGTTAAAGGTTAAGGGTTAGAGGGTCTTTTTTCCGTATTTCTCTACTGCTTCGTAGTAGGTGTCGAGGCTGCCGATGTCGAAGCGGCCGGCATTCATCTGCCAGGCATACATATCGGTGTTATCAACCAGATAGTGGGCGAGGTTGCCTGGGGCATCCTTTCCGCAACCGTTCTCGACGGAGTGGCGGATGAGGTCGAGGTCCTTCTTCATATAGAGATAGAAAGGTGGAACCGCCCAGTGAGACTTAGGTTCCTGAGGTTTCTCCTCCATATTGAGCACCTTATTGTTTTCGTCCATCACTATCACACCAGTGCGCTGAAGCTTCTCTATTGAGGGTTGCTCATGACACATGATGCACGAAGCCTGTTTGCTCTTGGCAAAATCGACGAAGTCCCTGAAGGTGAAGAAGAGCAGATTATCTGCTGCCACCACGAGCATATCGTCGTTGATATGGAGCTTATCCATAGCATAGAGCAGGTCGCACACTGCCCCCAGACGAGTGTCGTTGGTAGATGTGCCGTCATCGACAATGGTGATGGGTTTGGTGTAATGCTGCTCCTTTGCCCAATCCTCGAAGATGGAAGCAAACTTATGATTGGTTATTATCACATGCTCGTCAATATCAGGGATCGTATCTATATCATCAAGCATACGACCCAGAATGGTTGACTCGCCTATTTTCAATAATGGCTTTGGGAAGTTCTTTGTCAGGTCGCCAAGCCTGGTGGCGTATCCTGCGGCTACTACTATATTTTTCATAAATAAACGGGAACGATAACGGGAACGGGAATGTTAACGGGAACGATAACGGGAACGGGAACGATTAGAGGTTCTCGGAGCCGTAGCGCTTCATTTCGTCTATGACCTTGAGGAGGTACTGACCGTACTGGTTTTTGAGCATTGGCTGGGCGAGTTCGCGCATCTTTGCTTCGTCTATCCAGCCCTTGCGGAAGGCGATGCCCTCGAGACAAGCCACCTTCAAGCCCTGACGCTTCTCGAGCACCTCGATGTAGGTGGAAGCCTCAGAGAGAGAGTCGTGGGTGCCGGTATCAAGCCAGGCAAAGCCTCTGCCGAGAGTCTGCACCTTCAGTTCCTTATCGTTAAGGAACCACTGGTTGACGGTAGTTATCTCATATTCGCCACGAGCTGACGGCTGTATCT
>JAEEGL014205515.1_pt1 | contig 26186 bp, 23 predicted proteins | sample 9134231 | NCBI WGS metagenome assembly JAEEGL01 (sample SAMN16246548, study PRJNA631951) | gut metagenome | biome: gut microbiome; feature: rumen; material: fiber-attached | host: Bos | place: Iran: Karaj | collected 2018-10
TCATAACCATTGATAACAAGGTCATACTGGTTCGCCATAATATCAAGTGGATCCATTTCTCCGCGTTCAGCCTTTAATAAAGTCTCAAGTCCACCAACCGGCATTGAGAATGGGTTGTGGCAGAATTCCAATTCTCCGGATTCTTCTCCGATTTCATACATCGGGAAGTCTACAATCCAGCAGAACTGATACTGCTCTTTATCCATATGATCCGGGCAAAGTGCGCCGAGTTTGGTACGAAGTACACCTGCAGTCTTTAATGCAACTGCCTTCGGGCCTGCTGCAAGACCAACGAAGCATCCGTTCTCAAGACCGAGTTTGGAGATGACTTCGTCTTTGATCGGCTGAAGGAATTTTGCGATTCCGCCAACGATTTCACCGTTTTCATCTACTCTGAACCAGCAAGTCTTTCTTGCAGTCTGAACTTCTACATCATCTACGAGCTTATCAATCTGTTTTCTTGAAGCATTAAAGTTTGAAACAACAACTGCTTCAATGCAAGCATCCTTAAAGGGCTCAAAATCAATTCCGCCAAGAACTTCTGTTACATCCTGAAGTTCAAGGTCAATACGAAGATCCGGCTTATCGGAACCGTATTTTTCCATTGCCTCACGGAACGGAATTCTCTTAAACGGAGCCGGAGTAATGCGGTCATAAATACCGTACTTTTCAAATACAGGAACAAGCACCTTCTCAAGTACGTTTAAAACGTCATCCTGAGTTGCAAAAGCCATTTCCATATCCATCTGATAGAACTCACCCGGAGTACGATCTCCTCTGGCATCCTCATCTCTAAAGCATGGAGCAATCTGGAAATAACGATCAAATCCTGAGGTCATCAAAAGCTGTTTAAACTGCTGTGGAGCCTGTGGAAGAGCATAAAACTTACCCGGATGCTTACGTGCCGGAACAAGATAATCTCTTGCGCCTTCCGGTGAAGAAGCGGTAAGAATCGGAGTTGTAATCTCCAAGAACCCCTCTTCTGTCATAGCCTTACGAAGTTCCGCAACAACATTACAACGGAGTACAATATTTTTCTTTACTTCCGGATTTCTTAAGTCAAGATATCTATACTTCAAACGAGTCATCTCATCTGCTTCTCTGGAACGATTGATTTCAAAAGGAAGCTCTGCATTTCTGTTTTTTCCTAAAACGGAAATATTTGCAGGAACCACTTCTACTTCACCGGTTGCCTGCTTATCGTTTTTCGCACTTCTTTCACGTACAACACCGGAAACGGAAATGGTAGATTCCTTTGTAATACCCTTAAAAATCTTAACGGTTTCTTCATCTTCCGCTACCACCTGTGTGGTTCCGTAGAAATCACGAAGTACGGCAAATCCAAGGTTTGCACCGACTTCACGGAAGTTTTCCATCCAACCGACTAACGTAACTTCTTTTCCTGCATCGGAAAGTCGAAGTTCTCCACATGTATGTGTTCTGGACTGTGTCATTTTAAAATCCTCTTTTCTATTTAATCCGCAAAGAACTCTTTGAACTCATGATATCCCTGAGTCTCTAACTGTTCTTTCTGGAATTTCTTATTCTTATTCATCTTAACAACTAAGATCTGACGACCGTTGGCACGCTCTTTTGCAGCTTCCTGCATAATCTCAGCCAAGCGTTCTGCCGGCATTTTCTTATCTACCAAAAATGCCACCTTTTCATCACTTCCCGGAACCACAAAATCCTGTTCCATAAGAAGTAAAATGATGCGCTCAAACCCGATAGAGAATCCACAAGCCGGAACGTTCTGTCCCGTAAACTTTCCAATCATCTCATCATATCTTCCGCCACCGCCGCAGCTTCCGCCGAATTCCGGAATGGCAATTTCAAAAATTGTTCCGGTATAGTAGCTCATGCCACGAACCAAAGTCGGATCAAAAACAAGTTCAAAGTCAGCTGCTTTATTTGCATTTACAGCAACCGCAATTTCCTTTAAGGAAGTGGCTGCTTCTTTACTTACTTCATCATCTACTTTAGAAAGTAAAACTTCCAAAGCCTCTGACACATCTTTCTTTCCTTCTAATAAAGCAAAAAGATTTAAGTAGGTATCTACTACATCAGTAGCATATCCGTGAGAAACCAAATCCTCTTTTACGCCGTCTAAGCCGATCTTATCCATCTTATCTAAGGAGATAAATACGTCATCGTATTCCTCTTCTTTAAATCCTGCATAAGCAGCCATAGCCTTTAAGATACGTCGTTCGTTGATACGGATTTCAAAGTTTTTAAATCCGAGTTTTCCAAGACAAGTGGTGGTCGCTGTAATAAGCTCGATTTCCGCAATGTTTCCGGCCTCGCCTAAAATATCGATATCGCACTGGGTAAACTGACGATAACGTCCGCGCTGAGGACGATCCGCACGCCATACGTTTCCGATTTGAAGTGCCTTAAATGGAGAAGGCAAATCATTCTGGTGATTTGCATAGAATCTGGAAAGCGGAAGGGTTAAATCATAACGCATACCGTAATCCACAACATCTGCTTCTTCCTTAGCTTCTTCTAATTTTAATTTCTCGCCTCTTTTTAATACTTTAAAAATCAGCTTTTCGTTTTCTCCACCCTGCTTGGAAGAAAGGTTATCAATGTCTTCCATACATGGTGTCTCTATCGGGGTAAATCCGAAACTTCTGTAAGTTTCTTTGATAACTCCCGTAACATAATCCCGGATTTCCATTTCGCGGGGCATAATATCTTTCATTCCGTTGACCGGTTTCTTCTTTAAGGCCATGAAATCCTCCTAATAATCACGAATTTACAACAAATGATATTATAATATGTGTTGTTTTTCTACGCAAGAAAAGAAACGACTATATTCGAAAAAAGTTTTTTCATGTTTCACAAAATGTTCACAACTTTTCTATTATTTGTTCACAAATGCTTGTTATATTAATACCATCAAATCGAACAAACCCTCCCGTTTCGTTTGATTGATAATTTTTTTCATATTACTCTCCCCTTTTTAAGACGACTCCGCAAGTCGTCTTATTTTTTTTGCAAAAAAAGACGCCCTACCAAGTATATGCTCAGTAGGGCGTTTTTATTTCTTCTTTTCTTTCCGTCCTGCGTTTTACGGTTCAAGACAGGCGTATAACTCTTTTTTCCGCTGAATCATCTCATCGATACGTAAAATGTATTCATCCACATCCTTTACATTCTCACAACGAGCCACTTTGGTATCAATGTTTAGCGTTCCTTCTATGGTACGTCCCACCTTCTTACAGGCACTTCCGGCACCAAGGGCTACAATATCCATTAGTTCTTCCATGATTTCGATATTGTAAAGACATTCTTTTCCCTGCGGTGCAAAGCCGATATTTTCCAGATTTCCGGAAATCTGTTTCTGGCGATACATATAGTAAGGCTGCATATCCATTTCATCTGCGCATCGCTCCACCATCTCCATAATCTCACCGGAGTTTTCAAAGAGTTCATCCTCATAAGAATCCCACTCAATGTTTAATCTGGAAGAACGCTTAATGGCCAAAGAATGAACAGTTAGATTATCCGGTTGCAACTCCTTTACAACACGTAAGGTTTCTTTCACATCCTCTTTGGATTCTCCCGGAAGACCCACAATCAAATCCATGTTGATTAAAAAGCCCTTTCCACCCTTTGCTTTGGATGAATCCGATATTTCTCGCGCCAACTTGTAGCAATCATAAAACTGCTCCACGCTATGATAGCGTCCAATCAAATCCAGCGTCTTTTGGTGCATGGTCTGGGGATTAATGGAGATACGCTCCACTCCATGACGTTCCAGGACTTCCAGTTTTTCTCTCGTAATGGAATCCGGTCGTCCCGCCTCTACGGTAAACTCCCTTAGTTGCGATAAATCCAAATGTTCTTCCACCGCCGTAAGCAAGCGATCCAGCTGTGCATCGGATAAAGAACTTGGAGTTCCGCCTCCCACATAAATCGTATCCAAACTCTTATCTTTAAAGGAAGCACCAACAAAAGCAATCTCTTTAATCAACGCATCCAAATAGGTCTCCACCTTGTCTTTATACAAGCCAATGGGATAGGAAGAAAAGGAGCAGTACAAACAGATACTGGGGCAAAAGGGAATTCCGATATAAAGGGCGTATTTATCCTTCACATCTCCGATTACAGACAACTCCCGCTTTGCAATTTGGGTTGCAAGAGAAATCTTTTCCTCGGAGCAAAGATAAGTCTCTTTCATATAAGAAGAGACTTCTTCGTCACTTTGTCCGTTTAAATACATTTTAAGTGGAATCTTGGTTGGGCGAATGCCGGTTAAGGTGCCCCAAGGAAGTTGCTGTGCAGTCTCTTTGCTTAAGACCTCATAAATCAATCGTTTCAGGCGATTCTTGGTATCGTTGCGGTCTCCTGCATCAATGTCGATAGAACCACGCTGCTGCCCGTCGATTGTCAGTCTTATCGCCTGCTCGCCGACCATGATTTCTATTGTATTGTCATCATTATCTATTTCTTTATTCAAATACACATTGGGCTTTGTTCCGGAATAAAATGCTTGTACCAGCCCATATGCGTCGTATAAAAAGCTTTCGTTGTTAATCTTTAGATTCATTATATAGTCCTCTACCCTCCTCCCGCAGGGCAAATGTTTTTACAAGTATGGATTGTATTTTTTCTCGTCACCTATGGTAGTTGGTGATTCGTGGCCGGGATAGACGAGAGTGTTGTCCGGCAGGACAAGTAAGCGCTCGCGGACGGCACGAACCAAATCCGACATTGACCCACCGGGAAAATCAGTGCGTCCCACAGAGCCGCAAAACAGTGTATCTCCGGGAAAAAGTACCCCTTCGTTTTTAAAGTAATAGCAACAGCCTCCCGGGGTATGTCCGGGAGTAAATAAGACTTTTATTTCAAATCCGGCCAGATGCAAAACATCATTATCCTGCACATATACAGTGGCCTTGTAGCGCTCCGATGCGCCTCCCATCATGCCGGATAAGTTATAGGTAGGGTTTTCCAAGGTTTCTTGCTCTTTATCCAAGGCATAGATTTCCGCATCATAGCCGTCTAAGCCCATATATTCCAAAAGGCCTCTGGCAGCTCCTGCATGATCGAAATGTCCGTGGGTAAGTAAAATTCCCTTTGGCACATAGCCGGATTCTTTGATTCGTTCATATAATGCTTTTGCGCTTGCCCCGGGATCAATCACAAGAACTTCCTTTGTTTCTTCATTAATCATGAAGTAACAATTGGTTCCCACCGGTCCCACTACATAGTTTTCAATTCTGTACGCCATGTAATCGTCCTTTCTTAAAAAAGAACAAGTGCTGATATTTTACAAAGAAAACATCAACACTAGCCTGTCGTTCTTTCAATATCAATGACACTTTCGATAGACTTTAAGCGGTTCACAAGTTCTGCCAGTTCCGCTTTGGATTTCACACCGAAGGAAACATCAATGGTTGCCACCCCCTGCTTATTGGTACGGGAATGAATGGCATTGATATCAATATTTCGCTCCGTAAATACCTTGGAAATATCCACCAAAAGTCCGGTACGGTTGTTTCCGTAGATATGGATATCCGCCATATAGGTGCCGCCTTTGGAATCTTCCAAAAACTCCGGCTGCCACTCAGCTTCAATAAGTCGCGGACGTTCCAGGGACGGAAGGTTAATGACATTAATACAATCCGTTCTATGAATGGAGACCCCTCGGCCACGGGTTACAAATCCAACGATTTCATCTCCCGGTACCGGTGAACAGCACTTAGAGAAACGAACCGATACATCATAAAGCCCTTTTACGATAATTCCGTTTTTGGACTTTGTCACTGCCTTTGCGTGTTCCACATCCACAGGATTATCCTGGTGTTCTGCCAAGACTTCTTCATCCGTACGAATCACAGGGTGATCAGTCAAATAGCCATCATACATACGGTTTACCACCGCACCCTCCTTGATGGAGCCCTGACCGATAGCCGAAAGTACGCTCTCCCAATCATGGAAACCATAACGACGCATAACGCGTTCCTGATACTTTGGTGTATTAATATCGGAAAGTACAATTCCTTTGGACTTGGCGGACTCGATAAAGAGTTCCTTACCCTTTGCCACGTTTTCCTCTTTGGAAACACTTCTAAACCACTGATTAATCTTATTTTTTGCCTGACCGGATTTTACAAGTTTTAACCAGTCACGGCTCGGACCTCTGGAATTCTGCGAAGTTAAAATCTCGATTCTGTCACCGTTTTGGATAACATAATCAATGGGCACCAATCGTCCGTTGACCTTTGCCCCAATCATTTTGTTTCCTACTGCGGAATGAATGGAATATGCAAAGTCAATGGGTGTAGAACCATTCGGTAAATTCTTTACATCTCCGGAAGGGGTAAAGCAAAATACCGCTTCTGAGAACAGATTTAAGTCGCTCTTTAACAAAGTTAAGAACTCGCGGTTATCGGACATGTCCTGCTGCCATTCCAAAATCTGACGAAGCCAAGACAATTTCTCTTCTTCGGAATTTACGGTAGCGCCCTCTCCGGATTCCTTATACTTCCAATGGGCAGCGATACCGTACTCACTGGTTCGATGCATCTCATAAGTACGAATCTGGATTTCAAAGGGAGTTCCGCTTGGACCGATTAGTGTGGTATGCAAAGACTGATACATGTTTGGCTTTGGCATTGCAATATAATCCTTGAAACGGCCGGAAATCGGCGTATACATTTCATGAATAACTCCCAGCGCTGCATAACAGTCTTTTACGTCTTTTACAATGATACGAATTGCAAACAAATCATAGATTTGATCTAGGGTCTTATTCTGGTTTACCATCTTTTTATAAATACTAAAGAAGTGTTTGCTTCTTCCGTAGATTTCTGCTTCAATACCGGCGGCTTTGATGTGTTCTTTAACCTCTTCCACCAAACCGGCCACGTATTCGTCGCGCTGCTTTTTACGAAGGGCAATCTTTTCCACCAAATCGTAATACGCATCCGGTTCTAAGTATTTTAAGGACAAATCGTCCAATTCGATTTTAATTCGGGAAATACCAAGACGTTGTGCCAAAGGAGCATAAATCTCCATGGTCTCTTTTGCGATTTCTTTTTGTTTGGCTTCTGTCATGTACTTTAGGGTACGCATATTATGAAGACGATCCGCCAATTTGATAATGATAACACGGATATCCTTTGCCATAGCAAGAAACATCTTTCGAAGGTTTTCTGCCTGGACCTCTACCTTATCCGCATCGTAAGACAACTGGCCCAACTTGGTAACACCGTCCACCAAAAGAGCCACTTCCGGAGAGAATTCTTTTTCGATTTGTTCACATTCGCAAACCGTATCTTCCACCACATCGTGTAAAATACCGGCTGCAATGGTTTCCTTATCCATTTCCAAATCTGCCAAAATAAGAGCAACGCTTAATGGATGGATAATATAAGGTTCTCCGGACTTTCGTTTCTGTTCTTTATGTGCTTCATCTGCAAGATGATACGCTTTTTCCACCATAGAAATATCCGCATTCGGATGATACTTTCGAATACGGTTAATCAAATCCTGATATAAATCCTTTGGATTGGAGAAATCAGATGTGGCTACCACTCCGCGATTTGGGCGTGACATGTCCGCTTCGATCTTTTCAAATTCTTTTGATCTGATATCAGCCATGTCGCACCTCCTCTCGGGAAAAAAGTATTATCTCATATATTAAACGAAACCTTTTCCGATTTCAACGAATTCTTTCAAATAATTCCGCTCCCATATGCATAAATCCAAGTTTTTTTAATAATTTTACAGAATAGGTATTTTCCAAATCCGCCTGGGCATAAATCCGTGTCTTTTCAAGTGTCTCAAACGCGTATTTCATAATCGCCGTGCAAACTTCCGTTGCATACCCTTTGTTTTGATAATCTTCCCGTATCAGATACCCCAGTTCCACGGTACTCTCATCATTTCTGTCATCCGCAAAGGTCTCTTTGTTGATTCCGGAAATGCCGCCTCTGGATTCTATCCCGGCGCGTCCGATTACCTCGCTTGTTTCCTTATCAATGACAAGCCACATACCATAGTCATACAAATGGTATACATTCTTAATATAGTTTTTCTCGTATTCCTTTTCATCCTCATAGGAAAACAAGGGTTCCATATAATCCGTTACATGTTCTCCCTCGTACAAATGAAAAAGATCATCCAAATCCTCCATACAGAACTCGCGGATGATGGTGCGCTTTGTTTCCATAATGGTAAGGGGCAATCCGAAGAAGCGATGATGTACCTTTGTTACATACTCCGTATCCAATCCTTCAAAACTTAGGATGATATAAGGGTTATTGAGTCGCACCCTCTCATCCCGCTCGTAGGCAATGACAGGAGTATTATTTTCTACACACGCATCGATTCCTTCCTGGGAGTCGCAAACAGCTACACAAAAAAGACCGGGTCGGTCCCCCTGTCCGACTTCGGTCTCCTTTGTTATCGTAAACCCCTCGTTTTCACAAAGCTTTAAAAACGATGCCAAGAATCCCTTCTCCGCTTCACGCATCAAGGATTCCTCAAGTTGTAATACCAATTGTTTTTCCATAAAGGACGTTCCTTATTTTTTCTTCTTATCCTTGGAATAAATCTTTACATCGTGTTCGTTTTCAAAATCACTTGGCGGAAAGATTTCTCCGCTGAATACGGTGGTTGCAGGTCCTGTCATATAGACGGTATCCGCACCCTTGTCGTAGGTAATAGTAAGGGTTCCGCCCAAAAGTTCCAATTCCACGGTATCATCGCAAAGGCCGTTTACAATGGCAGCCACTGCGGTGGCACAAGCGCCGGTTCCGCAAGCCAAGGTCTCACCGCTTCCGCGCTCCCATACGCGCATACGGATGTGCGTTCTGTCGATGATGTTTGCAAATTCCGTATTCACTCTCTTTGGGAAAGTCTCATGGAATTCAAACTTCGGTCCGATTTTTTCCAAATCCAACTGGCGAATGTCCTGCTCTAAAAAGGTAACGCAATGCGGATTTCCCATAGAAAGACAGGTTACATGATAAATGGTATCTTCCACTTCCATGGGCTGATTGATCATCTCGCCTTCCGGATAAGTAACCGGCACCTTTCTTGCATCAAAAATCGGAGCACCCATATCCACACGAACCTGTTCTACCTTGCCGTCTTTTACCATAAGCTTTAAGGTCTTGATTCCCGCTAAAGTCTCCACCGTGATTTCTTCTTTTTTTACAAGTCCAAAATCATAGGAATATTTTCCAACGCAACGAATGCCGTTTCCGCACATTTCGCCACGGCTTCCGTCTGCGTTAAACATCACCATTTCCACATCTGCCACTTTGGATGGACAAATTAAAATAAGGCCGTCACTTCCCACACCGAAGTGTCGGTCGCTGACAAATTTTGCCACAGCCTCCGGATTGTCCACGGTTTCGTGAAAGCAGTCCACATATACGTAATCGTTGCCGCAGCCATGCATCTTCGTAAATCTCATATATACTCCTAACTAGCCTCCTCCCGCAGGGCACCCCCCCATACTGCCTCGGCCACTTTCGTTTACCCTCGTTGTATGGTCCCTCCCCTGCTCGCGTCGGCTTATAAGTTACACATCTGACGTACAGTTTCGTAGTTCAGTTCACCGCCAAATAAATCCAGTGCGGACCCGATTGTGATATTCAATCGACCTGCGGAGTGTTCATAGATGGTGTCGATGTCATCGTATTCAGCGATGCCACCGGCATAGGTAACCGGATTTCCCTCGTATTCGGAAAGAATCTCGATTAACTCTTCATCCACACCTTCTGCCATTCCTTCCACATCTGCCGCATGAATCAAAAATTCATCGCAGTACATAGAAAGGCGTTCCAGCAATTCTTTATTTACCTGTTCTTTGGTAAAGGTCTGCCAGCGATCCGTCACCACATAGTAATTCTTGTGATGCTTCTTGCAGCTTAAATCCAAAACGATGTGTTCTTTGCCCACCGCATTTTTTAACTTTTCCAAGTTCTCGTAATTGATTTCTCCGTCGGAAAAAACATAAGAAGTCACGATAACGTGACTGGCACCGGCATCCAAATATTCCTTTGCATTTTCTGCGGTAATGCCGCCTCCGATTTGAAGACCTCCGGGAAATGCTTTTAACGCCTTTAAGGCCTGGGCCTTTGTAGCTTCATAGAACCGGCTTCCCGGTTTATTTAACATGATCACGTGTCCGCGATACAATTGTTCTTCTTTATAAAACTCGGCAAAAAAATCTGCATCCTTTTCGGATACGAAGTTTTCCGAGACGCCTGCATCATCGTCGGATAATGAACTTCCCACAATCTGCTTTACTTTCCCGTCATGAATATCAATACAGGGTCTAAATTCCATTTGTAATCCTTTCTTCTCCCTTATCGAACCGTGGTGGCTCGTACGCCGGACCATCGTCCGTAAACCACACGTCCCTGCGGATTGGTTTTATATGCTCTTACTTGAACTCTTACTTTCTGGCCTTCACGAAAACCGGCAGCAATGTATCCGTTGGTGGCTGTTCGATAGGTCTTTCCCATCCAAATCACCGGTGTTCCTGCAATTCTAAACTGATAGCCTTCTACATCAGCTATATAATTACAGGTACAAATCACTTTGCCCTTTTGATCGTTGTCTAAGGAAAGCGAGTTTGGCGTCTGAATTCCAATTTCCGGTGCCCAATAGATACCGCGACTATCAACCTTTAAATTGTAGTCTCTGCTGTAGAGAGCCAAAAGCAAAAGAATTGATACGGTTGCAATGATTCCAAATACCGTAAAGGTTTGTCCCCAGTTTTTGAGTTTTGTCGATAACTTTTCGCTCATAGTAAGTCACCCCACCTTCAAGATACCTTTATTATACATATTTTTCCTATATGTGTGCATAATATATGCGAGTTTTTTCAAAAAAAACAGAGAATACATTGTATTCTCTGTTTGAAATCGTTTTGTATTACTCTACCGAATAGTTCGGAGCTTCTTTTGTAATATGAATATCATGTGGATGAGACTCTTTTAAGGAAGCAGCGGAAATCTTAACGAATTTCGCTCTTTCATGAAGGTCCTCGATGGTAGGACATCCGCAATATCCCATACCGGAACGGATACCGCCAACCAACTGGAATACAACATCCTCTAAAGATCCCTTGTATGCTACGCGGCCTTCCACGCCTTCCGGAACCAACTTCTTAGCACCTTCCTGGAAATAACGATCCTTAGAACCGTTTTCCATAGCTGCGATGGATCCCATACCACGGTATACCTTAAACTTACGTCCCTGATATAATTCAAACTCACCCGGAGCTTCGTCGCATCCTGCAAACATAGATCCCATCATACATACGGAACCACCGGCTGCAAGTGCCTTTGTCATATCACCGGAGAACTTAATACCACCGTCTGCGATAATCGGTACATCGTATTTCTTTGCCACTTCATAAGCATCCATAATAGCGGATACCTGAGGAACACCGATACCTGCAACCACTCGTGTGGTACAGATAGATCCCGGTCCGATACCGATCTTAACCGCATCTGCACCTGCTTCAATCAAAGCCTTGGTTGCTTCACCGGTTGCTACGTTACCTGCGATAACCTGAAGGTCCGGATACTTTGCTTTAATCTCTTTTACTGCAGAGATAATATTCTTGGAATGTCCGTGAGCGGAGTCAACGACGATAACGTCTACAGAAGCTTTTACCAAAGCATCTACACGATCCATCATGTTTCCGGTAATTCCTACACCGGCACCACAGAGAAGTCTTCCCTGTGCATCCTTTGCGGAAAGCGGATACTGAATCTGCTTTTCAATATCTTTAATGGTAATCAAACCTCTTAAGCAGAAGTTATCATCTACAATCGGAAGTTTTTCCTTACGTGCCTGACCCAAAATCTTCTTTGCTTCCTCTAAGGTAATGCCTACCTTTGCGGTGATTAAGTTTTCGGAAGTCATGCACTCGGAAATCTTCTTTGAGTAATCTTCTTCGAACTTTAAGTCACGGTTTGTAATAATACCGATTAATTTGCCGCCCTGCTTGCCGCCTTCGGTAATCGGTACACCGGAAATACGGAACTTACCCATGAGTTCGTCTGCATCACGAAGGGTATGATCCGGAGATAAAAAGAAAGGATCGGTAATAACACCATTCTCGGAACGTTTTACTTTGTCTACCTCTTCTGCCTGTGCTTCGATGGACATATTCTTGTGAATGATACCGATACCACCCTGACGAGCCATAGCGATTGCCATTCTGTGCTCGGTAACCGTGTCCATAGCAGCTGACATCATTGGAATGTTCAAACGAATCTTCTTGGTAAGATAAGTCGATAAATCAATCAAGTTCGGAGTCACCTCAGAATACTGAGGTACCAGTAATACGTCGTCAAATGTTATTCCTTCACCAATAATGGTTGCCATGTTAAAATCCTCTCTTTCTTAAAATGCTTATAAATATTTTAAATTGTCAAAATTCTAGCAAAAAACGGCATAAAGTGTCAACGATTAAATGCCGGAATTTTTAAATTGTAAGTGAATAAAAATATAGTCTATGTTGAATAGAATTTCATTTCATAATATAGAAAAAGGAGAATCTCATTTTTGAAATTCTCCTTACATATTAATGGGATAATTCTTGCTTCTTTTCGTCTGCAAGTTCTTTTAATTCTTTGGCATTTTCTAAAGTGGCATTTGTAATCTCAGCACCGCCCACCATACGTGCCAATTCGTTTGTTACCTGAGTAGCGTATAACTCCTGAATGGTGGAAATAGTAGAAATACCTCTGTCACTTCCGATGCTTTCTCCGGTAACCACATCCTTTTCAATTAAGAAATGGTGATCCGCCATAGCGGCAATCTGTGGCAAATGGGTAATTAAGATCACCTGATGCGCACGGGACACAAGATAAATCTTTTCGGAAACTGCCTGTGCGGTACGTCCGGAAATGCCGGCATCAATCTCATCAAAGATTAAAGTATCGATGGAATCGGATTGAGCCAAAATCGTTTTAATTGCAAGCATGACACGGGACAACTCACCGCCGGATGCAATATCCTTTAATGGACGCATAGGTTCTCCCGGGTTTGTGGAAATTAAAAACTCTGCCTCGTCATAGCCGTTGGCACTGTAGTCCGCAGTTTTTAAAAAGTCCATGGAAAACTTCACATCCAAGAAGTTTAAATCCAAAAGTGCGTCCTTTACCAAGGCACAAAGGGTCACTGCCTTTGACTGACGAAGGACGGAAAGCTGAGAAGAAAGATTCTCCACCTTTGCCTTTGCATCTTTTAATTCCTTTTCCAAATTCAAAAGATAGGTGTCGTAGTCCTTTAACTTTTGAATACGCTCCGTCTTTTCATCAAAGGCAGCAAGTACATCCTCAATGGTACGACCATACTTGCCCTTTAAATCGTTTACCTCATTCAAACGATTCTCCACTTCTTCGAATCGCTCTCCGGCAAACTCCATATCGTTAATATAGTCTGAGATTCCGCGATTGAAATCGGAAAGGATGGACTCCACGTCAGATAAAGCGGAAATTAAATCAGAAAGACCGTCATCATAATCTTCCACACTGCGAAGGGCACGAAGGGCGCGGCCTACTTTTTCAGAGCTTCCTCCTGCAGAATCCCCACATTCGCCGTAAGCTTCGTTTAACGCATCGGAAATCTTTCTGGCATTGGAAAGTTTTTTGTATTCGCTTTCCAATTCCTCATCTTCTCCCACTCTTAACTTTGCGGCAGCGATTTCTTCTGTCTCGTGCTCCAAAAAAGAGAGTTCTCTTGCACGCTCGGATTCATCGGTGTTGGCAGAATCAAATTCCTTTTTCTTTTCGGTATAAAGACGATAGGCATCTGCTACATCTGCTTTTAAAGAAGCAATGCTTTCTCCGCCGAAATCGTCCAAAAGTTCCAAATGTTTTTTCTTATGTAATAAAGACTGGTTCTCATGCTGGCCATAGATATCCAAAAGTAGTGCACCTACCTCTTTTAACTTGGATGCGGGATAGGTCTCGCCGTTAATCTTTGCGGAAGATCGTTCCCCTGTCATTTTGCGGGATAAAATCACTTCGTTGTCTTCCACGGAAATATCCATGTCGCGAAGTGTCTTTACTTCCGCATCACTGACACGAAAGACCGCTTCCACCAAAGCCTCTTTTTCCGGATCACGAAGGGCATCAAAAGAAACCTTCTCTCCCAAGGCGAGAGAAAGTGCCCCTAAAATAATGGATTTACCAGCTCCGGTTTCACCGGTAAGGATATTCAGGCCATCACCGAAGGTAATGTCTTCTTCATGAATTAAAGCTAAGTTTTTGACGTGTAAATTTAAAAGCATAATTCCTCCACTATGCTCTTCTTGCAAAGTTAACTATATCAAAGGATTCTGTTTTGAATCAATAGAATAAAAAAGATTTAATAAATTTTTAATAATTTAAGATATCTTCCAATTTGCGCATCACAACAACCGTATCTTCCACGCTTCGTACCGCACACATTACGGTATCATCTCCCGCAATACTCCCTACAATTTCCGGAAATTCCATATCATCTAATGCCGCAGCCACCGCCATAGCCATTCCGGATACGGTACGAATCACAAGCATATTCATGGCAGTATCCATAGACAAAAAAGCATCCCTAAAAATGCGGTGATACTTTTCGGACAAATCTTCTTCTGTCTTTTTGTATGCCACATAGCGAAGCTTTCCGCCGGAAAGAGAAATCTTAGTTAAATTCATTTCTCGGATATCCCTGGAAACCGTAGCCTGTGTCACATGGTAGCCGGCTTTATTTAATTCATCCAAGAGTTCTTCCTGGGTGCCGATTTCTTTTTTTACAATCAAATCCAGAATCTTGTTCTGACGTTCTGTTTTCATTTAGCTCTCCTGCATCTTATTTCGCATACGTTCCAAAAAGTTCATCTGGCTCATAAAAATCATCTTTGTCTTACGAGATGATTTCTTAACAACCAGTTTCTCCCCGGGTGAAATCACCACCGGATAACTTCCGTCAAACACAACAGTAGCTGCTTCTGTTACACTGTGTCGTCTCGGCGTAATCTCTACGGAGATCTCATCGTTTGGATCTAATACAATACTTCTGGAATTTAAAGTATGGGGGTTTAAAGGCGTCATAAGAATGGCTTCCGTCTTTGGATCCACGATTGGTCCGTTTGCCGAAAGGTTGTACGCCGTGGAACCGGTTGGCGTTGCAAAGATCATGCCGTCACCGGTAATGGAATACAGATACTCCCCATTGATATACACCGTAAGTCGAATTACGGTCTTCCCGTCATTGGCAGAAACCACCACATCGTTTAATGCGTGATCTACCTTACTTTTGGAACCGTCCGCATGTTCCACATAGCCATCCAACATCATACGCTCTTCGATTTCGAAGTCGTCTTCAAACATACGATCTATGGCTTTCCAAATATTATCCTCGTTCAAATCGCAAAGGTAACCTAGGTGACCATGGTTTACACCAATCAGCGGCACGTTCAAAGAAACCGTGGTCTGAGCGATACGTACCAAAGTACCGTCGCCCCCAACCGTAAAGATGGCTTCCACACCTTCCGGAACCGTAATCCTATCATCGCTGGTATCCCTTGGGCGAGCAACCACACTGACATTGCCACCTTTGTTTAAGATATACTGTTCCATTTCCTTTGTGAAGGAATTCTTCAGCTCCCGCTCGTTTTTCGTAACAATCAAATAGTTTTTCATCTTTTCCCCTACTTATCCAATGAATCGTGTGATTCTTTTACTACCTCTTCCGCTTTCTTTAACCAACCTTCCACGTCTTCTCTCTCCGACGCTTTTTTCAGGTGGATCAAATACTCAATATTTCCTTCGGGACCTTTTACCGGTGAGAAGGAAAGCCCAAGCACATGGAATCCGTTTTCGGATGCATATGCAATCACATTTTGAATGACCTCGATATGGACGTTCTTGTCACGAACCACACCTTTCTTTCCAACCTTTTCTTTGCCGGCCTCAAACTGCGGTTTAATCAAACATACCATTTCGCCCCCGTCTTTTAAAAGCTCCTTTGCTGCAGGAAGTACCTTTGACAAAGAAATAAAGGAAACGTCCACAGATGCAAAATCAAGCTGCTCTCCGATATCTTCCGGTGTGACATAACGGATGTTGGTTTTTTCCATACAAACCACTCTCGGATCCTGACGAAGTTTCCAAGCAAACTGTCCGTATCCCACATCCACGGCAAAGACTTTGGCTGCACCGTTTTGTAACATACAGTCCGTAAATCCACCGGTAGATGCTCCGATGTCCATGCAAACAGTTCCCTCTAAGGTAATGGGAAACTCCTGCATGGCCTTTTCCAATTTTAATCCGCCACGGCTTACGTATTTTAACTGTTCGCCGTGCACTTCAATATTCGCATTGATAGGGAAAGTGCTTCCGGCTTTGTCTTCTCTTTGATTTTCCACAAAGACATCTCCGGCCATAATCATGGTCTTGGCTTTCTCCCTGGAAGGTGCCAACCCTCTGTTTACCAAAAGCACATCCAAACGTTCTTTTTCTTTCATTACTTAATCCTATTTAAAATAGATTCCACTTTCTTTTCCACACCATGGACATCAATTCCAAGATGCTCTTTTAACACATCCACTGCACCATGCTGAATAAATTCATCCGGAATACCAACGCACTCTGTGATTCCCTGATAGCCGGCCTTGTTTAATACACAAAGGACAGACTCGCCGAATCCACCGCAAAGGGCATTTTCTTCCATGGTAACAATGGCTTTGTATCTGCCGCAAGCAGATGTTAAATACTCTTCATCCAAAGGCTTTGCAAATCTTGCATTGCAAACCGCAACTTTTATTCCTTTTTCCAAGAAACGCTGTCGAACTTTCATGGCGGTATCCACCATACTTCCGATGGCAAAGAGTAATACCTCGCCCTCTTCTTCCAAAGGCTCTGCCTTTCCAAGTTCGATTTCTTTTCGATAAGACTTATAAGCTACAATCGCTTCTCCTCTCGGATAACGAAGGGCGATGGGTGCATCATAATCCACAGCAAACTTCATCATATCGGAAAGCTCGTATTTATTCTTCGGTGCCATAATGGTCATATTCGGCATAGCAGATAAAAAGGAAATATCAAATACACCCTGATGGGTTACACCATCTTTTCCAACCAAGCCGGCACGGTCAATGGCAAATACCACATGTAAATTCTGGGCACATACGTCATGCAAAATCTGATCATAGGCACGCTGCAAGAATGAGGAATATACAGCCACCACAGGCTTTAGGCCTTCACAGGCCATGGCTGCCGCAAAGGTAACCGCATGTTCTTCCGCAATACCCACATCAAAGAATCGCTCCGGGAACATGTTATGGAAACGCTTTAATCCGGTTCCGTCCATCATGGCTGCGGTAATGGCAACCACTTTTTCGTCACGATCTCCCATCTTACGCATAACCGTAGAAAAGATATCGGTATAAGACGGCTTTGTGCTCTTTAAAGGTAGTCCGCTTTCTTTATCAAATGGATTCGTACCGTGGAATCTGGAAGGATGGCGAACTGCCGGTTCAAATCCACGTCCTTTTTGAGTCTGTACATGAACCAATACCGGGCCGTCATATTGAGCAGCTTGATGGAAAAGCTTTACCATCTCGTCAACGTCATGACCATCCACCGGTCCCAAATACATAATGCCAAGTTCTTCAAATACCATGCCCGGGATCATCAAACTCTTAAAGGAGTTTTTCACTTTACGGATTCCGGAAACAATGTGGTCTCCCACTGCCGGAATCTTCTCCAAGGTGGTCTGAACACCTTTCTTTAATCCGGTGTATTTGTTACTGGTACGAAGGTGTGACAAATGGGTAGACATACCGCCTACGTTCTCGGAAATGGACATGTTGTTATCATTTAACACGATAATGTAATTGCTCTTTAAACAAGCGGCATTATTCAATGCCTCATACACCATACCGCCGGTCAAGGAACCGTCACCGATGACAGAAATCACGGAATAGTTATCGTGATTGTAATCTCTGGCTTTTGCAAATCCGATACCTGCAGAAATAGAGGTAGAAGAATGTCCCACACCAAAGGCATCGCAAGGGCTTTCATCTCGCTTGGGGAATCCTGCGATTCCGCCAAAAGAACGCAAAGACTGAAACTCATCTTTTCGTCCCGTTAGAATCTTATGGGTATAAGACTGATGACCCACGTCAAAAATAATCTTATCCTTGGCAGGATCAAAGCATAGATGGAGTGCCATAGTGAGTTCCACAGCTCCCAAATTGGACGCCAAATGACCACCGGTGTGAGAAATGGTATCGATTAAAAATCCTCTGATCTCATCCGGCAATACCTTTAATTCTTCTTTTGTAAGGTGTTTGATATCACCTGTTTTTTGAATCTTTTCTAATGCCATAGCTTTTACTTATTTCGATAAATGAGTGCATTTATCAACTCTTCCAAAAAAGAAGTTTCTTTCTGTAATGATTGCAGAAGCACAATGGCTTCATCCGATAACGCTTTTACTCTCTCCTTTGATGCATCGATGCCGTGTAGCACCACATAGGTCGGTTTTTCGTTTTTCTCATCACTTCCGATTGGCTTACCAAGAGTCGCCTCGTCTCCGATGACATCCAAGATATCATCCTGAATCTGGAAGGCTTCTCCCACGTTTCTGGCCACCTTCTCCAGTGAAGAAATCTCACTTTCCGAAGCACCGGCTAAGATAGCTCCAATCATCATGGCACATTCAATCAGTGCCCCGGTTTTATTATCAATAATATAAGCTAACTGTTCTTCACTTAAGGACAATCCCTTTTTCTCGGCTTCCACGTCACAAACCTGACCGCCGATCATGCCGTAGATGCCGGCTTTCTTACCGAGAACCTTTAATGCCGCAGGGATTTTCTTTGTTAACACTTCCGAATCAGAAGTTTTATCAAATGCCAAAAACGCAGTTTCAAATGCAAAGTTTAAAAGTGCATCCCCACAAAGTACCCCCATGGCTTCTCCATAGACCGCATGGGTGGTTGGCTTTCCACGGCGCAACATATCATTGTCCATTGCCGGCAAATCAGCATGTACCAAAGAATAGGTATGAATCATTTCCAGCGCCGCCATAAAGGGTTCTACTACATCGCCGCTTCCACCAAATGCCGAATATACTTCTTCCATCAGCATGGGACGAAGGCGCTTACCGCCTACGCGAACACTGTAATTCATTGCCTCTAAAACGGTCTTTTGAAAGCCCTCTTCCTTTGGAAGATAAGATTCCAATACTGCATTGATATGCGATACCTTTTCGTTAAGCTTATCCTGAAACTCCATGTTATTCCTCGTCAAAATCGGTAAAGCTTCCGTCTTCCTGTAATACCTTTACCTTTTTCTCCACTTCGTCTAATTTGTCATTGGCACCTTTTAAAATCTTCATGCCTTCTTCGTATACGGCGAAGCTTTCATCCAAGCTGATGTCTTTGGCATCCATTTTCTTTACCAATTCATCCAACTTATCCAAATCCTGTTCCAATGTTGTTTTCTTTGCAGCCATATCTGCTCTCCTTTAGTCTTCTTTTACCTTCTCGATAACGTTTGCCTTTAGCACTCCTTTTTGTAAGAAAAGAGAAATCTCATCTCCCACTTCCACCTGGGACGCTTCCGTAAGTCGCATTCCTTTCGAAGTTGTCACAAAGGAATAACCACCGGACAAACGCTTTGTCGGAGATGCCGCATCCAAAAGCCCTGCCAAAGAGGAAATCTTTTGTCTTGCTCCCTCAAGTGCGTATTGCATCCGCTGATTTATCGCGCTTTCCAAGTAGGTCATTCGTTCGCGAAGTGCTTTTAACTTTTCTTCGGGGCTGAAACTCTTAATCATCTCCCCGTATTTTTCCACCTGCATTCTCTTTCGATGCAAGATATCATTCATACGATAGTCGAACTCTTCTTCCCGGCGATACAACTCATCTTTTGTATCCGCCATGGAAAAGCAGGCTTTCTTTGCCGCTTCCGTAGGAGTTGCTACCCGAAGATCCGCAACAAAATCTGCAATGGTGGTATCCGTTTCGTGACCCACTGCAGAGATAATGGGTGTCTTTGCCTGAAAAATGGCATTTGCCACTTCCTCTTCATTAAAGCACCACAAGTCTTCGATGTCTCCGCCCCCTCGACCTACAATCAAAAGGTCAAGTCCCAAAGTATCGATACGACGGATGGCTTCCGCAATGCTTTTTGCAGCTGATGCTCCCTGTACAATGGCGGGAGATAAAATAATCTCCACTCCGGAATTTTGCAGTCTGGCATTTCGAATAATATCGTGGATGGCAGCTCCGGTAGGTGCGGTTACCACGCCAATACGGTTGGCAAACTTCGGAATGGGCTGTTTGTACATAGGGTCAAACATGCCTTTGTCTTCCAATTCCTGTTTTAATTCCAGAAACTTCTGATAAAGTTCACCCTGTCCCTGCTTTTTTATGGAACGGGCCACAATACTGATGGTGCCGCGTTCTTTCCAGAGATTGAAATACCCACGGATTACGACTTTGTCTCCGTCCTTTAAAGTAAAATCAATTCCGGTGTCCCGAAAGCTTTTCCACATAGCCACACTCATGGCGGCCTTTTCATCTTTTAAATTAAAATAGATGTGTCCGCGACTATTGTAATTGACACCGCTGACCTCCCCCTCTACGTACAAGTTGGTAAGGAAAGGATCCGCCTTTGTCATATTCTCCACATAGTCTAGGACTTCACTGACTGAATATGCAGCGTCTGTCATGCAACCACCTTAGATAATGCTCCATTCACAAAGGATGAGGACTTGTCGGTTCCGTACAATTTAGCAAGCTCAACCGCTTCGTTAATGGAAACGCCTTCCGGAATATCCTCTTCATACTTAATTTCATAAACAGCCAAACGAAGGATGGCTAAATCCACCTTCGGCATACGGGTGGTTTTCCATTTGTCCACCTTTTCGTTTAAGAGGGCATCGATTTCCTCCAAGTGCACACGAATATCTTCGTACTTGGAAAAGATATACTCTTTGTCCTTGTCGCTTGCTTTTTCAAGCACGCCTTCTTCTTCCAAAAGAATCTCGGCCTGTTCTTTTACATCGCCGTCTTCATGGAATTCTCCGGAAAATAAAAGTTTGAAAATTGCTTCTCTGATTTCTCTTCTTGTCATATGCGTTCTCTTTCTAAATAAATAAAAATAGGTGTCGCGTTTGTAAACGACACCTATTGTTTAAAAACACGACTATCAATTTTAAAGGTTCTATTTGTTGGTACCTGCTACGGTAGCAATGTGGATATCAACTTCTCGAACATCAAGTCCGGTCATGTTCTCCACACCTGTTTTTACTTTGTCCTGAACGTTCTTGCAAACTTCAGGAATTACGAAATTATATTCAATGTTCACTGCTAAGCGAATGTTAATGGATTCATCATCGTTTGAAACCACGTGAACCGCTTTTGCAATTTTATTCTTTCCTGCCTTAGGAACAACCTCATGTGTTAAGTTACCTGCAAGAGAAGAAACACCCTTTACTTCTGTTGCTGCAAGTCCGGAAATAATACCGATGACTTCCTCTGTAACAGATACACCTTCTTTAATGGAATAAACTTTTTTGTCAGCCATGCTACAAGCCTCCTAAAATATGTATCAAAATCTACGACCCATTATAACAGAATCCCTTTTAATTTTCCACCGAATAAAAGTAAATGCTGCCTGAGGTTTCATCCACCTCATAGGTCAAATCAAAGAGTTTGCAAAAATCTTCGGCACTTAACGTAATAAGCGGACGATTGTCCCATCCCGGATACACCTTAAGAGGCACCTTTTTTCCGTCCTTATATAACTTTACCTTAGAGATCTGTTTGGAATAATTATCATCCTTGCGATCTTTGTATTTTGCCTTTAAATGCCAGGTGTGGTCTCCAATTCTCCACGCGGATTCTAAGTCCAGTTTTCGCTCGTTTTGCGGCGTTGTCAAAAGTTTGTACTCTCCGCCAAGACGATCTACATACTCCGGAATCACCAGTGCAGGGCTTCCCCAATAGTCAGCCACCATTCCCACATCACAGGTCATCATATAGCTGCCTGCATCGTAATTGTATTTTGCATAGTTATAATCATCCGTCACTAAACCAAAATACACATAAGGGCTGGAATTATTATCGTAGAGCATCTCCTCATCATTTAAATAAATATGCTCCAGTTTTGTGGCATGTTGCTTTGCAGTAATCTTTTCCAAGCCGCTATACGTTTCTGCAGAAAAGCGACCATCCGTGATTCCCTGTGCCAATGAGAATTTCATCTCTTTTTCTATTTTTTTTGCACTTTTTTTCGAACCGTCAATGGAATACTGAATAAACTCCTTTTCACCATCCGAATCCTCTTCATCTGTGGTATACGCATGAACGGAAAGATAACAGTAAGGATAATCTTTCAAAAATTGCTTGGAATTGTATTTTAATTCCTCGCGATACACCTCATTGGCATCATGGATTGCCTGGGCAATATCAGAAATATCCTCCGTTTTTTCCACCAGCGGATTGCGATACGCCCGGGTGTATTGCTCCATACCGTCAAAAATCGTATCCATCCGATCTTTGTAATAGGCATGGACCTGATCCACGTAATTATCATCAATGTGGGGCTGATATCCGATGGTTCCGCCACCTACAATTCCTACTCCCATGCGGTAGCTTCGCACCGTAAATTCCAAATCTCGTTCTTTTGATGCAAAGACATAATCCACCTCTCGGGGAGAATCGCTGACATGAATGGTCTCAACGATTTTTACTTTTTCATCGCACAACTGTCTGACATGACGTTTTACCGTACCTTTGGAATACACCCATCCGTTTGCCGGGCCGCATCCCGTAAGAAGCACCATCACGCATACCAAAAGCAGTGCTACAATTCGTTTGTTTTTTTTCATATTTCCTCTTTTGTTCCCTTTATTTTTTTGATAAAAGCGCTACCACTTCGATTTGCGAACCATTGTCCAAACTAATTTTCATATCTTTTGATATGATTGGAAGCTTGAATTCAATGGATTTAAGCCACTGTCCATTTTCCTGCTCTTCTTCGTAAATCTCAACCTTTTCAATGAATTGTGTCAGGAACTCTCTGCGTTCCGCTTCATTCATTGGTTCATACATTTTGTCAAAAAAGATTAGAGCTTTGTAGATATTATCTCCACAAACCTTTTCAGCAAGTATTGACCTCTTCTTAGCTTTAGCCTCTACTAAAGCGTTTTCTATCTCTTCGATTTTATCATAAGTCTTACTGAGACGATCCTCTAAATCTGTTTTTCTTCTCTTGTAATGCTTATCTTCATAATCCAAGTTATCCAAATCTGAAAGAATTGCATCCTTGTTCAAGTAACTTTGGCGTAGCGTCTTTTCCTGAGCAGATATTTCCTGATCAAGTGCTGAGGTATCAACTTCCATATTGATTTTCTCACGCATCATTCCGGCAAATTTCTTATTGCTCACCAACCTACGAAGCACTTCAACTACTGCACCATCCAGCTTTGTCTCTGATACTTGTTTCCGGTAATCGCATTTATGCCCTCTGGTCATGTTGCGATGCTTGCAACCATAGTAGAAATAATCACTGTACTTCGTGCCATCTTTTCTATGTTTAATACTTTTATTCCCATACATGCCTGCACCACAGACAGGACACCTTAATATACCTGATAAAAGATGTATTTTCTCACCTTTAGGCGAATTTACCTTTTCATATTTTTTTGCCTGAGCTGCTACTTTTATCTGTGCCTGTTCCCAAACTTCTTCCGAAACCAAAGCTTCATGAAGTCCATCTACAAGCAGGTAATCATCCTTATAGACTTGGCGATAATCATTTCTTGTTCCGTGAACCTTTTCTGTTCTTCTCCTGCCATAAGCAATTTTACCGCAGTATACCGGATTCTGAATTATTCTTCGTATTAAAGATGCATCAAACAAGGGGTTTTTACCATTCTGCCTTGCAATCTTATGAATCCCATGGTTTTCCAAATACTTAGCAATTCCGTTTGATCCCATATCTGTATTAACGTACTGGTCAAAGATTGTTCTGATAGCTACAGCTTCCTCTTCATTTATTTCAAGCTTTCCATCAACTAGGGCATATCCATAAGGGGCAAAGCCGCCATTCCACTTTCCTTCTCTTGCCTTTTGCATACGGCCTTCCATAGTCTGTACACGTATGTTTTCACGCTCAATCTCAGCGACTGCTGACAGTACAGAAATCATAAGTCTTCCGGCTTCTTTTGATGAATCAATTCCATCCTCTACACAGATCAAATTCACTCCAAAATCCTGCATAATCTGAAGTGAATTGAGAACATCAGCCGCATTTCTACCAAATCTAGAAAGCTTAAATACAAGAACAAAAGAAACATCATCTTTTCCGGATTTGATGTCCTCCATCATGTTGTTAAATGCAACACGCCCCTCAATCGATTTACCAGACTTTCCGGCATCTTCATATTCACCGGCAATTTCGTAATCATTAAATTCACAGAATGCCTTCATTCTCGTCTTCTGAGCATCTAATGAATACCCATCAATCTGCATGGACGTGGATACACGGGTATATAAGTATACTTTTGTTTTTTCCTTACCCAATCAAATCATCTCCTCTATATGCTTTTATCCGGGAGCTTTAACAAAGCATCAATAACCGGGCGAATCATTTGTACTGATTCCACCTTGTTAATAGCACATAGCTTACGCCCAGCATCCTTACTTGATGCACCACAATGATATGCCTGTTCCGACGGGAATCCATAATCGAGAACAATCAGTCTATCATGGCAATCCGGATTGGGTTTAACTCGAAGCGGAGGATACTGGTTTATAAAATCACTAACCACCGATGTCGTAAGGAATCCTCTATTTCCATGCCCATTCTCTGTAAAGAGCACCACTTCCACTCCTGGATTTTTCTGTGATAATAGTTGTAGCGATTTAGTATTCATATAATCGTCAACAACATAAATTGATTTTCTTGCCTGCTGATAGATATCTATGTATGCTGCATCAGCTTCAAACTTCTGACCTTTATAGATTATAAAATTTTTAAAATCCTTATCTGATACAAAGTTTTCATTCAAGGTATCAATGCTCTTCTGAATATCTTCAATTGCCTTATCCGTTTTCTTTTGATAATCAATTGCTCCAGCCATCTGCACTGATAGCTCCGAAACTTTAGCAGTGACCATGCTCATTTCTGACTGGGTAACGAACTGCTGATTCTGTCGGATATAATGACGCATTTCTTTAAAAGCTCGCATAATGAAAATGCTCTGCTGTTCTGCTAATTCACCTCTTAGTACTGTAGCAAGCATATATATTCCCTGCTCCGTAAAAGCATATGGCATCTTTCTCCTACCACCTTCTTGCCCTTCAAAAAGTGAATCATTCCGTGAAGTCGCATTTTGCGACTTCACCAAATCAACTTCCGCTCTTGTCAATTGGAACATAAAATCTTCTGGAAATCTGTTTATATTTCGTTTGACCTGCTCATTTAATCTTTTCACTTCATACCCATATATAGATGCCAAATCACTATCGAGCATCACCTGCTGTCCGCGGATTATGTATACACAATTTCTAATTGATTCTACTGTAAGGATTTCCTTAGTATCTTCCATAAAAGATATCTTCCTTTTCAAACTATTCTTTCAGTCTTGAAGTAACAAATTGTGACTTCAAGAATTTCCTTTTCTAGCCAAGATATTTTGTGGTCGAAATAATCGGCCGCAAATCTTCGGATACATTTATCAACACAAATAAGATAAAACTTTTACTTACATATCCTCTAGACTTTCTATCTTCTTCAGTGCATCCATATAAGCCATAAGGCGCCTCTGCTGTTCTTCTTTGAGATTATGATAATCCTCAATCATCTGAACATCGCCCGGAGTAAATTTGCTTTCAGGACTTGTCGCTGCAATTTCTTCCTCATCTTCAATTCCTTTACCGGTAAGAAGCTGCTCCGGAGTAATCTGCAAGACATTACATATATCCATTATTTTGTCCACGGTTGGGTTTGTCTTTCTCTTCTTCCATTCACTTATGGTACTGGTCGAAATCCCAACTTGCTTTGCAAACTCCGCCTGAGTCATATTGCGTTCTTTCAAAACCTTTATAATTCTTTCACTGATAATCATGAGTGATACCTCGCTTATACAACATTTGTATTACTGGATTGTTTTTTATACCACATAACATCCTTCGA
>JAEEGL011605328.1_pt1 | contig 26184 bp, 26 predicted proteins | sample 9134231 | NCBI WGS metagenome assembly JAEEGL01 (sample SAMN16246548, study PRJNA631951) | gut metagenome | biome: gut microbiome; feature: rumen; material: fiber-attached | host: Bos | place: Iran: Karaj | collected 2018-10
ACAGTATATGGTGACCCTGCTATTATTCCTATTACAGAGGAATGCCCCAAAGGGCATTGCACCAACCCTTATGGTCAGACCAAGAGTATGCTCGAAGAAGTATTGATAGATGTGCAGAAAGCTGACACTGAGTGGAATGTGGTATTGTTGCGTTATTTTAATCCTATTGGCGCTCATCAAAGTGGTAGGATAGGTGAGAATCCAAATGGTATTCCCAACAACTTGATGCCTTATATCACCCAGACGGCAGTTGGTATCCGTAAAGAGCTAGGCATCTTTGGTAATGACTATGATACTCCTGACGGAACAGGTGTCCGTGACTATATCCATGTATGCGATCTGGCTTCAGGCCATGTAGCGGCATTGAAGGCCATTGAGCGTAATTGTGGACTTGCCGTTTATAATCTTGGTACAGGCCATGGCTATAGTGTTCTTGATGTTGTCAATGCCTTTATAAAGGTCAATGGCGTGAATGTACCTTATGTCATCAAACCACGTCGTGCTGGTGATATAGCAACCTGCTATTGCAATCCTGCTAAGGCAAAGGCAGAATTGGGCTGGAAAGCAAAATACGGCATAGAGGAGATGTGTCGTGATAGTTGGAATTGGCAGAAGAAGAATCCCCAAGGTTATTAATAAAGGATAAATAATGAAATCGGAACTTGATTTAATAATATAAGCAGATAAGCAGAAAGAGGAGGGAGCTTTATTCGTATTATGTCTACGCAAAGCTTCTGCATGTAATAATAAGTTGAAGTCGCTAGTGTCCACTAAAAGTTAGCGTACACTAGTGATTGAACGTCAGGTAAATGGTTTAATTACCTCAATTCGAAATTGTTAGCGTTATCGTTAACGTTATCGTTACATCTCGTATCACATCAGACATCAGACATCAGACTTCAGACATCTTCTCGGGCTCCGCCCAGGTCTCTCTCGTAAGTAAGTTAAGGTTTAAATGACCTGTCCGTCCCGTTTTAATAACATTATAATCAGACATCAGACGTCAGATCTCTTCCATCTTCCCTCTTACATCTGACATCTTCTGTCCTGTCCGCCCCGGTTTATAAATACTCATACATCTCAAAAGCCTTGACGTCAACGCTCGATCTTGTCGTTTATTCGAAAGTTTTAAGTAATCGACTATGTCGCTTCGCTTGTGAAATAATTGTTTTCTCGAAACGCTTCGCTAGTCCAAGAATTGACAGTTTACCATTAAACTTAGTAGTATTGTAATATTATGAGATTTGTTAGAAATTGGGTAGTATTGAATATCGTATCCCTATTGTTCGCTTCAATGTATTTCACGTCCTGTGAAAGGGAAGAATCTACATCTTTAGAGGACGGTTATGAAAAAATAATAGTAGTTGTCCCTGATATACAATACTACACCAATAATTTGGATAGAATTAAGTATTTAGAATCTATTGTAGGATTCTGCAATAACAACCAGGAGAAAATCAGTTTCTTGTTACAGACTGGTGATATCACCAACAATAACAATCCAGAACAATGGAGAAATGGGCATAAACTGTTTTTCTCTAAACTTCCCAGTTCTTTTCCTGTGGTGTTTTGTCTAGGGAATCATGATTATGGATTAAATGGTGGTTCTGCTAAGAGAGAATCCTTTTTCCCATTAGAGTTAACACCTGTCAGGGATGAAGTGATGCCATTAAGCCAGTGGGACAATTATTTAAGGTATGTTGAGTCGGATGGAAAGAAAATGGCAATATTATCATTAGAGTTTGCACCTCGTAATGAAGTTTTGGAATGGGCAGACAAAATAATCAAAGAGAATAGCGAAATCCCTATTATCATATTGACACATGCCTTTCTTAATAATGATGGGCAGATTTTTGATATGACAGACCCACAATGTAATAACCAGTATTCCCAGAAATACTATGTCATGGGTGGTGACTACTTGAATGACAGCAAAGAAATCTTTGATAAAATAATCTACAACAACTCTAATGTGAGGATGGTGATTTGCGGTCATTGTATTTCAGGAAATTACATAGAGTGCATAAATAAGAAAAACGCAACCGGATCGGATGTATATTTTATCATGGTTAATTACCAGCACTATACAGAAGGAGGTGCTGGTATGATTGCTTTGCTTAAATATAAAAACGGTTGTTTTCACCTGCAGTCTTATGATACCTATAATAAGGTTTATGGTAAAGTGAATATTTCATTTGATTTTAAATTTTAATTGAAAAATAATGTCAGAATATTTTAAAACAACAGGCGGTGCCCTACACGCTGAGGATATTGGGTTCATTAACAATTGTATTTGTGAAGCTTTCGATTGTACACCCTTTCAGATAGCAGAATTACAACCCCTTCAGAAAGGGTTGTCTAACTCTGTTTTGTCAATTAGATATTACTGAGGAAAATATGTCTTCCTTTATCCTGGTCTTGGATTTGAAATACTTATAGATCATGGTAGAGAATATATCGCAAATAAACAGATAATTGATGAAGGCATTAACACTTTCTAGGGATAATTAGTTTTAGATGAGGCATTGGTAAGTCTTTTGAATTAAATTAAAGAATAGCGTAATGACATATTGTATTTTAATGGCTGGAGGGGTTGGCAACCGTGTAGGTGCTGGTATTCCAAAGCAATTTGTAGAGATATTGGGAAAGCCCGTGATTGCTTACACGATGCTGAAATTACAGCAGTGTAGCGATATAGATGCCATTATCCTGTCCTGTGTGGATGGCTTCCAGGAGAAACTACAAAAGATAGCTGAGGACAATGGTATCACAAAAGTGATAAAGATTGTCACAGGTGGTAAAGACTATGAACATTCTATTATGAATGGCGTTGAAGGTCTAAAAGGTATCGCCAAAGATGATGACGTTGTACAGATTCATTGGGCTGCATCACCATTTGTGAGCGATGAGATTTTAAAAGATAATATCCGAGTTTGCAAGGAGAAAGGCAATTCGATGAGTTCATGTAAAGCTTTTGTCTTGTATGGTACAAACGATGGCGATCATGCAGATGGCATTATTGACAGAGATACATTTATGAGTCTATCTGCACCTCAGGCATTCCTTTATAAAAATATTGTGGAGTTTTACCGACTGGTAGAGGAACAGCATCTGTTTGATACAGTTGAGGCGCATACAACATCTTTGATGGCAGCACTGAATATGCCTATCTATTTCTCGAAAGGTGACCAGACAAATATTAAGATTACAACTCATGAGGACTTAGATTTATTTAAGGGCTATGTCCTCATGCAAAAATACAATGCGGAACATGAATAGAAACGCTATCATTTTAGCCGCAGGTAAATCTTCTCGCTTTGCTCCGTTCACCTACGAGAGGCCAAAAGGACTTTTTCGTGTGAAGGGAGAGGTTCTTATTGAGCGGCAAATAGAACAGCTTCGAGAAGCTGGAGTGTCTGAGATTTATGTAGTAGTGGGCTACATGAAAGAAAAGTTCTTCTATCTGGAACAGAAGTTTCCAAGCGTAAGACTAATTGTAAATAACCGTTTTGGAGTAAAAGGTAATCTCTACTCAGTATATGTGGCACGTGACTATCTTGCCAATACATTTCTGTGCTATGCGGATCACTATTTCGTGGAGAACCCATTTCTCAACGATAATCCTGAGAACATCTCATATCATGCGGCTGTATACAAAGATGGTCGTTTTGGTGAGTTCTCCATCGATTATTCAGATGCAGACGTTATCACAGGAGTAAACATTGGTGGCGAAAATCAAATGAGCATGGTGGGGCATGCTTATTTTAATGAGGGCTTTTCCAGAAAACTTCGCGAGTTGATGGAGAAAGAAATCAAAGATTTCCGTATTTCTTCATTGTTTTGGGAAGAGTTCTTCCAGCGTCATCATAAACAACTCACCTTATATATACAAAAGTATAATGAAGGCGATATTCTGGAATTCAATAGTATAGATGACCTGCGACAGTTTGATTCGGATTTCCTATACAATGTGGATAGTGAGATTATTTCCAATATATGCAATACGCTTCATTGCCATCCCAATGAGATAAGGGATATCAACGTTATCAATGCCGGTCTGACCAATGTGTCATTCCGTTTTGTTGTGAACGGTATTCAGTATGTATATCGTCATCCTGGTGGTACTGCTGGCAATCTCATTAATCGAGAAGCAGAACTCTTCTCTCAGATGAAGGCCAAGGAACTTGAGGTTGATATGAGTGTTATTACTATGGAGTTGACAGGATGGAAACTCTCTTATTGCGTTCAGAACCTGGTGGAATGTGATTTCCGCAAACATCCCGATCAGCTTAAAAAAGGTATGGAATATTTGCGCAGAATGCATGCTGTCAAGGTAGATCAGCCTGTGAAAACCTTCGATGACTTTGAAGAAGGAGTCAAATTGATGAAGATTGCGTCCAGCACTAAGGGTAATCTTCTGGTAGAGTTTGCTGATGAAATCGCTAAAGCTAAGAAACTCTCCGAATACTTAAAAGCAGATGCTGATCGTATGGGTATTAAACCTGTAATATGTCACAATGATACCTATGAACCCAATTATCTGTCAACCACAGATGGTGATCTTTATCTCATTGATTGGGAATATGCAGGAATGAATGATCCCGCTAACGACTTGGCTTGTTTCTTCTGTCGTTATGACTATACTGATGAGCAGATAGAACAATTTATGCGTGAGTATTTCCAACGTGAGCTTACTCCAGACGAACACCGACACTGGTGGGCATATATTGCACTTTGTGCCTTTTATTGGTTTGGATGGGGTCTATATAAGGGTAGTGTAGGTGATGATGACGGATTCTTCTTCCTGCCAGCATATCGTAATTTCCATCGTTTCATTAACCAAGCTCTTTCTAGTTATGAGTGATTCAAATATTATACAAACAACAGGTGGGGTATTACACCCAGAAGATATTCAGAATATAACGAATTGCATCTGTGATGTCTTCGATTGTGAACCAAATGCAATAACTGAATTGCAACCCCTTCAAAAAGGATTAACCAACTCAGTGCTTTCATTCCGTTATAATGGTGGAAAGTATGTTTTCCGCTTTCCCGGGTTAGGGTCTGAGATATTAGTTGACCGTGGGCGTGAATCAATAGTACAGAAACAGATTGAGGATGCCGGTGTAGATACCTCTTTGGTGGCTATGAGTGTCCGTTATGGTTGGCGTATTTCTCGTTTCGTGGAAAACCGTCCATTCAATTATCATGACGTAAATGATATGGTTAGAGGTATTATTCAACTTAGAAAATTGCATGCAGTACGCCCTAAAGTTAGATGGGAATTTGATATCAAGGAGAAATGGGAATCCATAAAAGCCCAGATACCTGATGAGAAATATGGCGATAATTTCCCTGAGTTTCCTGGTTTTTCCGAGATAAGAAACCGTGTGTACAAACTTTACGAACTTGCAAAGAATGATGGTATCAAACGATGCTTGACACATGGCGACTGCCGTGATGAGAATTTCCTAATCAATGACAGGGAGATACACCTCATTGATTGGGAGTATGCTGGCTTTGGCGATCCTGGCTTCGACATAGGCTCTTACGTATGTGGTGGTGACCATTCAGAAGAAGAAGTTGACAGAATACTGTTTACCTATTTTGGTAGGAAGCCATCATTGAAAGAGCAACGCCACTTTTATGCTTATATTGGAATTACCGGATTCTTCTATATGCACTGGACTATGTTCAAAGAGTCACAAGGACAGAAGGTAGGCTATCTAAAACCACTGTGGTACCACTTTGCAAAAGAGTATACAAAGAAAGCTTTACCATTGTATAACGAATAATAGGAAACAATTATGACATATATTATTTTATCAGCAGGAAAGGGCGTTAAATTACAACCCCTGACTTTGAATCACCCGAAGTCACTATATAAGCTTGATGATAAAACCACCATCCTACAGAGGTTAGTACGTATGATTAGAAAGTATGATGCTGAAGCAGAGATTGTGGTTGTAGTTGGCTACATGTACAATCAAATCCAGAAGGAATTAGAGGATGATAACGTTAAATTTGTTCATAATCCATTTTATTCTGTCACTGGTTCAATGGCTTCACTTTGGTTCGCTAAGGACTTTTTGCAGCGTGAGAATGTGACTATTATTAATGGTGACATTGTTTCTGGCAATGATTTGATGAAGGATGTATTATGCCAACATACTGACTATCCACTTGTGTTGTTGGACAGTACACGTAAAGATTCCAATAAGTATAATGTCCAAATTCAGGGAGATAAGGTTTGCGTGATGAGTAAGAATCTGACGGAGTTTTATGGCAATTATGCCAGCATCATGAAGTTCGATGCAGTTTCCTCCAGATTTCTGTTGGATCAGATTAATTTGATGGTCAATGAGGGCATGTTTAATTTGTTCTTTGAGGACGCTCTTGTTCAGATGATTTTTGAAAAGAATTTCGAGATTTATTACAAGAATATAAAGGATTATGTATGGACTGAGGTTGACTGTGTAGACGACCTGCTGAAAGCCCGTCAGATTCAAGCAGAAAGCGTAAAGTAAGTCAGAAATTAATGAATTACGTTATTATAATAGCAGGAGGAGTTGGTAGCCGCTTGGGGGCAAAAGTGCCCAAGCAGTTTGTGGAAGTATTGGGTAAGCCTATCATAGCATATACCATGGAACATTTCCAGAACCACCCTGAGATTGATGGTATTGAATTGGTTTGTGTGGATGGCTACCAAGATCATTTGCAGGGTATTGCAGATAAGTTTGGCTTTACCAAGGTTATGAAGATCGTAAAAGGCGGTTCTGAATATGAGCGTTCTATTATGAATGGCGTAGCTGGTCTTGAAGGTATCGCAAAGCCTGATGATGTGGTCATGATACATTGGTCTGCATCCCCGTTTATCAATGAAGAGATAATATCGGACAATATCCGTGTCTGCAAGGAAAAAGGTAATGCTATCACAGCAAGCTATTCTTACCTGCTTTATGGTACCAATGACGGTGATTGTGCAAAGAAGAATATCAACCGTGAAACCTTCATGACACTTTCTGCACCTCAGAGTTTCCTGTATAAGGTCATTACTGATATTTATAAGCAGGTAGAGGAAAAGAAAATGTTTGATTACGTTGAGCATCACACTCCTGCTATAATGGAAGAACTCGGAATCCCGATGTATTTCTCCAAGGGCAGCCATTCCAATATCAAGATAACAGAGAAAGAGGACGTTGATATGTTTCTTGGTTATCAGTTGATCATAAGATATAATGAAGAGAATAAAGTGCAATGTTCTAAAACTTATTGAAATTCAACCTTTGAAATAAAAATTAGATAGGAATTTATTTATCATATAAAAGAAGATGAACCGTATAAAAGAAATTCTCAAACGAAGCAGACTATTTTCCAAGTTCCAGTTATTTATGCGAAAAATAATAGGTGTAGAAAATTTGCATAAAGAAATTGAAACTCTACAGTATTTTCTTAATGCCTTCCATGCCCCATCGGATTTACAAATTACAAAAGATCCGGATTTGCGTATTTTACAGCTCTGTGATGTACAGTTATTACGAATTGTTACAAAAATATGTGATGCAAATAATCTTACATATTGGCTCGCTTATGGTACTTTGTTGGGAAGCGTAAGGCATAAAGGATTTATTCCATGGGATGACGATATGGATATAGAAATGCCAAGAAGTGATTACGATAGGGCATTAAGTGTTTTAAGGGATGCTTTAGATCCAATCGGAATTTCATTATATGACAATGGCAATAATATAGGGGTTGGTTACAAGCATTCAGAAACAGGAATATGGCTTGATATATTTGCAGATGATGAATATTATGCTGACACTTTTGATGATGCCTTTTCATACCTAAATAGTGCAATGCCACGTTATCGTAAGATTTATAGAAGAAATCAAAAGATAGCTACAATTGACTGGAAAGAAGAAATGCGAAAAAAAATAATAGGAGAAGGGAAGGGCAACCATACTTATCTGTATCTTCAGCCAGAGTTCCCTTATTTGAAGGAAATTATACGACCAAAGGATATTGTAATTCCATTGATTAAAAAAGAATATGAGGGTTATTTGTTTAAAGCTCCCAATGACGTAGATGCATATTTGCGAAATGTCTATGGAAATAATTATATGGGCTTTCCACATAATGACATTTTGCATCATGATTTGGGACGAGGAGCTTTGTCTACTTGGGCGAAAAGAAATGGAATAGATATGAATCAAGTGCTTTCATATCTAACTAAAATGGCAGACATAGATTATTCGAAATGTAGGTACTAATGTATCAGAAACTGTCTAGAATAGGGAGCTTCAAAAGAAGGCGGCGCATGAATTCTTCAAAGGAATTTTTCAGAGAATTGTCGAAGGTTAAAATGATTATGATGTCATTGCCGAAGAGACCTTGTGTTAAATATATTTAAAACAAAATTAATTCAATCTTATCGGGAACCCCCAAACCACAGTAGATGCAGGGGCTAAGAGATTTCCCACATAATGGGTTGGATGCTTATTTCAGATAAGAAACAGGCTTTATTTATAATGTCTACGGAAATGTTATCAAATAATAGACGTATAGCGAAGAATTCATTATTGTTATATATTAGGACGTTTATTATTCTTCTTATATCGCTTTATACCAGTAGAGTAATTTTACAGGCTCTAGGGGTAGAAGACTATGGTATCTATAATGTGGTGGGAGGATTTGTTGCAATGTTTTCGTTATTGTCAGGATCATTGTCAAACGCTATAAGTAGATACATTACTTTTGAACTTGGCCGTGGTAACAAAGAACGTCTTAAAGAGGTTTTTTCAACATCAGTTACTGTACAAATATTATTATCTCTATTAGTTATTGTATTTGCGGAAATTGTAGGTGTATGGTTTCTTAATGTAAAGATGAATATACCGGAAGACCGTATGTTTGCAGCCAATTGTGTATTTCAGTGTTCTTTACTTACATTTGCCATAAACCTCATTAGTATACCATATAATGCATGTATCATCGCTCATGAGAAAATGAATATTTTCGCCTACGTGAGTATTTTAGAGACATTATTAAAATTGGGCGCAGTTTTATTCTTGTTTATCGTGGGGAATGACAGATTGATAGTATATGCTATATTTTTAGTAATTATTGCTGCGCTTATACGTTTCTTTTATGGAGTTTATTGTGGACGAGTTTTTGATGAGTGTCATTATCATTTCAATCTAAACAAACCTCTAATCAAAGAGATGACATCTTTGGCAGGGTGGAATATATTAGGTTCGGGCTCTTCTATTTTGAATTCTCATGGAATAAACATTATTATTAATCTTTTTTTTGGTGTCAAGGTAAATGCCGCAAGGGGGTTGTCCACACAAGTTAATACTGCAGTACGGCAATTTATAGATAGTTTTACAACTGCTGTTAATCCTCAAATAACAAAAACATATGCACAGGACAATAAAGATTATTCCTTTAAACTTGTAATGATGAGCTCTAAGTATTCTTTCTTCCTGCTTTTATTGCTTGCTGCTCCTCTTATTGCTGAAACTCCCTTTATTTTACAACTGTGGCTAAAAGATGTGCCAGAATATACAGTGTTGTTTGTGAGGCTTACATTGATATCAACCCTTGTTGTGGTACCTTCTAATTCTCTTTATACGCTTGCCCTGGCAACAGGGAATATCAAAAAATACCAAATTGTTGTAGGATCGTTGAGCTTGTCAGTTTTCTTTATCAGTTTTGTTCTGTATAAATTGGGGATGCCTGTAGAAACAGAATATTATATCAAAATAGGTGTTTATATCGTTATGTTATTTTCACGCCTTGTAATTGTTTCCTCTTTGACAGGTTTAAGCATAAAAAAATATATTCAAGAGGTTATAGGTAAATCGTGCTTCGTCTTGTTCGTTGTTGTGGTGAGTATACTAATGTTTCTTTCGTTATTCCCCTTTGCTAATTGGCTCCATGCTAGTATTGTTGTATCCTTTAGTTTTGTAATAACCTTTTTGGCTATTTATTTTGTAGGATTATCAGAGGCGGAAAGGCAGTACTTTTTCTCCATGATAAAAAAAGCAAATAGATTATAAATATATTATTTTATATATTTAACACATTAGATGTACATAGTTGTGTAAAAATCTAGCAATGGTCTTATTATAAAATATAAGGGCTGTGTCGATTTTTGAAAAGGATTTTGTAATGTACCCTATTGGCATAGGAATACAAAAAAAGCACTCTGAGCAATGAGTTTAAGTGTTGAAAGGTGCCTGCAAGCTTGGACGAATTCTCTCAAGCAAATGAATGTCAAGGTTGACATTGTTTTCTTTGGCGATTCTTTGACATATTACGGAGATTTTGCTTCGGTGTTTCATGACAAGGTGGTATGTAATCTCGGGCTGAGAGGTGACACCATTCAGGGGATGATTGATAGGGCGGAGCAAGTGAAAATACTGAAGCCAAAGGTAACCTTTATAATAGCTGGCATTAATGATGTGGGTAATAAGCCAGCTGATGAAATTGAATTGCTTTTTCTTGTTTGGTTGACTTTCTTTTCAATCAATTGTCCAGTGTGCTTATAGTGATTCAAAATATGCTACCAATTAATACAAAACAGTTTAATATTAGTTGTGATAACGAACAAATTAGATTGCGTAATAATAAGATTTCAATGATAGCCCAAAAGCGAAATTTACAACTCTTAGATTTATATTCTTTGTTTGTAATTAATGATCAATTGCCTCGGTATCAAACAAAAGATGGTATTCACTTGAAATCGGAAGCATATGGTAAATGGTATAATGTAATCAGCAATATTATATATGAAGGAAATGACATTAAATGATGTTCAGACAGTAAGTCTTGACATTATGAAGAATTTAAATGACTTTTGTGAGGAACATAGTATAAAGTACTCTTTGGGCTATGGCTCTTTGATAGGTGCAATCAGACATAATGGATTTATTCCATGGGATGATGATATGGATGTGGTAATGATGCGGGATGATTTTAATCGTTTTTGTGAAATATACGAGGACAATGTCAATTTTAAACTTTTCTCTTATAACAGAGGAAATACTTATTCTGCAGTTGCAAGATTGTGTGAAATGAAGAAAACATTTGTTAAGACGGGATTGCCGTTGTTTACAGAAGAAACAGGAGTATGGATTGATATTTTTCCTCTTGATTCCGTGGATAATGATAAGAGAATATTTGATATAAGAAAACAAGAAATAAAAACAATACATGAAAAAGTGATAAAATGTCGGGATGAAATGAGGAAATGGTCTTGGAATAGTTGCATCAACATACTTCAGTTGAAAATATTCTGTAAATGGTTGTTGCATGTCTCTAAAGCTAGAAGAGATATAAATAAATTGGTAAAGATACAGAATGACCTTTGTGAAACATTTGCAAACGATGATAACCATAATATGAGTATGTTGGCTTTCCCAATTTATATTGATAGGGATTTTTGCCCTAAAGATGTTTTCAAGGAAGTTGATAATCATATATTTGAACAAACCAGTTTTAAAATTATGAAAGGATATGATAAGTGGCTTACTATTATTTATGGTGATTATATGACGCCTCCTCCAGTTGAAAAACAAACTAGAGGACATTCTTATCATTCTTATTTTTGGAGATAATTATTAGTTTGTATGAGTACAATTGCAGTTATTATTGCTGGTGGCTCCGGTCATCGTATGGGGCAGGATATCCCCAAACAGTTCATTAATGTTTATGACAAACCGGTCATAATTTACACCCTAGAAGGTTTTCAGCGTCACCCAATGGTGGATGCAATAGAGGTTGTTTGTCTTGATGGATGGCATGATGTGTTATGGGCTTATGCTCATCAGTTTAATATTGATAAACTGAAATGGGTTGTGAGTGGTGGTAACACTGGTCAAGAGAGTATCCGTAACGGTGTATATAACCTTGAAAGTAAGGTGTTGGATGATGACGTTATTATTATTCATGATGGTATTCGTCCATTGGTGGATGCATCTGTTTTGACTGATGTCATTCAAAAGGCTAAAGAATATGGGAATGGAGTGACCTCTCTCCCATATAATGAGCAGATTTTCATCGTTAATCCAGAAGATGGATCAACAACAAAACAATATATCCCTCGTGAGACGTTACGCAGAGTATCTACGCCACAGGCTTACCAATTTAAACGTCTTAATGAAGCATATCATGAGGCGTATGAGAAAGAGATTGGTATTTATGGTTCATCATATACCAATACTATGATGGTTGAATTAGGCGAAACTCTTCATTTTGCCGCAGGCTCGGATAAGAACATTAAGTTAACAACAAAAGATGATCTTGAAATGTTTAAAGGTTATCTCAAAATGGATAAAGACTCATGGCTGAAGTAAGGATGCTCAATAAGCAACACCCCCTTTATATTGAGGATCTGAATAATATCCTTAGTATTCCTGGTATAGATGCATTGAAGGGGAAGCGGATATTAATAACTGGTGCAACCGGTTTAATAGGCGTATGCTTAATAGATGCCTTAATGGCTTATAATAGCCAAGGGGCAGATATTACAATCTTTGCAGTAGGACGTAATAAGGAAAAAGCAGCATTACGTCTAGGAGAATATTATGGCGACCCTCATTTCGTATTTGTAGAACAGGACGTACGCCTGTCTTTTTCAAATAATATAAATGTTGATTATATCATACCGATGGCAAGCAACACACATCCTATGGCTTATTCTCAATATCCTATAGAAACCATTGAAATAAACGTTAGGGGCGCAGAGCATGCTCTTAAGAAAGCTGAGGATTGTGGGGCGACTGTAATTTACCCATCCTCGGTTGAGGTATATGGCAATGCAAGAGACGAAGTTTTTTTTACTGAGAATTATACGGGGGATCTGAATTTAACAAGCGCCAGAGCTTGTTATACAGAATCAAAACGTCTATGCGAGGCACTTTGTCAGTCTTACATTGCTGAGAAAGGAGTTAAGGTGAAGATTGTGAGATTGAGCCGTATCTTTGGACCAACAATGTTAATGAGCGACAGTAAGGCTTCATCACAATTTATTATTAAAGCACTGAATAATGAGGATATTGTACTTAAAAGTAAGGGTGATCAATTTTTCTCTTATACTTATGTAGCAGATGCTGTGACAGCCATTTTATATGTACTAATCTATGGTGATAATGGTATTGCATATAATGTCTCGAATGAACAATGCAATGTTCATTTAAGGGATTTTGCATGGACATGCGCTAATGAGGTAGGAACTAAAGTCGTATTTGATTTGCCATCAGAGATAGAACAGAAGGGGTTCTCTGTAGCAATGCATGCTGTATTAGATAATAGCTTATTAAAATCATTGGGCTGGTATGGAAAATATGATTTTAAAACTGCCGTACGTCACACAATAGAAAGTTTGAAATAGGATTATCTATAAGACAGATATCTTTCTAATAAGAAACTGATTTTCCCATTTGATAATAAAAGATTGAGATGAAGATACCGGTAACATTATATGCAATAATAGCGAGATTAATAAATGCAGTGATTCCAGTGAAGTCTAAGCACTGGATATTTGCTTCAGATTATGGAGATTCGTATCGCGAGGGAGCCAAATATCTACTGGAATATATGCTTGAAAATCATAAAGATTATTTATGTACATTTATAACGAGTAGTAGAAAGCTATTTAAAGAATTACAGCAGAAGGAGATACCTTGTGTGATGAACTATTCACTTAAAGGTATGTTTACTATTGCTGAGGCAGAGGTTGTTATAAGTTCTAGAAATATTAATGATGTTTTGTTCGCATATAGAAAGAAAGGAAGAAGGTTTTATTATGTTGTTCACGGAATGCCTCTTAAGATAGCAATCATGGCATTGCCCAAAGATTACAAAGAAAAATACTATAGTGCCCCCCAAAAATCTATAAAAACAGTAATCTCTAATTTTATCAATCCTCGTATAAGGATGAGAGACATAGAATTTGTTGGTGTAACTTCTGATTTTTTGAAACCTTATATGGAAAAAGATATGGGAAACACTTTTCCTATTAAGGTTCTGGGTATGCCAAGAAATGATGCGCTGTTTGATAATGCAAAGATGAGAGGGGAAAAATGGTTAAATGGATTAGATGATAAATTCGTTATTACCTATATGCCAACACATCGTAAATATGGTCATGGAGAATTGTCCCCTTCTCCTTTTATTGATAGGGTGGATTACCAGGAATGGATGCGGAAGAATAATGTGGTATTGCTGGTAAAACAACATCCCAATATGATTCCAAAACTAAAAGATGTCAAACAGACTGATGTTATCCGTGATATTACTTGTGACCGATTAGATCCGCAAGTCTGTCTTTACCATTCAGATGTACTTATTACAGATTTTTCCAGTGTATGGATGGACTATTTGCTTTTGAAACGGCCAGTTCTCTTCTATATATATGATGATTTTGAGCATGATGATGCTGGTTGTCATTATGACATAAGGGAAGATCCCCCGGGACATTTTTGTTCAACAGAAGAAGAATTGTTTAATCTTATAAGACAATGCAAAGAGAATTATGATTTGATGAAACCTTCTGATAGAATTGTACATAAATACCACAAGTTTGTGGACGGTAATTCATGTGAGAGGTATTTCGATGAAATAGTAAACGAGAAGAACTGGAAAAAAGAAAATGGGAATTGTATATAAGATTTGGGATTTCTTATTCAGCAATTTCATGTGGCTATATATCATTATGGGGCTACTGAGTTGGGTGGGTATTTACCCCATGACATTTCAAATATTAATGTTAGCGGGGGTAATGTGCGGTATTGTAGTATTCCCCAGATATAGAATAAGTAATTTCTTGGACGTTACTGTTATAATCTTTATTCTATATGTGTTTTTGAATGCTATAGCCTCGGACTATCTACACAAAGATGTATTGTTACGGAATGAATTGATGTTTAGCGCTTTCCCTGTTACATTCTATTTTATTGCCAAGTCCACGGGGGAGGGCATCGAGAAGTATCTTCAGAAGATGATTTTACCGATGATGATAGTTATGGTAATCGGCATTGTTTTGTATGTAATAAGTCCCCCTTGGTACTCTGCTTTGAAATATGCTCAGTTATTGGATAGTTATGGTTATACAGAAGCTACTGTGCCGGAGAGAATGGAACGAGAAGCTTTCCGACTCTCTTCAATTTGGAAAACGGCTTATGTAATAGGGTATGCAAATGGGACATTCATCTTGTTTATATTAGATAGACTTGTCAATGGAAATTTGGTGAAAAAAGAAAAGAGATTATATTTTGTTCTATTTGGATTAAGTTTAGTAATCTTGATTCTGGCAGGTTTTAAATCAATGATGTTAGCTTTTGCGGTTTCTCTTCTTATTTATATCGCTTTGATAAAAGATAAAAAGAAAAGAGCTAATTTACTCTTAGGGTCTTCTGCGATTATTGTAATGGCGGCTTTGCTGATGATTAATATAAATTCTGAATATTATGATTTCTTTGTTCAACGTTTTAAAGATGCCGTTTCAGAGGAAGGTATGATGTATAGATTTGAGCATACTGGCGGAGGAATTGAACTTGATACTTTATTCGGTGCTGGCTATGGCCACTATGGCATGGCTGCAAAGAGTTTCAATGGATGGTTTATTCAAGATTCTCAATATCAAAAAAATTTGGCGGAATTGGGTATGTTTGGTCTCACATTCTTTATCATTATGCTTTTGGCTGCCGTGGTATCAGCATTAAAGAGGAGTAGTATTCTTGAGTTGACAATACTTGTAACATATATGATTTCTTTTATAGGTTCTAGCTCAATCAGTGCAGAGACAACATTCCCTTTCATTTTTTGGTACGTATTAGGCTGTATCAGTAGAAAGAATAATCATAAAATAGCAATAGTATCAAGGAAGGCTTCATTAGGTAGGATATGATAGTAATACATTTTGATTCTGGTTTAGGCAATCAGATGCTTACATATTGCGAATACTTGGCTTTGAAGAAGGTAAATCCCGACGAGGAGTTTTATATCGAGACAATCACTTTTGATATTCCTGAATGTGATAAAGTAATTGCCCAATGGAATGGGTATGAACTAGAAAAGATTTTTGGTTTCAATACTCCGCCTAATGTAAAAATTTTATTTAGCGAAGAACAGTGGACCTCAATTGTGAACGATGTAAAGGCCTCAAAGTTCTGGGAGAACAATTGGAATTATCCAGTTGCAATTACAAATGCTCTAAACCGGGCAGGTCTTAACCTGGTGAATGTAAGAGGTGACTTCGCGTCAGATAAGCCCCATGTCGTAATACAATCAAGTTCATTAAAATCTCGATTTAAAGATAGTTACGTTGGTGAGTTAATCAGGCGTTTTATCTATTGGAAGGATCAGAAAAAACATATCGCATCTTTTGAAAATAAAGAAAACCTTTTCATGAAAGTGGACAAGGATGTTTTTACAGGCCCTTGGTTAAGTTTCTATCGTAAAGACAACAATAGAGAGAGCATTGATACTTTAATTAAAAAAGCTTTTGTTTTCCGCCCGTTTGACTCAGAAAAGGATATTGATGCGGCGAAAAGGATAGATTCTTGTAATGCCGTTGCGGTACATGTTAGAAGAGGTGATGCGCTTTATTCTAATGCGTGGTGTTATAAGTATGGCTATTTTAGGAGGGCGGTGAAGTTAATCAGGAAGAATGTGGAGAACCCTGTCTTTGTTTTCTTTACCGACCCGGCAAGTGTAGAATGGTGTAAGGGAAATGAGGATATCTTTGGAATTAGCCCAACAAAGGATAAAACTATGTTTGTTGACTGGCATAAAGGAGAAGACAGTTATCGTGACATGCAGTTAATGGCTCACTGTAAACATGCGATTATTACAACCAGCAGTTTCGGGTGGTGGGGTGCTTATTTTATAGAGAATCCCAACAAGATTACAATTTCAGCATATAGAACATTAGATACAACCCATCATGTATAGAATAAAATGGAAGAGGTATTTGTAATAGGGGGTGATCATCACAATACCCTAAGCGTGATAAGGGCTTTGGGGTATAATAATATAAGACCGAATGTTGTCATAGTGTCTGAAAAGAAAAAACCATATGTTGGTTATTCCAAATATATTAAAGATAAATATGTGGTACCAACAGATGATTTGGCTATTGATTTACTTAAAAATATAAGTACTTCAAATTGCCATCCGGTTGTCATTGCATGTAGTGACAGCGCCTCTTCTGCAATTGATAGGAACAGGGAAACCCTCGTCAATCATTATTCTCTCCCGGGTGCTTCATCACAAGGGCGCATTACTGAAATGATGGATAAAGAACGTATGACTGAACTCGCCAAAAGCATAGGTCTTTGTACGCCACCTTCGTGTGTAATATATAAAGGGGATGATTTGGGCAAGGTAGGGCTGCCCTGTATTACCAAACCTCTGCTAAGCAAGGATGGTCATAAGACGGATATTTGTATTTGTGAAAATAAAGAAGAATTGAAGTCTGCAATTGATGAAGGTAGTTGTGAGAAATATCAAGTACAGTTGTTTATTGAAAAAGAATTTGAATATCAACTAATTGGCTTGTCGGTAAATAGTGGTAATGATATTGTGATACCGGGCTTTTCGCGTTGTATACGTCCTTGCCCTGGTACGAACACAGGATTTCTTCATTATGAATCGTTGGCACAACTAAATGCTCCAATAGAAAAGTGTAAGGAATTTATAAGAAAGGTGGGTTATTCTGGCCTTTTCAGTATAGAATTCCTAAGAGGTATGGATGGTAAAGACTACTTCATGGAGATGAACTTCAGAAATGATGGTAATGCTATATGTGTGACAAAAGCGGGGATTAACCTTCCATATCTTTGGTATTTGGCAAATGTTGGTCAAGACTTTAAAGCTGAACTCGATGCAAGTGTGTTGAACCCTATTTATGTAATGCCAGAATTTGATGATTTTAGGTGCTTTGTCTTAACGAGAAAGATTTCATTGAAAGAATGGTTTTCAGACATCAAAAGGAGTGGCGCTTTCATGGAGTATGACAAAGCTGATTCCTCACCCTTTTGGCATGGATTGAAAGATATGATAATAAGCAAACTCAAAAGAACAGTAGCGTCTTAATATTCAGGAACATGGCAGACAAAAAAGCATATATTCCATGGATAGACTGGGCTAAGATACTTGGCATTTATTTGGTCACGCTTGGTCATGGACATCTAGTTTCCGATGATGCCCGTGTGCTTATATATTCATTCCACATGCCATTGTTCTTTGTTTTGTCGGGCGTGTTATATAAAAAGAGAGGATTCTTGGAAACTTTAAAGAAAACTTTCAAGTCGATCCTAATCCCATATTTTATTATTAGCTTTATCTGTCTTTGCTATTACTTGATATTAAAAGGTTTGCAAGGAGATGTTTCCTGGATGGATGTGTGGAGCCGTGTAGGAGCAATCTTCTTGGGATTAGGATATGAGTCAAAAAATTGGATTCCGGTAAGTTCTCCAATGTGGTTTGTAGTGGCGTTGTGGGCAATATATTTGTTATTGTCGTTATCAAAGAAGAAATACTATGATATTGCTGTTCTTGTGACCTCTTTCATTGTCTCGCTTGTTCTATACAAAACCAATGTAGATACATTATTTCCGATTGACTCTGCTTTGATGGCTATGCCATTCTTTGTGGTAGGTTATAAGCTTAAGGAAATTATTATCAACATTGATTTCAAGAAATTGATTATCCCAGCACTACTACTGTTGCCTTTGTGGTTTATAGCCGCAGTATATAACGGGCGTGTAGATATGTGCGGATGCAATTATGGTAATAGCATGTTCTTGTTTTATCTTACAGGTATGATGGCGTGTTTTCTCGCTATTTCTATATGTAAGATAATTCGAGTTGGGGGGGGGCAGATTATATGCTTCAGGTACGTTCTTAGTCATGGGTTTTAATATAATAGCAGTCAATATAGTAGAATCGGTTTGGATTACTTTATTCCCTGCGATACCTATCAATACGTTGGTTGGAATGATTCTGGGATTATTAATTGTGGTGGCTTTCTATCCAATTATTGTGTTGTGCAAGAAGTATTTCCCCATAATAATAGGAAATAGGTGAAATGTAAATGGAATTTATGAAATACTTTATTATAACAGTTGATACCGAAGGTGATAACCTTTGGGAATATAAAGAGGGCGAGGAGATAAAAACCCGAAATGCAGAATTCATTCCTCGTTTTCAACAACTATGTCAAAAGTATGGTTTTAAGCCCGTATATTTGACTAATTTCGAGATGGCTAATAGCCAATTATTCGTAAACAATGCTAAGTCGTGGGCTGCACAGGGCGACTGTGAAATCGGGGTTCATCTTCACGCATGGAACAATCCTCCTATTGTGGAACTAGAAGGGCCGTATCATGGCAATCCATATCTGATAGAATACAGCGAAGATGTGATGCGGGCGAAATTTAAGACCCTATATGAGTTGCTGTTTGAGAAGTTCGGGGTGAATCCTGTAACTCATCGTGCGGGTCGTTGGGCTATGGATGACAGGTATTTCAAAATATTAAGAGAATTTGGTATAAAGGTGGATTGCTCTTTCACTCCGGGCGTAAATTGGAAGATGGCAAAAGGAAAAACGCAAGACGGATCTGATTATACAGACGAACCACATACGATTCAATGGATGGAAGGGGTATTGGAAGTACCGGCTACCCTACGTCGTTTGCATAACTGGAGAAATGGGAGCTTTAAACATAGAGTGAAATCTTTTCTATTGGGAGAAGATGTGTGGCTACGACCTGCAATGAGCAACTTTGCCTCGATGAAGAAGGTAATGGATATTGTTAGTAAAGAAGATAATGTAGATTTTGTGGAATTTATGATTCATTCTTCAGAATTGATGCCTGGCGGTAGTCCTTATTTCAGAACTACTGAAGATGTGGAACGAGAATACCAAACTATGGATCAATTCTTTAATTATGCTACTCAGAAGGGATATCGTGGCATTACATTGGCGGACTATTACAATACAAAGGCATGAAGATTCTACAGATAACATTCAACTTGTCATCGGGCGGTGGTGAGCGATTTGTTGTTGATTTATCGAATGAGTTGAGTCATAATGAGGATGTCGTGCTCGTTCAAATACAATCGAATGAAAATCCATTGAACGCACACTACCTGCCGGACTTGTCAGATAAAGTACGTTATATTAACCTTGGCTTTCAAGAAGGCGTATCGTGGAGCGTTATGTATAAGCTTTACCGGTTAATGAAAAAAGAGAAGCCCGACGTGGTGAATGCGCATTGCACACTTTTACCAATTGCATTGGCCGCCATTGCATATCGCAAGCCTCGCTATTTTCATACGTTGCATAGCCTGGCAGAGCGGTGCCTTGGTTTGAAGTGGATGAAACCTCTTTATAAATATCTTTATTTGCATCGAGTTCATCCCATCACTATATCTAAGACTTGTGAAGAATCTTATGAAAAACTATATTCGTTGAACAACGCCCATGTTATAAACAATGGTCGTTCTCCTATAACCGTGACATCTCTGAAGGATGCAGTTAAGGAAGAAGTCAAGTTGAAGAAAATACATCCTGATGACAAAGTTTTTATACACGTTGCTCGTTTCCATCCGGTTAAAAACCACGCACTGCTGTTTAGTACGTTTAAACAACTGATAAGCAAAGGAGAACATATAATACTTCTAGTTGTGGGTAACGGATTTGAAGGGCATACCGAGTTCAATAATGAATTATGCAAGGGGATATATCTTCTTGGAGAGAAGCGTAATGTAGGCGACTATCTTTCTTGTGCAGATTATTTTGTGATATCATCTTTGAAGGAGGGTCTTCCTATTTCTCTGATAGAGGCTATGTCAATGGGGTTGATACCAGTTTCAACACCTGCAGGAGGCGTGTGTGATGTGATACGCAACCACGAGAATGGCTATCTCTCAAAATCGCACAATCCCGATGATTTCTGCAATACAGTTAAAGAGGCCATAAATAATAGCTACAATATTACGCCAGAGGAGATAGGGAAAGAATATATGTCGAAATATTCCATGAAACGATGTGCGGCAGAATATGAAAAGCTTTATTCCGCTGGAAATCGAGATGTTATAGCCTTAAGGGGGGGTAACTTCTTAGAGTTTTGTGTTGTACCTAAACAATATGGTCTATGCGCATAGTACATATTGTTTGGGGGTTAGGCACAGGTGGTGTAGAATCCATGCTGGTTGACATTATAAACGAGCAAGTAAAGACAGAAATAGTTGCAATCGCTATTGTCAACGATATTGTAGAACCAGGTCTTCTCAACAAATTAGATAATAGTTGTAAAGTTTTCCAAGCGGGAAGGAAGAAAGGAAGCAAGAGTCCAATTCCTTGGCTAAAACTTAATTGGTATCTTTTCCGTAATAAACCTGATATTATTCATTTCCATCTGGAGGGTATGCGCAAAATGGTGTTTCACCAAGCACCAAAGGTGTTTACGATTCACAATATTCACACATCTGGAAGGGAATATCCAAAGTATGATGCACTATACGCCATCTCTGAGGGGGTAAAAAACTATACAGAGTCTCAAGGCTATAAGGCTATAACAGTTTGGAACGGTATTGACACGAAAACTATTGAGCAGAAAGATTCACAATGGTATCAAGGGGTTGGTATATGTAAAATTGTATGCGTTGGGCGTCTTTATACACCTCATAAAGGACAAGACATCTTAATAGAGGCGATAAAAATTGTATTAGAAAAAGGAATTGTCAACTTTCATCTGGATTTGATAGGCGACGGAGAATCTCGGAGCATGTTGGAAGAGTCTGTGCTCAAATGGGGGCTCAACGAAAAAGTTACATTCCTTGGACAGAAAGGGAGAGGTTATATCTCACAACATTTATGCGAGTATGATTTATTTGTGCTTCCTTCCCGGTCGGAAGGTTTTGGTTTATCGGTTGTAGAGGCAATGTGTGCCAAGGTTCCTGTGATAGTATGTGATTTGGAAGGCGTAAAGGATGTTGTTGAGAGTGGAAATTATGGTGATATTTTTAAGACGGGCGACCCGAACAGTTTGGCGCAAGCTATCATTTGTTTTTTGAACAAAGGAGCTGTCCCACAAAAGTTAAATGAAGCATACTCGTTTGCAAGGAATCATTTTGATATTAGTATAACCGCTCGTCGTTATGTTGAAGAATATAGACACGTTTTGAACGATTGATATGTTACCTAAAAGGATTTTCAAGTGTTTCTTAAATTCTAATAGTTGCTGTGGCTCCTGTAAAGGGCTATTGATGACAGTGTGTTTCCTATTTTGGGGATGTTTTATATTTGGTGAACACTGTTCCGCACAGCCTGTTCACCGTACCATATATGTTTCAAGTTCGATAGGTGATGATTCCAATAGCGGGGTAAGTGCTGAATTTCCTGTCAAGACAATAGAAATGGCAGTTGCTTTAGGTGATACTATTCTTCTGAAAGCAGGAGATGTGTTTTATGAGTGTGTAGTATTGACAAATCAGTATATGTCTCGTTATGGTTCTGGCGAAAAGCCAGAAATAAATGGATTAAGGACACTTTTAGGTACTCCGTGGAAAAGGGTAAAGGATAATATCTGGCAAATAGACTTAACGAAAGTCCAGGCTACGGGCTTCATCGTGGATGGAACCTCAAAATACAACAATGTGGGTTGTTTTTATGAGTTGGATAAAGACCAGCTTCATGGTCGGAAATGCCCAAAGAAGGAAGAATTGGAAAATGACTGGGACTTCTTTCAGTCTGACGTGTTGACTTATCACGAGAAGGGAGATAAGTGTTTTGACAAACTCTATCTTTATTATAGCGGAAATCCCAATGATTTGAAACTTTCCATTTCAATAGGAACGCGTTATGGTGTTACCTTGCGTAGTGCCTCTATAGAGGATGTTAAGGTGATGGGGTTTGGTACTGGAGGTATTCGTTTTACAGGAACCTCCACCGTTCGTAACTGTCGCGTAGATGCCATTGGTGGCAGCATGATGATATATGGACGTCAGACAACAAGCCTTGGTAATGGGATAGATATTTATGTAAATAATGATGCCAGTGATTGTTTGATTGAAGGCAATCATATTACAAGATGCTTCGATTGCGGCTGTTCCATTCAAGCAGAGAATGCAGGACAGGCTACGCCTCGGGATATTGCTTTCAGAAACAACCTAATTGCAAATTGCTGTCAGGGATGGGAAGATTTTTTACGCAATGATCCTAATGTGGTATATGAAAATTGTGTGTTTGAGAATAATATAGTATTGAACATTGGAAAAACTTCAGGATTCGGATACCCAGAAGATAGATTTAAATATTGCCATGTGCTTGGTAATAATTTTAAAGGAGACAAAGGAATGATTATCCGAAACAATACGTTTGTGGGAGGAAACTATTACTGTAGTGGAGCTTATAATGACAAATACAAATCAAATGTATGGGAAGGAAATACGTGCATCATCAAACGGGGGGATTATATCTTGAGTAATTATATGGGGACTAAGGATGTAATTCGAATCCCTACGGGAAAAGGGGAATTCCGGAATTTAGCTGAAGCTACGGAAGATGCAATTAAAAGATACAGAGAATTAACAGGCGATTATACAACTCGCTTTATTATCAAGAAAGAGCGTGCCATCAATATAAAAATTAAAAAATTGTCAAAGAAACATACAAGACGATGAATGTTCTGCATATAACATGTAACTGGCCAACGAAAGAGCATCCTGTTTATGGTATCTTCGTGAAAGAACAAGTAGAGTCTCTCCGGGTAGTTGGGGTTGACTGTGATGTGTTCTTTAGTAATGGGAAAGAGGCCGGAGGAATGAAGGCTCATCGGTTATCGATTGGAATGGTGAGGGAGCTGTTGAAAGAGAACCATTATGATGTAATTCATTGCCATCACTCCATTAGCGCATTGATACTGTTGTTGTCGGGAGGCGCTATCCGAAACAAATGCGTTGTTTCCTATCAGAATGACCCGACAAGGGAATTTGGAGGCAAGTGGCTTTTCCATATGCTTTATCCATTCTTTAATAAGATAATCGTCAAGAATCCTTCTGAGTATCTAAAGAAAAAGAAAGTGACTTATCTTCCAAACGGTACTAATGCCAATTTCTTTATGCCATTAAGCAAAGAGGAATGTAGGAAGGAGCTAGGATGGGATATGTATAAACGCTACATCCTGTATATGGATTCTAATGCGGGGACTCGTACACAAAAAAGATATGATCGTTATCAAGAGGTCCTTTCAATTTTGAGGAAGGATTATGATAACATAGAATCGATTGAGTTGACAAATACTCCTCGCGAGAAGATTCCAGTATACATGAATGCCTGTGACCTTCACTTGATGACTTCCGATTTTGAAGGTTCACCAAATTCAGTAAAAGAATGTCTCTGCTGCAATACCCCTGTAGTTTCTACAGATGTGGGCAATGTGAGAGATATGATGGGTGATATACCAGGCTGCTATGTGACAAAAGAAAAAGATGCAGCAGAATTGGCAGAATGTGTGAGGTTGGTTTTTGAGTCAAAAGAGCCTTTTAATGGACGGGAACTATTCTTGGGCAAAGGCTATGGCATAGAAACCGTGGCTAAAAAATTAAAAAGTATATACGAAGAAATACTATAATAATATGTCATTGGGATTCACTATCAGATACAGACTTAGCAAGTATGTGAGAGCATGGCGTATGTATATTCTACATGCTAAAGGTTATAAGAACATAAGTTCCGCTACTGTGATTGAGTCAGGTGTTAAACTAGACAAACTCAACCGTAAAGGTATTCATATCGGTTCTGGTTGCTTGATTGCTTCAGGAACCACAATATTGACGCACGAGCATATCTTTGTAAAGCCTGATGGCAGTTATTATTTTAAGGATACTTACATAGGGAATAACTGCTTTGTGGGTGTTAATTCGCTGATTTGCCCAGGTGTACATATAGGTAATGAATGCGTGGTTGGGGGGGGCACAATTGTAACTAAGGACGTTCCTGATAATTGTATGGTTGTGGGGGTCCCTGCTAAGATAGTGAAGACTGGTATTCACATGAACGACCACGCTAGGCTAGAAGGTGATTTCAAATACAAAGAATAATCATAGTTTTATGGATAAAAAGAAAATTTACATTGCCGGTTGTGGCGGCATGCTGGGAGAGGCTTTCTACCAGCAATTCAAAGATGATTACATCATCAAGTGTACGGACAAGGACGTGAATGCGGACTGGTTGTCATTCCTGGATTTTAGAGATTACGATGCTTATCGCAAGGACGTTGAAGAGTTTAAACCTGACTACCTTTTCCACCTGGGTGCTTACACTGATCTTGAATGGTGCGAACAGAATGCAGACGAGGTGTATCTGACAAATACCCTTTGTGTAGAAAATGCCGTGTATATAGCCAACTCTCTGGATATCCCCCTGCTGTATATTAGTACGGCAGGTATCTTTGATGGCAAGAAACAACTCTATGATGATTGGGATCAACCCAATCCACTGGGAGTCTATGCCCGTTCTAAGTATATGGGTGAGCGCTTTGTGGTAGAGAATGCTAAACGCTATCTGGTATGTCGTGCTGGTTGGATGATGGGTGCTGGCCCCAGTAAGGACAAAAAGTTCATTCAGAAGATTATGAAGCAACTGAAGGACGGCAAGAAGGAACTATTCATTGTGAATGATAAGGATGGCACGCCTACTTACACGCAAGACTTTGCACGCACGGTGAAGAACCTGATTCAGAAAGAATATTGGGGACTTTACAACTGTGTATGCGGAGGTCAGACCAGCCGTTTGGAGGTGTGCGAAGAATTACTGAAGATTATTGGTAAGCAGGATGAAATAAAGATCAATGTTGTGACATCTGAATACTTTGCGAAGGAGTATTTTGCAGATCGCCCTGCATGTGAACGTTTGTGGACAAGGAAACTCAATATCCGTGGTGTGAATGCCATGCGCGATTGGAAAATTTCACTTAAGGAGTATATAGATAACTATTACCAAGGATATTTGGATTAACCAATAACTATGAAGAAAGTAGTCTTAATAGGAACGAATGGCATTCCGGCCAACTACGGTGGCATTGAAACATTAGCTGAATATTTAGCTCGTGACCTTAATGAGGATTACGAATTGTACTGCTATTGTTCAAAAACACCTAAAGATAA
>JAEEGL014317515.1_pt1 | contig 26180 bp, 30 predicted proteins | sample 9134231 | NCBI WGS metagenome assembly JAEEGL01 (sample SAMN16246548, study PRJNA631951) | gut metagenome | biome: gut microbiome; feature: rumen; material: fiber-attached | host: Bos | place: Iran: Karaj | collected 2018-10
GTAACATCTGCTATGAAGGGTCTTGCTGCTACAGTTAATGCAACACTTACAGACGTAGTTGCTGGTAACTGGGCTGCTCACTCAGGAAAGATTGAGAACCTCGGTATCGTTTCAGGTGATGATCCATCTCTTAACTATGTTCAGCTTCCAACAGAGACATGGTCAATGACAAACTTCACAGTTGACGATTACAAGGCTCTTGTTAAGTCAATGGCTGATGGCTATGTAACAGTAGATAGCAATATCGATGTTATGCCTACAACAGCTATCAAAGTTACAACATTTGATAACATTCACTAATTAAATATTAGTAATCTATGTTGTTCTTCAAAAGGGAAGGAAACTATATTCCTTCCCTTTTTTACAAGAATATAATAATTTCTATTACTGATTAATAGTGGAAATTATTATGGTTTTGCCATGAAAAATTTTGTTAGGAAGGTGTTTTAATTATGGATGATTATGTAATTGAGATGTTGCATATCACAAAAGAGTTTCCTGGCATAATTGCAAATGATGATATCACTTTGCAGTTAAAAAAAGGTGAGATTCATGCACTTCTTGGGGAGAATGGTGCAGGAAAATCGACTCTTATGAGCGTCCTCTTTGGCCTTTATACACCAGAGAAGGGTGTAATCAAGAAAGATGGTAAAGAGGTTACCATCAAAAATCCTAATGATGCAACTGACCTTGGTATAGGTATGGTGCATCAGCATTTCATGTTAGTAGATATCTTCTCAGTTCTTGATAATATTATTCTGGGAGCTGAGCCTAGTAAATTTGGCTTTTTGACCAAAAAAGACGCAAGGAAGAAGGTTCTTGCTCTTTCCGAGAAGTATAATCTTAAGGTTGATCCCGATGCTCTTATTGAGGATATTACTGTTGGTATGCAACAGCGTGTTGAAATCCTTAAGATGTTATACAGAGATAATGATATTCTCATTTTTGATGAACCTACTGCAGTGCTCACCCCTCAGGAAATTGATGAGCTCATGAAGATTATGAAGAACCTTGCTGCAGAAGGTAAGTCTATTCTTTTCATTACTCACAAGCTTAATGAGATCATGGAAGTTGCAGATCGTTGTACTATCCTTAGAAGAGGTAAGTACATCGGTACTGTTAATGTTGCAGATACTACCAAGGAAGAACTGTCATCTATGATGGTAGGCCGTGATGTTAAATTTGCGGTTGACAAGGAAGAGGCTAAACCTGGTAAGGAAATACTCAGAGTAGAGAATGTCTGTGTAAAGAGTAAGATTCATCAGAATGACTCTGTTCACAATGTTTCCTTCAATGTACGAGAGGGCGAGATTGTTTGTATCGCCGGTATTGATGGAAATGGTCAGACTGAATTTATTGGAGCACTTACAGGTCTTGATGACATTTCAAGCGGTACTATCAAGTTTATGGGTGATGATATCACGCATAAGTCTATCCGATACAAGAATACTCATGGTATGAGCCATGTTCCGGAAGACAGACATAAGCATGGCCTTGTTCTTGATTATACTCTTGAAGAAAACATGATTCTTCAAAGGTATTTTGAACCTCAGTTTTCTAAGCATGGTTTCATCAAGAAGAATGAGATGAGAGCGTATTCAGACAGGCTTACAGAAGAGTTTGATGTAAGATCAGGCCGTGGAGCGCAGACCATCGTAAGATCTATGTCCGGTGGTAATCAGCAGAAAGCTATTATTGCCAGAGAAATGGACAGAGAGCACAAGCTTTTGGTTGCTGTACAGCCAACAAGAGGACTTGATGTCGGTGCCATTGAATATATCCATAAAGAAATTGTTAAACAGCGCGATGAGGGATGCGCTATCTTATTGGTTTCACTTGAACTTGAAGAGGTTATGAACCTCTCAGACAGAATTCTTGTTATGCATGATGGTGAGATCGTTGGTGAAGTTGATCCTAAGACAACAACCCTTCAGGAACTTGGACTCTATATGTCCGGTGCAAAACATGATGAGAGAAAGGAGGTATTTAGGTAATGAAAGAAAAGTCTAGTTTCTTTAAGAAACCTGCAGTTCAGACTATATTAGCATCAGTCCTATGTGCCGTCCTTGGTATTATTTTAGGTTATATTATTCTTCTTTGCATGAATCCGGCTCATGCTACAGAGGGTATGGTTGCAATCCTTAAGAACTTCTTTAAGTTCAGCGCCAAGCCACAGCAGCTTATGTATTATCTTGGTTCAACCCTGGTTAAGGCTGTTCCTGTTATTCTCTGTTCAGAAGCTATCCTTTTTGCATATAAGGCCGGCCTTTTCAATATTGGAGCAGCAGGACAGTATACAGTAGGTATTCTTGCAAGCCTTTATACATCATTGGCCCTTGGCTGGAACTGGTTTTTCTGCCTTCTGGCAGCTGTAATTGCCGGAGCTTTATGGGGGGCTATTTGTGGATTCTTCAAGGCTTTCTGTAATGTCAACGAAGTTATTGCAGGCATTATGCTCAACTGGATATCACTTTATATTTGCAATATTATTCTTGGTAATGAGACTTGTATGAATACAACCAAGTCTGAGACATATGATATTGCAGCCAAGAACCCATCAGGAATACTTCCCGGATTTTTACAGGGCGTTTTTGGTAAGAACCAATATATGACAATTGCTGTTCCTATTACAGTAATTGTTGCTATTGTTATCTTGCTTGTTCTTAGTAAGACAACATTTGGATATGAGCTCAAGGCTACCGGACATAATAAGGATGCTGCCAAGTACGCTGGAATGAATGCCAAGAGAAATATTGTGCTGACACTTCTTATTTCAGGCGCTATATCAGGTCTTGCTGCTGCTCTTTATTATCTTACAAGTATTGAGCATTACAAGATTGCTTCATCTGTTCCCGGAATGGGATTTTCAGGAATTGCTGTAGCATTCCTTGGTGGTCTTCATCCTATTGGAGCAATTGTTGCAGGTCTTTTTGTTGAGTATATTACACTTGGCGGTCAGTACCTTAATACAAACTATTTTAATCCACAGGTTGCAGATCTGATGATTGCTATCATCATTTACCTTTGCGGATTTGTACTTTTCTTTAAAACTATTATCAATAAGCCTAAAAAGGCGAAAAAGAGTGATGTTGAGGCTGTCAAGAATGCATCAGTTAAGAAGGAGGTGCAGAGATGATACTACTGATTCAATACACACTCATCTTCTCGGCGGTACTTATTCTTGTTGCTTTGGGCGGCATGTTTTCAGAGCGAAGCGGTATTATCAATCTGGGACTTGAAGGTATAATGGTATTTGGAGCAATGGCTGGAGCTATGGTAATGGTTCTGTTGCCTGAATCAGCTTCTAAATTTACAATTGTGTCACTTACACTTATTGCCGCTGCTCTTGCAGGAATGGTTTCATCACTGCTAATTGGTGTTGCATGTATTTATTTCAAGGCAGACCAGACACTTATTGGTACAGCTGTAAACATGCTTGCTACAGCAGCAGCAACAGTTATTGTTAAAGCTTTTAACACTAACCGTTCAAAGGGATCAGATTTTTCCGCTAAGCTTGATTATGTCAGAGGACATGATGCTTTTATGTTTAACATTGGAGCTTTACAGCTTAGCTGGTTTGTAGTGATCGCTGCAGTTCTTCTTGTGGCTGCGATTATCTTTTTCTATAAAACCAAATTTGCACTTAGACTTCGTGCTTGCGGTGAGCATCCTCAGGCTGCTGATTCTGTAGGTATTAATGTATATGTTATGAGATATTCAGGAGTGCTTTTGTCAGGTTTTCTGGCTGGACTTGGCGGCATTATATATATTGCGGCTGCCAACTCTACATGGCACTTTGATTATGGTGTTGCAGGCGCAGGCTTCCTTGCACTTGCTGTTATGATCTTTGGCCAGTGGAAGCCCGAGAGAATTGCATGGTCTGCTGTACTCTTTGCAGTATTCAGATCACTGTCAAATGTATATATGGGTATTGGTTTCCTTCAGGCACTTAAGATTCCCGGAACTGTTTACAATATGTTCCCTTATATAGTTTCTCTTATCGTACTTGCATTTACATCACAGAAGTCCAGAGCTCCTAAGGCAGAAGGAATTCCATATGATAAGGGGTCTAGATAAAAAATGACAAAAGAACAGATTGAAAATCTTATAGAAAAAGCATTGGATATGAGAAATTATTCTTATACTCCATATTCACATTACAATGTTGGGGCTGCACTTCTTGCTGCTAATGGCACTATATATACGGGCTGCAACATAGAAAATGCTTCTTTTACACCGACCAATTGTGCTGAGCGTACAGCTTTCTTTAAGGCTGTAAGCGAGGGCGTTAAGGAATTTACAGCAATTGCCATCTGTGGAGGAGCTGATGGAGCAACAGAATTGGATGATTGCAGTCCTTGCGGAGTTTGTAGACAGGTTATGAGTGAGTTCTGCAGAGATGAGTTCATTATCATTTGTGCTAAATCAACTACAGATTATAAAACTTATACACTGCCGGAAATATTACCTGACAGATTTGGTCCTGTTAATCTTCTTGGAAAATAATAATTGTGTTTGATGTTGACTTCTCCGTATGCTCTGTGTTATAGTATAGTACGTTGTGATAATCAGACGGTCCTCTGCTATGACATTTAGTAATTATAATAATCATGGTTCGTGGCAAGAACGTCCATAGAATAGGAGAAGAAATATGAGTACAATTATCGAAGAGCTCGAGAAAGAGCAGCTGAACGCTAATGCGCCTCAGTTCCACACAGGTGATACTGTAAGAGTACACGCTAAGATCAAGGAAGGAAACCGTGAAAGAGTTCAGGTTTTCGAGGGAACTGTTAAGAAGATCCAGGGCGGTAGCAACCGTACAACTTTCACAGTAAGAAAAGAGTCTTACGGTGTTGGCGTTGAGAAGACATGGCCCCTTCACTCACCTATCGTTGAGAAGGTAGAGGTTGTTAGAAGAGGTAAGGTTAGAAGAGCTAAGCTTAACTACCTTAAAGGTCTTACAGGTAAGAAGGCTAAGGTTAAGGAGCTTGTTACCAGATAATTTGCTACAAAAGGCAGTTACTTTTCACAGTAATTGCCTTTTCTTTATTATCGAGGAATTTGTGATATTATTTGTTTAACCTTAAGGGGGAACAATGTTTAGGAGAAGACGTCGTAACAGCTTATATATTTATCATAAAAAGAAGACATTTTCCGGAGCGCTTATAAGAGAGATCTTTTCATGGATCGGAGTCACGGCCTTTGCTGTTTTTTGTGCGGTCGTTTTTATGACTATCTTCGGCCTTCAGGTCGGTACGATCGGGGATTCAATGGAACCCATGCTTTATAACGGACAGAAAGTACTTGTAAACAAGCTTGCTTACATGATACTTAGTCCCAAGAAGGGTGACGTTATCGTTTTTTTGCCTAACGGTAATACCAATTCACATTATTATGTAAAAAGAGTGGTGGCTGTTCCCGGAGAAAAGGTACAGATCATCGACGGTTCTCTTTATATTAATGGCAGCTTACAGGAAGACGACGACAGTTTATATGATAAAATGGAAGATGAAGGAATCGCATCCAATGAGATAGTTCTTGGAAAGGGTGAATTCTTTGTCCTTGGAGATAACAGAAACAGCTCTGAGGATTCGAGAAGTGCCAATATAGGCCCCGTCAAGACCAATATGATCGTTGGAAAGGCTTGGTTTAAGATAAGAAGCGGCGATAACAAGTCAGGTTTTATATTTAGGAAAAAGTAAGTGGTGAATTTATGAATTTTCAGTGGTATCCCGGACATATGACCAAAGCGATCAGAATGATGCAAGAGAACATCAAGCTGATCGATATAATTATAGAGCTTACAGACGCCAGGATTCCCGCATCAGGGAGAAATCCTGATATAGATGAGCTCGGAAAGAATAAGTATAGGCTTATTCTTCTTAATAAGGCCGATCTGGCCGATCCTTCAATAACCTCTAAATGGAAAGAGTTTTACAAGAACGAAGGCTATTTTGTGCTTGAGATGAACTCAAAGACCGGAAACGAGGCAGGAAAGGTTAAGGATCTCATTCTTAAGGCATGCGCCGACAAGATTGAGAAAGACAGAAAAAGAGGAATAGTCGGAAGACCCATAAGAGCAATGGTTGCAGGCATTCCCAATGTCGGAAAGTCTACTTTTATCAATAAGCTTGCAGGTAAGGCTTCCGCAAAGACTGGAAATAAGCCCGGTGTTACCAAGGGAAAACAGTGGATCTCTCTTGGTAAGAATATGCAGCTTCTTGATACTCCCGGTATCTTGTGGCCTAAATTTGAGGATGATACGGTCGGTCTTCATCTTGCACTTATCGGTTCCATGAATGATGAGAATCTTGATACAACGGAGCTTGCGTGTGAACTTATTAAACTTCTTGAAGAGAATTACGCAGAAGCCATTCCTTCGAAGTATAATATAACCAAGGAACAGGTTGATGAGCTTGAGGAAGTTCCTTATTCCACGCACCTTAGCGCTGTACTTTCTGCAATTGCCATTAACAGAAAGTGTTTTAAGCAAGGAGCTGAGCCTGATATTTCAAGAGCTGCAGCAATGCTTCTTGATGATTTCAGAAACGGAAGACTTGGCAAGATTACTCTTGAAAGACCTAATGAGTAATTTCTTTTTACCAAAATACATTATATAAGGACAGTCATAATATGAGTAAAGAATCTAAAAAAAGCATAGCAAGAGAAATATTGGATACACTTATTTATCTTGCGGTGGTCTTTGTTTTGACACTTCTTTTCATAACCTTTGTTGCACAGAGAACACAGGTTATCGGTTCTTCAATGAATCCGACGGTATACGATTCGGAATCGCTTATACTTGAAAAGGTTAGCTACAGATTCCACGATCCCAAGAGATTTGATATTGTTGTTTTCCCTTATGAGCATGGAAACAAACAGAACTTTATCAAGAGAGTTATCGGTCTTCCCGGTGAGAAGGTAAGGATCGATTACGATGGCAATATCTATATTAACGGTGAGATCCTTGAAGAGAATTACGGGGCTGAAGTTATTCAGGATCCGCAAAGAGCGGCTGAGGAGATAACTGTTCCCGAGGGAGAATTCTTTGTTCTCGGAGATAACAGAAACCACAGTATGGACAGCAGGGATGAATCCGTAGGAACAATTAAAAAGAGCCGTATCATGGGAAGAGCCGTATTTAGAATTTTTCCTTTGAACAAATTTGGGGGAATTAAATAATGGAATCAATTTCTGCTATCAAAGATATCTTTCAGAATCTTGACAGCGTTGATGGATATAAGGTTTTCATTTCTGAGTATTCCGGCGATGACAGAGCAGGTGTGCAAAAGCTTGTTGAAAATGCCGGTAAGAAGATCGATGCGATCGAAAAAGAGATCCGTCGTACATATGAGATGAAAAAATATGAGAGGGAGAATGAGTCTTTTGGCTTATTATGCGGCATTGATGAAGTAGGAAGAGGGCCGCTTGCGGGACCTGTGTATGCAGCTGCCGTTATCCTTCCCATGGATGCTGATATTCTCTATATTAATGATTCTAAGAAATTATCCGAAAAAAAGAGAGAAGAGCTTTATATCGAAATAATGAATAAGGCTCTCGCAGTTGGCATCGGTCATGTCTCAAATGAGAGAATCGATGAGATCAACATACTTCAGGCTACTTTTGAAGCTATGACTATGGCTGTCAACGAACTTTCGGTCAAGCCGGGAGCTCTTTTGATAGATGCTGTGCATATTCCGCAGCTTGAGAAGTATAAGCAGATATCTATTATTAAAGGTGATGCAAAGAGTATCTCGATTGCTGCTGCCAGCATAATTGCTAAGGTTACAAGAGACAGGGTGATGAAGGACTATGCGATCAAGTATCCCGAGTACGGATTTTATTCCAACAAGGGTTACGGAAGCGCGGAACATATAGCGGCTATCAAGAAATACGGTCCTTGCCCGATTCATCGCAGAAGCTTTATAGGTAACTTTATATGAGCATCATTCAGAATGTATCACAATCAGGTTCGGCGTATATAATTGACGGCAAGACTTTGAATACTCCGGAAGGCGTCTCCAAGCCTCTGGAGCTTAAGGCGGGCTCATCTATCCAGGGTACGGTTATTTCTGTTACCGATGTTGACGGAGAGAAGGTCGCCAATATAAGTGTGGGCGATAACGTGATCTCTGCCAAGCTTTCTGATGAGATGGGTCTTAGAGAGGGGCAGACACTTAATTTTGCGATCAGGTCCACGGCAAACGGTAAAGTCGCCATAACGCCGTTGTACGAGAATACAGCGGTTACAGAGAGTACATTAAAGGCGCTTAACGCAGCCGGAATCGAAGTTACGCACGACAGCGTCGAAATGGTCAAAAATATGATGGAAGCAGGTCTTCCCATTGGAAGAGATGCGCTGCTTGCCATGAACAAAAATCTTACCATGTTTCCGAATTCTTCCATTTCTTCTATGGTGGAGATGAAGAGTCTCAATATTCCAATAAGCGAAAACAACATTATTCAATTTGAGAGCTACAAAAACTATGAGCATCAGGTCATAGGCCAGATAAATGAGCTTATGGATGAGCTTCCCGCCGCATTTAACGAGCTTTCCGCAAACGGCAACGAAGAAGGTGCCATGAAATTATACGGAGCTTTGTTAAAAGAGCTTTCGGAAGGTGCTGTTTCTGCAGGCGATTCCACTGCAGCGAGGGCGGGTGAAACAGTAGAAGCTCAAGCGGGCGAAACAGCAGCACAGGCCGGTGAAGTTGTATCACAGAGCGGAACTGTCGCCGGACAAGCCGGAATCACGGGACAAACGGGGGCTGACGGTACAATCGAGGGTGCATTAGGGCAGGCAAGCGCAGAGGCTTCAGAACAAACTGACGGTACTATCGCGGGTGCTGCAGTAGCCGCAGGTAAGGCAGATGAGGCCGTGGCAGATGACAAAAGTGCATCCGTTTCTTCCAATTCAGGTGCACAAGACACTGCCGGAAACGTTGAAGGCGGGGCCGGAGCGTCCAATCTTGATGCACTGCGCAATAATTTGAAGGCTCTGAACCTTTCGGATGAAACGATAAATAAATATATTGAGACCTCAAAGACAGATGCGGGCGAAGCTGCGAAAGTTCTTTTAAAAGAGCTTAATAACAGTTATGCTTCCGCGGATCTTTCCGATAAGAGCCAAAGCGCGGCTTGGAAGAATCTTTTTACAAGTAATGACTATAATAAAGTCCTAAAGGATGCCATGTCATCGGAATGGCTGTTAAAACCGGGCGACGTTCAAAAGAAAGAGAATATCGACAATCTGTATCAGAGACTGAATTCTCAGATGAAGGGCTTGTCGGATGCAATAGTAAATACCGTCGGAGCCGATTCGAAGCTTGGGCAGGCGGTAAGTAATATTCAGAACAACCTTGATTTTATAAATCAGCTTAATCAGATGTTCCAATATGTTCAGCTCCCTCTTCGGATGGCTGGGCAGGATGTTCACGGAGATCTTTTTGTCTACAGAAATAAGCATAAGAAGCTCTCGGAAGACGGATCTGTCAGTGCGGTGCTTCATCTTGATATGGAAAACCTCGGCCCTGTCGATGTTTACGTTAAGATGCTTAATACCAAAGTTACGACGAATTTCTATGTGGCTGATGATTCTGTGCTTGATCTTATAAATGACAACATCCACATTCTTAATGAAAGGCTTGAAAAGAGAGGCTATTCGATGCAGGTCAACATGATGCTTCATGATGAAAAGGACGGTGAAGACGCAGCTGTTGACGAGATGCTGAATGTATCGAGAAATACGCTTATCTCTACGGCTTCCTTTGATGCCAGAGCATGACGGAAAGATGGTTTTGGCATAAACTTTTTGCACGAGGAAATGACAATGGCAAACAATGGCAATAATGACAACGAAAAAGTGAAAACCGCGGTCGCGCTGGCCTATGACCCCAATGAAGACGGTGCCCCCAAAGTCGTTGCATCCGGAAAAGGAGCTCTTGCCGAAAAAATCATCGAAAAGGCTAAGGAGAGCAAGGTTCCCGTTCATGTAGACGACAAGCTTGCCGACACCCTTTCAAGGCTTGAGATCGGTGAGATGATTCCTCCCGAACTTTATGAGGTTGTGGCTGAGATTCTGGTATTCGTCGATGCGATGGATAAGATTAAGGCAAAGGACAAGACGAGAAGGCATTAAGAAATAGTAATACAATAGAAAGACAGTTAAGTGATGGAATTAAATAAAAGAGTTTTAGGCACCGCGCTTGAAGATGTTGCGACTGATCACTTATGCGACAACGGTGCAAGCATTATAAAGAGAAATTTTCGTTGTAGGAGCGGAGAAATCGATATAATCGCGCACGATGGAAAATACCTGTGTTTTATAGAAGTTAAATACAGAAAGAGTGTTAAATACGGCAGTCCCGAGACTGCCGTAGATTATTCTAAAAGGAAAAAGATATCAAAGGCATCCCTTGTTTATCTTAAATGCAAAAATTTATCTGAAAATACACCTATTCGCTACGATGTTGTCGCAATTTATGGCGATGAAGGAGAATATAAGATAAAATGGATTAAAGATGCGTTTGAATACGTATATTAAACATTTGGAAGGAAAGAAATTTGGATACAACAATCAAAAGAACCGGCGATGAAAGAACGATGGAGCTTCGAGAGAAAAACGGCGTTAAATACCTTGTTTTCCCAAGACTTGAAAGTATAGATTTTATAGACCATCTTTTCAGTACAAGACTTGGAGGCGTTTCTAAGGGCTGCTACAGTGAGATGAACCTAAGCTATACAAGAGGCGATGAAAAGGAAGCCGTAGATGAGAACTACAGAAGAATAGCAGATGTAATGGGACATGGAAAAAATCTTGATGATTTTGTATCAACGTTCCAGACTCATACCACCAATATCAAGGTTATCACCGAAGAAGACAGAGGAAAGGGACCTGCAAAGTCAAGAGATTACACCGATATAGACGGACTTATCACAAATGTTCCGGGTATTATCCTGTCGACATTTCACGCAGATTGCCCTCCCATATATTTTATTGATCCTGTAAATAAGGCTATCGGACTTTCGCATTCGGGCTGGAAGGGAACTAAGGGAGAGATTGCTGCAAGGACAATAGAAAAGATGTCTGAGAATTACGGAACGAAAGCATCAGATCTGATCTGTGCGATCGGCCCGTCTATCTGCGGCGAATGCTATGAGATAGGAGAAGATGTTGCCACAGAGTTTTCCGAGAATTACACGGAAGATGAATTAAAGAACGAAAAGATACTGATAAAGTATCCAAAAGGCAAGTACAGATTGTATCTGTGGAATGCCATTAAGGTGACTCTTTTAAAAAAAGGAGTAAAGAAGGAAAATATAATTGTCACCGATATATGCACCAGATGTAATCCGGATCTTTTGTTTTCTCACAGGATTCATCACGATGATAGAGGTAATCTTGCTGCATTTTTATCGATAAAAAGAGATTCTTAAGAAATCTTAAGAATTTTCTACAGCAAATCTTAAGATTTATCTGTTTTAATATTAATTAGGGATTGAGAGGATAGTATGGAAAATATTCTTGTATGCGATGATGATAAGGAAATAGTAGATGCGATCGAGATCTATCTTGAGCAGGAGGGTTTCAAGATTTATAAAGCCTACGATGGCATCGAAGCACTGGAAGTTCTTAAGAGTGCCAAGATTCAGCTTGCGATTGTCGATGTAATGATGCCGCGAATGGACGGTATTCATTTTGTGAGGGAACTAAGAAAATTCAGCACTATTCCTGTTGTCTTTCTATCAGCTAAATCCGAAGATTCGGACAAGATATTGGGACTTAATATCGGTGCAGATGATTATATCACCAAGCCTTTTAACCCACTTGAGCTTGTAGCCAGAGTTAAGTCCAATATCCGCAGATTTATGACACTTGGTAGTGTTGAAGACAAGGAAAATGTATATTCTACGGGCGGTCTTGTCATTGATGACAATTCCAAGGAATGCTTTGTCTACGGAGAGAGCATTAGACTTACGCCCATTGAATACAATATTTTGGCGTTTCTTGTTAAGAACAAAGGCAAGGTATATTCGATCAATCAGATATACGAGCAGATCTGGAAGGATTCTGCTGTTCGGGTTGACAATACCATCGCCGTACACATCAGGCATATAAGAGAAAAGATTGAGATTAATCCGAAGGACCCCAAATACCTCAAGGTAGTTTGGGGAGTCGGATACAAGATTGAGGATGAGGTTATATGAAAGATAATCGACTAGGGAGAATTAACGTACGAAGTGTTATACAGCATTTTCTGGCGGCTTTTATCGTTCTTATACTCTTATTTTCCATGCTTGGAACCAATATCCTTATAAACGGCGTAGGCGGAGATATTTCATACAGCCTTCATGAAGCCGATAAATCCAGACCTTATGAGGAATCTTATCTTTTCAATAATATTCTTGGGAATAACATATCCAATGTTCTTAGGTTGGTTGCTCAGCGAAGCCAGCTTGAGATGAACGGACAGTATGACGGTGACAAGATAATTGACGTTACCGCATACGTTAACAGAGGTTCGGTTCTTTTGGGCGGTTATATAACTGCTCATTACCGCCTTTCAGATCTTTTAAAATGGGCTCAGAACGGTTTTGAGACTGAACGAAAGGATATGACCGCAGAAGAGTGCGAAGAGTTTCTTGCGGAAGAAACCACATACACTCATCTAAAAAACAATATTGTTTCCGGAGGAATGAACTCATACTTAAGTTCTCAGCTTGATCAGAACAGTATCACTTCAACCAAGCCCAGAGACTATGAGTTTCAAGACGGTCAATATGATATTCTTAAGTGCAGATATCAGACCGCTGACGGTAAGAACATTGAAGAGATCGTTTCAAATTGGGATGAATACAATACTTTACGCCAGTCTGTCGAGAGTGCTTCTGTAGCTTTGCTTAGCAGCTACAATGAGTATGTAAATAACATTTCTTATTACAGCTATCAGAACACCAATTTAAGATATTACGTTTCAAGAACCATAAACGACAAGACTGATATTTATACTAATGTCCGTATTGAAGACGGTGAAAACATTCTTGATAAATTCAAAAAATACGGAAAATACATCTATTATTGTCCAAATGAGCTTTCGTATGAAACCAATACGCTCATTAAAGAGAATATAGTAAGATCCATGATCAAGAATTACAGCTATGCTTATCCCGATCAGATCAAAGTTTACATTGGTGTTGATACGAATGCTTATCCTTGTGAAGATGATTTCACGCAGGGTAAAGCCGGTTTCACCAAGTATAGCCCATACAGATCACAGCTTTATTTCTTCTGTGCAATGTGTGCGTTTATATATATCCTTCTTTTGATCGTATCTATTTCTCAGATTTCCGTTATACCGGAAACGACCGAGAACAGAACGGCGACAGAGCTTATTACTCTTAGAGGGCTTGCTATAATGGCGGTTCCTTTAGGGATAACATATCTTGCTTCCATGACCTACAAGGGAAGCATGGACAGACTATTAGAGAATCCGGTTGTCCTGATACTTGTAGGAATTGGCGTATTTATCGCGGATATCGGACTTCTTGATCTTATATATAACCTTACAGAAAAAGGAAAGAGCGGTCTTTTATGGAAAGACAGCCTTATCAAGAAGCTTGTCTTCGGTGCGAAGGATGTTGTTGTAAATACAACAAATAACGCCAGCGTAATTGTGCGCACATGGGTCCCTTATGCGATCTTTGTTGTGATCAATATTCTTCTTGTGCTTATTGGTATTCCCGGCATCGTTATTGCGGTGATCATGGATATAATGATCGGAGTATTCGTATACAGACAGAATCTTGACAGAGATAAGATCATCCATGTAATTGAGAATATCAAAAACGGGGATGTCAGTGCCAAGGTTGATGTGGAGAATCTTCGTTCCGACAACGTAGCACTTGCCGAAGCCGTTAATTCGATCGGTGATGGTATTAAGATGGCTGTAGATACCAGCATGAAGGATGAGAAGATGAAGGCGGATCTTATAACCAATGTCTCACATGACATTAAGACGCCTCTTACTTCGATCATCAATTATGTTGATCTTATAAAAAGAGAAAAGATTGATAATGACAAGGTTAAAGAGTATGTAGATGTCCTTGATCAGAAATCTCAAAAGCTTAAACAGCTTACTGAGGATCTTGTTGAAGTAGCCAAGATCAGTTCGGGTAATATCAATATTAATCTTCAGAGAACCGATTTTGTAGAGCTTGTTAATCAGACTATTGGCGAATTCTACGAGAAATTTGAGGACAGTAATCTTACTCCGATATTTAAACATGAGGCTGTCAGCATGTGTATTACGGCTGATGCACATCATCTTTGGAGAGTTATAGAGAATCTACTCAACAATGTTTGTAAATACGCGCTTTCCGGAACAAGAGTATATATGGATATGAAATACGTTCCCGGAAAAGACAACAGAAACAACGTTGAGTTTTCCATAAAAAACATTTCCGCTACTGAGTTAAATGTTGATGTAAGCGAGCTTACGGAGAGATTTATAAGAGGAGATGTATCGAGAGCGACGGAAGGAAGCGGGCTTGGATTATCAATAGCCAAGAACCTCACCGTGGCGCAGAACGGAAGCTTTGATATAAAGCTAGACGGAGACCTGTTTAAGGTTGTTATCAGCTTTGAGGCTGTTTAACAATACATAAAGGGAAAGAGAAAAGAGAGGGAAAACGCCTTGACAAGTTACGACTTGCCAAGGCGCTTTCTCTATATTATAAGTATTATTTTAATCAAAAAGCTCTGTCGGTGTCTTGCAACCTGAGTTATATTTCTCAACGATCTCGTGGATCTTGTCTGTAGGCATGTTAACCGTTGACATTGAAGCATCGTGATTTAAGAAGTTAATGATGGTTGCAAGGAATTTACCCATATCTGCGATGAAGATATATTCTCTTTTGGTAATCTCTTCATCCATATATGTGAGATTTGTTGTGATAACGGCGTCGAAGTATCCCTTTTCATAGCCTTCATCAAACTTGTCCATTCCGTCGGTGAAAAGACCGAATGTAGTACAGATAAATACGCGCTTGGCACCCATGTTCTTGAGCTGTCTTGCGGTATCTATCATACTCGAACCTGAGGAGATCATATCATCGATTACGATAACATCTCGTCCTTTTATATCGGAACCTAAGAATTCGTGAGCAACGATGGGGTTGGAACCGTTAACGACATGAGCATAATCACGTCTCTTGTAGAACATACCGGTATCTGCGCCGATAACGTTCGCAAAATAAACGGCTCTATCAAGAGCACCCTCATCGGGAGAGATAACCGTCAGATGATCCTTATCAACGATAAGGTCATCGATATGTGACAGAAGGGCCTTCATAAACTGATATGAAGCCAGGAAGTTATCAAATCCTCCGAGAGGCTTAGCGTTGGATATTCTTGGGTCGTGAGCATCAAAGGTGATGAAATTGGAGATTCCCATGTCATAGAGCTCTTTAAACATCTGAGCCGCATCAAGGGATTCCATTCCGTTTCTCTTGTGCTGTCTTCCTTCATAGAGGAAGGGCATTATTACGTTAATTCTTTTGGCTTTGCCTGTAAGGGCACCGATAACTCTCTTAAGATCCTGATAATGATCGTCGGGAGATTTGTGATTAACGTAGTTGTACATCTTGTAAGTAATGCTGTAATTGCAGATATCCGTAAGGATATAGACATCGTTACCGCGGACACTCTCGTTAATGGTGGCCTTAGACTCGCCGCTTCCGAATCTGTCCATGGTAAAGTGGATTTTGTAGCTGTCCTTAACATAACCGTGAAATGCGGGATCGTTACCCGGCATTGAATAGAGCTCGTGTCTGAACTGTGAAATATAAGAATCTACGCTGTTTCCCAGTTCCAAAGCAGACTCCATAACGATAAGATTAAGAGGCGCTACGGGAATAGTACCTTCCAAAAGGTGAAAATCAGGCATAATAATTCCTTTCATATGGTTTGTATTTCTTCCATATATTGTTTTATCATCATAATTACTGACACGTCAAGGAAATTCATGTATAATAACACCCGGGAGTATTAGCTTAAAAGAGGTAATAATATTAGATGAATTCAGAAAAAGGTCATCTTATCGGCAACGTTGTAGAAGGAAGTATTGCCGAAGAAATGAATATTGAGCCGGGCGACAGACTCCTTAAGATCAACGATCAGGATATCGGGGATATCTTTGATTTTCAGTATCTTGTTCAGGATGAGCATCTTGATGTACTTATTCTTAAATCAAACGGAGAAGAGTGGCTTCTCGACATCGACAAAGAGTTCGATGAGGATCTTGGCATAGAGTTCGATAACGGACTTATGGACAATTACAGGTCCTGCAGCAATAAATGCATTTTCTGTTTTATAGATCAGATGCCTAAGGGTATGCGTGATACTCTGTACTTTAAGGATGATGACTCAAGGCTTTCTTTTTTGCAGGGAAATTATGTAACTCTTACCAATATGTCCGACAAGGACATAGACAGAATCCTTAAATATCACCTTTCGCCTATCAACGTATCTTTTCAGACCACCAATCCCGAGCTTCGTTGCAAGATGCTTGGTAACAGGTTTGCGGGCGAAGCACTTAAGAAAGTCGACAGGCTCTGTGCTCCGGGTACCGGAATAGAGCTTAACGGCCAGATAGTTCTGTGTAAGGGTGTTAATGACGGAAAAGAGCTTGAGAGGTCGATACGTGACCTTGCCGGGTATATTCCCAACCTTCAGAGCGTTTCAGTTGTTCCCGTGGGACTTTCCAAGTACAGAGACGGGCTTTATCCGCTCGAGCCTTTTAACAAAGAGGATGCCGAGCAGGTCATCGATCTGATAGAAGGCTGGCAGAAAAAGGTATATGCCGAGCACGGGTTCCATTTCATTCACGCTAGTGATGAGTGGTATTTCCTGGCGGGTAGGGATTTTCCCAAGGCAGAGACATACGATGGCTATATTCAGCTTGAGAACGGCGTCGGTATGATGAGACTTCTCATAGATGAATATAATGAGGCGCTTGAAGTTATTAAGAGCGAACATGCACAGCATCTTTTATCTGTTAAAAGAAATATCTCAATAGCAACGGGAAGACTTGTTTATCCTTGTATCAAAGCTATGGCAGATAAGGCCATGGAACTGTGTGAGGGCCTTAAAGTTAATGTTTATGAGATTGTAAATGAGTTCTTTGGTGAGAGGATTACCGTTTCGGGGCTTCTTACAGGTCAGGACATTATTAAGCAGTTAAAAGAAAAAGAGCTTGGATCTATGCTTTATCTACCCGAGAACCTGCTTAGAAGCGGAGAGGATTATTTCCTCGATGATCTAAGGGTTTCGGATGTGGAAAAAGAGCTTTCGGTAGATATTGGGATATCCAAGTGCGACGGACATGAGTTCGCAGCTCTTATGTTTGATATTCCCGTTGAAGAAACTTATTAATTACAGTCTTTTATAAAGGAAAAAATATGAGTAGAAAAAATATAGTTGCAGTGGTCGGAAGGCCAAACGTCGGTAAATCCACGCTTTTTAATGCAATGGCAGGTAGCAGGATCGCTATCGTTCAGGATACGCCGGGCGTTACAAGAGACAGATTATATCAGGATGTGGAGTGGCTTAATCACAACTTCACCCTTATCGATACAGGCGGTATTGAGCCCGATTCCAAGGATATCATCCTTTCTCAGATGAGAGAACAGGCTCAGATAGCGATAGACACTGCCGATGTCATTATTTTCATGGTCGATGTCAAGCAGGGACTTACGGATTCTGATTCCAAGGTTGCCGATATGCTCAGAAGATCGGGTAAACCTGTTGTTCTGTGCGTCAATAAGGTTGATAACTACACAAGGGATTCACTTGATGTTTACGAGTTCTATAACCTTGGTATCGGTGAGCCTTTCCCTATTTCAGCCGTTAACAAGCAGGGAATCGGCGATCTTCTTGAAGAGGTTGTAAGCCATTTCCGCAAGGATTCGATCAATGATGACGAGGACGACACCACCAAGATCGCGATAATCGGAAAGCCCAATGTCGGTAAGTCTTCAATTATCAACAAGCTTATCGGTGAGAACAGACTTATTGTGTCTGATATTGCGGGAACTACACGTGATGCCATCGATACTGAGATCAAGTATAACGGCAAGAACTATACTTTTATCGATACAGCCGGACTTAGACGTAAGAGTAAGGTCAAGGATGCGCTTGAGCACTACATGATCGTTAGAACCGTAGGAGCCGTAGAGAGAGCCGATGTAGCTATCCTTGTTATTAACGCTGAGGAAGGCGTTACCGAGCAGGATGCCAAGATCGCGGGTATTGCACATGAGAGCGGCAAGGCAGTCATTATCGCGGTAAATAAATGGGATCTTATTGAGAAAGACAATCATTCGGTAAAAGAGTTTACGAAGAATATCAGAAATACGCTTCCGTTCATGAACTATGCGGAGATAATCTTTATATCCGCAGAGACCGGACAGCGACTTGTTAAGTTATATGAGCTCATCGATATCGTAAGCGAGAATCATTCGATGAGAGTTGCAACCGGTGTTCTTAACGAGATCATGACGCAGGCCGTTGTTATGCAGCAGCCTCCGAGTGATAAGGGTAAGATACTTAAGCTTTACTACATCACGCAGGCATCCGTTAAACCGCCGACCTTTGTTATTTTTGTAAATGACAAAAAGCTGATGCATTTCAGCTATACAAGATATATCGAGAATCAGATAAGAGAGGCGTTTGGCTTTAAAGGTACGCCGCTACGATTCATCATCAGGGAGAGAAAAGAGGATAAGTAATGTTAGAAAGAGTATTGTGTTTGGTTATCGGTTATGTATTTGGCATGTTTCAGACTGCCGTACTTTACGGTAAGATGAAGGGAGTAGACATCAGGAGCGTTGGAAGTGGTAATGCCGGTACGACCAATACACTGAGGGTTATGGGAACTAAGGCAGGACTTATTGTTCTTTTGGGAGATATGCTTAAGTGCATACTTGCTATTGTTGTTACATTTTTCCTTTTTACAAAAGGAAATCCTGAGTATAAGTACCTTTACATGATCTATACGGCTGCAGGCTGTGTACTTGGTCATGATTTCCCGTTCTTTCTTAAATTCAAAGGCGGAAAGGGAATCGCATGTACTGCAGGCTATATTATTTCTATGGGATGGAAGTTTGTTGCTGTCGGACTTCTTGCGTTCTTTATTCCTTTTAACATTACGCATTTTGTCTCAGTCAGCAGCCTTTGCCTTTACACAGTCTTTTTTATCCAGACTGTAGTTTTTGGACAGATGGGGCTTTTGGGAGCGCTTCCGCAGAGTGAACTCAATGAAATCTATATTATTGTATTTATTCTTACTGCGCTTGCTTTTTATCAGCACAGAGGAAATATAAAGAAGCTGATCTCAAAGACTGAGAGAAAGACCTATTTAACTAAGAAAAATAAGATAGACTAAAATATATTTTTGGAGGACCTGATTTGGGTACACAAGTTGGCATAGTGGGTGCGGGAAGCTGGGGTATTGCTTTGGCGCACGTGCTTTCAGGTAACGGACATGACGTAACGGTATGGTCAAGGAGTGAAGACAGCGTTTCCAAGCTGCGTGCGTACAGAGGAAACGAAGAAAAGCTTCCGGGTATTAAGCTTCCCGAGAGCGTTAAGTTCACTTCTGATATGGAAGAGACAGTTAAGGATAAGGATGTGATCGTTGTCGTTGTTCCTTCGGCACATATGCGCGAAACGATCAAGCGCATGAAGCCTTTTATAAACGAGAGCGAAGAACATAAGCAGATAATCGTTAATTGCAGCAAAGGTATTGAAGAAGAATCGCTTATGGTGATGAGCGACGTTATTCTTGATGAGCTTCCGGGCTGCCATGTATGCGTATTGTCCGGACCTTCTCATGCCGAGGAAGTCGGAAAGAGCATGCCTACTACAATAGTTGTAGGTGCTTTTGATAAAGATATCGCTAAATACGTTCAGAACATATTTATGAACGATTACTTCAGGGTATATATAAGCCCGGATATGCTTGGAATAGAGATCGGTGCGGCTCTTAAGAATGTCGTTGCTCTTGCCGCCGGTATCGCTGACGGATTCGGCTGTGGTGATAATGCCAAGGCTGCGCTTATTACCAGAGGAATTACCGAAATCTCAAGGCTTGGAATGGCTATGGGCGGTAAATTCGAGACCTTCGCAGGTCTTTCGGGTATCGGGGATCTTATCGTTACTTGCGCATCCATGCATTCCCGTAACAGACGTGCCGGAATCCTCATCGGACAGGGCAAGACATATCAGGAAGCCATGGACGAAGTTAAGATGGTCGTAGAGGGCGTCTACAGTGCCAAGGCAGCTCTTAGGCTTGCCGAGAAGTACGACGTTGAGATGCCTATCATCAAGGCTGTTAACGATATCTTATTTAGCGGAAAGTCACTTCAAGAAGCTGTTAAAGATCTTATGTTAAGAGATAAGAAGATAGAAAATAATAACTTGGAGTGGTGAATTAAGATTGGAACATAATGAAGCGATTGCAGGAACTTACTGTTCTTGCAGCCGCTTTTTTATTGCAACAAAATAAGAGGAATAATTGTGTTATATATAGAGAAACGGTTGTTTTATTAATAGACGGATATTATAATGTTAAGCAAAGAGTTACATTATATAATGTTCTATAAAAAAGTATTTGTTGGAATGGAGAGGGAAATAAATGACCAGAGAAGAGAGAACACAGCATGCATTTGATATAAGTAGTAAGTATGTATCCCGGATAAGCCCTGAGAATACTGAAATCATGCAAGAAATTAAGCAATTGCCTATTCAGGATATTATTACTATATATTCTAATGCTCGCTATGCTTTTAAAAATAATATGTATGTGGGTATTAATCTTGAAGCATATGAGAATCGTGAATATGATGCGGTTATATTCGTAAAAGCAATTGATTATTTAAAAGAAATAATAATTGATAATCTTAAAGATGCTAAGTGTCTTTGGATAATAACGGATAAAATAACTCGTTCGCCTTTTATAAATGATAATGACGGGGTATGGCTTTTTACAGAAAAAGATTATGCCGACGAATGCGTTGATTATTTTATGCAACGTTACAGAACGACTTTTGAAGTAGCAGAAATACCGCATGAAAATATATATAAATTTATGGGTACAACAGCATATATGAAAGGAGCTCTATTTTTTCATGTGGATGAAGGAGCTTATGCCAATATAGAATTAAAAAACAGCGATGTTGTCACTCCACCTGATTTTAGTAATGTTTCAATGATCAATCGTCCTGTTATGAATCCTGCTTATTATAGAGCTGTAGCTAAATTTCAGCAGGAACGATTTTACAGAGCTGATTATGATGGGAAGAAAGATAAACTTCGTAAGTTAGAAGATGATATGATTAAAGCCTTCTGTGAGGCCAGATTCCTTATCCCTGTAAAAGGAATGGGTCAACTTAAAAAGAATTCAGAATCAACAGATTCCGGTAATGGCGAAGCGGTATTAAAAAAAGGAACTACTATAACAATTCCATCTTTAACTAAGGGAGAAGGTGAAACTTTTACCAAAGCCACGCCGGTTTTTACTGACTGGGAAGAGTTTAATAAAGTGTATTCACAGGATGAATGGGGAGGATGGATATGGAAAGCGTCCGATCTGGCAGGAGCGCCTGATGATTTTGTTGTGATAAATGCTGCTTCTTTAGGCTTTGAAATGTCAAAGAAAATGATTGAACAATCTTTTGATATATATGAAAAAGAGTTTAAATCCTAAGTTTTTAAAGGAGCGATGGTATTATGAGATGGCATATGAGATATATTGATTATACGATTTATGAAAGCAGCAAACTTGCAACTTTGATAAGTGCTATCGGGGCGACGGCTCTTGAAGTGGGGATTCCTGTTTTATTATTTATAGTGGTACTAATTTCGCAAGGTGTTAAAGACGATGAAGCAATGATATTTCTTCTTGTTTCTATTGTGCTCGTAATCTTCGGTGCGCTTTGTAAATTTAAATGGGCTGAAAAAATAGCTGATAATGCGATAAAAAATTCAAATAACCAAAGAAATACATAGCGCGGGTGTAGAAAAATGTGTGAAAAGATAATTCGATGTCATAAATGTGATAAAGAATATAAGATAAAAAATAAAAATCATTTTATCTGTATATGTTCAGAATGTATGACTGGTTATACTATTGAGACTTTAGATGAAACTAAGATGGATTATGATATTTTTCTGGATGAGAAAAAAGTAGGATATATAGAAGAAAGAATCAATCCTGTTGTTAAGAGCCATGTGGCTCGAAAGATACACTGTTTAGGCGAATGCGTCAGGACTGAAAGTAAAGATGCAAATGAGATAATTGATGAAATCATAAATGCTATAAAACAAGCTCATGAAAAAGAAGTAATAAATCAAGATAATAAAAAGGCGCTTATTGAAAAGTATTGTAAAGATTATAACGGTCAGGATGTCTTGCTATATTCTCATGATTATTTGGGATATCAGGAATCGCAAGTGGCTTTAAGAAATTTTGGACAAGGACAATGGTTGATTGATGAGAAATACTTTTTAAGCGGAGAATTTAGATTCGAGAGAGAAACCGAGATTTTTGAAATTATCAATTCTTTTGAAGAGTTTAGGATTTGGATTACTAAGTTCGTAGAAGCTTATTGTGATGAATTATATAATTATCTTTTTAATGAGCGCGAAGGATTGCCGCATATAGAAGAATTTGGAAAAGTTATAAGAATTAAAAAGGAACTACAATAGCGATACCATCTATGACTATAGGAGAAGGAGATAACTCAATTAAAACAACGCCTGTTTTTACCGACTGGGTGATTCTAATAAAGTCTATTCACAAGATGAGTGGGTCTATATATATATAACAAAGAATTCAAATCATAAGTCATATTATACGAGATAATTGCTATGAATGATAAAAAAATCGCTAAGATACTATTATCAATTATCATGATAGTTTCGCTTGTTGGATGTGGAACGCATTTTTATGAGCATGATATTGAAACTACATATGTTGAATGGGCAACTGAACTGGGATTAGACTCAACCAGATGTGTGAAAACGTGGTGTAAACAATCTAATAATGAACTGATTTTGGACTTTTTTAGTCAACATGAGTTTGAACCTAATATTATTGAAAAGCTAAAAATGTATTATGATGCGAGTTATCCTGAATTTACAGATGGTTACACTGAAATGAACAATGTGATCAATGCTCATAATCATTTCGTGTCTGAGAATCCAGATTATTTTCCGGAAGATATAAAGATACGAATAATAGATGGATATCCTGATGGAAGACCATGGGATGCATGTTTTTTCAATAACATAAACTTATGTTCTTTTGGAGATTATCTATTACCGTTGGCTCGACCGGCTACATCAAAGATTCAGTTTGTTTGCTTGGATCTTAGACGAAGTGATTTTACTGATTATGGAAAAGAATTGGATATTCCGGTTGTAATCTTGCAAAACATGAATTATTCATTTAAGGATGCATATCGATTTACGCCTGATTCATCTTATCTTGAGTTCTTAAAAGGCTTTGATAATCTTGAGCAAGTTGTTATTGATTTTTATAACGTTGATTATGACATAGATGATATTTGTGAAAAAATACATGAAAATGTTCCCGGTGTAGAAATATACGAGGTTGTGCGCAATGCAGAGGGTACGGAATGTTTGAGAAAAAAACCATAAGAGATCTCACATCTAAAGAGCAATACAAAATCTACAAAGTTAGCTATATATATAAACACTTTATGCGACGTTTAGATGACTTGAATTTGTGTTTATAAAGAAAACTGATGAGAGAGACAAAGAAGTATTTGGATTTAAGGCCAAGACTTTATTTGGAGGATATCAGTATCCGATACCGGAAGTATTAAGAGAAGATATTTGTAAGTTTATTTATGATAATGGATGTAAATCACGATTTGATTTTAAAGGATTTCCGGCTGATATTAATCTCAGTGGATCTCGGAGTATCACAGTATATAGAGATGTATTGAATGATGTCTGTGAACATGTAGGAATAACGCTTTAATGAGCTTTTAAAGGAAGGAGTAAATATCATGAAAACTAAACTAATCGGAATGATATTGATATCATTATTAACCGTATCGCTTGTTGGTTGTGGGCTTGGCGAATCAAAAGGAGCTTCTGCAGATTCATCACAAGATGCTGCTTTTGAATATAACGGAGTTACGGTGTCCATAAAGGATGAAAACATGGATAATGTTTTTGAAGCATTTGGACAGCCTGAGACTAAGGAAGGTGATAAACCCGGATTTTATTATACTTTCGATTCGGGGCTTGTTGGTGTGTCATCATATATCATAAACGAGATTGATGAAGAAAACAGACAGGAATTTCCTGATATGATCTCTATTAAAGATGAGAATATCAAGACTTCAAAAGGAATAAGTGTCGGAAGTACAGAAGAGGAAGTTAAGGCCGCATACGGAGAAACTCAAGGTGTGTCTATAGATAGCATGAATATTTTAACTTATTCATTTGATGATTACACGATCTCTTTTGTGATCGATCAAACCGTCAGCGAAATAAAATATACGGGCTGATGCAAAAAAATATAATTTTTGCAACGTCATATCTTCTGTAATTGTGTAATATATAGTTGGTTAATATATATAATCATAAATATAGGAGGTATGAAAAATGCGTATTTTTATTAAGACTTATCCGGATGATAAAAAGGCGACGGTAGTGAATATTTTGGGGAATATTGCTTGGTCATCATTGTTTGCGTGTGGTTTCGCCTACAAAATTATCCCTAATGATGGATTTTATATGATCCTTGGACTTATCGGATGGGCAGTCGGATCATTCATCATCAAGGAAATCACCGATAAGATGGCCGGTGAAATGTAATAGTTGCAATTGAATAAAAGCGATGATATTATTTCTTTTGAAAAAAATAATATGAAATGCAGAGTAGACGTTAGTGCGTTAAGTGCTCGGTGAACAGGGAGTTGTCATCGGGACGAAGGATCTTTTTCATGATCCGCGGTACTAATATCGCATCCCGCTGCTACATCGCTTGAGAATAATTATGCCTCCGGTGTGGTTAAAGGAAACTGCAAAGGAGGTAATTTTATGTCTGATTTTACAAAAGAAACAATCAAAACAAATCCCATCGCAAAATTTAAAGAAGTGAAAGTCATGGCTTTCTGCGGACTCATGGCGGCACTTGCCATCGTTCTTGGAAAAGTTGCCACGATTAAATTCGGACCGTACATTAAAGTCGGATTCTCGGGACTTCCGAACAGAATTGTTGATTACTTATTCGGACCTATAATCGGCGCGATTTTCGGAGGTTCACTTGATATAATCAAATGGTTTTTATCAAGTGACGGAAACTTCTTCTTTGGATTTACCGTTACTGCAATGGTTGCTTCTGTGATCTACGCATTTTTTCTTTATAAGAAGCCTGTGAAATTATGGAGAGTTGTAGCCGCAGAGCTTTGCGTAAAAATATTTTGCAATGTCGGCCTTAATACGTTATGGCTCAACATGCTGTACGGAAAGGCTATTTCATCAATCCTTCCCGGAAGAATCTTGTCAAATTCGATAATGCTTCCTATTGACAGTGCGATCTTGTTTATGATGCTCACGGTTATGAGTAAGGTTGTAAAGCCGTATTTCGAGAACTGATTGGTTATACTGACGGTATAAAGCATTTTGGCTTTAATAGCTTGACATAAACGTGATATTTCACTAAAATTTGTTATCATATAAAACATAAAAGGCTGTGACCGGAATAAGTAAGAATCGCAAGCTGACAACAGAGAACTGCCGGGTGGTGAGAGGCGTAGGTTAAGGGCGATGATGAATACCTCCGTGAGCTGCAGAGCGGAATTGAATTTAATTAACTTAGTAGGCTCTGACGGGACTGACCGTTATATCGGAAGAGTATCGTTCGTGATATTTCGCGGATCGTACTTGCTGAGGCATATGGTGTGAGCTATATGTGAATGAAGGTGGTAACACGAATTATTCGTCCTTCGCAATCAGTAATGGTTGCGGAGGATTATTATATTAATCCTCCGCAGAGATGCGCATTGGCGCGTGATTTATCAGGAGGAAAAGAAATGAAGATTTATGAAGAGTTACAGGCAAGAGGCCTCATCGCTCAGACAAC
>JAEEGL011669870.1_pt1 | contig 26179 bp, 23 predicted proteins | sample 9134231 | NCBI WGS metagenome assembly JAEEGL01 (sample SAMN16246548, study PRJNA631951) | gut metagenome | biome: gut microbiome; feature: rumen; material: fiber-attached | host: Bos | place: Iran: Karaj | collected 2018-10
ACTCCAGGGCGATGTTCAGACGCTTGCGCTGACCGCCAGAGATATACTTGTTGATGGCAGAACCCACCTTCAGATCCTTGGCGGCATCGAGTCCCAAATCCTTCAGCGTCTTGATGACACGACGGTCAATCTCCTTGTCAGGCATGCCTGCAAAACAGAGCTTCGCCGTGTAGTAGAGATTCTGATAGACGGTCAGCTCCTCAATGAGCAGGTCGTCCTGCGGCACGAAGCCAATCAGGTTCTTCGCCTGTGGCTCAGAGATGGAATGACCATTGATAGTGATAGTGCCCTCTTGCGGAATGAGACTTCCGTTGAGGATGGACAGTAATGTCGATTTACCCGTACCAGAGCCGCCCATGATGGCCAGCAGTTCACCGCTATGGAGCGTGAAGCTGAGATCGTGCATGCCATTGTCGCTGTTGGGGAAGCGGAAGTTGATGTCGCGACCGCAGAATTCCACCTGTCGGCGACTGTCATCGGCAACGGCATTGCCAGACTTTGCGTCACCCTTACGGTAGCTATACTCTGTCAAGATGGAGGAATAGTAGAGCGGCCGGCCGTTCATGCCTTTCAGTACGCTGCTCTGCAACCACACTTGGTAGGCGCCTGGCAGCACGGGCACATCGTTGAGCAGCACCTTGTCAGTGCCGTTATAGGTGAAGATCAGCGTACCCGTGGAAGGGATTAACAGCGTCTTCAACTGTCCTTCGAAGCCTTCGGGCTGGAAGAGCATGACGCGCTCAGAGGCAAGGTCGTTGACGAAATCTACGAAGTCAGCGAAGAGCTGCTGCGGCACGTTGAACTTCTCAGCCATGGTTTTGAACATGGGATGAACAGTTCCGTCCTTCACCCCGCAGAACTCCATGATACGCAAGAGCAGCATGGCTTCCTCACGGGCCTGAATCTTTCCGTGCAGATTGTCACAGATAGAAGAGACGACAACTTGCGTGTCAAGGTCGTCACTCATCTCATAGACCCCTCGCATGTCTGTATAGAGGTCTATGTAAGCATTGATGTTCCTGATCCCGAAATGATGACGCAGATAGCTCACGAGCATATTTTTTGCCCGCGTCTCATCTACTTGTTCTTCCTTGCCGAACAATGCAACCAGGCTACGGACACTGCACAGAATAATATCGGTCATCGTTGCATTTCTAACATCTTTGTCTCTCTGTAAGAGACATCATACAGAATTTTTGCTTGCAAATGTACGAAATAAAACTGATTGCGCGGATAACACATGAGTTAAAAATGACTAATTCTGCAAAGAAGTAGGCGATAATGTAGGTCGGGTTTCCCATTTTTTTCCTAACTTTGCACTCATCTTTCAAGAAAATAAATAACAAACAAAATAGAAACACCGTATGAAAACAACCATCGAACAGCAGGATGGCAACCTCGTTGCCAAGCTTGAAGGCCGTCTTGATACAGCCGCTGCACCCAAAACCGAACAAGAGTTGAAGCCGCTTTATGACTGCGAAGGAAAAAATGTCGTTTTAGACTGCTCCCAGTTGGATTATATCTCTTCAAGTGGCTTGCGTCTTTTCCTTGGTGTTTTGAAGGCAGCAAAGCCCAAGGGCAGCCACGTCTATATCACGGGACTGAATGCCGACTTGCAGAACGTTTTCGCAATGACGGGCTTCACCAATCTTTTTGAGTTCAAATGACTGTATTAAGTCCTCATGGAGAGGCATTGCTGGCGCAATTCTGTGAACTGCGCCCACAATTGGAGTGTCTGTGCGAGCAGGTTTACGACTTGCTCACGCAGACGCTTCGTGAGCAGGGTATAGAGCTCAACACGATTGAGCACCGCGTCAAGACAGAGACTTCTCTGGCAGGCAAACTGGAGCGCAAGGGCGACAAATACCAGACGCTCGAAGATATTACCGACCTTGTCGGCATACGCATCATCACCTTCTATACTGACGATGTGGACAAGGTGGCCGCAATCGTGCAGAAACTATTCGCCGTAGATTGGGAAAACTCAGTGGATAAGCGCAAAGTGCACCAGTTGACCAGCTTCGGCTATAATTCGCTGCACTACATCTGCCGACTCAAGGAGGGTAGTCAGCCCTTCGAGATCCAGATGCGCACAGCCCTGCAGCACGTCTGGTCGGCCATAGAGCACGACATCGGCTACAAAGGAGCCGTGAAGCTGCCTCCTGAATACCGCCGTCAGTTCAGTCGTCTGGCAGGCATGCTGGAACTGGCCGACGATGAGTTCAGCCGACTGCGCACCACGATGACCGACTATCGCCGTCAGGTGCAGGCGTTGGTCAAGTCAGGACATCTCGACGAGGTGGCGCTCTCTACCGACTCCTTCCAAAGCTACCTGCAGTTGCATCCTTTCGACCGACTGAACAAGCGCATCGCTGCCGTCAATCAGGCAGAAATCTTCCCTTCGCCGCTCATGCCCTTCCTGCCCATTCTGGAGCACTTTAAGTTGGAGACACTGGGCGACATCGATCGCTTCATCGCTGAAAATGCCGATGCGGCCTATCATCTGGCGCTCTCGCAGCTGGCCGTCACCGATATCGATATCCTTTCGGAGAGCGTCGGTCTGTTGAACCTGTGCTTGGCCTATATTATTAAAAAAGGTGGAGGACTCGACGAACTGCGTTTCGTCTATGACACCGTCAATGGCGTTCAACCTCTCAACGAGCAATTGGCAACCAACATCCTGCACTACGCCAAAACCCTCTCGTTGTAGTCGTTTGTCCACCCTTATCCCCCGTTTTTCACATTCGACAGAGACACATGTCAACCGATATCCGTCATGATATCGGTTTTTTTTTTCGAAAAAAATGTAAAAAAGATGAGGTTATTGAGTTTTTTTCTTATCTTTGTATCTAAGAAAAGCAAAAAAGGTCAGAAAATAGACGTTTTCTCTCCTAAAAACATAACGTAACAGATTGATTATGAACGATTTTAGAAAATACGCAACCATGCATCTGGGCATGAATGGCCAGGTGCTCGACGATGTGATGAAAACGCAGGCGCAGTATCTTAACCCCTACATTCTGGAGGAGCGCCAGCTGAACGTGACCCAAATGGACGTGTTCTCACGACTGATGATGGACCGTATCATCTTCCTGGGAACCGAAGTGAATGACTATACGGCCAACACCCTGCAGGCACAACTGCTCTATCTCGATGCAGCAGACCCTGGCAAGGACATCTCCATCTATATCAACTCGCCTGGCGGTTCGGTCTATGCCGGACTGGGCATCTATGACACCATGCAGTTCATCCAGAGCGACGTGGCTACTATCTGTACGGGCATGGCTGCTTCTATGGCTGCCGTGTTGCTCGTGGCTGGTACCGAAGGTAAGCGTTCTGCCCTGCCTCATAGCCGCGTGATGATCCATCAGCCGCTGGGCGGTGTGCAGGGTCAGGCCAGCGACATTGAGATTGAGGCCCGCGAGATTCAGAAACTGAAGAAAGAACTCTACACCATCATTGCCGACCACTCCCATACCGACTACGACAAGGTGTGGAAAGACTCCGACCGCAACTATTGGATGACCGCCGAGGAGGCCAAGGCCTATGGAATGATTGACCAGGTACTGACCAAGAAGTAAGAGGTGAGAAGTGAGAGGTAAGAAGTAAGAGGTAAGAGTTAAGAAGGAAGAGGAAAGAAGAAAAGGTAAATGAAGAAACAGTGTAATTTCTGTGGAAGAGGCGAACGTGAGGTGAAGTTGCTCATCTCTGGCATCAATGGCTATATCTGTGAGGATTGTGCCATGCAGGCCTATCAGATTGTGCAGCAATCGAACGTATATCAGGAAACCAACAGCAAAGGCGGCAAGAAAGCGAAGGGAAAGGACGATGCATTGATCAACGTGCCGAAACCCAAGGAGATCAAGGAGTATCTCGACCAGTACATCATCGGTCAGGATGAAGCCAAGCGCTTCCTTTCTGTAGCCGTCTATAATCACTATAAGCGTCTGGGACAGCCGAAGGATGACGAGGGCGTCGAGATTGAGAAGAGCAATATCATCATGGTGGGTTCGACGGGCACAGGCAAGACACTCATGGCCCGTACCATCGCCAAACTGCTCGACGTACCGTTCACCATCGTTGATGCCACCGTGTTTACAGAAGCCGGCTATGTGGGCGAGGATGTGGAGAGCATCCTGACACGCCTGTTGCAGGTAGCCGACTATAACGTGGAAGCCACACGACGCGGCATCGTGTTCATCGACGAGATCGACAAGATTGCCCGCAAGCAGGATAACCCCTCCATCACCCGTGATGTGAGTGGTGAGGGCGTGCAGCAGGGACTGCTCAAACTGCTGGAGGGTACCGTTGTCAATGTGCCGCCCAAGGGAGGCCGCAAGCATCCTGACCAGGAATATATCCCAGTGGATACGCGCAACATCCTCTTTATATGTGGTGGTGCCTTCGACGGCATTGAGCGCAAGATTGCCCAGCGCATGAACACTCACACCGTGGGTTACAACTCGGTGCAGAATGTGCGCAAGATAGATAAGGATGACCTCATGAAGTATGTGCAGCCGCAAGACCTGAAATCATTTGGCCTCATACCAGAGATTATCGGTCGTCTGCCTGTGCTCACCTATCTGAACCCGCTCGATCGTGAAGCCCTGCGTCGCATCCTGCTCGAACCCAAGAACTCGATTGTGAAGCAGTACGAAAAGCTCTTCGAGATGGACGGCACAAAGCTCACCTTCACCGAAGATGCCCTGCAACTCATCGTTGACAAGGCCGTGGAGTACAAGCTTGGTGCCCGTGGCCTGCGCTCGATTGTCGAGAGCATCATGATGGATGCCATGTTCGAGGTGCCTTCGAAAAAACTTAAAGAATTTGAAGTAACAAAAGACTATGCCCAGCAACAGTTGGACAAGTCACATCTGCAATAAGATATAGCCTATGACAAAAGAGACGAATCTGATTAAGGAACTGAAGAAGAATTTCGGCTTCGATACTTTCAAGGGAGACCAGGAAGCCATCATCCGCAACGTGCTGGCTGGCAAGGATACTTTTGTGCTCATGCCTACGGGTGGCGGTAAGTCGCTGTGCTATCAGCTGCCGTCGCTGCTGATGGACGGTGTGGCTATTGTCATCTCGCCCCTCATCGCGTTGATGAAGAACCAGGTGGACTTTATCAGCCACCTGAGCGAGCATGAGGGCATCGCCCACTTCCTCAACTCGTCGCTCAACAAGAGCGCCATCGACCAGGTGAAGAAGGACATCCGCGAAGGGCGCACCAAGTTGCTCTACGTGGCTCCTGAATCACTCACGAAGGAAGAGAACGTGGACTTTCTCCGATCGGTGAAGATCTCCTTCTACGCTATCGACGAGGCCCATTGTATCTCAGAGTGGGGTCACGACTTCCGTCCGGAGTATCGCAACATACGTCCCACCATCACCAAGATTGGCGTGGCGCCCGTCATCGCATTGACTGCTACTGCCACCGACAAGGTGCGCACCGACATTAAGAAGAATCTGGGCATCCTCGATGCCACAGAGTTCAAGAGCTCGTTTAACCGTCCCAACCTCTACTATGAGGTGCGTCCCAAGACAAAGGATATCGACAAGGACATCGTGCGCTTCATCAAGCAGCACACGGGTAAGAGCGGCATCATCTACTGCCTCTCGCGCAAAAAAGTGGAGGATCTGGCCGACGTGCTCATGGCCAACGACATACGTGCCTCAGCCTACCACGCTGGACTGGATTCAGGCAAGCGCTCGCAGACGCAGGACGATTTCCTCATGGAGAAGATTGATGTGATTGTGGCCACCATCGCCTTTGGCATGGGTATCGACAAGCCCGATGTGCGCTTCGTCATTCACTACGACATTCCCAAGAGCCTTGAGGGCTACTATCAGGAGACAGGACGTGCCGGCCGCGATGGCGGTGAAGGCATCTGTCTGGCTTTTTATAGTCACAAAGACCTGCAGAAGCTGGAGAAGTTCATGGAGGGTAAACCCGTAGCTGAGCAGGACATTGGCCGACAGCTGTTGCAGGAAACGGCAGCCTATGCTGAGACCTCACTGTGCCGCCGTAAGATGCTGCTCCACTACTTCGGTGAGGAATACACGGAAGATAACTGTCACAACTGTGACAACTGTCTCCATCCGAAGACCCGCATCGAGGCCAAGGATCAGTTGGTCATCGCCCTGAAAGCCATCCTTGCCATCAAGGAGAACTTCCGCAGCGACTATGTCATCAACTTCATCACAGGTCGCGAAACCGACGAAATCCGTGCTCATAAGCATCAGGATTTGGAAGAGTTCGGCTCTGGTGAAGACGAGAACCCCAAGATTTGGAATCCTGTCATCCGTCAGGCACTCATCACAGGCTATCTGAAGAAAGAGGTGGAGAACTACGGACTGCTGAAACTCACTTCCGCAGGCAAGAAGTTCATCAAGAGCCCCAAGTCGTTCCAAGTGGTGGAAGACCGCGAGTTTGACGATGATGATATCCCACAGGAGGGAGGCACCAGTGCGCTCGATCCCACTCTCTCGGCCATGCTTCATGACCTGCGTAAGAAATGGGCCCGCAAACTGGAGCGTCCAGCCTACGTCATCTTCCAGGATGTCTCTATCGAACAGATGGCTACCGAATATCCTGTCACTCTCGAGGAGCTCAAGAGCATCCAGGGTGTGGGCGATGGTAAGACCCGTCAGCCCTATGCCAAGGAGTTTGTCAATCTGATCAAGAGCTACTGCGAGGAGAACGAGATTGAGCGTCAGGCCGACCTGCGTGTTCGCACCAAGGCCAAGGACTCCATGCGTAAGTTGAAGATCCTGCAGAACATCGACCGACGCATCGCCCTTGATGACATTGCCAATGCCTTAGGTATCGACTTCGATGAACTGCTCGACGAGTTGGAGGGCATCGTGCTCTATAGTGGCAACAAGGTGAACATCGACTACTTCCTGGAGGATATCATGGATCCTGACGATATTGATGATATCTATGAGTATTTCCGTGAGTCGGAGACGGGCGACCTGAAGGAAGCCTACAAGGAACTGGCCTCCGACTATGAGGAAGACGAGATCCGTCTGGTGCGCATCAAGTTCATATCCGACATGGCGAACTAATGGACTATGCGGATTATTGGAAACGGCTGACGCGGATATACGAAACAAGCGAGGCAAAATCCATCGTGCGACTGGTGCTGGAGCAACGTTTCGGCCTGTCGCTGACGGATATTGCCTGTGGCAGGGTGGGGGAGCTGTCGGCTGACGAGCGGCAGGCGCTGGAAGGCATGATGCAAAGGCTGGAGAAAGGTGAGCCTGTGCAGTATGTCTTGGGTGTGGCTGAGTTCGGCGGCAGGACATTCCATGTGGAGCCAGGTGTGCTCATCCCTCGGCCTGAGACCTATGAGCTTTGTCAATGGGTGATGGCATCGCCTTCGGTAAAAAAACTCGAAGAAAAAATACTCGATATCGGCACCGGTAGCGGCTGTATCGCCTGCACGTTGGCAGCGGAACTGCCCAACGCGAAGGTGAAGGCATGGGACATCAGCGACGATGTGCTCCGCATTGCGCAAGGCAACGCCAGCCGTTTAGGCGTTCACGTTTCCTTTGAGCAGGTGGATGTGCTGAATCTACCCCCCACCACCCATCACCTAACACCTAACACCCACCACCTAACACCAACCACCCACTACGACGCAATCGTCAGCAATCCTCCTTATATATGTAATAAGGAACGCGCGAAGATGGAGCGTAACGTGCTCGATTTCGAGCCAGAACTAGCGTTGTTCGTGCCTGATGAAGACCCGTTGCTGTTCTATGTGGCCATCGCCCGCTATGCAGCGCAGACGTTGAACAGCGGTGGTGAACTCTATTTTGAAATCAATCCGCTCTATGCCCGTGAGATGGTGTTTATGCTGGAAACTGAAGGCTTTTCAGCCATTGAGACCTGTCGCGACATGTTTGGTAAGGAGCGTTTCACAAAAGCCAGGAAGAGATGAAGGATTTATTGTCAGAGAACGAAGAATACCAGCAGCCGTCAACGGCTGTTCCAAATGCTGAACACGTGGAGCAAATGGCTTTTCAAAAGCTCTCGGCGCTTTGCGCTCGAGGCGAACACTGCCAGCACGAGATGCTGGAGAAAATGCGCCGCTGGGAGATGGACGAGCAGAGTCAGGCTCATGTGATGGAACGGCTCGTAAAGGGAAAATATGTCGATGACGAGCGCTATGCCCGTGCTTTTGTACGCGATAAGATACTCTATAACAAATGGGGACGGCGTAAGGTGGAACAGGCGTTGCGGCAGAAGCACATCGATGCCACTGTCATCGGCGAGGCGCTTGGTGAGGTCGATGCTGAGTCGTATGTGGAGACCCTCAAGCCGATGTTGAAACAGAAACGCAAGAGCATCAAGGCCAAGAGCGACTACGAACTGAACATGAAACTCATAAAATGGGCTTTGGGAAGAGGGTTTACTATGGATGTGATACGCCAGTGCATGACCATCGACGATGAAGACGAGTTTCTGGACTAAACTCTGCGACTTGATCTCGCCCAGGGCGTGCGTATGCTGCGGACGGCGACTGACCCCTGAGGAGTCGGTGCTCTGTGCCCGCTGCATGTTTGAACTGCCCCTGACCGACTATGCCGCAGCCCCTTATGACAACGAGATGGCTCGCCTGTTCTGGGGACATTTCACGGTGGAGAAGGCTGTGGCAATGTTTCACTTCACCCCTCATTCGCGTCCTGCCCAGCTTATCTACAATATGAAATATCAGGGTCATCCTGAGACGGCTGAACACATGGGGCGCATCTTTGCCCGTCAACTGCAAGGCAGTGGCTTCTTCAATGACATCGACGGCATTGTGCCGCTGCCCATCACTCGTAAGCGGCAATGGCAGCGTGGCTACAACCAATCGGAGATGATGGCGCGCGGCATCAGTGAACAGACGGGTCTCCCAATATTTAATAGGGTAGTGGAGCGCACGTCGTTTCAGGTCAGCCAGACGCACTTGCATTTCTTCGAGCGTCGCGACAATGTGGAGAAAGCCTTTCAGTTGAGGGATGGCAGCGCCATCACAGGAAAGCACATCCTGCTGGTCGATGACATCGTCACCTCAGGCCATTCCGTCATTGCCTGTGCCAAGCAGCTGCAGCTGGCGGGAGACGTGAAAATCAGCGTGCTCACGCTCGGAAAAACAAAAACATAGTCTAAAATTTTGCATTTCGCTCACTTATTTGTACCTCTGACCTTCGGTCGAAGGTACTCACGCTCGAAAAAACTCAAAATTCTTTTGGTTTTTTGCTCGCTTAATCGTACCTTTGCACCATCAAAAATACAAAGCAAAGATATGAATTCCATTAAGAAGATTTTCGCTCAGAAACTGATGGACATCAAAGCCATCAAGTTGCAGCCTAACGACCCGTTTACATGGGCCAGTGGCTGGAAGTCACCCATCTACACAGACAACCGTAAGACGCTCGGCTATGCTGACGTGCGCTCGTTTGTGAAGCTCGAACTGTGTCACACGATTCAGGCAGAGTTCCCTGAGGCAGAGGCTGTGGCAGGTGTTGCTACAGGTGCCATCGCCCAGGGTGCGCTGGTGGCCGACCAACTGGGACTGCCTTACGCCTATGTTCGTCCGAAGCCGAAGGATCACGGCATGGGCAACCAGGTCGAGGGTGAACTGAAGAAGGGCGCCAAGGTCATCGTTGTGGAAGACCTGATCTCTACTGGCGGCTCCTCGCTGAAGGCTGTGCAGGCGCTGCGCGAATATGGCGTTGAGGTGATAGGCATGGTTGCCTCGTTCACCTATGGTTTCCCTGTGGCCGAAGAGGCTTTCCGTGAGGCTGGCGTCCGTCTGGTGACGCTGAGCGACTACAATGCTGTGTTGGAGCAGGCAGCCGAGACGGGCTATATCAAGGAAGAAGACAAACTGGTGCTGGCTGAGTGGCGCAAGAACCCTGCAGAATGGAGAAAGGAGGCATAAGACGATGACAACATTTGAAAGTTCAATCAAGCAGGTGCCCTACGCTCAGGAGGCTGTCTATAAGAATCTGAGTGATCTGACCAATCTGGAGAAGGTGCGTGACCGCGTGCCTGAGGATAAGTTGCAGGAATTCTCGTTCGACCAGGATTCTGTGTCAATCTCAGTGGCTCCTGTGGGAAAGATCACGCTTCGCATCTGTGAGCGTGAGGAACCTAAATGCGTGAAGTTTGAGAGTGTGGAGTCTCCACTGCCTTTCAACCTCTGGATCCAGGTGCTGCCTGTCACGGCTGAGACCTCGAAGATGAAGGTCACCGTCAAGGCCGACATTCCCTTCATGCTCAAGGGCATGGTGAGCGGTCCGCTGCAGGATGGCGTAGAGAAGATTGCCGATGCTCTGGCAATGATACCATATATTAATTAATAGTGTAGAGTTTAGAGTGTAGAGTTTGCTACCGCCTTTAAAGTGGGACATTCTCTATCGCGGTAGCAAACTCTACACTCTACACTCTACATTCTAAACTTAAAAAAATGAAACTCTGGGAAAAGAACTACGAGATCAATGCTGAGATAGAACGCTTCACCGTGGGTCGCGACCGCGAGATGGACCTCTATCTGGCACCATACGACGTGCTGGGCTCCATGGCTCACATCACCATGCTCGAATCGATTGGCCTGCTGGGTAAGGACGAACTGCCCGTGCTGCTGAAGGAACTGAAGAATATCTATGAGCTGACGCAGAAAGGCGAGTTCGTGATCGAAGACGGAATCGAGGATGTGCACTCGCAGGTGGAGTTGATGCTTACCCGTAAGTTGGGCGACATGGGCAAGAAGATTCATTCAGGCCGTTCGCGCAATGATCAGGTGCTGGTTGACCTGAAACTCTTCACCCGCCATCAGTTGCGGCTTGTGGCTGACGATGTGAAGGATCTTTTCGACCAGCTCATCGCCAAGAGTAACCAGTATAAGGACATCCTGATGCCAGGCTACACCCATCTGCAGGTGGCTATGCCCAGCAGTTTCGGCCTTTGGTTTGGTGCTTACGCAGAGAGCCTGGCCGACGATATGCTCTTCCTGCAGGCCGCCTACAAGATGACCAACCGCAACCCGCTCGGCTCGGCTGCGGGCTATGGCTCGTCATTCCCCTTGAATCGTCAGATGACCACCGACCTGTTGGTCTTCGACTCGATGGACTACAATGTGGTCTATGCCCAGATGGGACGCGGCAAGATGGAGCGCAACGTGGGCTTTGCCATTGCTACGATAGCAGGAACAACGGCTAAACTGGCCTTTGATGCCTGCATGTTCAACTCGCAGAACTTCGGTTTTGTCAAACTGCCGAAGGAGTGCACGACAGGGTCGAGCATCATGCCCCACAAGAAGAACCCCGATGTGTTCGAACTGATCCGTTCGAAGTCGAACAAACTACAGTCGCTGCCTCAGCAGGTGACGCTGATGATGAACAATCTGCCCTGCGGCTACTTCCGTGACCTGCAGATCATCAAGGAGGTGTTCCTGCCTGCCTTCGACGAACTGCGTGACTGCCTGCGCATGACGGCTTATATTGTTAATAAGATTGAGGTGAACGACCATATCCTCGATGATCCTCGCTATGATCCGATGTTCTCAGTAGAGGAGGTGAACCGCCTCGCAGCTGAAGGCATGCCCTTCCGCGATGCTTACAAGAAGGTGGGCCTCGACATCGAAGCAGGAAAGTTCACACCGAATAAGCAGATTCACCACACTCATGAGGGCTCTATCGGCAACCTCTGCAACGACCGCATTGAGGCGCTGATGCAGGAGGTGCTCAAAGGCTTCTCGTTTGAGCGTGTTGAGGAGGCGGAAAAGCGACTGCTGCAATGAAACTAAAGTTGACCTTCCTGCTGGTGCTGCTCACCACGCTGCTATGGTCCTGTGCTGATGTCGATGACTGGATCAGTCGGCGCTATCCTGGGCGCCGCTTCTTTTTCTTCCACATGGAACATCCTACCAGCATCCTCTTTGCCGCCTACAAGAATCCTGGCATGTATGTCTATGCTTACACCCGTGTGGTGAACGGTATTCGTCATGTCTATATTCAGAGCAGTGACAGCAGCACGCCGGCTGAGGATAACCTCATCACCACGGAACGTGAGAAGCGTGCAACCTATATCGTGGGAGCCAGTAGTGAGATCGGACTCATTATCGGTTGCAGCAACTTCAATGGCCCCAAAGCCTACGACCGTTGCTGTCCCAACTGTGCTGGCTATCAGGCTCTTTCATGGGCAAAAAACGTGCAGCATGTGACCTGCCGACGCTGCAATCGGGAATACGACCTGGAGACAGGGGCTATTGTCGGTGGTAGCGATGGCGACATACTCATGCGCTATGGCGTGGCGTTCGATGGTGAAAAGCTTTATGTGGGAAACTAACCCTTTCGATGGTTAATTTCTCTGAAATCAATAGCTACGTGCGGAAAATTGTGTATATTTGCACGTACAAATCGTAAAAATTGAATAATCGTGTCTTGCATCTTACATATTGAGACAAGTACTTCTGCCTGTTCCGTAGCCGTGAGCGAGGACTCACAGGTGATCTTCCATCAGGAAGAGAACGGAGACGTGGCAGGAAAAGCAGCCGAGCGACTCGGCTCGATGGTCGATGAGGCCCTTTCTTTTACAGATAGTCATGCCATCCCTTTCGATGCCGTGGCCGTGAGTTGCGGCCCAGGCTCTTATACGGGTCTGCGCATTGGCGTGTCGATGGCAAAGGGTGTCTGCTTTGGTCGTGAATTAAAACTGTTGGCTGTACCCACGCTTGAACTGCTCTGCGTGCCAGTGCTGCTGGGCGAGCGTGTGGAGGTTCCTGACGATCCGACTGAGAAAGAGCCCCTGCTCTGTCCCATGCTCGATGCCCGTCGCATGGAAGTCTATGCTGGCATCTACGACCGTGCCCTGCGCCCCGTTCGCGAGGTGCGAGCCGACATCGTCGATGCCGATACCTATAAAGAGTGGCTCGACGAGCGCCCTGTCTATTTCTTCGGCAATGGTGCCAAGAAATGCATGGAGGTGATCAACCACCCCAACGCCCACTATATCGACGGCATAGAACCGCTGGCTAAATGGATGCAGCCGTTGGCTGAGCGTCGGTTCCTCAACGGACAGTTTGAGGATGTGGCCTATTTCGAACCCTTCTACTTGAAAGACTATGTGGCAAAGATGCCTAAGAAACTAATTTAAGAACAATGGAAATACAAGGATTGGACTACAACACGCAGCGCAAGACGCTGCTGATGCCCGAATACGGTAGGGAGATACAGAAGATGGTGGATCATGCCGTGAGCCTGCCCACGAAGGAAGAGCGCATGCGCTGTGCCCGCACCATCATCCATCAGATGGAGGCAAAGGTGCCTCGCATCCGTGAGAACGCCGACTATGAGCAGACGCTCTGGGATCATCTCTACCTGATGAGCAGCAAGCAGTTGGACATCGACTGGCCCTTTGACGTGTCGGATGCTGAGAAGATTCATCTGAAGCCCCAGCCCCTGCCCCTGCCGCAGAACAGCATCAAGCTGCGCCACTACGGTCGGCTGGTGGAGGAGCTGACGGAGAAACTGAAGACGATGCCCGCAGGCGATGAGCGCGACGAACTGGTGCGCCTGACTGCCAATCAGATGAAGCGTGACCTCATCCAGTGGGGTCATGGCTCTATTGATGACGAAAAGGTGATTGACGACATTGCCCGTCTGACCGACGGCATTGTGCAGATTGACCTGAAGTCGTTTAAGTTCGACCGCACGCCTGCTGCAGCCGCTGAACCTAAGCGTGCCAACGGCAAGAAAAAGAAGTGATCAGACTGTTGTTACTCCACTAAAAACCTGAAGACGATGGCAGCATTCATTATCGAAGGCGGACATGCACTGAGCGGTACCATACTGCCCCAGGGAGCCAAGAACGAGGCTCTGCAAGTGATTTGTGCCACTTTGCTCACCAGCGAAGAGGTCATTATCCGTAATGTTCCTGACATTCGCGATGTCAACAATCTCATTCAGTTGTTGCGCGATATCGGTGTGAAGGTCTGCCGTCTGGAAAAGAACGACTATTCGTTTCAGGCTGATGAGCTGCGGATGGCTTATCTGGAGAGCGACGAGTTTGTGAAGAAATGTGCGCAGCTGCGTGGCTCCGTCATGATGATTGGCCCGTTGCTGGCTCGCATGGGCAAGGCCGTCATCGCCAAGCCCGGTGGCGACCAGATCGGACGTCGCCGTCTCGACACCCATTTCCTCGGTTTCGAGCGACTGGGTGCTTGCTTCAACCACATACCTGAGCGTGGTGTGTATGAGATCACAGCCGAACCCTTCGACACTACCGAGCGCACCTCGCTGCAAGGTACCTACATGCTGTTGGATGAGGCTTCTGTCACAGGTACGGCCAACATCGTCATGGCTGCCGTGATGGCAAAAGGCACTACCACCATCTACAATGCTGCCTGCGAACCCTATCTGCAACAGCTCTGTAAGATGCTCTGCCGGATGGGTGCCCGTATCAGTGGCATTGCTTCTAACCTACTCACGATTGAGGGCGTCGATGAACTGCATGGTACAGAGCATCGCATCCTGCCCGATATGATTGAGGTGGGCTCGTTCATCGGCATGGCTGCAATGGTGGGCGATGGCATCCGTATCAAGGATGTGTCGCTGAAAGACTTGGGCATCATCCCCGATGCCTTCCGTCGCATGGGCATCAAAATCAAAGTCGAAGGCGACGACCTGTTCATCCCCCGTCAGCGTCACTATGAGATTCAGTCGTTCATCGACGGTAGCGTGATGACGCTGGCCGATGCTCCTTGGCCAGGACTCACTCCTGACCTGCTCTCTGTGCTGATTACTGTAGCCACGCAGGCTCGTGGCACCGTGCTTTTCCATCAGAAGATGTTTGAGAGCCGTCTGTTCTTCGTTGACAAGCTCATTGATATGGGTGCACAGATCATCCTTTGCGACCCTCACCGTGCTGTGGTCGTTGGCCATGACCGAAAGATACAGTTGCATGGCGGACGCATGTCGAGTCCTGACATCCGTGCAGGCATCGCCCTGCTCATCGCAGCCATGAGTGCCAAGGGCAAGAGCCGCATTGACAATATTGAGCAGATAGACCGTGGCTACGAGAATATTGAAGGCCGTCTCAATGCATTGGGAGCTAAGATTACGAGAGAAGCATGATCAGTCAGGAAGAAGTATATAAGATTGGAAAGCTGGGCAAGACCCACGGTGTGAAAGGTGAATTGTCATTCCTTTTCGATGATGACGTATTCGACCGCGTCGATGCCGACTATCTCGTGCTTGACCTTGACGGCATCCTGGTTCCCTTCTTCATCGAGGAATATCGCTTCCGCTCTGACAGCAATGTGATTCTGAAATTGGAAGGTGTCGATACACAGGAGCGGGCTCGCGAACTGACGGGCACCGATGTCTATTTCCCCTTGTCGCTGGTCGATGACGATGAGGCTCCCCTCTCCCTGAACTTCCTGGTAGGCTTTGAGCTGATTGATGCCGCCAGCGGCAAATCCATCGGCCGTATCGCCTCTATCGACGATCAGACCGCCAACCTCCTTTTCGAGTTGGAGGATGGTACGCTCATCCCTGCCAACGATGACCTCATTACCCATATTGACAAAGATCTCAGGCAAATCACCCTCGATTTGCCCGAAGGGTTGCTCGACTTGTAAACCACCGGTTTGGATTATCCAAAGGCATCCTTTGGATATTCCGTGACTTCTCACCCCCAACAGCATAAATCTCTAGCAAAGCTACAAAACTTAAACCGAATTGCATCCATCTGCAAGAATTATTTCATGAAAATGGAACAATCTCTATAATCGGATGCAAAGGTAAGAGGTTCCTGTCACATCATTTTGACAGAAAACCTATTAGTGCGATTTGGATAATGAGAATCAGCGGAAGTCCGTATTTGAACTTTTTGTGCAGAGTCTTATGATGCCAAACCTTCATTCCAAGTAAAGCGCCAATGCTGCCACCGATGACTGCAAGCATCAGCAAGGTTGCCTCGGATATGCGCCCGCTCGACCTATGGCCGCTAGCACGGCAAGAACTACCTTGCTTGGCCTTGGCCTTCGGTCGAGGCTGTTTACGCTCGGCATAGCTCAAACGAGTCTGGCTTTGCCCTCGCTGACTCACAGCCTTGAGCTTATCAATGCCATAGACGAAGAAGGTTACGACGTTGATGACTATCAGATAATATAGCGGAGCATTCGCCATCATTGTTTTTTCTTTATCTCTAATCAGGATGGTGATGCACAGGGATAAAAGTGCCTGGTTCCAACGCATTGAGGAATCGGTGACACTTATCCTGAAGGCTCTGATGGAAGTTGTAGTTCTTCCTCAGTCTCGGCGACTTCTTGGCTTCCTCAGCCAGTCCGTTCAATAACTGAGCATCTATTATCTTCATACTCAATTACACTTTTAAAACCAAAAAGCAGATATAGGACAGACATGTTTTTTTCTTTCGGCAGGTAGTCCATATCACAAATCTTACAATGCCGCCGACATGCTCCTGAAAAGGAGTGTCGGCGGCAGATTTTGTGGAAGGAGGGCTTACTTCTGAACGACTCGACGGCAGGTGCCATCGGCAGAGACAACGATGTTCACACCACGCTGGAGACGTGGCAAACGAACGCCGGAGAGGCTGTAGATGCCGGCAGGCAGCGACTGATCGCGGGTGGTGAGAGCGATGTCGGTGCCCTGAACGGGATTGACGCTGCACTCCAGGAGCAGGAACTCGGCGAGATCATCACCGCCCGTCTCGTTGGAGAATTTGATGACATAGTCGGTAGCCTCCGTCACGGTGAAGGCCAGCGTGCGCTTAGTGGCCGAAGAAAGGCTGGCAGAGCCATTGCCGTTGGCATTGGGCGAAGCGGTGTAGTTGCTCGTAGAAGCGAGGACGCTGCCCGTGGCGAGGTTGATGATGCTCACCTTGTATTTGGGTGTGCCCTTCCAAGCAGCCATAGCAAAGGAGAGCTTATAGTCGCTGGGCTCCAGCGAGAGGCGGTAGTTGGCCTGACGACCATACTCAGCTGAGACCTTACGCCAGTAGATGGCCTTGCCCTGATAGCCAGAGAAACCAGTCATCGTGCGCGCGCCTGTACCATAGTTGTTGTCATATTCATGCACGGCATTGTCTTCCTGTGTGCAGCGCCAGCCCGGAGGCATGTTGCCGCCGACAACGCTGGTGAAGTCGAGCTTATAGATGGCAGAATTGTCAACGAAGACGGGCTGCAGGGTCACGTTGTCATCAGGCATGACGAACGAGACGTTGTTCTGATCCTTCACAACGATGGTCTTGGCCATGGTGTAGAAGACGGAGTTGATGATGCGCAGCTCAGAGAGACGGTAGCCATCCTTCGGCTGAACGGTGAGATGGACGGTGTCGCCCTCGGCAGCTTCGGTGCCATCGGGTGTCACTGTGCCTTGAGAAGCCTGACGGACAGAGACAAGATAGCGTTCAGCCTCGGTGCCAACAGGCTCATAGATGACCTGATCGATGGTGAGACCCGTGCCGCCGGTATTGGTGATGACCAGCGAGTTGTTGCCCTCCTTCATGGTGGCGGTCACCTTCACCTTGCGCCAGTCGTTCTTGGCCACCTTCTCGCAGACAACGGTAGTCTGCTTGCCGTTGACCGTCAACTTGAGGTTGCCAGCCTTCGAGGTGTTGCAGTAGCGCACGTAGATGTCGTAGTCGCCAGCCTGCTGCAACTTCAGCTGGTGCTTCAGGGCTGCGGAGGTGGAGGTGCCCATCTCCACATAACCCATGCCGGCAAACTCGGAATACTCAGGAGCACACCAGCCTGAATGGGTCAGCGCCACGCTCTTCACGCTCTTATAGTCCATATTCTCAGCCTCAATCACGATCCTGCCGACGAAGGGTGAGGGCTGCTTGGGCTGCGGCAATGCCTCAGGCTCAGCCAAGGCATCGGTCAGCTCAGAGGTAGCAGCACCCGTGCAGTTGATGCGGAGTTCTACAGGGCCAAGGTGTTTTACGCTTACAGCGTAGGTCTTGGCTTCAGCGTTATAATCGGCGGTGGCCGAAGCGGAGTAGCCAGTAGCACCAGTGTGCTTGGTCAGCGTATAAGAAGGCTCGGCAGTGACACCCGTGATGGTGATCACATCAGTGACGTTGGCAGCACCCAGCTGTGACATCGTAGAGTCGCTACGGTAGTTGTTGAGATAGAGGTCAATGTGGTCGGCATACTCGCGAATCAGACCGCTGGAAAGCTTACCGTAGGTCAGCTTCATCGAGTCGCAGCTGTTGTAGAGCAGCGGCAGTTCGGCTGAGGCCGACTTCTTGCTGTTCAGATAAGAATAAGGAGTATAGGTCACGAGCTGGTTGCGGTAGCGGTTGACATAGAGGTCGCCCTTTGATACCTCGGGATACTGCTCGTTGAACTCCGTCACCTTCTTGCTCCAGCTGGAGGATACCGATGACTTTTTCTTCTGCACGGGGATAGACTTGGCGAGGTCGTCATAGAGGACGTTGACCACGGGGATCGTGCCGTAGCGGCCCGTCTTCTTCAGGTAGAGGTAGTTGTTCATCCACTGGCCGTTGCCTTTGTTGAAGGGATCGGTCTGCTTGTAGAGGTTGTCGTAGAGCGTGCCCCAGGTGGCATACTTGTCCTCGTCGCTGCCAGAGGTATTGTTGTTGATGACGACAATCTTCGTCTTGCCCACCACCTCTGCACGGGTGGGGATATACATCTTGCCTTCAATAATCTGGCGCCACATGTCGAGCCAGATGCCCTTGAAGTTGGCGTAGCAGCCCCAGTTGCGACGGGTGTAGCCATCGACGGTAGAGTTGCTGAGGTTCTGGAAGTCCTCCGTCCAGATGAGCTCAGGGCCATCCCATACGGCACCACCGTTGACGCAGGTCTGCTCCATCACCGTACCGATGCCGGCAGAGCCAGGATACTTACACTTGTTCTCACCGACGAGGTCGCTGGTGGCACCGTTCCAGCCGCAGTTGTCGTAGCGCACGCCGTATTTGGTGGCCAGACCGGCAATGAACGGACCGAAGGTGACGCTCTCGTTGTTGTAGAAACAAGAAGAGGTGGTGTACTTATACAGCCAGAGGATGGACTCAGGATAGTCCTTACAGGCCTTCAGCAGCGCCGAGTTGCGCTTCATCATGCCCATGGGATTGAGGCCGTGGCTCCAGATGTTGCCGCAGAAGGAGATGGTGAGGAAGCCACCATACTGATGGTGCATGGGAATGAGCTTGGCAAAGAGGGCGAGACGCGAGGTCTGCGTGCTGGAGCTCTCGTCGCCTGCCTCATCGAAGCCCCAGAACTGCTCAGCATAGTTCCAGCCGAGGAAGTTGGGGTAGGCCTTGAAGAAATATTCGAAGGTCTCCAAGTCGCTGTCCTGGATATGGGTGTGACCGCCGGAAGCCGGCTGACAGGTGAACCACATGCCGTTCTGCTGGCAGACAGAAGCCCACGACTTCCAGGTGCGGACGGCACAGCGCGGCATGCGATACATGTTCAAATCCTTGTCATACTGGCAAGAGAGCGAGAGGTTCATACAGACGAATGGCTTCAAGTCCGCAGGAATCAGGTCGATAATCTTCTGAGGATCGGCTGAGTTCCACACATCGACATGCACCATCCACAGCGGATGCTGATTGTCAACAGGACGGCGCATCTCCTGTGCCGTCGCGCGCTGCACCGTTGCACCCATGAGCAGCAACAGCGTCATCATCAGGTAGTAAATCTTTCTTTTCATATAGCTATACGTTTTTAAATGATTAGTTCGTCTTCTCTGCCATTTTAGGCTTTTACTTTAAGCAAAAAGCAGGTCTTTTGGAAATTACGCTACAAAGGTAGTGCTTTTCTGAAAGACTCACTTTCGATAATGTCTCAATGTTTTAAGAAAAAATCGAAAAAACTATTTGGTCTTATCCTTTATATTTCGTATCTTTGCAGCATGATTCACCTAAAGAGTGCTACAACCAAGGCGATTATCCTGATTCTATTCATGATAGTGCTTCCTTGCAGGGCCGTTGATTTGGGCTACAGCAAGGAGAAACCTCTTATTGTGGGTCTCGATGCTGACTATGCTCCACTGGAGTATGTAGGCGAAGACGGACAGCCTCATGGTTATGACGTGGAGTTTACGCAGAAACTGATGGAGCGTCTGAACATTCCTTTCAAATATGCACCTAACACCTGGGAACAGATTTCGGGCGATGTGCTTCAGGGACGTGTGGATCTGGGCATGATGATCTACTCTGACTACCGTAAGGACATCACCAACTACTCACGCGCCGTGTTCCGTATGTATTATCAGCTGGTTTATCGGCAGACTGACGAAAACAAGATAGACCAGCGCAACCTGAGTGGCAAGCGGGTGGCTTATATGAACTCCCGTCCTGTGGGCGAACTGTTGACCAAGCAAGGAGCCATCAAGTCATCGGTGACCAATCTGGAGCAGGCCATGTTCGACCTGGTGGAAGGCAAATATGACGCCATTGTCTGCTTCCGCTATCAAGCCCGTTACTTCATGATGTATCACGGTCTGTCGATGCTGAAGGCCGACGAGTTCTCGATGCAACCGCGCGAATATTGCTACGTGAGTCACAGCAAGGCGCTGATAGAACGGATCAATGAAGAGTTGAAGGTCATGGAGGAAGAGGGCGTCATCGACGATATCTACGGCAAGGAGATCAAGTCGCAGTTCGGTAAGATAGAGATTCCGGGCTGGGTGTGGTATCTGCTGGCCTCCACGGTATTCCTTTCCCTACTGGTCATGTTCATCCTCCGCTCCATAGCGCAGAAACGACTGGAGGTGGAGCATCAGAAATTGCTAAGAGCCTACGACCTGCTGGCTGAGAAGAACGAGGCGCTGGTGGTGGCCAATGGGCGTGCCGAGGAGTCATCGCGCATGAAGAGCGACTTCATCAAGCAGATTTCCCATGAGATACGTACCCCCCTTAACGTGCTCTCCGGCTTTGCTCAGGTGCTGACCAGAGGCGGCATCGACCTCGACGAGAAGTCGCGCCACGACATCACCCAGCGCATTGCCGACAATGCCGAGCGCATCACCCAACTGGTCAACAAGATGCTGGAACTGAGTGAAGCCGCCAGTCAGAAGGTGATAGATCAGAGCGACCGCGTGTCGGCCACGCTCATCGCCACGCAGACCATCACCGACATGTCGCTGGAGACCAATAGCCAGTATTTCTTTGAGTTTGAGGTGGATCAGGAAGCTGAGAAAGCGGTGGTGAACACCAACCTGCGCATGGCTTCCCGTGTGCTGTCGCTGTTGCTCGACAATGCCAAGAAGTTCCTGAAGAGTCCTGATGAGATTCAGAAAGAAACGTCTGTCAACGTGCCAGGCACCATCAAGTTGCGCCTGTCCTGTCCCAATTCGCAGCAGGTGGCCTTTATCGTGGAAGACAACGGCATCGGCATACCCGAAGAAGAGGCTGAGCGCATCTTCGATGAGTTTGTGCAGTTAGACGAATATTTCGACGGCACAGGCATTGGACTCACCGTAGCACGCTCCATCGCCCGTCGTTTAGGAGGCGATGTGGTACTCGACACCAGCTATCACAGCAAGGGAGCCCGCTTTGTCTTCACCTTGCCAACGGCCTGACACCTTTTATCTGATTTGTAGAAATGAACCAACCCACCATCACCCTTACGAACCTCGCCATCGGCTACCGGCAGAAGCATAGTGTCAAGACGGTTGCCAGCCAACTCAATGCTCAGATTATGCAGGGCGAGCTGACTTGTCTGCTGGGACCGAACGGCGTGGGAAAATCCACGCTGCTGCGCACGCTCTCAGCCTTTCAGCCCCAAGTGGAGGGTGAGGTGCTGATAGGTGCCGACCAGCAACCCCTTACCGGTCTCTCTGACCGTCAGCTCAGCAAGCTCATTGGCGTAGTGCTGACGGAGAAACCCGATGTTCACAACATGACCGTTCGCGAACTGGTGGGCTTGGGACGTTCGCCCTATACTGGCTTCTGGGGAGGTTTGACGAAGGAGGACTATCAGGTGGTCGATGAGAGCATCCGTCAGGTGGGCATCGAGTCGCTCAGTAGCCGACAGATTGACACGCTCAGCGACGGTGAGCGACAGAAGGTCATGATAGCCAAGGCGCTGGCTCAGCAGACGCCCATCATCTTTCTCGACGAACCCACGGCCTTTCTCGACTTCCCTTCAAAGGTGGAGGTGATGCAGCTGCTGCGCCAGTTGGCGCGTGAGATGCAGAAGACCATCTTCATGTCCACCCACGATCTTGAACTGGCTTTGCAGGTGGCTGATACCATCTGGCTCATGGAACGTGGTGCGCTCAGCGTAGGCACTCCTCGACAGTTGGCTGAGTGTGGCGCCCTCAGTCGTTTTGTGGAACGTCAGGGTATAGAGTTCGACTGCGAAACGCTCAGCGTGAGGGTAAGATGAGGAAGGTCATCATTTCCGCAGCACCCCTTTTCCCCATTGTCATCTCCCTGATGGCAGGCATTCTCCTCGGTGAACGCCTGCAGGTCGGCACGTCGCTTTGGCCGCTTTTTGCCATAGGAGTCGTGGCGGTGGTCTTTACCCACAGATGGGCAGTCGTGCAGAGCGTAGCCATCCTGACCAGTGTGCTCTTGTTGGGCTTGCTGCTCGTAGGCCATGAGCGCGAGAGTCTTCTGCGCTATTCCTACGATGGGCAGCAGCGTCAGCATGCGTTGGTCATCGTTTCTGAGGGCACGGAGAAGGAACGGACGGTAGCCTTCGATGTGCTGTTGGCTGAAAACGGTCGCAAGCTGAAATGCTATCTGCAGAAGGATGAGCGCAGCCTTGCGCTCAAGCCTGGCGATGGGGTGATGGCCACTATCCATATAGAAGAAAACTACGACTTCCGTAGCGGACGCTTCGACTATCGCGACTATTTGGAGAAACATGGCCTTGCAGGCCGCTGTTACGTGCGGGGGTATCAATGGCAGCGACAACAGGTGTCACTCAAGAATCTCTCATTGCTGACGCGTTCGCGCATCACTTTCCTGCGCTGGCGACACACGCTGTTGGCCCGCTATCAGTTGCAGGGTGCTACTGATGACCGCTATGCGGTACTGGCTGCGATGACGCTGGGCGATAAGTCGGCGCTGACCAGGGAACTGCGTGATGTCTATTCCATGACAGGTGCCTCGCATGTGCTGGCATTGAGTGGCCTGCATCTGGGCATCCTCTACTTGCTGCTCTCCCGTCTCACGCTGGGGCGGCGACGCAGTCTCTGGGCACAATTGGTGCTGCTGGCAGGCATCTGGGCCTTCGTGTTCCTCGTAGGTCTGCCCACCAGTGTGGTGCGCTCAGCTGTCATGCTCACCGTCTTCTCCGTGTTCACTATGGGTGGTCGCACTTATGCGCCTGTTAATGTGCTGTGCTTTGCGGCCTTGCTCATCTTGATAGGCAATCCCTATGCCCTCTTCGACGTAGGTTTCCAGCTCTCGTTTGCCTCCATGCTGGCCATTTTCCTGATCATGCCGCTGACAGAGTGCTGGGTGTCATCGCTGTGGATTCAGCGTCATTCCGTACGAGGTGCGATATGGAGTGCACTGGCCGTTTCGCTGGCGGCACAACTGGGTGTGGCCCCACTCGTAGCCTACTATTTCGGACGCTTCTCCTGCTATTTCCTGCTCACCAACCTTCTCGTCCTACCTGCTGCCTATCTGATTCTGTTAGGGGCCTTGGTCATGTTGCTGATACCTGTACCAGCCGTAAGTGCAGCCGTACTCTGGATGGTAGGCACACTCAACAGCACCCTCGTCGTGCTGGCGCAGTTGCCTGGTGCCAGCATAGAAAACCTGCAGCCATCGCAGTTGCAGGTCATTCTTATCTATATCATTCTGTTGTTGGTCTATTTAGCCTTGCTGCGTCTGAACAGTGTAAGGCTCACAAATGGCTAAATAGCTTTGCTGCGTCTGAACAACGTATGGCTTACAAATGGCCGAGACTGTCCTTTTATACTCTTCCCTCCTCGTGATAGGAGTAATAGTGGCCGTCGGCCACGATGACATGATCCATAAAAGAGAGACGCATGAGGTCGCAGGCTCTCTTGAGCTGCAGTGTCAAGGCGTTATCGGCCTCGCTGGGACGGATGCTGCCTGACGGGTGGTTATGGCAGGCCACGACGATGGTAGCATTGCAGAGCACGGCCTCGCGGATGATGATGCGCACATCGACGCTCACCTCGGAGATACCACCGTGGGCGATGCGCACCTTCTTGATCAGCTTGTGGGCTTGATTCAGGTAGAGCACCCAGAACTCCTCCACGTCGAAGTCCTGCATCAAGGGGTGCATGTAGTTGTAGATGCGGGTGGCGGTCGATAGCTGAGGACGCTCCTCGGCACTCTCCATCTGTCGGCGCTTGCCCAGTTCGCAGGCGGCGAGGATGGTGATGGCCTTAGCCTCGCCCACACCCTTGTAGGTCATGAGTTCCCTGATGCTTTTCTTGCCCAGCGTGTTCAGGTTGTTGTTGCAGTCGCTCAGTATCTGCTGCATCAACTCTACAGCACTCACGCCCGGCGTGCCTGAGCCTACGAGGATGGCCAGCAACTCAGCATTGCTGAGTGCCTCTGCTCCCTTGTCGCGCAACTTCTCGCGCGGCTGGTCGTCAGGCGACCAGTTGGCTATCGTCAGTTTCTCGGCCATCACTTATAGAAGTTCTTCTCGAAGGCAGTAAATTCGTCTTGCTTCAAGATGCAACGCTTCCACCAAGATTCGATGAAGCCGAGACCGTAGCCCATCAGCTGCGTGAATGCGGCAGGAATGCTGAGCAGACCCACCCAGGGATTGAGGTTGCGGATAGACGAATCGAGGAAAAGCAGGATGCAATATAATATAATAGGTATAAGGGACAACTCACAGACGGCAAAGCCGAAAGCGGCGCTCATGTGGTCTGGACTGAAGAAGAAGAGAGCCAGACCGCACAGAAACAGCATCAGCAGGCCGATGACTCCAACGGTGAAAACCGTGGGCAGCAGATGAACGAGCTTCAGCGTGCCTGGGTGGCGCTTCTCCAGATTGATGCGCGCGATACCGCTGTTATACACCTGACGGAAGAACTTACGGAAGTCCGTGCGACGCTTGTGCCAAACCCATGCCTCGGGGATAAGCGCTGTCTTATAGCCAGCCTCCACGATACGGTAGCTGAAGTCGATGTCCTCGCCAAAGCGCATCTTCGAGAAACCACCCAGCTCCTGATACACCTCCCGACGAATGCCCATATTATAAGAGCGTGGGAAGAACTTGTCGAGCTTCTTACCTTTACCACCGCGGATGCCGCCTGTAGTAAAGAAAGAGGTCATGCTGTAGGATATGGCTTTCTGAACAGGCGTGAACGACGGGTGCGAAGCATCAGGGCCGCCCCAAGCGCTGAAGGGGTGTTGGGTGGTAGGTGTTGGGTGTTGGTTTGCTTCCTCAGTGGTTTCAGGCGCGGTAGCACGCTCGGCCGAAGGACGCTTGCTACCAACGGGCCGCAAGAACTCTACACTCTCCACTCTACATTCTACACTAGAAAGATACTCTTCTGGCAGCACCACATCAGAATCGAGTACGATGAGCCAGTCGCCCTTGGCGCGCTCAGCTCCATAGTTGCGGCTCTGGCCAGGGCCGCTGTTCTCCTTGTTGTAATAATGCAAATCAAGGATGTTTGCGTACTTGTCGCAAACATCCTTGCAGGGGATTGTCGATCCGTCTTCAACGATAATTACCTCAAAGTCCTTTAGCTTCTGCGAGCACAGGCTCTGCAGCAACTCATCCACCTCGTCAGGACGATTGAAGACAGGAACGATGATGCTATATTTCATACGTTAAAGTGTAGAGTGTAGAACGGAGAGTGTAGAACTCTACACTCTAAACTCTACACTCTAAACTAAAGATTATTCCTTAGCGCGAGCCAGATAAGAGCCGTCGCGGGTGTCCACCTGAATCAGGTCGCCCTCGTTGATGAACAGGGGCACGCGAACCTCAACGCCAGTCTCCAACGTAGCGGGCTTCAGGGTGTTGGTAGCGGTGTCGCCCTTGATGCCGGGCTCAGAGTGAGTCACGCGCAGGATAGTCTTCACGGGCATTTCAGCATAGAGGATGGTGCCGTCGGTAGTGTCAGAAACCACTTCCACGATATCGCTCTCCTTCATGTACTCATGGCCGATAACCAGCTCGTTGTCGAGGGGGATCTGCTCAAAAGTCTCTTGGTTCATGAAGATACGGCC
>JAEEGL014627633.1_pt1 | contig 26179 bp, 22 predicted proteins | sample 9134231 | NCBI WGS metagenome assembly JAEEGL01 (sample SAMN16246548, study PRJNA631951) | gut metagenome | biome: gut microbiome; feature: rumen; material: fiber-attached | host: Bos | place: Iran: Karaj | collected 2018-10
GAGATCCTGGATGTTCTGGTCCATCCCGAGGTGAATGTCCACGCGGCACTTCTTTTTAAGGACGGCTCAAGTCTTTCGCAGAATGCGGTGAGCAGTATGCTCGTTCCTATCGCTGCCGCTCTTAGCTATCCTCAAATGCTCGATATCGTTAGCAAATTTCCTGAGATGAACTTTTCGTACGATGAAAAGGTGATGGAGTTCAGAAAGCCTGATCTGGTCAAATATCCGCTTCTTGCCACAGCTTTCAGGCTGCTTTTGAACCGTGATTATTCAGGCATGGTTGCCTACGCGATTTCCGATGAAGTGGCAGTGAACAGGCTTTTGAAAAATGAGATCAGGGTAAAGGGGATCCATGAAACCGTTATGAGCGCAGTTTCGCGCTTTTCCGGGCTGAAGACCCCGCCGTCAGTCGCTGATATAGCTGAATTTATTAATGAAATTGAACAATACAGCCGTGGTGTTATATAATTTTTTTCATGGAGCAGAAAAATGTCAATACCGAAAATAGGTGATTTTGAAGTTAAATCCAGGCTGCTTCTCGGCAGCGGAAAATACCGCTCGAATCAGGAGATGATGGAATCTGTCGAGAGTTCGGGGACTAGCGTCGTGACGGCTTCTCTGCGCAGGATGGACCTGGGAAAGGGTGAATCGCTTCTTAAACCTCTGCTTGAGAACAAAAATATCACGATCTTACCCAACACGGCAGGTGCGAGAAGTGCCGAAGAGGCAGTTTTTTATGCCGAGCTTGCATATGAATCGGGACTCCCGAAGTGGGTCAAGCTTGAGCTGACTCCCGAACCGCGTTATCTTCTGCCGGACCCGATCGAGACTCTCAAAGCTACTGAAATACTTGTAAAAAAGGGATTTACAGTATTGCCGTACATCAACGCGGATCCGATGCTCGCGCTTCGTCTCCAGGATGCCGGAGCCTCGACTGTCATGCCGCTTGCCGCTCCGATCGGAACTAATAAAGGTCTCCTGATGTCCGAGATGATCCGCATAATCATCGAGCAGGCGCGTGTCCCAGTCGTTGTCGATGCTGGGATCGGTGCACCGTCGGATGCGGCGAGAGCAATCGAAATGGGAGCCGATTTTGTTCTTGTCAACACGGCTATCGCCACTGCAAAGAACCCGAAAAAGATGGGGGAGGCCTTTAAAAAGGCTGTTGAAGCCGCATCGATCGCATTCGAAGCCGGTATCCCTGAAAAATATATTTCGGCTCAGGCATCAAGTCCTGAGCTTGATTTTATCGATAGGCTTTAAAACTACAGACAACGCGAACTGCTCGGCATTCCGAGATCGACCTGCTACGATGGAAGCAAACCAGAAATATTCAACACGGATCAATTAATCATTCTGACACTTTTGACCATTTTTGTGTCCACTTTATTTATAGCAACCCTGTTTCGGCAGGTGGATTTTTGTCAGCCGAGTTCATCCATCTGAAGAAAATCTTAAAGTACTATTTAAAGATTTTGCAAAATGCGAAAAATCTTAAAGTAGAGGTTTTGCATTATTTATAAGTTCTAATATAATCCGCAGAATTTTTTGCTAAGTTGGTGAAATTATGACATTTTTTGATTCAATTATTCTTGGGATACTTCAGGGGCTCACGGAGTTTCTGCCGGTAAGTTCTTCGGGACATCTTGTCTTTATGGAAAAGCTGCTCGGGCAGAAGGATGTTCCGCTGCTTTACGATATCCTGCTGCATGTCGCGTCGCTTCTTGCTGTTTTTATCTTTTTCAGAAAGAAACTTCTGGCACTTGTTTCAGGTTTTTTCAGCTTCAAAAAGGGAGTCAGCGAATCGCACAGATACGTTTTGATGATGCTGATAAGTACTGTTGTCACGACCGCTATGCTCGTGGTGACGAAGCCGATGCTTGAGGGGATCAAGGAGAATCCGATGATGCTGATGCCTGCTTTCGCCTTTACGGCTCTGCTTCTGCTTTTTGCTCAGTTCGGCTTTAAAAAGGCGACAGAGGATCGTGAAATCAACTGGAAGGATGCTCTTGTCATCGGTTTTTTTCAGGGGATTGCGGTCCTTCCGGGAGTTTCGCGCTCAGGTTCGACGATCTCTGGCGGAATTTTAAGAAAAATCAAGGCGGAAACGGTGGTCGAGTTTTCGTTCATGCTTGCGATCCCGGCTATTCTGGGGGCTCTGGCTCTTGAGCTGGTCAAGGCGGAAGGCTTGGGCATGATCGATCTCGGTGTCGCCACTGCAGGCTTTGCCGCCTCATTCGTATCAAGTCTCGCAGCCTTGAAGCTTCTTGTATTTATGATGAAAAAGACGGTGCTTTATCCTTTTTCAATTTATCTGATCATCCTTTCGATTGCGGTCCTTTACGTCATTTAGCAGGGATTTTTCCGATGGATTTCGAGCTTCCGCAGGATTTTTTTCTGCTTCTGAACAAGCAGAAAAGGTATTCGTCAAACGGTGAACTGAACTGTCTGAAACACATTCTTGGGGTCGGGAAGGCAGGTTTCTGCGGAACGTTGGATCCGCTTGCCGAAGGGCTTCTGATCATCGCTATCGGTCGGGGCGCCACAAAGCTCATCTCGCTTGCCGCCAATGCTGAAAAAAGCTACAGCGGAGAGCTTCTTCTCGGTTTCCGCAGCGCGAGTTTCGACTGCGGGACGGAGCTTGTCCCGAGCGGTGAGGAGTTTGATTTCGAGGCGCTTGACTGCACTGAGATCGAAAAAAAGTTTACCGGAACGATATCTCAGGTACCGCCTGTCTTCAGTGCGCTGAAGATCGACGGGGTGCGGGCTTACAGGCTTGCCAGGGCTGGTAAGATGCCGGAGATGAAGCCTCGTTCTGTTGAGATAAAATCTCTGAAAATCCAAAAACTTACAGCCGGCAGGCTTCGGTTTTCGGTCGACTGCTCGAAGGGAACGTATATCAGGTCTCTTGTTGCCGATATCGGCGATTTTCTGGGCTGCGGCGCAACGATGACAGCTCTCAGGCGGGAAAAGGTCGGGCCCTTTTCTGTCGAAAACAGCGTCTCTATTCCGGAACTCAGGGAGGATCCGGCTTCGATCGCCAGGGCTGTTGTGACGGTGGAAGAATTTGCGTTGATCTGGGACAGCGTCAGATGAAAAAAGGTAGGGTGACAGCTGCGCTTGTTTTGTCCGTGATCCTGCATCTGATCCTTCTTTTCTTTGTGACTGTTGCGATCAAATCTTTTGTAAAATCAGAAAGTTATACAGAAAACATCGTGCGTCTTTTTGTTACTGAAGTAAAGGAGGAGAAGCCAGTGGCGGAGCCTGCCGAGCAGCCGAAAAGGCAGATCTCTCCCAGGCGGAGCTTGAAGCCGAAACGGGTCGAAAAGCCGCTTGAGCAGGTCGAAAAACCGCAGGAAAGGGTCGATGAGGAGCTCTCTCCGGAGCCAGCGGCCGAGGCTGCGGAACCTGCAGAAAACGGTGATGCAGCGCCTGACGGCACTCCGGAACAGCCTTCGCAGGGGGGCGGAGCCGGAAGCGGGAGCGATAAAGCGGATGCCGCCGGAGCCGATGAAGGACAAACTGTCAGAAATACTCCTTATCGCGCAGCAGAGCTCGGAACCGTGCCGAAGGTCGTCTCTCCGTCAACTCCGGTCTATCCTCCGTCGCTTGAAGAGGAGGGTTTCGAGGGCGAGGTTAGGCTTGAGCTCGTGATTTCCGAAAAGGGGGATGTCGTGCAGGCGAAGGTGCTCAGGAGCGATCACGAACTTTTTTCGGAATCGGCGCTTGCTGCCGTAAAAAAATACCGCTTCACGCAGGGCCGGCTGAAAGACGGTACGGTCGTGGAGGCGCTTATCGAATTTGTTGTTAAATTTGAAATTTCACTGTAAGCTCGGGTGAAAATATTTTTGGAGGGGAAATATGAAGAAGAATGACGATTCAATATTTTTTACCGATTTGATCGACGAGAGCTGTTCAACGCTGGAGCGCGATTTTTTGACGACGATCGAATATTCGCGTGTCAAGGACCGGACGACGGCGCGTTCAAGAGATATCTTTTTAAGCCTTTCAAATGCTCTCCGCGACAGGCTGATCCGAGACTGGCTGAGGACCCAGCATGTCTACCGCGGCAGCAAGACAAAGCGGCTCTATTATCTTTCGATGGAATTTCTGATGGGGCGCCTTCTGGACAACATGCTGATGAACCTCGACTGCTACGACGAGGCCCGCGAGCTCGTCAAAAAGACGGGTTTCGACCTTGACAAGCTTCGTGACCTGGAACCGGATATGGGGCTCGGGAACGGCGGTCTGGGCAGACTTGCATCGTGTTTCCTTGATTCGATGGCGACTTTGAGCCTTCCGGCATACGGATACGGGATCAGGTACGAATACGGTATCTTCAGGCAGGATATCCAGAACGGATACCAGGTCGAGGTCCCCGACAACTGGCTGAAATATACCTGCCCGTGGGAGATCTGCCGCCCCGACCTTGAATACAGAGTCCGTTTCGGCGGCCGCGTCGTCTGCCTTCCGAAGGGAAATCAGGAGTATTCATACAAGCTTATCGAGACTGAGGATGTCATTGCGCTCGCATACGACGTGCCGATCCCGGGATATGACACCGAGACAGTCAACAACCTCCGTCTGTGGCAGGCGAAGAGTACGAACGAGTTCAACTTCAACTACTTCAACAGCGGTGATTACCTTGCTGCGGTCAACGATAAAAACCTGAGCGAAAATATTTCAAAGGTCTTGTATCCGAACGACAATGTCTACGCAGGCAAAGTTTTAAGGCTCAAACAGCAGTATTTCTTTGTCTCGGCGACGCTTCAGGACATCATCAGGCACCACAAGAAGATCCACGGCAAAGAGAATTTCTCGAATTTCGCTGACAAGGTGGTCATCCAGCTCAACGACACGCATCCGAGCATCGCCATCCCCGAGCTGATGAGGATCTTCATCGACGAGGAGGGGCTCGGCTGGATCGAGGCGTGGGAGATCACGCGCAGAACTTTCGCCTACACGAACCATACGGTTCTGCCCGAGGCTGTCGAAAAGTGGGATGTCGAGATCATGGGCTCGCTCCTACCGCGCCAGCTTCAGATAATTTATGAGATCAACCGCAGATTCATCAATGAAGTCAGGGATTTCCACAATTTCGGGCTCAACAGGGTAGGGGATGTCTCGATTATCGAGGAGTCCGGCGGAAAGTTCGTCAGGATGGCAAATCTCGCGATCGTCGGCAGCTATTCCGTAAACGGCGTAAGCGCCCTTCACACTGAGATCCTGAAAAACACGATCTTCCGCGATTTCAACGAAATTTACCCCGGAAAGTTCAACAACAAGACGAACGGGATCACGCCGAGAAGGTGGCTCCTGCAGGCAAATCCATATCTTTCAAAGCTCATAACCTCGAAAATCGGCAAAGGCTGGACTCTCGATCTCGACGAGCTCAGAGGGCTTGAAAAGTATGTCGACGATCCTGACTTCTGCGCTGCCTGGGTCGAGGCGAAACTCAACGCCAAGCGTGATCTCAAGAGCTACGCGATGGAGCACTGGGGCTTCGATCTCAACCTTGATTCGATGTTCGATGTCCATATCAAGAGGATGCACGAATACAAGCGCCAGCTTTTGAACGTTCTCCACACGATCACGCTCTACAACCGCATCAAGCGCAATCCGAACGGCGACTTCGTGCCGAGGACAAAGATCTTCGGAGGCAAGGCGGCGCCCGGATACTACGCTTCGAAGCAGATCATCAAGCTTATCAATTCGGTAGCTTCCGTCGTCAACTCCGATCCTGACGTAAACAAAAAGCTCAACGTATTTTTCTTCCCGAACTATTCTGTTTCGATGGCTGAAAAGGTCATCCCCGCAAGCGAGCTTTCCGAGCAGATCTCGACTGCCGGCTTCGAGGCGAGCGGCACCGGAAACATGAAGTTCATGCTCAACGGCGCAATGACGATCGGAACGCTCGACGGTGCAAATGTCGAGATGCTCGAAGAGGTCGGCGCGGAGAATATCTTTATCTTCGGAATGAAGGCTGACGAAGTCGCCGAGGCCAAGGTGACAGGCTACAATCCGAGACGCATTTACGAGACCGATCCTGAGCTTCGCGAGGTCCTCGATATGATCAACGGCGATTTCTTCAACAGGGATGAACCGCATATCTTCTCGCAGCTTTTCAACGCTCTCGTCGATTACGGCGACAACTATATGCTGCTTGCCGATTATCGCTCTTACATCGAGATGCAGGACCGCGTGGATGCCGTCTACCGCGACAAGGCTGCCTGGACGCGCATGTCGATCATCAAAACCGCAAGAAGCGGAAAGTTTTCCTCAGACCGCACGATCCGCGAATATGCCGAAGAGATCTGGCGCATCAAACCTGTCAAGGTGGAAAAGGATTAAGCCTTTAAATAATGAAGTTGTTGAGAAGTTTTTCGTTTTTCTGAGCGACTTTGAACCACTTCTGGACGAATGCCCTGTCGATCTTGAGCTTTGCTCCGCGTTTTTCCGGCGCATTGAAGGAGATGTCTTCAAGGATGACTTCAAGGATAGTCTGAAGCCTTCTTGCGCCGATATCCTGTGTCGTGCTGTTCATTTCGAAGGCTATTCCGGCGATCTCCTCGATGCCTGAGGGCTGGAAGTTCAGCGTGATATTCTCCTCGTCGGATTTCAAAAGCGCCGAATACTGGATCAGAAGCGAATTTTCGGTATCCGTGAGGATCCTGACGAAATCCTGCTTCGAGAGCGATTTCAGCTCCGCCTTGATAGGAAAGCGCCCCTGAAGCTCGGGGATCAGATCCTCCGGAGAGGTGGTGTGGAAGGCTCCTGCCGCGATGAAGAGGATGTGGTCGGTCTTGACCGGACCGTACTTCGTGTTGACGGTGCAGCCCTCGACGATCGGAAGGATGTCGCGCTGGACGCCTTCCCGGGAGACGTCAGGCCCGTGCGAAGAGTTCGACGCGATGATTTTGTCCACCTCGTCGATAAAGATTATCCCGTCGTTTTCGACCCATTCGATCGCCTGTTCGACGATCTTGTCGTTGTCGAGCATCTTTGAACTTTCGATCTGGGTTATGTTTTTGAGAGCCTCCTGAACGGATTCAGTTTTCTCCTTTGAGGGGGCCGGCATTATGTTGCTCATCATATCCTTGATGGTCGAGGTGATATCGTCCATCGAGCCGCCGACTACCTCGAAAAATGGCATTGCCGAGAGATGCTGGTTTACCTGGACATTGATCTTTTTGTCGTCCAGTTCTCCGTTTCTGAGCTTCTCTATCATCTTTTTGCGGTAATCCTGCTGGCGTTTGCGCTTTGACTCGTAGTCGGAGTCTTCGGGGTCGAGCTTGTCGGGATTCGGGACGTTCAGAAGGTCGAGGACCCTCTCTTCGGCTATCGCTTTCGCCTTTTCGAGGACCATTTCGGTCTCCTGCTTTTTTACTTCGTTCACCGCGTGCTTGACGAGGTCCTTGATCATCGATTCGACATCCCTGCCGACATATCCGACCTCTGTAAATTTTGTCGCCTCGACCTTGAGGAACGGCGCCTTTGAGATCTCTGCAAGCCTGCGTGCGATCTCTGTTTTGCCGACACCTGTCGGGCCCGACATCAGGATGTTGCGCGGAGTTATCTCCTTGCGGAGGAAGGGGTCTTTTATCTGAGCGCGTCTCCAGCGGTTCCTAAGGGCGATCGCAACGGCTTTTTTTGCCTCGTCCTGGCCGATTATGAACCTGTTGAGCTCCTCGACAATTCGCCTGGGTGTCAGTTGATCGACGGAAAAGCTGCTCATTTTTTACCTCCGCTGGTTTTCAGTTCTTCGATTGTGATATTCGAGTTGGTGTAAATACAGATCTCGGAAGCGATCTTCAATGATTTCAGAGCGATATCGCGAGCTGTGAGCTTCGTGTTTTCAGAAAGTGCCACAGCTGCCGCGTAAGCGTAGGGACCGCCTGAACCGATCGCGATGATATTTTTTTCCGGCTCTACGACGTCTCCGCTTCCTGAAATCAGGAGGGTCGTCTCTTCGTCTGCAACGAGCAGAAGAGCTTCGAGCTTGCCGAGGACGCGGTCTTTCCTCCATGCCCGGCTCAGCTCGACGGCCGATTTTTTGAGCTGGTAGTTGTATTTTTTAAGCTTCTCCTCAAATATTTCGAAAAGCGTGACTGCATCGGAGGTCGAACCGGCAAAACCGGCGATGATCCTGTCGTTTCCGAGTCTTCTCAGCTTGTTGGCGTTGCCTTTAAGAACAGTGTGCCCGAATGTCACCTGGCCGTCTCCGGCAACCACGACCGAGGATTTGTCCCTTACACAAATGATGGTTGTACCTTCAAACATGGTCTCTCCCTTTATGATTTATGATTCTTTTCGCAAAAATAGATAAAAAACTGTTTTGTATCGTTTTGGACGGCGCCTTTGCAGAAGAGCTGCGGAACATTTGACGAAAAACCGACCGAGTAGGTGATGTTTCCGTGCTGTTCGACCGAGAAGACGGCGTTTTCGACCCTCTCTTTGCCGATAGAGAAGCTTCCGTTCAGCATAAGCTTGTTTCCGTCAACGGAAAAGGGGACAAGAACAGGGTCTTTAAGCAGATTCGTGGAGATCGCGTCGGTTGCCTTGCTTGTGTCGCCATTTGAAGCGACATCTTCTGATTCTGACGGAAAGAAGTAGTTGACGACCTCCTGAGCGGGGTTGATGGTCTCGATTTCGTACTCCGAAAGAAGCTTTTGGATTTCGCTCATGATGTAGAGCGAACAGCCGAAAATTATGAAGAAAAGTGCGACAAGCGTGAAGCGCCGCCTTCTTTGGGATATGTATTCTGAATTTTCGCTGTTCTGTTTCAATGCTGTGAGCTGACTGGTTTGTTGGCTGAGTCCACGAAGACTATCCTGGGATTCGGAACAGGGGCGTCCTCCTCAATGTAGATGTGGCTTGCTATAATGATCAGGTCATTTTTTGAAACAAGTCTGGCCGCGGCACCGTTTACGCAGATCGCGCCGGAGGCGGCTTCACCTTCGATCACGTAGGTCTCGAATCTTGCTCCGTTCGTGACGTCCCATACGTCGACAAACTCGAAAGGCGATAGATCGGCGAGCTTCATCAGATCCTTGTCAATGGTTATGCTTCCCTGATACTCGATATCAGAGTCAGTTATTGTCGCCCTGTGGATTTTGGATTTCAAAAACTTTCTGTACATAACTCCTCAAAAATCAAACCATCGGTAAAACAATAAACGCATGATGTTAGTCATTCATTTTTTCAAGTCAAACCTGAAAAAGGTTTTGTTGTTTTAAAGTTCGAAAAAATGTGTACAATGGTGCCCGGAGGTGGTGAGTTGAGTAACTGCGCTTTTGTTTTTCATATTTTCAAGGGCTCTCTGGCAATGGCGCTCTTTTTCGGATTTATCGCTCTCCAGCTTTATGTTTTCAACATCTTCGAGGAGGCCGCGAGGTGCTTCCCGGTAACGATAATCACATCTAATCCATCCGGTGTCGAGCCTCTCCTGAACGGGATCGAGAAGTGTAGCATCTCGGTCGAGAGCGAAAAGATGACCTTCGATTCGTCTATCTTCAACGACTACGAAGCTCTTCCTATAAAAGATATATATTTTTACGTCGTCGAGACGCCTTACGAAAACTGGGAGCGGATAAAAACGACCGACGGGATAATCCCCGAGGCTAACCCGTTCCTTGAGGAGAGCGTTGCCGATTATCTGGGGTCAAGATTGAAATATTGGACAATCTCATTTGTGATTTCAATGCTTTTTGTTTCATTGTTGATTGCGGGGATAGTGACCTCGGTAAGCATTTCAAAAGGGCAGTTCATTGCTCTGAACACATTTTTTATCGTTTCGTTTGTCGGGGCGGCCGTCCTCTTTTCAATAAGCTTTGCGGCTGTATTTTCGCCTCTGATCTACTCGATCTTTCTGGTTGCTGCGGCGGCCTACTTCGGAATTAACATTATATTTGCAAGGAGATACATAAAAAAATGAAGAAAAAAATATGCTTGTGTCTGCTGCTTGTCTTTGCATTTTTTCTTGCTTCGTGCAGTTCCGGTAAAACTTTCGGGACCCGTAATGACGGTGACGGTATCATAGACTCTGACAGCACCTGGGATGATTCTGACCACGACGGCGATACCGGCGACACCGGACCCGACGGCGACACCGGCGATACTGAGCCAGACGGCGATACCGGCGACACTGAACCCGACGGCGACACAGAGCCTGACGGAGATACCGTATCCGACGGCGATAACTGCTATACAGATTTGGATGACACCTATGAGATCAGGCTAGTTGCAGCGAATCTGACCAGCGGCAACAACCAGAGCTACGACCCTGGGCACGGGATCCGCCTGATAAAGGCTTTGAGACCAGATGTCGTAATGATCCAGGAGTTCAACTACAAAAACAACAGCAGCAGCGACTACAGCAGCATCACGAATCAGATTCTCGGTTCGGACGGCTACTACTCTGTCGACGACTCATCCTTTCAGATCCCGAACGGTATCATCAGCCGCTTTCCGATAACATCAAGCGGCTACTGGGATGACCCGAATATTAGCAACAGGGAGCTTGCCTGGGCGGTCATCGATATCCCGGGCGAAGTGGATCTTCTCGCCGTCAGCGTCCATCTGCACACAGATCCTCCTTCCCACCAGATTGAAGCGGCGAAGGTCGTCTCAGGTAAGGTGAAGGCTAAGATGGCATCCAACCCCGGGAAATACTACTATGCCGTCGGAGGCGATTTCAACGGTAATTCCGCTGTTTCGCAAAACGGCTTCGGCAAGGACGGAACATTTTATGTCGATGGACCCTATCCGGCTGATGACGACGGAAACGGATATACGAACAAAAACCGCAGCAAGCCTTATGACTTTGTTCTTGTCGATGAAAATTTCAACAGCTGCATGGTCCCGGTCGAATTCTACTCGTCCAGAGACGCAGGCAGTGTCAAAAGTTATGAATACGGCTTCGTTTTTGACAGCAGACTCTATTCCCAGAGCGAGCTTGACGAGTTTTTCCCGCCTGCCGAGATGAACGATTCCGGCTCAAACAACATGCAGCACATGGCGGGTATCAAAGCGTTCAGGATCCCGGTAACGCAATGAGACAGTACGACATCCCGAAAAACAGGTTCCGCAACTTCTACCACTTTTTCGAGCTCACGTCGACGATGGACGAATGTGTGAATTTCATTGAAAAGGGGATCGGGAGCGGCATCGTTCTGGCTGATTCGCAGACTGCAGGTTACGGCAGAGGACAAAAGAGCTGGTCTTCGGCGGATAACGGCAACGTCTATCTCTCTTTTTTTGAAAAGATCGATCCGAATGCGGAGATCACGCTTATCCCGCAGCGGTGCGCAGTTGCATCTCTTCTGGCTGTGAAACCGTTTGTCGGGGAGGCGTCTGTCCGGATAAAGTGGCCGAACGATATCCTGATTGATTCAAAAAAAGTTTCGGGCGTTATCGCAAAACAGATCATTTTCGGGAAGAGAAGGTTCTATATCTGCGGGATCGGGATAAACGTCTTTCCGCCGGAAAATGGCGGTGAAAAATTTGTCTGGGAGCCGGCTTCGATCTCGGATCACAACAAAAATATCGATACCGGCGACGTCGTTTCAAAGCTTGTAGCGTCGATAGACAGCGCATTTTCTTTGCCCGTCGGCGAGATTTTGAAAATTTACGGCGAAAATGTCGGCTGGATGGTCGGCAGAAGGATTGTCTATACTCAGGATTATGATGCGCGCTTGGAAGGCGAGATCTGCGGTTTCAGCAGCGATTTTTCGGCTTTGAAGATCGGAAACGGTCCGGAGACCAGAGAGATCTCATCATTGTCCATACTGTCTATCAGTTGATAGCTTAAATAATTTCAGTAACTTGCCGATCTTTCCAAAAAAAAAGAAATTTTCTTGACTCTCGAAAGAATATCTCTATATTGCTCCCCGCTGGTGCCCAGGTAGCTCAGTCGGTAGAGCAGGGGACTGAAAATCCCCGTGTGGGCGGTTCGATTCCGTCCCTGGGCACCACCTTCCGAACCTAATCCCGTACATTTTTTGATTTGAGATCTTGAGATTCCGGTCTCTATGCGTTGAAGAATGACTCTATTTTGCGGTTTCCCGACGCGTTTCTTGCACGGTTCCTCGACCAGAGCCTGAGCTCCTTGATGCTCTCCTCGTAGGTCTTCGAGAGCGGAACAGTCCTCCTCTGGACCTCTTCCACGATCTTCTGGTCCATATCGCGGCCTCTGGAGTATGCCGTGATCAGCGAATCGACGATGATCTGTTCGATTTCGGCTCCGCTGAAGCCTTCGCAGTCTCCGGCAAGTTTGTCTATATCGAAATCCTTCGGGTCGCGTCCGCGTTTTGAGATATGGATCCTGAAGATCTCTTCACGTTCCGTTTTTGACGGGAGGTCGACGAAAAAGATCTCGTCGAAACGCCCCTTTCTGAGCAGCTCGGGCGGCAGAAGGGATACTCTGTTTGCCGTCGCGACCAGAAAAACCGGCTCCTTCTTTTCCTGCATCCATGTCATGAGCCAGCCGAGGACTCTCCTGATTTCAGCGCCTTCACCCTCCTGCGAGAGAGCCTTTTCGATCTCGTCCACCCAGAGAATGACCGGAGCAAAACCCTCGACGGTGGATATAGCCATCTTCAGAAGTTCCTCTACGCTCCGGCCTTTCTGAAAGAGGTTAATGAAGTCGAGACGGACGAGCGGGAAGTTCCAGATGTTGGCGATGACCTTGCTTGTGAGTGATTTTCCGCAGCCCTGGACTCCCAGCATCAGCATCCCTTTCGGCATCGGGATCCCGAATTTTCTGGCCTCTTCGGAGAAGTTGTCCTTTCTTTCGATGATCCATCTCTTCAGCTCGGCATAGCCGCCGATCTCGCCGATCCCGTCTTCGACGTTGATGACTTCAAGGATCTCGTTCTGGCGCAGAAGGTTCCTTTTGGCCGAGAGCATCTCTTCGATCGCATCGGATTCGCCGAGCCTCGCCATTCCGGAAAGAAGCTCCGAAATTCTTGAAAGCGGAAATCCCTTCAGATTTTCACGGATGACCTTTTTTGTATTTTCCGTGAAACCAAGCGCGTCGATCTCTTTATCGAAGACACTGAGGTCCGGTTTTGACGCCTCGATCGAGGCATAGCGGATGATCGTCGTCGGGAAGTCGAGCTCGCGGCTGTAGAATGTCACATCCGATCTGCTGTTTCCGAGCGTATCGAGAAAGGTCATCGCCGCCGCATCGCTGTTAAAGATATATTCAGGGTAAGCTATTGATATCTTTTTGTTTTCTTTGATCATTGAGATGATCTGACGGAACACTTCATCTGCAGAAAGCCCTGTCCAGCTGATTTTGTTCGGGTCATCTTTGATGCTGAAAAGCGGGTCGTCGCAAAGAACGATTTTTAACATTATGCCTCCGGTAAAGCTCAAAAAAAATCGGATAATTATACATATTTCATAATCAAAAGACAGTTAAGCGCGGATAAATGCGGCAAAATTGCATAAAAAAATGTTTTGAGCATAATTATACGCTTTAACTTTTTTTACAGGAGTATTTTATGTGCGGTGTTGTTTCGATTGTCTATTCGGATGATATAAAAAATCTTGGTTCGACCGCTTCGATGCTTTTGAAGAAGCTTGAGTACCGCGGCTACGATTCCACTGGCGGTGCCTTTATAAAAAAGGACGGCAAAGTCACCCTGCGCAAAAAGGTCGGTGCCCCCTCAAAGGTCGTCGAGCAGCTTGAGATGCACAAGGAATCTGGCTTCAAGTTCATCGGTCAGGTACGTTGGGCGACATACGGCTCTGTTACCGACGTCAACGCCCAGCCTCACGATGTGAACTGCCTTGTCCATATGGTCGGAGCTCACAACGGCAATGTCAGCAATACCGACAAACTCAAGGTCTTCCTGACCGAAAACGGCCACAACGTCCTTTCGGACAACGACGGCGAGATGGTCGTTCACCTGGTCGAGCACTTCTATTACGGTCTTACGAAGAGCAAGGCCCCGAAGACGACTGAAGACAAGATCAAGATGATGATCCGTGCGATCCGCCTTGCCCAGAGGGAGATCGTGGGCAGCTACGCGGCATGTGTCACGCTTCCGGAGATCCCCGGCGTCTTTGCGATCAAGGCTGGTTCTTCGCTCTATGCAGGCAAAGGTTCCGACAGCGACGGTGATTTCGTTGTGGTTTCAAGCGACCTCACGTCGGTCCTTTCAAAGACCCGTTTCCTGATCCCGATGTCCGAGGGCGAGGGGATGTACTTCGACAGCAAGAGCTACAAGATGTTCTCGCTTACCGAGGACAAGGAGTGGGTCCCGAAGCTCAGCCGCAGCCGCCTCAACATCGCAGATATCCAGCTCCAGCCGAAGTATCATTTCTTTATGGAACAGGAGATCTTCTCCTCTCCGAAGAATATCGACACGCTGATGCTTTACTACATTGAAAACCGCGAAGACAAGGAGCTTTACGATGTTTTCGAGGAGAATTTCCAGGCGGCGAGAGAGTTCCTTTATTCACTGCTTTCACTTTACGACGTCTATGACAGACATCAGCTGAAAAAGGAGTTCGAAAAAATTCGCAAGCAGCCGAAATTCCTTGAAATCGTTGCAAAAACAGCTCAGTTCGTGCCGAGCGAGCAGTATTTCACCTTCCATTCCGAAGAGAAATCGATCCTAGAAGAGCTCAGCGGGATCGACGAGAGCTACTTCCACGATCTCTGGCTTATCGATTCGATGCTCGTCTGGAAGAAAAAGAGGATGATCATCAGCTCCAGAAACAGGCTGATCGAGCTCTTCAAAGAGGCTAAAAAGAGTGGCGGAAGGATCTTCTTCATTGCAAGCGGGACCTCATACAACGCTTCACTGACCGGAGCGTACTTCTTCAACAATCTGACCGACATTTCGCTGATCACCGTCAATCCGGGCAACTTCAGGGCCTGCTACTTCAATTCGCTTACAGACAAGGATGTTATCGTCGGCGTGAGCCAGAGCGGCGAAACAAAGGATCTTGTCGATATCTTCAACGAGATCCACAAGTCGAACCCGGATATCAAGAGGATCACGATCGTCAATAACGAAAATTCGACGCTGCCGCAGGAGAAGAGCGACTTCTATCTGCCGATCCTCTGCGGTTCCGAGATCGCTGTTGCCGCTACCAAGTCGTTTATCAGCCAGATAGCGCTTTTTTACATTCTTGCCTTTCTTGTCAACGGCGATGACCAGGGCGTTGCCAATAAATTGAGCCGTATCCGTTTTATGATGGATTTTACGCTGAAAAATATCGACGCCCATGTTTCGGATGCCGCCTACAAGCTCTTCATGAAGCCTTCGATCCACGTCCTCGGGACATCTCTTACCGGTCTTGCGAAGGAGGGTGCGCTGAAGATCCGCGAAGTCGTTCTCAACCACACGGAGGGTTGCGACGCCGCTGAATTCAAACATGGTCCGAACACGATCCTCGGCAAAAATACCATCTATTCTTATCAGGATATGGAAAACCTGCTTGCAAATATGGTCGAACTGAGCGAGCGTTTTTTCAGCTACGATTCGTTCAAGGCTGAAAGTCTCGGGATCATTTCCAACATCCTGAATCTCGTGAAGAGCATGAAGTTCAAGAGTCTGGACGACGATTTTGTTACGCGTTCCTTTGCGACCCAGAAGGAGATAGATACTCTCAAAAAGTTCGCAAAACTCTTTAATGAAAAGGTAAATATTGAGAATTATTTTTCAAATTATCCGCTTGTCTTTGTCTGCCCGCCGGATGAAAGAGACCGCAGGATCACGATCTCGCAGATCCACACGCATAAGATCCGCGGCGCGGATATAGTTTTGATATCCGAATACGACGACGATCTCAAAAAGGCTGTCGAGGGAGTTCCGTCGAATGTCGAAAACTACTGGTCTAAATTTATCGAGCTTCCCAAAACGGGAGACAAGAACATATTCGTCTTCGAGGCGGCGGTCGTGCTCCAGTTCCTTGCATTCAAGATGAGTGTCGCGAAGATGAAGTATCTCAACAGAAGCCAGGTCGAAAATCACGGCGTCCACCCGGATGTACCCAAAAACGTAAGCAAGTCGATAACGGTAGACTGATTATACGCTAAATCTGTTTAAATTTGTTGTTATTTATCTAACTAAAAGTAAAATAACGCGTATTTTATCAACTGCTATGGAGGTTGCTTTGGATTCTTTCCCTGCGGCGGATATTGTGGGGGTGACTATCTGCATCTTATTTAGTGCCTATTTCAGCGGCACGGAAACAGCACTCACGACGCTTTCTGAGGCTAAAAAGTCACTGATGTGCGAAAAGTACACCTTTGTCGCCCCGATTTTAAAAAAGTGGACTCAGAGTCCGAGCCTCGTTTTGTCATCGATCCTGGTCGGAAACAACATTGTAAACATTCTTGGAGCTGTTCTTGCCGGAAATCTGGCCTCTTCTGCCCTTGAAAAAAATTACGGATCGGCAGTCGCCGGTGCCGTGGCTGTAGCCGTTATGACCGTGATCGTCCTTATTTTCGGCGAGATCACACCGAAAACCTTTGCAAAGATGGCCCCGGAAAAATGGCTTGTTCCTGCCCTTATCCTTTTCCGCGTGATCGACCTTCTGCTGCGTCCGTTTGCCATCGTCCTTTCAAAACTTGCAAATTCGCTTGTAAAGATCATGGGCGGCGGCAACGAAGTCTCCGAGGTGACCGAAAACGAAATCGAATACCTTATCCAGAAAGGCAGCGACGAGGGTGTTTTCGAGCAGGAGGAGCAGGGCGAGATGCTGACGAGCGTTATCGAATTCAAAGACACGATCGTCAAGGAGATCATGACTCCTCGCACGGAGACAGATTTCCTGGAGAGCGGCTTGACAATAAATGAAGCGATCGGAAAGATCGGAGAGTGGGGACACAGCCGTATCCCGGTCTACGAGGATTCGATCGACAATATCAAGGGGATCCTTTACGTCAAGGATCTGGCGATGCTTGTCGCGAAAAATTCATCTGTCCTCAACGACAAAATCAGCACGGTCGCCCGCAACAACCTCTTTTATGTCCCTGAAACCCAGAAAATTAACGAGACCCTTAAAAAGATGCGCGAGGAGGGGACTCACATCGGGATCGTTGTCGACGAGTTCGGCGGAACATCGGGCATCATCACGCTTGAGGATATCCTTGAGGAGATCGTCGGAGAGATCAGGGACGAGAACGATAAAGATGAAAAACCCTTTGAAATCATCAGGGAGGATGTCGCTTCGGTCGATGCGCATATTTCGATCAGCGATCTGGAAGAAGATCTCGATATTTCGATCCCGGAGGACGGAGACTACAACAGTCTCGGCGGTTTCATCGTGAGCCAGATCGGCTATGTCCCGCCTGTCGGATTCCTTCTGAAATATAAAAACTACGAGTTCAAAATCCTGGACAGCAACGAAAAGCACATTGTCAAGGTCGAAGTCCGCATCCTTTCGGAGAACGGGGAAGAGAAAGATGATCCTGGTTCACGCGCATCGCAGACTTTGTGACAGACGGAATGATCCGGTTTTTCAAAAATAGGAACAGCTAAAGGAGGATATCATGAGAAAAATCAGTGTATCGGCATTGTTTTTGCTTTTGTTTGCAATTTTTGCCGGTTCGACATGTCTGGCTGCCGGAAAGACAGCGGCTGCAAAAAATAACAACGTGAAAAAGGAGGAGACCATGCAATCTGTTTACGAATTTATCAAAAGCTGCAACACCTATTATCTTGCAACAGTCGAAAACGGTCAGCCGAGAGTCCGCCCGTTCGGAACTATCAATATCTTCAACGGAAAGCTCTATATCCAGACCGGAAAATCGAAAAATGTCTCCAAACAGCTTGCTGCCAATCCGAAGGCGGAACTCTGCTGCTTTGACGGCAAAAGATGGCTCAGACTTGCCGGCGAGCTTGTAAATGACGACAGCATCGAGGCTAAAAAGAGTATGCTCGACAGCTATCCGAACCTTCGCGGAATGTACAACGAAAACGACGGAAATACGCAGGTCCTGTACTTCCAAAACGCAACTGCGACCTTCTCTAGTTTCACTGAAGAGCTGAAAACAGTAAAATTTTAACAAAAAAATGGGAATTAATAAAAAGTGGCTATAATTGCTGGTTTTTACTTTATTAACGTCTTTTCATCGAGGTGAATTATGGCAGACACGAAGAAAAAGGTTGCTCCAAAGAAGGAGTTCGATCCGAAGGATCTGTGTTATTCAAAGAAGTCGGGCTGGAGTGAAATTACCGAGAAAAACCTTAAGGAAATCATGGACTTCGCTGAGGGGTACAAGGAGTTCCTGACAAAGGCCAAGACTGAAAGAGAGGCTGTAAAAACCATTTATGAGCAGGCTAAGGCGAAGGGCTACAAATGCATCTGCGAGGCTACAGCAAAGGATAAAAAGATTTTTATCAATTTCGATAATGTTGCATGCGTGCTTGCTGAAATCAACGACACAAGCTTCAAAAACGGCTGGCTGATGGTCGGTTCGCATATCGATACTCCGCGTCTTGACCTCAAAGGCTATCCGCTTTACGAAAAGGAGGATATGGCATATTTCAAGACTCACTACTATGGCGGAATCAAGAAATATCAGTGGGTTACAAGACCGCTTGCTCTTCACGGCGTTGTTGTGAAGGAGGACGGAACGACAGTTGATATCGTTATCGGCGAAGATGACAACGATCCTGTTTTCACCGTAAACGACCTTCTTATCCACCTTGCTCAGGAGCAGATGGAAAAGAGCGCGAGAAAGGTCATCGAGGGTGAAAACCTCAACATCCTCATCGGCTCTATCCCGTATAAATTCAAATATGACAAGGACAGCGTAAAGCTTGCTATCCTCGATATGCTTTACAAAAAATACGGCTTCAAGGAGGAAGATTTTGTATCCGCCGAGCTTCAGGTCGTTCCTGCAGGAAAGGCAAGGGATGTCGGTCTGGACAGAAGCTTCGTCGGTTCGCACGGCCAGGACGACAGGATCTGCGCTTACTGTGCTATGCAGGCGATTTTCGATTCCGGAAAGTCAAACCAGAACAAGATCGCGATGTTCTTCGACAAAGAGGAGATCGGCTCGAAGGGCAACGCAGGCGCAAACTCCAACATTCTTGAAAGGGCTGTCAACAAGCTCATCAACCTCTACGGCAAGGGCGATTACAACACGCTTATCAACTCGCTTGCAGACAGCAAGTTCCTCAGCTCCGATGTCAACGCCGGTATCGAGCCTGAGTGGGCCGGCGTTTTTGAGCCGATGAATGCCGGAAAGGTCGGCTGGGGTGTCTGCCTCACGAAGTTCACAGGCGCAGGCGGCAAGGGAAACTCCAACGAAGCACATGCTGAATTTGTTGCAAAGTGCAGAGCTGCATTCAACAAGGATAACGCAAGATGGCAGACTGCAGAACTCGGAAAGGTAGACTGCGGCGGCGGCGGAACGATCGCTATGTTCATTGCCGAGTACGGTATGGATGTTCTTGATGTCGGTACCGCTATCCTTTCGATGCACAGCCCGTTCGAGGTCTCGTCGAAGGCTGACCTTTACAACACCTACCTGGCTTACAGGGCATTCTATAAGTATCTCTGATTTTTATCTCAGCCGTCCGCTCCGGCGGGCGGTTTTTTGCCTTCAACGCTTTTCTGTGTAATATCACCTGTTTTTTAGCGGCTCGTTTAGAGGTTTGGATATGAAGAGCAAATTTACGAGAGAGACGATGATTTATCCGAGTTTCTGCGACTACTCGGGAAGTGTCAGTATTCCGGCGGTCTTCAATCTCTTTGTCGACACTGCGACACAACATTCGGAAGAGATCGAAACAGGAGTTCCTAAGCTGCTTCGCGAAGGCAAGATCTGGGTCGCGTCAAAGACCAGGATCCGTATTTTAAAAAAGGCTCAAATATCTGAAATGGTTGAAGTCTCCACTTGGCCTAACTACTGCAAGGGCTTCAAGTGCACAAGACAGTACCAGATGACTAGAAACGGTGAAACGATCGCATACGGAAAGAGCGACTGGGCTGTCATAAATATTGAAACAGGGAGGCTCTGCAACCTGAAGGAGATATTTTCTCCTGAGTTCAAGTTTCTTGAGACAACTATATTTGATGAACCTTTCGAGGCGGTCGACAGGGATTTTTCTGGCTGTGAACTGCTCGGCGAGCATCAGGTCCGTTCTTTCGATATCGATATGGCGCACCACATGAACAATGTCGCCTATGTCCGTGCAATGTTGGGTTGCATGAAGAGCGAAGAGTGCGGTTTTTGCGATGTAGAGGTCCATTATCTCGCACAGACGAGAGAGGGGGCAACTATAAAATTTTACAGGCGGGATGTCGGAAACGGCATCGAGATCGGCGGTTTTGCCGACGGCAGCGCTTCTCCGGCTGTAACTTTCAGAATAGCGAAATAAATGATATGAGCGGATCTTCACCAAAAATTTACAAGAGACCCAAAATAACGGTTTCCCAGCCGCCGCTTTATAACGTCGTCATGCTCAACGACGACTACACGACGATGGAGTTCGTCGTATGGGTCCTGACGCGCTTTTTTGAAAAGGAGCGAGGCGAGGCGTTTGAGATCATGATGAGTATCCACACGACCGGAAGGGGTGTTGCAGGCAGATATGTTCTTGATATTGCCGAGTCGAAGGTGGCGCTGGTCACCGAAGAGGCAAGAAAACGCGGGTTCCCCTTGAAATGCGTTGTCGAAGGGGAGTGATCATGGTAAAAAATCGGTTTTTGATTCATTAATTGACGGAGAGAAAAATGGATAATAGCGCACTTTTCAGCCTTCAGTACGGTGTTTTTGTTCTCGGGACGCACTTTGACGGAAAGATCAATGCATGTATAACGAATACCTGCTTCCAGGCGGCGAACGACCCTGTCAGGATCGCGGTTTCCGTTATCAACAGCAATTTGACCTGCGAGATGATCAAGCAGTCGGGAACCTTCGCGCTTTCGGTCCTTGACAGCCGCTGCACATTCGAGACTATCAAAAATTTCGGCTATCAAAGCGGGAGAAATGTCAATAAATTCGCTGAATTTCCTTATTCGCTGGATGATTTCGGCAACCCGTATCCGACTAATGAGATCTGTGCTCTGCTTTCAGGAAAGGTCGTGAAAAGCGTCGATTTGGGGACTCACACACTTTTTATTGCCGAGGTCGCAGATGCAAAAATGCTGAGCCGGAGCAATCCGATAACCTATATGGGTTACCAGAAGGTCATCAAACCGAAGCCTGTTGTCAGTACAGAAAAGAAGATCGTCGGATGGCGCTGCAAGATCTGCGGATATGTTTATAACGGTGCTGAACTTCCGGCCGATTTTATCTGTCCGCTCTGCGGTCATCCGGCCTCTGATTTTGAACCTGTTTACGAGCAGTAAGTTACATCTGACCTGTGCCGGGCGTGTACTCGGCGACATCCCACTTGAAATTGTCTATGAGGACCAGCGAATCAAAGGCATGGTCTGATACATCCCAGATCGCGAAGCGGAGCCTGATCTCCTCGCCGCCGACAACATTTCCACGGGTCAAAAGCCAGCCGGTACCGCCGTTTCCCTCGAAGCCTGTCCCGTCAAGATCCCCGGTCCCTGTGCATGATGTCTGTGTCGCAGGATAGCCTGAAGCCGGCAGGCATTGGGTGAAGAGCCCCGATGGTGCAAGGTTGACGCCGACCGGGTTTTTTGCGGCATCCATCGCAAGGTTTTTGTCCGCCGGATTTTGCAGAGCGGGGTCGTTCGAAGTGTATGAAGAATCCAGAAGAACGACAAAGAAATCGTTGTATTCGGAACATATCCACCTGGGATATTCCTGGGTCAGAAAGTAGACGTTCATGCTGAAGGATTTTGCGGTTGCCGGGACTTTGAGCTTTAGATCGAGCATTACCGCGTCGTTCACGTCATCACTCATGTCGCTGCCGGACGAAACGGAAGATGCGCACACCGGAGCTGACGGGAATTCGTTTCCGTTTGCAGCGTACCAGTCGGCTGGAGCGCCGGTCGTGGAACCGCTGCCGTAGGTGGAGAAGGGGTCTGTCGCCTTGCCGGTCGAGAGAGCCAGCATGTATTTGCCTGCCTGCGGTTTTATGACGCTGCCGAGCTTGGAAAGGATAGCGTGGCTGCCGGCAAAGACCTTATCCGAACCATTGGGCGCGGTGATTTTTGCGGAAACAAGGTTCTGGCAGATGCCGATCGCCCTTGCGTAGTTTTCAGGGTCTTTCGTTTCCTGGCTGAGTTCTCCGTCGCAGCCGTAAAGCATCTCTTCGCCGTATTCGCAGGTGTGCTGCCCCTTATCCCAGGCCTCCTTCGGTTTCGGGCACTGTTCCGTAGTTTCGCAGCAGTCGGAGCAGGCGCCGTGACCGTCGCCGTCGAAGTCGGTCCCGTCGTCTGCGATACCGTTGCAGTCGTTGTCTATCCCGTCGGAACAGAGCGCTTCGCCGATTTCGATTACAGGCAGTACCTCGCCGATGCAGGGGCCCCAGGTCCCGTCGTCCGAGCAGCTCCTTTCAGCAGCCTTGCAGGCTCCGATCCCCTCTGTTCCGGCACCGCCGTTGTATTCGCATTTTTGTGTCTCTCCCGGTTTGCAGTCGCCGGTTTCAGGTCCTACTGTGTCTGAGTCGGTAGCTGGATCGCCGCTCTCTGAGTCGGTGGCGGGCCTTGGAGTATCGGAATCATCATCCGGCGCCTCCTGCGGTGTGTCGGCGTCGCTGCCGCTCTCTTCGCATTTATTGGTCTCCAGGTTGCATTTGTAGCCGTCAGGACACTGGTCGCTTCTTGTGCACTCGACGACTGATTCAGGAAGATCCTCTTCTTCTCCGCAACCGGTGAAAACGAGCGGAAGGAGAAAGGAAAGAGCTGTAAAAAAGTATATTTTTTTCACGGATCACCTCTTCAAAATCAATAATTGACCGGCTGGATCCCCGGCTGGGCGAAATTTTCGTACCACTTGAAGTTGTCGATCAGAACTAGTGAATCGGATGTAAGGTCAACGCTGTCCCAGATCGCAAGTCTGAGCGTGATCGTCTCCAGGTCGACGACATTTCCTTTGATCGTGAGCCATCCTGTGCCGGCATAACTGTCAAAGCCGGTCCCTGCAAGCAGCGATGCGCCCTGACAGTTTGTGTAGGCCCCGGTCCCTTCGATGCAGTGCGTCATGTAGATGGTTTTCGTCAGGTTGACGTTGACGAGATAATCACCGAATATTGCAAGGTTTTTATCGTTCGGGTTTTTTGTGGTGCATTCCGAGGATTCGTTGCATTCAGAATCGAGAAGCGAGACGAAAATATCATGTTTCGCGTTGCAGACCCTGTCCGGGAAATCGTGCGTCAGGAAGAAAAAGTCGAATGAAAACGACTTCTTGTATTCCGGGACCTTGACCTTGAGCTCAAGCATTACCGCATCGTGAACATTCGTTGTGCTGATAGAATATTGTGAGCAGACATAGGGGATCGTGAACGAGCCGCCGTTTGCCTCGACCCAGTCTGATGGTGCCTGCGAGGATGTGCCGGCGTTTAGTCCTTCAAATGGGTTGCCGACCTTTCCTGTGCCGAGGGCGAGCATGTATTTTCCGCTTGTCGGTTCGATGCTCGTGCCGAGTTTTGTAAGGATTTTGTTGCTGCCGGAGTGGACCTGCGTCGATCCGTCCGGCGCTAATATAGTTGCTGATACAAGACCGTTGCAGATCCCGATAGCCTTGGCGTAGTCGTCAGGCAAATAGGAGGTCTCGGCAAGCGCGCCGTCGCACTTGTAAAGCGATGCCTCGGATTTGTCGCAGGCGTCGTATTCGATGTTCCATGCATTCAGCGGGTCGGCGCACTCTTCCTCGGTTTCGCAGCAGTCGCTGCATCTGCCGTGTCCGTCTCCGTCGATATCGATTCCGTCGTCGGCGATCCCGTTGCAGTCGTTGTCAAGACCGTCGCCGCAGTTGGAATTTTCGGGCTTTTCGGCAACCGGCCAGACTTCTCCTTCGCAGAAGCCCCACAATCCGTTTCCGGCGCAGGTCCTGGTCGCGGCTTTGCATGTCCCTACATTTTTTGTTCCTTCCGGACCGGTGTATTCGCACTCTTCAACGGCACCGGGGATGCAGTCGTCGTGAAGAGTGTCGTCGTCGGTCACAGGCGGATAGTCGTTGTCGCCGCCGGCGGGGTCTCCGTCAGGTGTGCCTGGGTCGCCGTCCTGGTGAGGGGCAGGGGTATCGCCGTCATGTGACGGGGTGTCTCCGTCTTGAGATGGCGGATTGTCGCCATCCTGTTTCGGATCGTCCTTGTCCGGATTCGGATCCACCGGTTGTTGTTTGTCTGGAACACATATAAACTGAGCTATGTCGCAGGTGTAGTTATCCGGACAGTCAGCCTTGTTTACGCACGGGATCTTCTCTTCCGATTCATACTGGCTGCCGTTTCCGCCGGAACCGCATGAGACTGCGAGCGCCGCAGCTACGAAAAAAAGCGCGATCAAAAATATTCTGTTTTTCATCTCCAACTCCAAAAATTTTGGAATATTATAGATATTTCACGAAAAAAATCGACCGATTTATTCGGAAATCAGCAAAAGTTCCGCAGAATCTATCATAAGGCAGGAGTGGCCGTAACGCGGGGTGAGTCTGAAGGTGTGGTTCGAGGCATCGAGATTGATGTATGCCGTGAAGGCGTTTCTGACCTGACGCTCTGAATATGAGCTGAAACTTCCTGCAAAATCGCCGTCGATCGAAACGTCGATCTCTGTCCCGCATCTGTCCGAAAGGTAAAAGAGGTTGAATTCGTACTCTCCGGCCTCAAGTATCGGATGGGTGAAATCGTAATAACTTGAATCGGTCAGCTCGTCGAAACGCATCGCGTAGAGGTTGCCTTTCGAGACATCGGCATCAATGCTTTTTACCGGATAAAATTTCTTGGGATCCTCTTCGCTTGCCGCAAAATTCACACCGTAATCAGGTTTGCCTGTTTTCGGCAGCCTCTTGTCCTCAAATTCAAAGTAGACGTAGTCCCTTACAGCCTCCGTGATCGGTGTAACTGCTGTTTTTATGGCGTTTTTTTCATAGTAATCGATGACGTAGGCATCATTGAGGCCGTATTTTTCCATAAAGTAGGCCGTAGCGTAGAGGTTCTCTTCGCCGAGATCCAGGAGGATCAGGTTCCCGTGACGGTCGAAAGGCGGTTTGTCCATCAGGTTCAAAAAGACGCTGCTGTACTGCGGCGGGATAAAAACCACACTGTTTTCAATATGTTCTTCTTCGATTGCCTCCTCGACGGCGCGGTCTGTGTTCCAGAATGTGTCGGAAAAGCGTTCCAGAAGTGTCGGCAAGATCGCAGTGCAGAGAAAAATGTTTATCGTCAGCGGAACAGCCGCGATCAAGGGCTTGAAATATTTAGTTTTTTTTGAATCCATAAGTTTAAAGAAGGCATATCCGCACGGAATAAGCAGAAGCGGGATGACCTCAAGGAAGTATCTCGGACCGAAGAGGTTGCCGGAGAGGTAGAAAAAGAAGTAACCAACGAAAAATATTAAGAAAAAAACCGAAAGCTCAAAGTTCTTCCTGAAGGAGTATAGGAACGCGGCGACTAAAAAAACAAAAATCAGCGGATGTCCAGACATGTTGAAGTTCATTTGCGTGAGCCTTGCAAATGCGACATGAAAGGCATAAGTGAAGGTCAGCCCCTCGTCAGGAAGGTATATCCCCTCGGTATTCGGACAGCCTTTTCCGAATCCCATTCTGTGGCAGAAGGGGTAGGGTTCTCTGATCAAAAAATAGATATCCTGAGGAAAAACAAAGGGGTCTCCTGTGTAAAAATTGTTGTAGAGCATCAGGAGCGAGCCCACGAAAATAAAGGGAAGGGTGAAAATGACGGCGTTTTTTAACCTCATTTTTCTAAGGAACATGACGACCAGCATCCCGCAGTAGACAAAAAAGGCGTTCTGCGGACGGATCATCAGAAGGTATGCCGAGCAGAAGCCTGCGCCGATGAAGTTCCCCGCTCTATTCTTAGATGTTAAAACCAAATGTAAAGATAACAGGACAAGCACCAGATTGAAGGTGTGTGTCATGAAGGAGGCAGACATAAAAAGGAAGAACGAACTGCAAGTTGCGAATACCATTGCGAAAAATGAGATCCTGTCGTCCTCGAACTCAACATCTGCAATCTTTCCGAGAAGTAAAACTGCGATCCCGTTGCAGAGCGGAGAAAAGAGCTGAGGGATCCCCAACAGCACGAAGGGAGCCAGAAAAACTGAAAATCCCGGC
>JAEEGL012525700.1_pt1 | contig 26178 bp, 24 predicted proteins | sample 9134231 | NCBI WGS metagenome assembly JAEEGL01 (sample SAMN16246548, study PRJNA631951) | gut metagenome | biome: gut microbiome; feature: rumen; material: fiber-attached | host: Bos | place: Iran: Karaj | collected 2018-10
GAAAAGGAATTAGACCTTACAGCCACACTCGATGGTGCAGCAGCCTATAAGGATGCAGACTTTGTGGTAATAGCTGCCCCCACCAACTATGACCCTCAGAAGAACTTCTTCGATACCCACCATATTGAGGATGTCATCGACTTGGTGTTGAGCGTGAATCCTGATGCTGTGATGATTATCAAGAGTACTATTCCTGTGGGGTATTGTCGTTCACTCTACGTGAAGTACGCATTGAAGTTCTTGACAGATCCAGAATTGAATGGTAAGAAGTTCAATCTGCTCTTCTCGCCAGAGTTCTTGCGTGAGAGCAAGGCTCTCTACGATAACCTTTATCCCTCTCGTATCATCGTGGGCTATCCCAAAATATTCCCAACAGATCGTAATAAGAAGTGGGACGAAGAGAACGCTGCTATCACTGCCATTGGCGCTCCCGATGCCGAGGAAAAGGCTAAGACCTTCGCTGCACTGCTGCAGGAAGGTGCAATCAAAGATGATATTGATACACTTTTCATGGGAATGACCGAGGCCGAAGCTGTGAAATTGTTTGCCAATACCTATCTTGCATTACGAGTGTCATACTTTAATGAACTCGATACCTATGCCGAGGTCAAGGGTCTCGACTCTCAGGCCATCATCTCCGGTGTAGGCCTCGATCCACGTATCGGCACCCATTACAACAACCCCTCGTTTGGCTATGGCGGCTACTGCCTGCCTAAGGACACCAAGCAGCTCCTGGCCAACTATGCTGATGTGCCTCAGAACATGATGACAGCTATTGTTGAGAGCAACCGAACCCGTAAGGACTTCATTGCAGATGAGGTGTTGCGCAAGGCTGGCTATTACGAGGCCAGCAGCCAGTGGGATTCCAACCGTGAGCAGAAATGTGTCATTGGCGTTTATCGCCTCACGATGAAGAGCAACAGCGATAATTTCCGCCAAAGTGCCATTCAAGGCATTATGAAACGTATCAAGGCTAAAGGAGCCGAGGTGATCATCTACGAGCCCACGATTCCCGATGGCGAATCGTTCTTCGGAAGTCAGGTCATCAACGACCTCGATAAGTTCAAGGCTCAAAGCAAAGCGATTATCGCTAATAGATACGATGCTTGCTTGGACGACGTGATAGACAAAGTCTACACACGAGACATCTTTAAACGTGATTAATGACAAAAGCATGGCTTTAGTCATTTAACATTTTAACTTTTAACAAAAATCAAAGAGAATTTTATTCACATTGATTTTTTGAAGATTGGTGTCAATCACTATTACATAGAGATTGGATTTCTTAAATGACAGGAGCCCAGCTCCAGTCATAAAAAAAATAGATAATGAATATATTAGTTACCGGCGGAGCCGGATATATTGGTTCCCATACTTTAATAGAACTCTACAAAGCTGGCCATACTGCTGTTGTGGTGGATAACCTTAGCAACAGCAATCCAGAAGGCTTACGTCGTGTTGCTGAGATTATTGGCGTAAAGGAAATCCCATTTTACGAAGTGGATATTCGCAATCGCCAAGGTATTGAAAAGGTCTTTGCGGTTCACCAGTTTGATGCCTGCATCCATTTTGCAGGCTTAAAAGCTGTTGGTGAGAGTGTGGAGAAACCTTGGGAGTATTACGACAACAATATCAGCGGCACGCTGGTGTTGGTTGATGTTATGCGCCAGCATAACTGCAAGAACATTATCTTTAGCTCCAGTGCTACGGTATATGGCGATCCAGCAGAAATACCCATCACAGAAAATTGCCCAAAGGGACAATGTACCAACCCTTACGGTTGGACTAAATCCATGCTGGAGCAAGTGCTGACGGATATTCAGAAAGCAGATCCTGAATGGAACGTTGTACTCTTGCGCTACTTCAATCCAGTAGGTGCACATGCTTCTGGACGCATTGGTGAGAATCCTAATGGCATTCCAAACAACTTGATGCCTTACATTACTCAGGTTGCCGTAGGCAAACGCATGGAATTAGGCGTATTTGGTAACGATTATCCCACACACGATGGCACAGGCGTTCGCGACTATATTCATGTTGTTGACCTTGCAAATGGTCATGTAGCAGCATTGAAAGCCATAGAGCGCAAGTGCGGCCTGGGTATTTATAACATGGGTACAGGCCATGGCTATAGTGTATTGGATATGGTTAATGCTTTCATCAAAGTGAATGGTGTTGACGTGCCGTATGTCATAAAGCCTCGCAGACCAGGTGATATCGCTACCTGCTATTGCAATCCGGCCAAGGCCAAGGCAGAATTATGCTGGGAAGCTAAGTACGGTATTGAGGAAATGTGCCGAGACAGTTGGAATTGGCAAAAGAAAAACCCCAATGGGTATAAAAATGGAGACTAATAAAATATTAGAGCAATTCCATTATTTCAATATCCAAGCTGATGTTGACTCTGTCTATGGCAATTGGGCTGTGTCAACAGATGGTGATGTGGTGAACTGCTTATATCCATACGCTATCCTTGCCATCCATTTCAAGGATACTGACTGGATGGAGAAGATGAAGACTAAGGTTTGGTTCAAGCCTGAGTGTGAAGAGGCATTAAGCCTTGCTTTGGAAAGAGCTAAAGAATTATTGAAGTAGAAATGTCGCGAGACATGATATAAAAATCGTTATAAACGAGGAGGGGAGGAGTTTACCTCTCTCATAAATATATAAGGTTCAATAATGGTGACCCTCTCCTCCTTAATAAAGTACAAAACATTAAATGATTAATATCCAAAATAAATTTGATTGCTGTGGCTGTAACGCATGTGGAGACGTGTGCGGTAAGCATGCTATTTCTTTTGTAACAGATCATGAAGGATTCTGGTATCCAGATGTTAATAAGGAACTCTGTGTAGACTGTGGCCTGTGCGATAAGGTATGCCCCATACAGAATAAATCAACGCAGATTAAACGCTATGTAGAGCCAATAGTGTTTGCTGCCTATTCAAAAGATGAAGCTATTCGCTTGGATTCCACCTCAGGTGGTATTCATTCTATGCTTGCCTTAAAGATGTATGAGAAAAATTCATATGTTGGTGGAGCAGTGTATAACCCAGACCATACCGTATCACAGATTGTAAATAATAACCCTGAAAGATTACCCGAAATAAGAAGTAGCAAATATCTCCAAAGCAATGCTGAAGGCGTATATAAAGAGATTAGAAGTTTACTTAAAGATGGGAAGAATGTATTCTTCTGTGGATGTCCTTGTCAGATACATGCGCTCTATAATTTTCTGGGTAAGGAATATGATAAGCTAGTTACATGTGACTTTATTTGCCGAGGCGTCAATTCTCCTAAGGTTTTCCTTAAATATATGGAGATGTTAGAACGGCAGTATGGGGCAAAAGCAACAGAGATTAAGTTTAAGAATAAAAAGTGGGGTTGGCATAACTTCTCTCTCAGAGTGACTTTTGAGAATGGAAAGGAGTATTGCAAAGATCGCTATCATGATTTGTTTTTTGTAGGTTATTTGCAAGCAGGCAATTTTACTCGACCTTCCTGTTATAAATGCCCTTTCAAAGGTTTCCCTCAAAAAGCAGATATTACACTGGCAGATTTCTGGGGTATAGAAAAGATAGATCCTATGATGGATCAGGATAAGGGAACTTCTCTTGTTATGGTTAATTCCGATAAGGGAATAGAACTATTTAACTCTATCAAGGATAAGATAGAATGGCGACAATTCACAATGGACGATGCCCGTGAAGGAAATCCTGCAATGGAAGGTTCTATTTCTTCTGCAAAGCCCAATCGAGATGCTTTCTTTAACGATTTAGAAATAATGCCTTTTGAGAAATTGGCAACAAAATATTTCCCACTTCCATCTCTTAGGGGGAATCTTATAAAAAGGACAGCCCCTATCCGTGCTAAAATTAAAAGAATTAGTATTCTAGGCTTTTCATTTCAAATGTGGAGTACATTCTTAAGGATGAACATTTTTTCTAAAAAAGTGATTCGAAAGGGTTATACGCTATTTAATAACGTCAGCCGCACCGTAGTCCAGATTGACAGCGGTGCACTTCTTAGATTGAATGCTCCGCTTACAACAGGCATAAAACAAGTTAAACACTCTAAGATGGAAACGCGTATATGGCTAGAACAGAATTCAGAAATGATTGTAAATGGTTCTTTTAGTGTGTATGGCAATAGTTTTATTCGAGTGTCAAAAGGTGGAAAACTTATATTAAATGGTGGGTTTATAAATGAGAATGTCCAGATTACAGTAGGCGATGTGGTGGAGATCGGAAAGGACGCCACTATAGGACGAGATGTTGTTATTCGTTCATTTGACGGCCATACGATTATACAAGAAGGATATAAAGTTTCAGAACCTATTAAGATTGGTAACCATGTTTGGATAGGACAGGGTGCTACTATCTTGAAAGGAGTTAATGTTGGTGATGGTGCAATTGTTGCAGCAGGTGCGTTAGTAACAAAAGATGTTCCCAAAAATTCAATCGTTGCTGGTGTCCCAGCAAAGGTCATTAAAGAAAATGTAAAGTGGCATAGGTAATAATAAAATAATTGTTTTATTGAATATGACTCAAGAAGATTTTATAAAGAATGGTATACCATTAATAGGCTTTGGCCCAGGCATGGTAGGGTATAATTCGAAATATAAAAAACCTTGTAAAGGTTTACATCGATATGTTAATAGCATATTAAGGCGAATTGATGAAAGATTGGCTCGCAAAAAGTATGAAGAATCTGTTGTAAGTGCTATAAGATTAGGATATAAGCTAATTGATTATTCTGCTGCGTATGGAAACGGTGAAATAATTGGCAATGCAATACAAATTAGTGGATGTCCTCGTGAGAGTCTATTTATTACGACACGAGTTACTAATGATGCACAATGCAATCATAAAGTTAGAGAGGAATTCATGAAATGCCTTCATAATATGAATCTTGATTATGTAGACTTGCTCCAATTTCACTGGCCTGTAACAGGAGTATATCTTGATACTTGGCGAGAAATGGAGAAATTAAAGGATGAAGGGTTTGTTAAGCATCTAGGTGTGGCAAATTGCCATCAGCACCACTTGGAAGAAATCTTCAAGATATGTAAACATCGTCCAGAAGTTGGGCAGTTTGAAATTCATCCGTTGTTTACACAGAAGCCTCTTATACAATATTATAAGGATAATGGAATTGTGGTTGAAGCATATACCCCTATAGCCCGTTATGATGACAGACTAGTGCGCTTACCATTACTGAAACGTTTAGAGGAGAAATATAATAAAACCTTCGTTCAGATTATCCTGCGTTGGCATATTCAAAATGGAGTGATTCCTTTGGTCCGATCAATGAGTAGCGAACATCAGAAAGAGAATTTTGATATTTTTGATTTCGAGCTGGCAGCTGAAGATATGGCTGCTATAGATGCAATCAATATCAATTCTAGATTAAGATATGACCCAGATAACTGTGACTTCAGTATTTTATAGACCACTTCATGGAATCTCAATTAATTTATAAAGTCTTTGATTGGTTACGCTTTCCTTTAATAGTAGGTGTTGTATTTATCCATAGTTTCGGCAAACCATTTGATTACGAAGCATTGGACATTTATAATCTTTCTGGGATAGACTGCTATAATCTATTTCGAGTAAGTGTATCAAAGGTGCTTACACACGTCTGTGTGCCAACATTCTACTTCATCTCGGGGTATCTTTTCTTTAAAGGACTAGAAAGTTGGAATTCCGCTAGGTATAAGGAGAAATTAAAGAGACGAGTAAAAACTCTATTAATACCTTTCCTTATCTGGAATACAATATGCATATTTTTAAGCCTACAAAGTTATTTTAGGCATTATGGAATGGCGGGTGTCTTGGAATTCCTCAGCGACAATAATTATTGGCATTTATATTGGGATAGCCGCCAGTGGAATCTTGACAGAACTAACTGGCTGGGGGGGGTAATTCCTGCATCAAGCCCATATCTAATTCCGCTCTGGTTCTTGCGTGATTTGATGGTAGTTGCCATTTGTACACCATTGTTATACTATATATTCAAAAAACTAAAGATATGTGGCATTGGCGTGCTGTTACTCTGTTATATATCAGGCGTGTTCATACCGGTATCCGGATTTTCGACAATGGCATTTCTGTTTTTTGGATTAGGAGCCTACATGAAGATGAATAATATCAATCCTTTGGATTTTACACATAGACTGCGTTATACATCCTTTGTTATTGCACTGATTACTTTGGTGGCATGTACCATGTTGAATGGGCATGAAACCGAATGGGGCAACCTCATATATCCTTTTTATGTGATTTCTGGAGTTATTACACTTATAAATATAGCAATCCACTTGGTTAAAACTAACAAATTACAAGCAATGTCCAACCCTTTGTTGTCGCGAGGGTCATTTTTTGTCTATCTTTCTCATACAATCTTGATATTACCAACTTGCAAAAAAGTGTCAAGTGTAATATTCGGAGAATCGGCAGTATGGCAAATGACTATTGCATACATTGCAGCTCCAGTGATGACAGTAATAATATGTATTACACTATATTTTTTTATTAGAAGGTTTACACCGTCTCTATGTGGTATATTGACAGGTGAACGATAATATGATAATATGGCTGAACAATCAAAAAATAATAAAACCATAGCTAAAAATACACTGTTGCTGTATTTCCGCATGATAGTAACAATGGTTATTTCATTGTATACTTCTCGTGTGGTACTCCAGATATTGGGTGTAGACGACTTTGGTATATACCAAGCTGTTGGTGGCATAGTGGGGTTATTGGCCTTTGTAAATAATGCCTTAGCAACTGGTTCGTCGAGGTTCTTGACATATGGACTTGGAGAAGGTGATGCCGACAAACTTAAGCGAATCTTTTCAACCACTTTATCGGCTCATATTGTACTTGCTCTTATTATCGTATTAGTTGCTGAAACGGCGGGATTATGGTTTTTATATAATAAGATGGTGATACCAGAAGGCCGCTTTGATGCAGCATTATATGTGTATCATCTTTCTATTCTTACTGCGTTTTTTACTCTGACACAGGTTCCATATAATGCAACTATTATTGCTCATGAAAGGATGAATATCTATGCATATATGAGTATATTTGATGCTGTTTCCAAACTGTTGGTTGTATATGCATTAACAATAGGAGGATTTGATAGGCTAAAATTATATGCTACATTATTATGTCTTTTACAGGTGGGGATAATTACTTTTTATCGCTACTATTGTACAAGGAAATTTAATGAAACCCATTTTACTTTTGCTTTTGATAAAAAGCTTTTTCGTGAAATAGCTAATTTTTCGGGATGGAGTTTATTTGCGAATTCTGCTATCGCACTTAATAATCAAGGCGTGCTGGTTCTGTTGAACATGTTTTTTGCACCCTCTGTAGTTACGGCCAGGGCAATCTCTCTCCAAGTTAATATGGCAGCAAATCAATTAGTCACGAACTTTCAAACAGCTGCAAGCCCTCAAATTGTTAAGCGTTTTGCTGCCAATGATTTTGAGGGCTCTAAACAGCTATTGATACAGACAACATGTTTTAGTTATTATTTAATGCTCTTGTTGAGTCTTCCCATTTGTTTGGTCGCTCCTCAATTGCTGCAGCTATGGTTAGGACAGATTCCTGACTATACTACCATTTTTTTGCAACTCATAATTATTCAAAGTCTTTTCCAAATATTTGATGTTTCATTCTACAGGGCAATATATGCCAAAGGCCAGCTTAAAGAGAATGCACTTATATCTCCTACTTTGTTGTTTGTTCAGTTTCCGATAGTATATTTCTTATTTAAAAATGGTTATTCTCCAGTTGCGCTATCCTGGGCTAGCTTGATTACATATGCCCTACTAGGGTTAGTTGTAAAGCCTATATTAATTATAAAAATAGTCAATTATTCGTGGAGAGATATTCTATCTGTTTTTATTCCTTGTTTTAAAGTGACATTGGTTTCGTTGCCCATGCCATTGCTTAGTTACTATTGTTTTCATGATGGGCAGTATGTTTTAGTATCGTTTTGCAGCATAACGGTTATAAGCGTTATTTCTGTGTTAATTTCATGTTGGTATTTGGGGATTGATAAATCTATTCGATCTAAACTAATACACATAGTGAAAAAGAAAATATTAAGAGAGAAGCTATAAAGAAAATGATATATGAAATTAGCAATTCTAACACAGCCATTACAGAGTAATTATGGTGGGCTTTTACAAGCTTATGCGCTTCAAACTGTTTTGAACCGTATGGGGCATTCTGTTACTATAATAAATTTCAGTAGAATGGAAGATTATGGCCTGTCAAGACGAATAAAGAGAGAGTTCTTTTTCCATTTTCGCAATTTTGTTAGATTGATGAAAGGAAAAAAGAAAGTTGAGAGGTTTGATAAAAAAGGGCTCAGATTGCAGCGAAAGGAAACAGATAAGTTTATAGACAAATACCTAAAAATATCCCCTATAATATGCGGGCCATCAGAACTTATAAGCATAAGTAAGAAGAATAATTTTGAAGGTTATATTGTTGGCTCAGATCAGGTATGGCGACCAAAATACTCGCCTAATCTCTACCATTTTTATCTCGACTTCTGTAAAGATGCAGATGTTCGCAAAATAGCTTATGCAGCATCATTTGGTGTCGACGAATGGGAATATTCTGATAAAGAGGCTAAAATATGTAAGGCGCTTGTCCAAAAGTTTGATTTTGTTAGTGTGCGTGAAAAGAGTGGTATAAGACTGTGTAAAGATAACTATGGCATTACTCCTAAATGGGTTCTTGATCCAACAATGCTTCTCGACAAGGATGATTATCTAAGGCTAATTGATGCTCCAAATAATCATTCTTTAAACGATGATAATTATTTTTTCTACTATTTTCTCAACCCTGACAAAAAGAAACAACAATTGATTAGTAATTTAGAGGTTAAATTTGGATTAAAGGCTTCTACACAGATGCCAATATATATGGAACCTGATAGAAAACATTTAAAATTTAATAAAGAAGGATACGTATTTCCCCCTGTTGAAAGGTGGATAAATGCTATTAACAAAGCAAAATTCGTTGTTACAGACTCTTTTCATGGCTGTGCGTTTTCTATATTGTTTAATAAAAATTTTGTAGTATTGGGTAACAAAGTGCGAGGGCAAGGCAGATTTGAATCTTTATTGGGGCTTGTTAATTTACAGGATAGGCTATGTACTAATGAAGATGAAATCGAGACTTTGCTGAAATGTAATATTAATTGGGAAGAGGTAAATGGAGTTATAAACTCTAAGAGATTTGCCTCTATGGAACTATTACGTGATTCTATATTGTGATTTGTAAAAGCATAGAAAATTATGGAAGACAAATATTTTATTATAACCGTAGATACTGAAGGTGATAATTTATGGGGCTATAAGGAAGGTGATGCAGTGAGAACAAATAATGCTGAATATATACCACGATTCCAGCAATTATGTGAGAAATACGGTTTTAAACCAGTATATTTGACTAATTATGAAATGGCGATGAATGACAACTTTGTTAGAGAAGCCAGGAAGTGGTTAGATGAAGATAAATGCGAAATAGGTATTCATTTACATGCATGGAATAACCCTCCAATATATAACATAAAAGGAGTATATGATGGAAATCCATATCTAATAGAATTTCCAGAGAAAATTATGCGCGAGAAATTTCAAGTTGTCTATAATGCGATAACTGAGAGGTTTGGAGTTAAACCAATATCGCACCGTGCAGGTAGATGGGCGATGAATGAGTTATATTTTAAAATATTAGAGGATTATAACATAAAGGTTGATTGTTCCTTTACCCCTCATATCAATTGGGAAAATGTAAAAGGCAAAACAATAGGAGGTAGCGATTATTCGCATATTTGTAATGGGGTACAAAGAATAGGTCATGTTTTAGAAATTCCAATGAGTGTTTTTTTTACAAGGAAACCTTTTGGTAGAAGACTGAAAGGTATCATCAAGAGTTTTCTAAAAGGAAATAATATTTGGATGAGACCAGTGACATCTTCATTGGAAGAAATGATATACATAATTGAAAAGGTCAGAAGAAGCAATATGAATTATATTGAGTTTATGGTACATTCATCAGAATTAATGGCGGGTGGAAGCCCTTATTATCCCGATGTAGAATCTATAGAAGAACTTTATGACAAACTTGACAATTTGTTCGCATATATCTCTAAAAGGAAATTCAAAGGTGTTACGATAAAAGAATATTGTAATATTTCGAAGATAGTATGAAATTGCAGTTTTTTATACATGGTTTAACTGGCGGTGGTGCTGAAAGAGTATTGACTACCGTTGCAAATAATCTTGCAGCGAAGGATAATGAAATACAAATCATCTTAACTAGCTCTATTAACAATCCTGTTTTTGAACTCGACTCCAGAATAAAAATATCTTATCTTAGGGAAAGTCGCAAATTTAGGGCCCCTTTATTTGAAAAACTGTTTAATAGACTTTCTTTTGTACGTAGGGTTCGCAACTATGCACGCAATTTTAAACCAGATGTAGTTGTCTCTTTTTTGACTCCTTTGAACAATGATATTTTATTGGCTATGTTAGGTTTGCATTATCCTATTCTTGTTTGTGAGCATTCTACAGTCACTAGATATTATGGTTTTATCACCAATTTGCAAAGGAAACTATTATACCCACTTGCAACAGGCATAACGGTATTGACAAAAAGAGATTTTGATTTATGGAAAGGTAAATATAAAAATGTATTCTTATTGCCCAACCCCTGTGATTTTTGTTTAGAGCCAACAGTAGAGAAAAAAACGAAAACAATTTTAGCAGTAGGAAGAGTATACCAATGGAAGATAAAAGGATTTGATACATTAATTAAGTGTTGGGATAAACTTAGTGGAGAGTTTCCGGATTGGAAATGTCAGATCGCGGGGGCATATAGTGAAAATGTTATAGATGAATTAAAAAAAGTTACATCAGAAGAAGCTGTTAATAAAATCGAATTTTTGGGATTCCGAAATGATGTTAGACAGCTTATGCGAAATAGTGAAATATTTTGCATGACCTCTCGAATTGAAGGTCTACCGATGGTTTTGATTGAAGCTATGATTTCAGGATGTTGTTGTATTAGTTATGATACAACAACAGGTCCTTCTGATATTATAGATAATGGAAATACAGGTGTTTTAGTAGAAGATCAAAATGAAGAGCAGTTTATAGAAAAATTAAGAGAGTTATTATGTAACAAAGAACTAAGGAACTATTTTTCAAAGAATGCACCTGAGTCTATGAAATGTTTTTCAACGGAATCTGTTATTAAGATATGGGAAGAAATTTTAAATAAAGTATCGAGAAATAATGAAAGATAAAATACTATATTATTTGAGAAGACTTTTATGGTCTTATGAGAAACAAGCTCGACATGCAGGTGTCAATATGGGAAGTAATAATTTCATTGCATCCTATTTTTGGTCAACAGAACCTTATCTCATTTCTATTGGAAGTAATTGCCAGATAACAGCTGGCTGTAAGATATATACGCATGGTGGAGGTGCTTTTGTAAGGCATTTATATCCAAAATTTGATTGCTTTGGTAAAGTCTGTATAGGAGATTATGTTTATATAGGTAATAATGCTTTAATTATGCCTGGTGTAACAATTGGAGATAATGTTCTAATAGCAGCAGGAAGCGTTGTGACAAAGTCTATACCAAATGGAGTTGTTGTAGGTGGAAACCCTGCAAAAATTATAGGAACTATAGATTCATATCTTGCTAATAATATGCGGTTCAATTTAAATACTAAGGGGTTATCAAAGGATGAGAAACGAAAATTATTATTGTCATTGCCTAATGATAGTTTTGTGATTAAACCTCAAATGAAACAACTTAAATGAGAAATGTTAAAGTTTCTGTCGTGGTAGCAATTTACCAGGCTGAAAAGTATTTGAAGAGATGCATTGATTGTCTGAAAAACCAGACTTTTTCTGATTTTGAAGTGCTCTTAATAGACGATGGGAGCACGGATAAATCAGGGGAAATTTGTGAGGCGGTTTCAAGCAGAGATACTAGGTTCGTAACAATTCATAAGTGTAATGGTGGTGTAAGTTCAGCAAGGCAGCTAGGGGTTGAAAGATCTCAGGGTGATTTTATTATCCATGTAGATCCTGATGACTGGTTTGAATGCAACATGCTTAAGTCTATGTATGAAAGAGCGATACAAGATAATGCGGATATGGTTATTTCAGATTTTTATAAGGAGAATGGAGGTATAAGTGAATATAAAAAACAAGAATTCGAGTCATGTTCACCTTTAGATGTCTTGAAAAGTTTTTTTGAAAACAATCATGCTGCGTGTTGGAATAAGCTTATAAAATCATCGGTAATAAAGGAAAACAATATCAAGTTTGATGAGAAGTTATCTTATTCTGAGGATTTAAGCTATATGTGTGACTTGTTAAGACTTGATATTAGAATTAGTTATGTAAATGAAGCATATTATCATTATGTATATTATCCAAATAGCTCATTGGTAAATAAATATAATAGAGCGATAGCTGATTATGATTTATTTTTGGCTGAAACAATATTGAAAAAAACAAATGCTTATAAATTTCGAGATATAGCGAAAAGATATATGGCAACATCGATTGTAAATCGAGCGTATTATGGCAATGTTTTTTCAAATTCAGAGTTTAGAAATAGATATTTTTATTTACGCAAAAAATGGATGCTAAATAGCCCTCTAAAAAAAATGATAATTATGTATCTATCCTGCGTTGGTTTATATAGATTTGTATATTCAATAGAATGTTATATGCGTAGAATAAAAACAATATTAAGATAAGTATGAATTCGTTGCTATTATTAAATATTTTGTTTATGATAGTTTGTCTCGTAGACTATCAAAGCAATTATAAGAAGGGTAGTATATTATTCTGGGTGCTATCGTTGTTAATTATAACGATAAGGGGGTTGTTAATACCAGACTCGGTTTTTGACATGGACTTCTATACAAAAGTTTTTGAAACAAGTCGTTCGAATAATGCCCTTCAGTCTGTCATGGTGAGGACAGAGCCTGGATATGCTGCGCTAAATATAATAGTATCAAAACTCGGTTTCAATTTCTCAGGATTTTTGGTGTTGTATAATATTTTCTTGGCAATATCATATTATGTCTTTATAAGGCGTTTTTCCTATAATGCACCATTGGCGTTTTGTTTTTTCATTTTAATAATGTCAAATCAATCAGTTTATGTTTTGCGACAACATTTAGCGATTGCAGTGGTATTGTTTTCTTACCCTTATATAATAAATAAGAAACTAATATATTTTTTATTGATTTGTGCAATTGCAACTTTGATACATTCTTCTGCTATAATTTGGTTGCCAATTTATTTTATTTATAATGTTGAAAACGAAAAAAGATTCTTTGGTGTGTTGATTGGAGCAATCCTTTTGTTTTTTCTCGGTTTCCAATCAATTGATACTGTTGCGATAGATATTAATGAAAAATATATGCAATATATTGAAGAATCGGAGACCTCAACGATAAGCAATTTCTTAATCCAGTTTATTATTTTGGTATCTTCATATTTATTCATGAAAGGTCATATTATGGACAACAAAATCAATAAACTGTTGTTTGTTGCAGTTGGTATAGGAGCAGTAATCGATTTAGCTGGTATAAACATCCGTTTGGCATCAAGATTAGCGCATTATTATACTGTAGCAGATATCGTTTTACTTGCTAATACAATAAAATACATTAAGGTTCAGCCACTTAAAGCCGCTTATTTGTCAATCTCGTTATCGCTGTTCTTCATTATATTCCTTGCGAATTATGGTAAAGGTAAAGGCTTGGAGAAGTTTGATTATAATATACACTCAATTTTTGCGTCAAACTAATTAATATATATCAAGTATTATATGAAAAATATAGTTTGTTTGATTGATGGGTTAAACCAGGGGGGGGCTGAGAGACAATTAATTGGCCTTACAAAGTTACTTCAAGATAGACAATACAACTCTACTCTCGTGTCTTATGGAGATGATATATTCTACCTCCCATTAGTTGAAGAAAACCATCTTGATTTTGTTTTTATTCAAAATAACGGAGGAAGGCTTTCAAAGATTTGGCAGGTTTATCGATTGCTACGAAAGGTAAAGCCCTGTGTTATTATATCTTATAAAGATGGGCCGAATATGATGGGGTGTATTTTAAAACTGCTTGGTTTAAAATATAAGTTAATTGTGTCAGAACGTAATACAACGCAAAACCTGTCACCCCGTACAAAAATTAAATTGTTTTTGTACAGGCTGGCAGATTATATTGTCCCTAACTCTTTTTCGCAGGAAAAATTTTTGATTAGCTATGATAAAAATTTATGCAGTAAGATAAAGACGATAACTAATTATACAGATCTGTCAAAATACACACCTACAGACATTGATCATCGTGATATGAATGAAGTCTTGGTAGCAGCCAAAATCGCTCCACAAAAGAATGTAGTTGAATTTCTGAGGGCAATCAAGATCATAAAAGAAGAAGGATGTAGGATTCATGTAAGTTGGTTCGGTAATGTTGTAAAAGGTTATGAGGACTACTGGGAAAATATAAAAGAGCAGATTTCTTCGCTAAACATACAAGATTGTATAGAGTTTCATCATGCAACAAAGAATTTGGAGTTGGAATATAACAAAGTCGGTGTATTTTGCCTACCTTCCATATACGAGGGATACCCTAATGTTGTATGTGAGGCAATGGCCTGCGGATTACCGATTTTGTGTAGTGATGTATGCGACAATCCTAGAATTGTAGAGGATGGCATAAATGGCTATCTTTTTAATCCAAGAGACGCTAATAGTATGGCAAATATAATTATGGATTTTCTTCACCTTAGTGAAGATGGGAAAAAGCAGATGGGCAAGAAAAGCAGAGAAATTGCGGAAAGAAAATTCTCTAGTTCAAAGTTTGTTGATGATTATATAAAACTGATAGAAGGATGAGTAAACGACTGATTGTTTGTAGCGGAGCTTTACAGCATGGAGGAGCAGAACGGGTGTTGTCAGTCCTGTCACCATATTTTGCAAGCGGTTTTGATTATGTAGAGTATGTGTTATGGCTTGATTGGCGATTCCCAGGTTGTTTTTATGAAATAGATGATAGGGTAAAAATAATAGGTATATCTGAAGCATCTGGTAGCAGAAATGTACTAAAACAGATGATTTGGTTTAGGAAGCATGTAAAGGAATCAAATCCGACAGTAATACTATCTTTTTTTGAGATGGTTAGTTTGTGCGTTATCTCGTCACTTATCTTTGCAAATTATAAAATTGTTGTGTCAGAAAGGAATGATCCTTATTTTTTTCAGCATGGGAAGTTTTACAGGTCGCTAATAAATTTAGCATATAGGCTCCCCAGTGTGAAGAGAATAATAATGCAGACCCAGCATAATAAAGATTATTTCAAAAATACAAGCCTATATGATAAGACTATAGTGGTTTACAATCCCATTAATTTTAATGGTGATATGGTCGGATCTGCTATTTTACATAAGAAAGATAATGTTATTATATCAGCAGCAAGGCTTGAACCCCAGAAGAAACAGCAAATCCTTATAAAAGCGTTTTCTGTGTTCGTGAAAACACATCCAGATTACAAATTGAAGTTGTTTGGAGAAGGCTCGTGTCGTGAAAACTTGGAAAGTTATGTTTCAGCCTTGGGAATAAAAGATAGTGTTATGCTACCAGGTAATACAACACATATTTGGGAGGAAATGAAATCATCAAAAATGTTCGTAATGAGTTCTGAATTTGAGGGAATGTCAAACTCACTTATCGAGGCTATGTGTTTAGGAGTTCCTTGCATATCAACAAAAGTAAGCGGGGCTACTGATCTTATTATTCATGGTGAGAATGGTTATCTTGTCGATCAGGATGATGTGGAGGCTATTGGGCATTATATGAGTATGATAGCAGATGATGATAAATTGGCATATGAAATAGGCAAAAATAGCTCGAAAGTTTTTTCAAAATTGGCTATAGAACAGATAGCTTCTGTTTGGACCTCAGTTTTATTAAGTGTATAGACTATGGGGAATAAAGGATATGTTTTCATAGGCAATGGTACCAAGCCTGCGAAGGGGATAGCACTCAAGACTGAGCATAAACTCGATACAGTAGAACTATCACCAGTATTAGCAGCTAAACAAAATGGCTATGATTTGTATGTAGGGATAAACCATTCCACCCCGGATTTAGTAAAGTGTTTAGATTTTGATGCTCAATTCTATGACGAGCATTGTTATCGTAATATCTTTGCGATAAAGGATAATTTGGTGGCGATAAAGAACTTAAATGATCTATTGAAGAAACATCCTGAAATAGATTTTATTCATTGTAATACTCCTATTGGGGGCGTAGTTGGAAGGCTATGCGGAAAATTACATAGTGTGAAGCATGTGGTTTATACTGCTCATGGTTTTCATTTTTTTAAAGGTGCGCCATTATTTAATAGAACTATATTAAAATGGATAGAAATAGCACTGGCGAGATGGACTGATGTAATAATCACAATGAATAATGAGGATTATCAATCTGCTTTGAGGTTTAGACTAAGGAAAGGAGGCAAAGTATATAAGGTTCATGGTGTCGGTATTGACACAAGTCTTTATGAACAGGCTATAGATAATAAAGAAGCGGTTAGAAAGTCATTGGGATTATCGTCGGATTCTGTAGTTTGTATGGCGATGGGAGATGTCGTTCCTCGAAAGAATTTTAAAACAGCCATAGAAGCAATTGCATTAGCGAAAATACCAAACCTTCACTACTTAGTTTGTGGCGTTGGTCCTGAGTTGGATAATCTTAAAGCATACGCTAAAGATCTTAATATAGACAATCAAATACATTTTCTTGGATTTCGCAGAGACATTATGGAACTCTCATATGCCTCTGATTTCTTCCTGTTTTCTTCGTTACAAGAAGGTTTGCCAAGATCTATCATGGAGGCAATGTGTGCAGGTTTGCCATGCATAGTTTCTGATATTAGAGGAAATAACGACTTGATTGATAATGGGAAGGGAGGATTTTTGGCTCCTCCAACTGATAGCAGAAGTTTTGCCGATGCAATTATTAAATTTGTAAAGCATCCTGAGTTATGGGAGGATATGTCTGCGTATAACAAGGAGCGGATAAAATCTTATGATATAAATGTTGTCAAAAAAGAAATATTGGATATCTATAATGAATTATTAAGCTAAGCTATGTTGTTTAATAGTCTGAATTATATTGCTTTTCTATTAATAGTTGTATTGATATACTACATCATACCAAATAATAAAGGCCGGAAGGTGTTTTTACTTTTGGCTTCCTATTATTTCTATATGTGTTTTGATGCAGTTATGTTTATTGTGTTACTATATGAAACAATTATAGCTTATTCTACAGGAATGCTTTTTTCTGGTGCTAATTCCCTTAAGAGAAGAAAGACATTATTGTTATCATCAGTTTGTGCATTGTTTCTGCCGTTGGCTTGTTTTAAATATTTGAATTTTTTATTAGGTGCTTTTGCTGATGTCTTATCATTGTGCAGTCTTGTGGTAAAAATGCCTAAATTTGATTTGTTGCTTCCCATTGGTATCTCTTTTTATACTTTTATGGCAGTAGGGTATGTTGTGGATGTTTATCAAAAAAAGATAAAGGAAGAGCCTGATGTATTAGATTTTTCTCTTTTTCTTGGCTTTTTCCCGCAAATAGCTAGTGGCCCTATTGGGCGCGCCAGTATGATTCTTCCACAGTTAAAAACTATTAGATCTCTCCTATACAAGAATTTTACAGCAGGGGGTAGAATGATGCTTTGGGGGTTTTTCATGAAGTTGGTTGTAGGCGATCGTGCAGGAATATATGTAGATACCGTATTTGGAAATTATAGTCATCATAATGGTACGTCTTTACTACTTGCAACATTTATGTATACGATACAGATTTATTGCGATTTTGCAGGATATTCTCTGATAGCGATTGGTAGTGCAAAAATGATGGGGTATGATTTAATGGAGAACTTCCGTAGACCATATTTTGCAGTGTCGGTTGCAGATTTTTGGCGTAAGTGGCATATATCACTTTCTACCTGGTTTCGAGATTATGTGTACTTTCCATGCGGAGGTAGTAAGTGTAGTAAGGCAAAAACTTATCGCAATCTGATGATTACCTTTTTAGTTAGTGGTTTGTGGCATGGGGCAGCATATAATTTTGTATTGTGGGGAGGATATCATGGCATCTGTCAGATAATAGGGAGGGCTTTAAAGCCGATGAAGGACAAGTCAAGATATATGCTTCATATCGGTGATGACAGTGCCTTACGTAAAGTTGTGGATATCTGTCTTACATTCTGCATTGTTTCATACGGATGGATGATGTTTTATGCGCCAGATATGAAATTTATTGCAGATGTTACTAAAGGCTATTTTAATTTGGGCGTGCCATATATTCACCCAACTACATTGTTCTTTTTTGCACTAGGATTCCTAATATTGCTTGTTAAAGATTTAAAAGACGAGTTTTTTGTCAATCGTGTTTGTTTTATTGAGAAAAATAATCCAAGATTAGTAATGTGCTGGCATTATCTTAAATTTTCTATACTGGCAATTATCATCGTGTGGATAGGCGTTCTTGGTGGCGGTCAATTTATCTATTTCAAATTTTAAAAGATTGAGAATGGGTCAGGTGAAGAAAATATCCCTTTGTACTGTTTGTATTCTAATATTGCTTGTAACACTAGACCAAGTCGTGGGGGTAATAAGTGAAAAACTGTACTTTGGTTCAAAATATGGTATATTCCATAGGCAGGTGTACTGTATGAATGAATCCCAGGACAGTATATTGATATTGGGCTCCTCAAGAACGGCCCATCATTATGTACCTAAAATTATCGAAGACACCTTAGGCATTAGTTGTACAAATGCTGGTAGCGACGGTATGTGTGTCTACTATAATTATGCCATACTTGCATCATATATTAATCGTGGCGTTACCCCACGTTTAGTGGTTTGTGAAGTAACCCATAAGGATATAGAGTATATTGGCTCTGGTGATTTTACGCTTGATGCAGCCCTCGATAGATTAGCTCCGCATTATGGTTCTACGCCTGAGATTGATAGTTTGTTTATGATGAAAGGCATAAAAGAGAAAATAAAATTGATGTCAAAGACATACCGATATAATTCTAAATTAGTACAACTAATCAATTGTAACTTTATACCATATCCAGAAGAAAAGGGATATGTTCCAATATATGGAAATGTTAAAGTGCAAGATATTGAGTTCACCAATAAGAATTATAATCCTATTTATGACCCTTTAAAACGTAAATATATTATTAAATTGATACAGCTTTGTAAAAAAAACGGAATCAATTTGGTATTCACATATTCGCCATATTATGGTGGAGGTATGGTTAACTCTATAAAAGAAATTAAAGGGATTGCAAAAGGATATGATGTCCCTTTTTGGGATTATTCAACAACGCCACTTTTTCAAAAGCCCGAATTGTTTATGGATGAAAGTCATATGAATGATGTAGGGGCGAGAATGTATAGTATGATCATTGCTCAAGCATTAAAAAGTATAATATCCTCGAGTCTTAAATCAAATAATTGATTCAATTTGAAATGGTCACATCAGTAACAAAGGATAGGCTCATCTCATTATTGAGATGTTCAATTTCGGATTTGCCCATGGATTCATTCCTTTTTCAGAATATGAAAGAGGAAGACTGGAATGAATTATTTGAATTGAGTAGTTGTCAGGGAATAAATGCTATTGCTTTAATGGGTGTGGAGAAAGGGCATTTGCGGCCAGAAATAGAGGTGTTATATAATTGGATCGGGGCCGTAGCATACAACAAAACCTATTATGATAATCATGTAAAAGCAGTGAAATCTCTCTCCAGACAAATAAAGGTTGCGCAGGCAGAGATGATGATATTGAAGGGTATATCCTTATCAATGTATTATCCAGACCCGGCAGCCAGAGAGTTTGGAGACATAGATATATATACATACGGAGCTGACGGGATTGTTAATAGAGTTATAGAGAGTAAGGGAATCAAAATAAACAAAGGGCCAGTACATGATGAATTCGATTTTGAAAATGAACATATAGAGCATCACAAACTTTTCGTAAGTAACTACTCTAGACTATCTAAGAAAGTAAATGAATATCTACTTTCTTTAACTAAAGACAATAAAGGGACATTACATGATGGTGTTTATTATCCTTGTCCAGATTTTAATGTTATATTCTTGTTACGACATACGATGAAGCATTTTACTGGCGAAGGAGTAACGTTAAGACAGATTCTCGACTGGGGACTCTTCCTGGATAAAGAAGGCAAATCCGTTAATTGGAATAGCGTTCGGCCATTTTTAATAGAAACAAAAATGGATACTGCTTTTAATGTTATAACAAGAATAGCTGAAATAGTTTATGGATTAAAGTTCGATAGTTATTATATTAGCGATCCCAATGAAAGTTTAACAAATAAAGTTCTTGATGAAATAGTCATTACTACTTTACATGCAGAATTAGGATATAGTATGCCAGTCAGGGCCTTTAAAAAGGCAAAGAGAGTGCTGGCTCGCAGGTGGCTATATACGTCAGGCATTATACCAGATAGATTTTGGAGGGATTTTATGTGGTGGACTATTAAAGGCCACATATTCAACCCTAAACAAATTTAATTATATTGAAATATGTACGAGAAGTTTTTTAAAAGATTTATTGATGTCCTTATTGGATTAGCAGCCCTTCCATTTGTTGCCATTGTAGTGGTTTTCTGTGCGCCTTTTATATTTTTAACAGACAAAGGGCCGATATTCTATAATGCAAATAGGGCAGGAAAAGGGTACAAACCTTTTAAGATGTTTAAGTTGCGTTCCATGTATGTTAATGTACCAGATATTAAAAATGCAGATGGAAGCACATTTAACAGTGACGATGATCCTCGAGTAACTTCTATCGGAAGGTTTATGCGTAAAACTTCCTTGGATGAGTTCCCTCAATTTCTTAATGTACTTATAGGTGATATGAGTTTTATTGGACCAAGGCCGAAACTTTATCAAGGGGATGAAATATATCGATCCTTTAATAATGAATATAAAAAGAGCTTTGAGGTAAAGCCCGGCATTACAGGTTATGCCCAAGCGTTTTTCCGTAATTCAATTACTCAAGACGAAAAATTCCATTGGGATGCATATTATGCAGAGAACTTAAGTTTTATGATGGATGTGAAAATCATTTTGCATACCATATACTCAGTGATAGCAAGGAAAAATATTAATACAGAACAAAGCTATACAAAACAATGAAAAAACTATTAGTGCTGGCTGCTGGTATATTGCAAGTGCCAGTTATTAAAAAAGCACGTGAAATGGGCTATTATGTTATTGCTGCGGACGGCAATCCTGCGGCTATAGGATTACAATATGCCGACAAGCAGATATGTGCAAATATTACATCAGAGGAAGAGATGGTTGCCATAGCTAAGAAAGAAAAAATTGATGGCGTAATTCATCCTTGTTCAGAAGTCTCAATGAACGTGATGGGCAGAATCCATGATGAATTAAAACTTAGTGGTGTATCTCGTAAACAGGCTGTTGTCGCTACAAATAAACACTTGATGCGAGAAGCTTTTAGGAAAGCAAATGCTCCAAGTCCTGTTTCTATTCTGGCAAAATCTGCAGAGGATGCCTGGAATCAGTTTTGTCTTGATTTTGAAACAAATGCAATTTTAAAACCTAGTCGTAATTCTGGATCCAGAGGTATTTCCAAAGTTGAAAAGGGAATTGCAAAAGAAGAATTCTTTCGGCTTTATGACATTGCACTTGAAGAAAGCCGTGATAATACAGTATTAATAGAGCAATTTATTGAAGGGCCAGAATTCAGTGTTGAAATTATTGTGTGGGAAGGAATCGTTCATGTATTAGCAGTGACGGATAAGAAAACAACAGAAGCGCCTCATTTCGTTGAACTTGGTCATAATCAACCATCCTGCTACCCCAATGAAACTGTAGAAATTATTAAGGATGCTGCAATAAGAGGTGTGAAAGCTCTTGGAGTAGACAAATGTGCTTGCCATGCAGAAGTAAAAGTTCAGGATGGAAAAGCATATTTAATGGAAATCGGTGCTCGTATGGGGGGGGACTTTATATCCACTGTTCTTACGGGATTAAGCACGGGTGTTGATATGGTTGCTGCTGCAATTAACTGCGCCTTGAATGTAGAACCGGATCTTATTCCAAAAGCAAAACCGCAGGCTGTTTGTATTCGTTATTTTTGTCCAAAGCCAGGTTTGTTGAAGGATATTACCAATACCGAGGCGATGAACGATCCTCGTGTATACGATTGGGAAATATATTGCAAGAAAGGTGATACAATCCCTGAAGTAACATCCAGCTTGAGTCGTTCAGGACATGTTATAGTAACAGAACAAACGCCTCAGAATGCGATAGAGTTTGCAGAAGAATTAATTAAGGATATTAATTTTGTAATAGAATGAAGAAACTCCTTTTGTTTGGTGCAGGTAAACTTGCAGAAAAAGTGTTATTATATAATAAAAGAGATAGTTTCTATGATATCTGTGGGTTTATAGATGATAATCCTTCATTGCCAAAAGAGTTGCATGGGTTGCCTGTATGTTCTTTTGAAAAGGCATTGACAAAATACGATAGGGATTCGTTTAATATACTCGTAACTATAGGTTATACGAAATGTAATACACTTAGACATACTGTTTGTAAACGAATGCTGGATAATGGCTATAATCTTGTTAACTATATATCACCACTATCCAATGTTTGGAATGATACAATCAAAGGTAGTAATATATTTGTTGGCGATGGTACATTTATAGGACATGGATGTACAATTGAGAGTGGTTGTGTTATTTATGAGAATACAACACTTTGCCATGATGTTCATGTAGGTGAGTATTGCTTTATATCTGGAGGCGTTGTTGTTGGTGGCGATGCTATTATAGGTAATAATTGTTTTGTTGGGTTGAATTCTACGATTATTGATGCCGCTAAGATTGGTAGCTATAATATCATTGGCTGCGGTTCGAATGTAGTTAAAGATACTATTGAGAGTTGTGTGGTGAAAGGTAATCCTGCTGCTGCGATGTTGAAAGATACTGTTGCAGTAGATATTTAAACATTTGTCAGTATTTATAATTAAAAAATATAAGGTTATGAAAATTTCATTTTCTCCTCCTGATATGACTGAACAGGAGACAAAAGAAGTCAGAGAAGCTATACTGTCGGGTTGGATTACGACAGGCCCTAGAACGAAGAAACTGGAGGCACAGATATCTGAATTTGTGCATACTGATAAAACGGTGTGCCTGAATTCGGCTACTGCAGCTATGGAGATGGTGCTGCACCTTTTGGGGGTAGGGCCTGGTGATGAGGTGATAGTACCGGCATATACCTATACTGCCACTGCTTCGGTAGTGCAGCATGTGGGGGCTAAGATTGTGTTCGTGGACAGTCAGAAGGACTCTGTGGAGATGGACTATGACCAGCTGGAGGCAGCCATTACCGAGAGAACCAAGGTGATTTCGCCAGTGGATCTGGGGGGTGTAGTGGCTGACTTTGACAGGGTGTTTGCGATCGTTGAAGCAAAGAAGGCTTTGTTCCGTCCAACGAATGCGCTCCAGGCAAAGATTGGCCGTATTGTAGTTTCTGCTGACTGTGCTCATAGCTTTGGCGGTATGCGCAAGGGCAAGATGGCTGGTGAGATAGCCGATTTTAGCTCGTTTAGTTTCCATGCCGTGAAGAACTTCACAACTGCTGAGGGGGGAGCCATGACTTGGAAGTTGCCTTTCGGCAATGAGGCGGTTCCAACCGATGTAGATTATATGCCAACTGTACCCAAGAAAGAAGGTGAGACATGGAATGAGTTGCTGTATCGTATTTCGCAATTGTTCTCGCTCCACGGTCAGAACAAGGATGCGTTAGCAAAGACCAAGTTGGGTGCCTGGGAGTATGATATCATCGGCCCGTGGTATAAGTGCAACATGACGGATATTATGGCAGCATTGGGTCTGGTTCAGATGGAACGTTATCCAGGAATGTTGAAACGTAGACAGGATATTGTTGCAAGGTATAATGAAGCTCTGAAAGATCTGAATGTGGCTGTACTGGACCATAAGGGAAATGATCATTGCAGTAGTCATCACCTGTATCTGGTGCGCTTGTTGGGTAAGTCCCGTGAAGAGACCAACCGTGTGATTGAGCTGATGGCAGAACGTGGTATCGCAACCAATGTGCATTACAAGCCACTGCCAATGATGACAGCCTACAAGGCTCTTGGTTTCGATATTGCCAATTATCCAAATGCTTATCATTTGTTCGAGAATGAGGTAACGTTGCCGTTGCATACTTGTTTAACCGACGAAGAGGTTGAGTATGTTATTGGGAATTTTGTGCAGATTTTGAAAAACTTATAATGTTCGCAGAAGCCAGTGTATGAAAAACCAGATTATGGTAGAAAGATTGAAGGAACTGGTGGAAAATGAGGCGAGGTCGTGCTCAATGGATTTTGGGTGCGTTACACCTCTTTATATATATCGGCTGATTGGAGGACTGTACTCGATTGAGGATATTGAGAGCGGGCTCAGTTATTTGAAAGCAAACAATTATGGTTATAGATTCTGAGCTTCTTGATAAGGTATCGGAACAGGCAAAAGCTTCACCAAGGCTTAGGATGAATTATAACTTTCATCAGAGCCTTGATGAGAAGTGCCACAGGTTCCTGAATGCTGTGGAACCAGGAACGGAAGTGCCTATACATAAGCATCCAACGAAAGATGAAACATTCGTAATTCTGCGAGGGAAGGTACGTGTGACGACTCATAATGATGACGGTTCAATTATTGAGGATGTAGTGCTTTGTGCTGAAGATGGTCGATATGGTGTGAATATTCCGAAAGGTGCGTGGCATACGATTGAGGCGATGGAGCCAGATAGCGTGATATTTGAGTGTAAAGAGGGCCCATTCGTGGAGCATGAGGTGGATGGAATATTGAATGTGGAGAAGAAATGATTAAGAAGATTGTAAAAGGGGTATGGGCATTTTGTTCATACCTTTTTGTGCCTCAATGGGGAAAATATAGGCAATAATATTTATGGAAAAGTATCAATATCATATTTTCAGTCCGTATCGGGTTTGTCCGTTAGGGGCACATGTTGATCACCAGCATGGATTGGTGACGGGGTTCGCCATAGATAAAGGCGTTGACCTGTGGTTTAATGTAAGGGAAGATAGCGCCGTCAAATTGTCATCGAAGACATTCGAAGGTGATGTGGAGTTTCATGTCAATACTCCATCGCAGGTAAAGGAAAAACATTGGGGAGATTATGCTCGTGGTGCAAAATATGCCCTTCGCAAACGATTTGAGTTGAGTCATGGTATAGAGGGCGTTATTCAAGGCTCGCTGCCCGTTGGTGGCCTGTCTTCATCTGCTGCTGTGCTGATAGCGTATGTGATGGCGTTTGCAAAGGCGAATGATATTATGCTACAGCCTTTCGAGGTGGTGAAGATTGCATCAGAGGCAGAACGTGAGTATATCGGACTGAATAATGGTCTGCTTGACCAGTCATGTATTGCACTCGGTAAGAAAGATGGACTTTTGTTCTTAGATTGTGACTCGAACGACTGGCGTATCATTAAGCGAAATCCAGACATGCCAGAGTTTGAGATTGGTATCCTCTTCTCTGGACTAACACGTTCGCTGGTGAACTCAGATTATAATCTCCGTGTGTATGAGTGCAAGACGGCGGCATGGAATATGTTGGCATATACAGACCAACCGCTGAAGACGTTTGATAAGACCTTCCTTCGTGACATCCCTAAAACCACGTTTGAGAAAACGAAGATTGCGATGCCTGCAAGGTTTGCTCGCCGCGCAGAGCACTTCTATAGCGAATACCGTCGTGTACGTCAAGGTGTAACTGCATGGGAAACGGGCAATATGAAACTGTTTGGTAAACTGTCGTTTGATTCCTGTGAGAGTAGTATCCACAACTATGAGTGTGGTAGTCCTGAGCTCATAGCTATCTATGAGATAATGCGCCAGTTACCTGGAGTGTATGGTGGTCGCTTCTCTGGAGCTGGCTTCAAGGGGGCTTGTATTGCCCTCGTAGATCCA